>ODAK010004899.1_pt1 | contig 13656 bp, 7 predicted proteins | sample 1539591 | NCBI WGS metagenome assembly ODAK01 (sample SAMEA3539303, study PRJEB22396) | soil metagenome | biome: tundra; feature: field; material: soil | place: USA | collected 2010-05 | depth 0.15 m | reverse complement strand
CGAAACACAGGCCAATTAGCACGATGGTTCGAAAGGGCTGAACCAGCGCGTCGAGTATTTGCCACGCATCCACAAGCGTGTTCCTAGTTACCTAGGCAGTGAAAGTTTCATTCAGCAAAAAAACTCCGCTGCCTTGAGGCAGCGGAGGTGGTGCAGGGCGGACACTTCTTGTGCGCACACTGCTGATCGCTATGGGGTAGGAGGCAAGAAATAGTTAGCGAACGCCTCGGCATTCGGAACTCCTACGCCGGTTACGTTGTCCCATCCTTTTTTCACTTTCAGGCCGGAATCGGTACCGAATGTGACGACAAGGGCGGTGTCTTGAATTGCCGGATAGTCCCATATCGCACTGATAAATGGTCCGGTGACGCCAGCCACTGTGCCAGCGTTGTATTTATTGGTGTAGCCCGATTCCTGAATCGATGCGGTCACGTTGGTTGCGGAGGTTAAAGGCACGACGTCGAAGATGGTTGACGCCGGCATCGAGTAAAGGTAGGGAGCTGCTTGACCCAACGGTGCTCCGGCTGCCTGATTGGCAATCGCCCACAGTGCGGAAAACATCGGACAGGCTAGGCTGGTGCCTCCGACGGTTGTCCATAACTGCGGTGGGACAAAACCTGGTTCGCTAATATAGACTACGGCGCCCGTAAAAGGATCGGCCAGCCATGAGATGTCGGGAACCTGTCGAACCTTGCCCGCCAGTTTCTTCTGGTAGGCAGGCTTGGGGAAGCCAGATACACAGACTCCTTCAGATTGTACGCCACACATACTCGGTCCGCCGCCCGCCCCGCCGTAAAAGCCGAAGCTGTATGGCGGATCGGGTATCACCCCATCCTCAGCCAGAAGAATTTCGTTGTTGCCCCATCCATCCTGCCACTTGATGGAATTGTCGGCATTGAGCGCTAGGCTGCTTCCACCGATCGAGGTTGCGTACGGGAGGTCTCCTGGATAACTGACTGTGGCGAAACCAAGGACGGAAGTAAAATCACCGGCGTCGCCGGAGGAGAAGTTGGTGGAGATCCCTAAAGTCGCAGCAATCTCGCTGAGCAAATTGCCATTGTCCAACTCCGTCTGCGCGACCTCAGCCTCGGGAGCGCCATAGCTGCCGGAGAGAACCGTGGCCAAGCCGCCGACGATAGACATATATTCCGCTTGATCGATGTCCTGAAAGGTACCCGTTGGGGGGACAATCAGGTTGATGTACGCGCCCGGAGCAATGGCGTGCGCCCACTCCACATCAAGGTTAATTTCCAAATTCCCGGCCGCTACACATTGACTGGGGGTGGGGATATAGGTGATTTTGAAGTTCGATCCCAAGAAGAGTTTTGGCAATCCGAACTTCTTTGAGAATCCATTGGCATCCTGGAGAATGGTGCTTGAACCGCACCAATCGATGATCCCGATGGTTTGACCCGAGCCATCGTAGCCGTTGGCGTACAGAGCGGTAAGGCCATATGCGGCTTGAATTTCCGGCGGGGTGTATCCGCAGCCTGGGCCGGTGGCGGTCGTACCGGCATACTTGTTTCCAGTGTAAGTGCCGATCGGCAACGAACCATTGCCTAGGGTGGAGAAGCTTTCCGTTTCCGTGCCGGGGAAGCAATTGTTGTTGTAGAAATGAGAACCCTTCGCCTCCGCAAGCGAACCGCCGATCTCGGATCGCGATGCTGGCGCAGCATTCATGCTGGGAGGAACTGCGGGCCGTACAACTAACGGATGCCGAAACTCGCCCGTGTCCAGCCCTGCAATGGATTTCACCAACGACGCGGCAGGGCCATCGATATACGGGTCGCGGTTGTTGGCGCGGAGCACATGATCTCGTACCTGGTAATTGTTCAGTTGAACGTGGAATGCGGTCTCAACATCTGCCACGGTTCCCCGGGCTCTAACAAAGAAATTATATGGACCAACCGTAACCACTTTCAGGTTGTGGCCGGTAAAAAACTGTTGAACTATCTTAGCTTCCGCCGACTTCGGAGCAAACCGTGATGCAAAGTCCGAGCGGGTCAGAAATCGACGGTAGTTGGGAGAGCTCTTATCGTAAAGTTGGCTGGCCAGCGCGTCCATCTCTGCGCGATTATGAGGATTCAACCAGATACTGACGTCAATGATCTTGGTGGGATCCTCGCTGCCGAGGTTTTTTGCGGTCAAAGCGTATCGCGGTGTGTTGTGCGCTACTGCTAGTCTGGTAGCCGCAAACGCGGGCAAAGCCAGGCTTGCGAATAGGGCGAGAGCAACCACAGAAAGCCAAACTGCCCGCAGATTGCGGCCGATGGCGCCTGGGTTGAATGCTGTCTGTTTGTTCGATGTTGCCATTGCTTCCTCCCATGGGTATTGCAAGTTGCGCACAACAACTAAGTCGTATAGGGCGACTCAATTCCTTTGCGTATTTCAAGAAATCTGGTGTTGCCTTGGCAGGAACCGCGACGGACCTTAAATGCGGTTCGGCACTCTGATTCCCAACACCTTTGAAGTGTTACGGCTTTACTTTCACGTAGAAGGTCGCTTTACTTTTAAGGGTCCCCGCTGGCGTCTCAACTACGACTGGGCCAGTGGTCGTACCGGCCGGTACCTTGGTCGTGATTTCGAATGGCGATTTGACCGTAAACGCCGCCGCCACGCCATTGAAAGTGACGGATGTTGCTCCCGCAAGATTCGTTCCCAGGATGTCGACGGCCGCTCCCACCGTGCCAGAGATAGGCAGCGTTTGGACGAATGGTCCAAGTTTCATCGACAGGCTGTAGACCGTTCCGCAGCCAAACGGGCAGACATCGTTGATGGTGCCGCCTGCAAAGGTCTCCGCGTAGAAGTTGCCGTCGGTAGCCTGAATCAGACCCGCGTACGGATAGGAGCCATCTGCCGAGTCAAAGTTGTGCAGTGTCGTAAACGTGCCGCTTGGGGTGATTTGGAAGATCGTCCCGAAATTGGGGTGTGTCCCACCATAGGAAGCGGTGCCGTAGAAATTCCCATCCGTCCCCTCGACCAGATTCGCAACTGGGTTGTCGCCATCGGTTTCCTCGAAGCTGTGCAGCGTCGTCACTTCACCGGCTGGCGTCATCTTGAAGACCGTACCGTAAGCACCGTACGCGGACGCTCCTCCGAGGTCAGTCTGACCGTAGAAGTTCCCATCGCTGCCGAGGACAAGACCGGCGAATGGATAGGCACCATCTGTGTTGTTAAATTGGTGCACCACGGTGAATTTTCCCGTTAGCGTGATCGAATAAACCGTACCGTAGCCGTTCGCTGTCCCGAGATCTGAGGCGGTTCCGTACAGACGCCCATCCGGAGCTTGTATGAGCACACCCAGGGGAAGGCCGCCATCGGGATAACCGTTAAAGGTGTGCAATAGAGTGAACCTGCCTTTTGGGGTTATCCTGAAAATCGTGCCGCAGCCCGGATGGCACACGCCGGCGGATGGTCCGCCAATCCCTGCTGTCCCATAAAAATTTCCATCGGAAGCGAGGACCAACCCTCCCTGAGGACCGTAGCCGGTGAAAACGGTGAAGTTGAACAGAGTGGTGAACTGGCCACTTCGGGCCATCTTGAAGACCGTGCCACGACCGCTGGTGCCCCCGGTGTTCGTTACGCCGTAAAGGTTACCGTGGACGTCCTGCGCTAGCCCGCCAACGATTTCGGAGCCGTCCGTGCCATTGAAATTGTGCACAGTCGTCAGGGTGCCGGTTGGGGTGATTTTGAAGATCGTCCCGCAGCCTCGCAAACAGGCGTTTATGAAGGCACCGCCATTCTCTGTTGTTCCATACAAATTGCCATCGATGCCCTGGAGCAGCGGCGACCACGGGTACTGACCGTCCCTGATGTCAAAATTGTGCAGCGACGTAAAGGTCTGTGCAGGTAGGGAAACGGCCGTCGCTGCCCACAGTACAAGAAAAGTTGACGCCTTCACGCACCATCTCATTTTGCTCATCGGCTCTCCTCGCTAGTGGTCGCTTTTGTGGAAGCGCTTCTTCTACTGTTACCTGGGTGGTCGTGGGGTTGAAGTAACCGGCGGAGATCTGTCCGTTGGGAGTTCCCGCGTCCGTTCACGTTATCCCAGCCACGTTTGTGTTGAGGCTGGTATCGCATGCAAGTAAGTGCGCCCCTTTCGTATTTGTCAAACAAATTGATCTAAATTGATCTAAACCCCTCTTAGTAGCCTGGAACCAATGATTTGCCGGGAATATCCGAGACTGTCAAAATCTCTGAAAACCCCTTGTTAGAGGGAGAGCATACGCTAAGGATTGCAGGGCCACTCCCACAGCCTTTTGGGACTCAAGCCCAAACTCCGGAATTGTCCCTTAAAGCGAACCACAAAACCTGATCCCTTTGGAACAGTTTTTTGGTTGCGATGTCCCCTACTATTTCTGCCTGCGACCCACCTAGGCGTGGCCTACAATGGGGGAGGTGCGATGAAACTTCGCCCCATTTGACGCAAGGGCCTCTTGAAATCCAAGGTCGCAAGAAGATTTGACGGAATGCTGACACAAGAACCCCGAGCCCCGAAGTGTGAAGCGTACCGCTTCGACTGTTTCGAGGTGTCACCAAAGCTGGGCACTGTGCTGAAACAAGGAGAACGGCTCAGAGTGCAGGATTTGCCGTTCCGGATGCTCGTCACCCTGTTGGAGAAGCCGGGTGAATTGGTAACGAAAGAGGAGCTTGCAGATCGACTCTGGGGCCAGGAAATTTTCACCGAGACCGATCAGAGCCTCTACGTTATGGCCGGGAAGTTGCGCCAGGCGCTTGGAGACGACGCCAGTCAGCCTCGTTTTATCAAGACTATTTCAGGCAAGGGATACTGCTTCATCGCATCGGTCGACCCAGTTTTTCCCTCTGCTACTGACCTGTCCTTGCCGTTGTCGCAGACTTCCCTGGAGACGTCGCCGATAAATCGTATTCAACGATTCTCCGGGCGCACATACAGGGGAATTCCCCTCTGGGCGATGGGCGTGGCCGGGACCATCCTTGCCGCATTCGGCATCGGCCTTGCTGCATATAGATATGAACATCGGGCACTTATGGACGCACAGGATCGAGTGGTCGTAGGAGCCTTCACGAACAGCACGGGTAACACTGATCTGGACGAAACCCTTTCCGCTGCCATTCAATCAGAGCTGCAGGAATCACCATACTTGAGTTTGATTCCGGATCAGAAATTTCGTGCCCTGATCAAGAACCCGGCATCGGCATCGATTCAGGATGAACTCGCTGCCTGCAAGGCGCTTCAGGGGCAACTGCTTCTGAAGGGCCGCATTTCGGCTCTGGAACAAGGTTATCGAGTCACTCTCTCTGCGTGGCGGTGCGGAGGCGGCCAATTACTTACCATCCAAAAAGCCGATGCGAGATCGCAAGCTACGATCCTGTCCGCTCTCGACGAAGCCATGGAACGCATGCGCCGGCGACTCGGTGAACCGGAAGAATCACTCAAGAGATTCAACGTGCCGAGCGTACAAGCCACCTCAGCATCCTTCGCGGCCCTCAAAGCTTTTAATTTAGGTGAGCAGAAACGCTTCGACAGGGACTCGACGGCGGCGGTTGCCAGTTACAAGCTCGCGATCGACCTTGATCCACAATTTGCACTTGCCTACGCTCGACTTGGGACCATCTATCACAACACGTGGCAACTTGCTCTCAGCGCGCACTTTTACCAGCGAGCGTTTGAACTTCGCAACAGCCGCACCAGCGACCGAGACAGACTTTATATCGTCGCCCACTATTACGAGTTTGCAACCGGAGAGACTAGGCGGGCGATCGAGGACTACGAACTCTGGCACGCCCTCTACCCTCGAGACATCGTACCGATCTACAATCTCGCAACGCAGTACCTACTGATCGGGCAGCCGCAGCGTGCTTTGGACTTGGCCCGGCAGGTTGTGCGGCAGGAACCAAGCGACATCATGACCGAATTCATGGCGCAGACCTATCTCAAGCTTGGCGACTACAGGAATGTCGAGAGATTGTGTGATGATCCGGTGATCGGAAAGATGAATTCGATGAACTTTCATCGCGCTTGCTTCGAGGCCGCATTCGCGCAAGACGATGAAATCGCTATGGACAAGCAGCTGCAATGGGCCCATGGAAGTCCTGAAGAGGGCGAAGCCCTCTCCGATTCCGCGTGGGTCGCCATGCGTCGTGGCAAGATATCGGATGCCAAAGTACTCTTCCGCAAAGCGAAAGACAGCGCATTGCAAAACAAATCCGTTGAGCTAGCGGCCGACATCGAACTTGACCAAGCCACGCTCGATGCGGATGTAGGACTGTTGCCAGCCGCAAGGATTGAGGCGCGAGAAGTCCTGAAGCTTCCCTTTGAAAGCGCCTGGGAGCAAGCTTACGCTGCGCGTGCGCTGGCGCGATCCGGCGATACATCACGCGCCCTTATCGTTGCCAAGAAGGCGGCCAGCATGGCGCCTCTCGATGACCTGGTTAATGCAGCGATGCTTCCCACTGCGCGCGCGGCCATCTACATTCAAAAGGACGATCCAACAAGAGCTCTACAGGTTCTTGAGGAATCGCGCTATTTTGATCTATGCGGATGCATGCTCCTGGTGCCGGGTTACTACAGGGGGTTGGCCTACCTGCAAAACAAACAACCGGCGCTGGCGGTCCGCGAGTTTCAGCAGGTTATCGACCATAGGTTTCTATCGCCAACCTTTTCGTTGTACCTCGTTCTCTCCGAGCTTGAGTTGGGGCATGCCTTCCAGGTGCTGGGAGATTCGACTAGCGCGAACAGAGCTTACGCGAAAGTAGAAGAGGCCTGGAAAGATGCGGATCGCGATTTTCCACCACTCCAGAAACTCCGGCAGTATCGGGAACAGAGCACAACTTCAAGCGAACAGTACACCGCGAGTAGATAGCTCGCCCGCCTCCTTTTCGATCTTTGTGCCTTGCGCATACCTGGATGTTTTCCATTCTGACTGCCTTCAGAAGAACCCAACTTAAAGTTCCTGCCGAGAGGTCCCCGATGCGATTGGACGCTGCGGCCCGCTTGTCGGCAGCTCTACTCACGACTGCCGGTCGATCACGGGCTGCTCGGAAGCAATCGACACGGACTGCAAATGAGCTAAGTGAAGTGTAAACGATTCGTGTCCCAGTTTCTTATTGCAGGTTTGGGCTCCGGGATCTTGTCGACTCTGCCGACGTAACGCGACGAAGCAGAGCGGATGCCTTCATTCGCTGGCACTTTTCCTCAAAAGGCCCAACGTAGTGCCGGAGCCTTCAGGCTTGACGCCTTCAGGACGAACAGCTGCAGGGTAAGCATGAAAAGGACGTGTGACGCCGGTCACGTATGAAAGGAAAAGACCGCCCCGGCAAGAGCGAAATCAACGGACCAATGCCGGATCGGGCGAAGCGACGCGAGCGCGTCGAGATTCCACCAAACGCAAAAGACCGCTCCGGCTGTCCTGAGCGGTCGAAGGGTTGGAATGGCGGGACCGATCTTAAATCGTGAGAGTCCTCGGTTTCGCCGCCGGAGGCCTTTGCATTTGCGCGGCAGGGCGCTTCTACGGGTATCCGAGTCGCGCCACGGATGCCGATACCATTTGACTGAATTTTGACTGCTATGGGCAATCCGCGCCGCTGGTGGCAGCCCTTTCGCGTGAATCTGCTGACGGTCGGTCCCGGGCAAAGGCAACTCACCTTCAGAGCACCTACTCAAAGAACGACTCGACCGCATCGCGGATAACGGCGTTGGGCGCTAATGACTCAGGCGAGGAAGCTTTTGGCTGCTAGCCGATGCCCCTCGGCCAAACATCAGAACTTTCACAACCTGGTCTCTCAGTTCGCCGTTCCGCCAGTGGGCGTCACCATTTCGCTCAGGGCCTGCTTGAGCGCTTGCGTTAGCCGCAGTCGCGTCGTCTCCGTGAGGAGCGCCGTGCCTGCGGCGTATTCGACGATTCGCAAGGCTCTCTGGCGCTTCAGAAAAGTCCTCCCTTTGGCCGTTGCCGTGACCACCTTGCGGCGGCGATCGCTAGCGTCTTCCATCCGCTCCAAGAGTTCCAGTTTCACAAGCCGCTCGATCATTTGACTCGCCGATGGCAGCGAGATGTGCAACTTCGCCGCCAAACTCGACGGCGTACAGTTCGGGATCATCGACGCGAAGTTCAGCAAGATGCTCTGCGGTACGGTTACCGAGGCCTCGGACATGAACTCCAGTACGCGGCCCCGGGGATGCGAGACCGTGTTCACGAACATCTCCAGCAGTTCACCCAACTCCCGCTTATCTTCCATCCTCAGCTCCCCTAACCCAGGCGCGCAGTGTCCCGAGTATCCCAGTGTTCGATGCGGAGTTGTGGGTGCGCTTTGCCCGTCGGCTCATCGCCGTGTTCTGGAACGCCGTGCACCTCCAGCGGCCATCACGGCGAATCAGGGTGAACGTCTGGAGCTTGTCGAATGGGATGTCCCGGCCCTTGCCAATGCCGCCTGCCGTCAGGATGGAAGCGACGTCCGCGCTGAGCGACCTGACGCCGAGAACTTTGATCGCCATCTGCGTTCCCTTTTGCCATTTCCCAAACACGTCCGCGTGTGTACTTCTAATCTCCTTGCGCCCCAGCAGAGGCTCTCCGAGAAAGATGACGTAGGTCGCGTCTTCAGTGAATTCGCTAGCGAAAGCGTCAGCGTTTCCCGCGTTCCACGCCAGTCTGATGCGCTCAAGGCAGTTTTCGACGGTGTCCTGATATTGTCGTGTCATAGAAATTCTCCGTCGGGCACTTTATGCTCACCAGGATTGTTTGGGACCAGGTAGGTCGCGCCGAACGGGTCGTAGGTAACCCAGGTCCGGTTCCACGTCAAAGGCGCCCTTGCCCGAATTCCAGTAGGCGAGGGCGCTGGCTTTCAAGGTCATGGGAACAGTCTTGGTCTCTCCGGCCTGTAGCGTGACGCGTTTGAATCCCTTCAACTCCTGGATCGGCCGCTCGACTCTTGAATTTACGTGCGCCACGTACATCTGGACGACTTCATCTCCCGCGCGCGATCCGGTATTCCGCACATCGACACTCACCGTGATTTCGCCGTCGGTTCCTAGCTTCTCCGAACTCGTTCGCAGATTGGAATACGCGAATGTTGTGTAGCTCAGACCTTCGCCGAACGCATACAGCGGCTTCTGTCTGAAGTACATGTAGGTGCGGCCGTGGCGGATGTCGTAATCCATCATGGGCGGCAGTTGGTCGAGCGACATGGGCCAGGTCACCACCAGTCGCCCGGCGGGGTTATAGTCGCCAAACAGCACGTCCGCCAGGGCGTTTCCTTCCTCCTGGCTGTTGTGCGCCATGTGCAGGATCGCAGGCGCGTGTTCTTCGGTCCATGGAATGGCAAACGGAAAACTTGAAATCAGGACCACCACCGTCCTTGGATTGGCCGCCAAAACCTGCTTAACGAGGTCTTCCTGTTCCAGCGTGATCGACTTCCGGTCGATGGCCTCTTTTCCATCACTCGGCAGCGGACACTTCGCCCAGCCCGCATTGCACGTTGGGTGGTTGCCGACAATTACGATCGCCACATCGGCCGCGTGTGCAATCTTCACCGCGTCGCCCGACGAGTTGTCATGCGCGAACTCCACCTTGACGCCGCTGAGTTTGTTCTTGATTCCGTCCAGCGGGCTCACCGCATAGGGTGGTGTGCCGCTGTACCAATCGAGCGCGACCTGATCGGCATAAGGCCCAATCACCGCTACGGACTTCAGCTTCGTCCGATCGAGCGGCAATAGCGGCTGCGCGTTCTTTAACTTGCCCTTCGCCGGTTCGTTCTTCAGCAACACAATGGATTCCTGCGTGATCTTGCGGGCGAGTGCTTTGTGCTCTTCGTTGTCCCATGCCGGAGTCGTGCCCTTGATCTTCGAGTCGGCCACGAGATCGGGCGGGTCAAGCAATCCGAGCCGTATCATCACGCGGTACACGCCGCGCAGGTTCTCATTGATTTCTGAGAGATTCACCAGCTTCTTCTCAACGGCAGCATTGGCTCCAGCGTGGTAATTGTCGAGGAACTGGTTGATGCCCGCATGAATCGCGCCCGCGGTTGCCAGGTCGATGTCTGGAAAATATTTGTGCTGCGTGACCATGTTAGTGAGCGCGCCAGCGTCGGTGCAAATGATGCCGTCAAATCCCCATTCGTGCATGGTCATGTCGCGCAGGATGGGCTGCGCTGCCATGGGGATTCCGTTGTAGGCGTTGTAGGCCGTCATGTAAGCGCGCGATCCGCCCTCGGTCACGCCCATACGGAACGGCACCGAATAGTATTCGCGCAGCAAACGCTCGTCGAAATTGGAAGAAGATCCGTCGCGGCCGTTTTCGTTGCTGTTGGCGAGAAAATGCTTCATGAGCGAGGCCGTGCGCCAATAATGTGGATCATCTCCTTGCAGCCCGCGCACGAATGCGACCGCCATGGTTCCGGTGAGGTAAGGATCTTCGCCGTAGGATTCCTCGCTCCGGCCCCAACGCGGATCGCGCCCCAAGTCGACATTTGGAGCGCGGATGACGATGCCCTCGCGGCGCCAGTGTTCGCCTCTCCGTCCGGTGGAGTAGAGGTTCTCACTCTGAAAGATGTAGCGAGCTTCATAGGCTTCGATCGCGGCGGCCTGCTTCAGCAGGTCGGGATCCCAGGTTTCGCCCAGCCCGACTGACTGCGGGAATTGGGTCGTCGGCAAAGGCTTGAGGCCGTGACCTTCCCATCCACCGGGACCTCCATAGGCAACGCCGTGCAGACCTTCGATATGCCCGGAGCCTTGAATGCCAAGCCGCGGCACGTCAGGAGAGGTACTGAGGGCGCTAACTTTTTCTTCAAGCGTCATCAACGAGAGAATGTTGTTGATGCGCACTTCGACCGGCAAGTTTGAATTCTGAAATGGATACTGATACTGCTGTGTCCAAGCGAGGCTAGTCAGTAGAACGACGACTAAAGCGAATCGGGATGTGTTCATCCGTCCTCTCCGGTGGGGCGAGGTGTCAGGTTCCAGGTCTCAGGTGCCAGGAAAGGCAAGGCCTCAGACCTGGCACCTGCGACCTGATACCTGAAGTGTTACTTGTCGAGCGCCACGGCCACGCCGTAAGGAGGCAATTTGACTGCGTCTCCCGCTTTGCCATCAAGCATCAGATTCATGGAGTGGGGCAGCGCTACTTCGTGGTTTTCCTGCGAATAATTAATGATCACGAAGACTTGCTTGCCCGGGCCTACGCGGCGGCTGACTTCGACGCCCTCAGGCACCGGCCCAAACACCGGCATAACGCCGGACTTCTGCGTCATCCATTCAGCCGCGGCGGCCATCAGTTTGTCGTCGAGAACCGCACCCACGTAGGTAATGCGTCCTTTACCGTAAGCGCGTGTGATTACGGCTGGCTGATCGTCGAGCCATCCGTTGCTCCTGCCATATTTCAGAAGGACTTCTTCGCCGGGAGCCTGACTCTTCAGTTGCTCCGCCCAGATGCTGGCTTCTCCGCTACCCCATGTGCCGGAGAGCGGAAAATTCTTTTCCAGCGCGTAATACTGCTCCACTCGCGCACCGAGGGCGTCGACAAGGAATCCCGGCTGCCGCTGTGGCAGAAGCGCATTGAATTCATCTTTCATGCCGGAACGCGGACCAAGAACCAGATGGCCGCCGTTCTGCACGTATGCGAGCAAGTGATCTGCGAGGTCCTTCGGAAGCACGTTCAAACTCGGCGCGGCCACAAGCTTATAGCCGTCGAGCGGGGCGTAAGCGCTGACCACATCGACCGACTGTGAAATCTGTCGGAGCGCGCGGTAGTAGCTCTTCAACAGCCCGATGTCGTCATACTTTTCGGTGTGCTTTTGAAACTGAATGGCCCAGTGGCTGTCATACGAGTAGAGCAGTGCCACCTGCGAAACCGGCTGTGTGTCGCGGAAACTGCTTTCCACTTTGGCGAACTCATGCGCCGTCTGCGCGGCTTCTTCGTAAAAGGGAACGGGCGTGCCGTCCGGACCGACGAGGACGCCATGAATTTCTTCCTGTCCGTTGAGCGCGCTGCGCCACTGCCAATAGTTGACGTCGTCTGCACCGTGCCCAATGGCCTGCCAAGCCATAGCGCGCGCCTCGCCGCGATTGGTGAAGTTATTCAGCGGAGACCAATTCACCGCGCCCGGTTGCGTCTCCATCACCCAGAAATTCTGGCGCTTGAAGCCGCGCGTCAAATCATGCGCCAGTCCGTTGTAGGCCGGGTCGACATGGCCGGTGCCAACGTAGTCGTCCCATGAAGCGAAGGTCAGAGGCTCGGTGATCGGGTAGTGATCGAATCCATCGAAGAAGCCCATGAAGTTGCCGGTCGTAAACTGGCGCGGGTCGGCGTGTTTGCGAATCACATCCACCTGGTTCTGCTGGTAGGAAGTCCAGGTATGAGTGATGAAGTGTTTCCAGTCAAGCATCAGCCCAGGATTGTGCTCGCCGATGGGAATCGGGATCTCTTCCCAGTTGTCGTAAGTCTGGCTCCAGTAAGAAGTCGCCCAGTGCGTATTCAGACTGTCGAGCGTCTTATATTTCGCTTTTAGCCAAACTTGAAATTGCCGTCGCGTCGCGTCGTCATACGACATCAGCGCGTAGCCGTATTCGTTATCGATCTGCCAGCCCACGACGTTGGGATTATGGCCGAAGCGGATCGCCATCTGCTCGGCGATCTTGCGGCAGAATTCGCGATAGCGCACGGAACTCGCGGAAGCATGCGCGCGATTGCCGTGCGTGACCCGTTGGCCGTTTGGCTCAACCCGCAGCGTGTCTGGATATTTCTGCGTGAGCCAGGCGGGCGGAGTCGCCGTCGGCGTGCCGAGGACGGACACGATGTGATGCTCGCCGGCCAGGTTGATGGCGCGCTCCAGCCAGTCGAAATCGTAGTGCCCTTCGGATGGCTCCATCCGGCTCCACGCAAACTCCGCAATGCGCACGACTTTCAAGTCGCCGGCCTCCATCAGGCGCAGGTCTTCTTCCCAGCGCGACTCGGGCCACTGCTCGGGATACCACGCGGCCCCGACCATGATGGCGTTCTGTCCGGGGATTTGTGTGGGGATGGGCTTGCCCGCAGGAGTTTGGGCGAACGCTGTGAAAGAAATGATGAGAACCAATCCCGAGACTGCTCGGGGAAAAAATGACGTCAACATGGACGGCTCCTATCTTCTATGTACGATCTGCCCTCCGGAGGGGCGTCTGATTGTCTGTAGAGACGCGGCGTGCCGCGTCCCCCCGCGCAGAGTGAGACGGGGTATTCTACGGCGTAACCGTAATCTGCTTTCCAGAGTACTGCACAACTTTGTCTGCCATCTCGGAAGGCGAGACGCCAACGCCGTGATTCTCGCTGACAAAGATGACGCGGAACGTCCGGCTGGCAAGCATTCCGGGAAACTGGCCTTGTCGGTCGCCGATCGTCAGCACTTGGCTCGCATCGTCCCAGCGAAACGCAATCGTCGCGTGGACGCCCTTCTCATAGTTGTAATTATCGTTTTCGTCTTCGTAGAGCGTGAACTCGCCATCCGCGCCGCGATAGACGCGCAGTTCAATCGGATCGACGGGCTTTTCCGTGGACCACTCGACATCGGGCCCCAGGGGAACAATCGCGCCGGCGCGAACATACAGCGGCAACTTCTCCAGCGGGGCTTCCGCACCGACCTCGCGCCCGCCCTGGGCCGACGTGCCGTTCCAGAAGTCATACCACTTCGCCGCTGGAAGATAGACGC
>ODAK010004897.1_pt1 | contig 13656 bp, 11 predicted proteins | sample 1539591 | NCBI WGS metagenome assembly ODAK01 (sample SAMEA3539303, study PRJEB22396) | soil metagenome | biome: tundra; feature: field; material: soil | place: USA | collected 2010-05 | depth 0.15 m | reverse complement strand
TACCACGGCATGCTCTTGCCGGCCAGCAGGTAGCGGTCCACGGTGTTGCTGCCGCGGCTGCGGTAGAGGCCATACGACACGATGGAAACCAGGGAGGTGACGAGGACGATCCAGTCGAGAGAACTCATCGATAGACCCGGGTGAACAGATAACAGGCCGAAATGACGATCACCAGGTAGATTAGCGTCGCAATGTAGACCCGCCGCCAGGAGCGTAGAAACGGCGGCGCGTCATCGGGGACATCGCGCGTATGCGGCATGATGGGAGTTTATCACGGGCGGTATGGCCCTCTACCGCCCGGGGCACGCGCGCAATACACTGGAATGACGAGAAGATGCTACGCCGCCACGCCATCGCGAGACTGCTTGCCACCGGAGCTTGGCCAAAAGGGGTGGCATGGGCGAAAGGAATCGACCGCTTCTTCGAGGGCGCGCACGGCTCCAGCGTGCTGGTGGACCGCAAGACGCGGCGCCTGATCGCCGCCCATGCGCCGGAACTGGCGGGCGGGTGGGCGGCGCCCCCGGGCTCCACGCTGAAGCCGCTGGTGCTGGACGCACTGCTGGAACGCGGCCTGGTGCGCGCCGGCGATACCTTTCCGTGCCCCCACGAACTGCGCCTCGAAGGGCGATCTTTCGACTGCTCGCATCCGCCCCCGCCCGCCCCCCTCACCGTGCGCACGGCCATCGCGTACTCGTGCAACTGCTTCGTGGCCCACTACGCATCGCGATTTCGCGCCGGCGAACTGGCGTTCGAGATGGAGCGTTGGGGCCTGGTGTCGCGCACCAACTGGTTCGGGGAAGGCGAAGCCGCGGGCCGGGTGTGGAACGCGCCGTCCCAGTTGCAGTCGCTCGGTGAGGACGGCGTGGTGGTGACGCCGGCATCGCTCGCCCTGGCTTACTGCCGCCTGGCATCGCGCGGCGCGCCCGCGGTGCTGGCGGGAATGGCCGACGCCGTGGAATTCGGCACCGCGCAGCGCGCGCGGGTGACGGGGCTGAAAGTGGCGGGCAAGACAGGCAGCGTGCGGACGCCGGCAGGCGTCCACCTCGCGTGGTTCGCTGGCTTCACGGACGGGGCGGTAGTGACCGTGATGTTACAGGCGAAATCGGGCGGAGCGGACGCCGCCCCCATTGCCGGCCGCATCCTGGAAGCGCATTGGAAGGGCCAGTTGTGAGGGGCCAGTTGGGGGGCGCGGCCTTGTGGGGCAGCTTGGCAGGGGTACGCTCCGGGTCCGGCCGATTGCCAATCTGCCCACTACCGCGTTTGCCGCAGCCCGGCGGCGGTAGCCGGGGCAGCCGCGGGGTCGCGCGCAGGTTATCCACCTGCCCCGCATCGATGGCACACGCCGTTGGTAACACGGTAATCTTAGGCGTCTTGTTGGCGCTGGTCTTCGCCGCCACCCTCACCGCCGCGCCCGTAACCCTGAAAGTGCGCGTGAAATCGGCCACCATCGAAATGCCACTCGAAGAATATGTGGCGGCGGTCCTGGCGGGAGAATGCAGCACCTTCCGTTCCGACGAAGGCGTCAAGGCGATGGCGGTGGCGGCGCGTTCCTATGCGTTGAACCTGCGCGGGCGGCACGCGGCGCAAGGCTACGATCTCTGCGCCACCACGCATTGCCAGCGGGTGGATCCCGACGCGGTGACGCCGCGTCTGGCATGGCTCGCCGCGCAGACCGCCGGCGAACTGCTCTGGTTCGAAGGCAAGCCGGCGTTCGCCTGCTACTCGCGCAGTTGCGGCGGCACCACGGAGGACGCGCGCGCGGTGTGGCCCGATCTCCGCGCCCCGTTCCTGCGGACTCATGCGGACCCATATTGTCCGCGGCAAGGCGAGGCACAGTGGCACTGGAGCGCGCCGGCGGCGGAGATTGCGGCGGCGCTGGTTAAATCGCAACTGCGCGCGCCGGCGGAGATCACGGGCATCGCCATGGTGCAGCGCTCTACCTCGGGGCGCGCGCAGGTGCTGGTGCTGGTGGGCACGGGTGAGCAGGTGCGTGTATCGGCGAGTTCGTTCCGCTTCGCCATCGGCCGCGCGCTGGGCTTTAACACCGTGCGCAGCGACCAGTGGAGCGTGGCGAGAGAGGGCGCGCAACTGAGTTTCGTGGGGACAGGGGAAGGCCACGGAGTTGGGTTGTGCCAGCTCGGCGCCGACCAGATGGGCGTGGAAGGTCACGGCTATGGCGAGATTCTGGCGTTCTACTATCCGGGCGCGATGCTGGGGCTGACGGCGCGCGGGCTCGCCTGGCGCCAGATGGGCGGCGAGACGGTGGCGCTGATGACGACGCAGCCGGAGCGCGACGGCGCGGTGCTGGCGGCGGCGGAACGGCAGGTGAAGGAGATCGCGGGCCAGTACGGTTGGACGGCGCCCAGTGGAATCGAAATCCGCGTGTATCCCGATGTGGAGACTTTTCGCAATGCGACGGGCGAGCCCGGATGGGTGGCCGCGCGCACCTCAGGCCGGCGAATCCACTTGCAGCCGGCGGCCGTCCTGCGCGCGCGCGGCGCGCTCGATTCCACGATCCATCACGAGGTGCTGCACGTCTTCGTGGAAACGCAGGCGGCTCCCGGAATCCCGGTATGGTTTCGCGAGGGCCTGGTGGGATATCTGGAGCATCCCGTGAAGGCTGGCGCGTCCGACGCCCCGGAGAGCGACCTGCGCCAGACGGAAGACGCGGCCCGCGCGCGCCGCGCCTACACGGCCGCGGCGCAAAAAGTGGCGGCCCTGGTGGAGCGCCACGGGGCCCCGGCGGTATTGGCGTGGCTCAAGAGCGGGCTGCCGGCATTCGCAAAAGATCCGCGGCCGTAAGTGGGCGGTTACGGCCGCGGAAGCTCGACTACTCGGCATTGTTCAACTGAAAGCCGGTGCGATCGGCGAACAGGATGCGGGAGAGGTGAAGGTCGGCACCCCGACGGCTGAGGACCACGCCGGTGTTGGCTTCGGCATCCGTGTCGCCCTCGGACAGATGGCTTGCCACCGCGGCGATGGCGGGAGCGCCTGGCGAACGGAGGACGAGGATGATGCTGTCGGAGGAACCGCGCATGACCTGGATATCGCAGTCGCCGGCCGGGAGTTTGGTATCGCCGACGATTACGGACGTATTGAAATGCACCATGATGTGGTCGGCGGGGGGTTGAGCGTAGATAGCACTGCAAAGAGCAAACGCAGCGCAGCAAAGTGTCGTCAAGATTTTCATTTGGATCTCCTTGTAAGTTCAACTGCGCAACCGGTATGCTGCAGCCTTCACATGGAGATACGACGCGCGGCGCGTTATTGTTACCGCGCCGGGCGAGGCTTAACAAAACTTGACAATCGGAAACTGTGGCGCATCACGCATCACCCAAACCGATGTCCGATGTACTAAGCTGATAGTATGCGCACGACGTTGGAACTCGACGACGACCTGCTTGCCACCGCCAGGCAATTGGCTCGACAACAAGGCGTGACGCTCGGGCAACTCATGTCGGAACTGGCCCGGCAATCGCTCGCCGCCAGAGCCCCCCTGAAGGTGCGCAACGGAGCTTTGCTTTTCGTGCCGAAGGCCGGCGCTTCGAAACCCGATCTGCGGATCGTCAACCAATTGCGGGACGGCGCATGAGTATCGCCCTGCTTGACGTGAATGTCCTGGTGGCGCTGTTCGACCCTGCCCACAGCAACCACGAAGACGCGCACCGCTGGTTCGGGCGGAATCGAAAGTACGGATGGGCAACCTGCCCGATCACCATCAATGGCTGTATCCGCGTGCTGAGTAACCCTGCCTATCCCACGGTGGAAGCGACTCCCGCCGAAGTGGCCGGACGCCTGCGCAGTCTCTGCTCCACCGCGGACCACCATTTCTGGGCGGACTCCGTGTCTCTGACAGACGAGGCGTTGTTTCGGCCGTCGATGATCGGCGGACACCAGAAGATCACGGATGCCTATTTGCTTGGTCTCGCCGTTCGGAATCACGGCAGACTCGCCACCTTCGACCGCTCCATCCCCGTGAAGGCAATACCAGGCGCCGACCCTGGAAATCTCGTCTGGATCGGAAGCGCCTGAACGAAGTCATTCCCGCTTGCGCGCCGCCGTCACCCGCTCGAGCGTCCACAACGCGCCTACGAAGAGCAAATACGCCACCAGCATGCGCAGCGAGAAGCTGACCATCTCCATGGTGAACCCGCTCACCGCGGGCACCCATCCGAGCAAGACGAACGGCAACCACAATCCCGCCACCAGCAGTAGCGGGACCTCCAGCCAGTAGCGCCACCCGCCGCGCCAGCTCCATTCGCCGAAACCGCGCCATCCGCGCGCCGCGATGCCCGACGCCATCGGCAGCAATCCCACCGGAAGCACCACCCACCGCACGATCCAGAACGCGCCCAGGAAAATCCGCGCCACCGTGGCGGGCTTCACCGGCGTACGCAGTTTCAGTGTCAGCCAGGAGGCCAGCCGGAACGCCGGCTGGCCGCTGGCGGCGGCAGCCCAGGCCAGCAGACCGTAGAGCACGAGCACCAGGATCGCCGCCACGAGCAGTGCCGGAATGTGACCGAGCGCCGTGCGGAACGCGCCATTGATTTTGGGCTCGCTGGTGCGGAAGAAGACCAGCGTCGCGCCGTGAAACCACGAGACCAGGGCCAGAATCGCCAGCGCGTCGAGCGCGCTCCACACCAGCCGCAGACGGGTGGATTCGCCCACGCCGAGCCACTCGTAGGCCAGCCAGAGCAGCAGCGCGTTAGCCACCAGATGGAGGACAAAAAGCTTGCGGGAGGCGGTGATCATTTCACCTCCAGGCGGCGCGCTTCGGTAGTGGCCATCACGCCGGAGTTATACATCGGCTGCACACGCGCCGGACTCACCTGGAAGACTCCAGGGTTGACCACCTTGAGCAGATAGAAATACTGCTGCTGGCCCTGCGGGAAGTAAGTCTGGAAGATAGCCATGCGATCGTCATGTAACTCGCGGCGCGTGAAATAGTACTGCCACCACGGCGGACGCGACCTTAACTCGTACCCGCTATCGCGTTCGATGAACTCCGTACCCGATGGAATGGGGTCCTCCACCATCATGTATTTCCATTCGGAGCCGGTAACCGTCAGGCGCACGGCGAGGGTGTCGCCGGACGACACGGGCCCGGTGACCGGCACGAGATCGTAGACAATCTTCCCGCCATCCTTGGCCGGCGCCAGCTTGAAGTACTCGCGCAGGATGTTGAGCGACGTACTGCCGGTCTTCTGGAACTTATCCTCGGCGGAGTAATATTCCACGCGCGTGGAGTAGTACAGCCTTCCCTGTCCCGTAGTTTGGACGCGGATGTGGTTGACGCCCGGCTGGAGCCTGCTCTCGTCCAGCGTAAGTTCCGGCACACCGAGCGCGGTGGCTTGATCGAGCTTCTTGGTGAGCACGGGCACATCGTTGACCAGGACCGTGGCGACCAAATTGGGATTGAGTTCGCCGGTGGCTTTCAGGTAGTCGGTGAGGCCGTAGATCACCATGGCGGTCTGCTTGGTGCTGCTCCACCAGTAGCCTTCATTGCGATGATTCATGAGCCAGAGCGCCGCCTTGGGCAGGAGCGCGGAATCAGGACGCTGGTGGGAGAGGAACTTCACGGCATAGGCGGTGGCCTCGGGCGTGGCGTCCTCGGAAAAATCCAGCATCTGGTCGCGCGAGGCCGTCCACCATGCCTGCTCGGCATCCTGCTGGACGTTCTGTTCGAGCGCGGCGGCGATCTCTCCGGCGCGAGCGTCCTTCACCAACTCCAGCGCGAGGCCGAAGATAGCGAGTCCGTAAGGCGAGAGCTTGGCGCGCTGCTCGAAGACCTGGCCCAGCGCGGCGGCATCGGGCGTACCGGCGACCACCAGCGCGTACTGCATGTAGGCGCGCAGATCGAAGGCAAGTTTTGGATCGGCGGCAAAGGCCTTGCCGATCCATTTGGCGCCGTTCTCAATCCGTTCGGCATCCACTTGCACGCCGGCGGCTTTGGCCTGCGCCAGGCCAGCCACCACATAGGCGGTCATGAATGGGTGGCTATCGTCGGTCTCCCACCAGCCCCAGCCGCCGTCCTCGTGCTGGAAGTTATTCAGGCGGTCGATGCCGGCGCGGATCTTCTGCTGCACGGCAGCCGTATCCAGGCTGACCTTGAGGCCGAGTTCATTCACCGCCTGCGTGACCACGATATTGGGCAGGAAGCTCGACATGGTCTGCTCGACACAGCCGTAGGGGAATGTGGTGAGGTAATCCAGCGCGCCGAAGAGCGAACCGGCAATCGAAGGGGAAATGCGGATGCCGAGCAGGCGCGAGCCGGGCTGCACCCTCGCCGGGAAGGTGAGGTCGAAGGCGGCGCTGCTCCCGCCGGCCAGCGCTCCGCCGCGCGACTGGCTCAGCTTCACCCCCGGAATGTTCACCGGAAGTTCCAGCTCCAGCGCGTCGCTCTCTTCATCGGAGAGCGCCTTGCCGGTGATTACGGCATTACGCACCTGCTGCGCGCGCACCCGCCAATCCAGGCGAGCGTCTCCGCGCGGCAGCACGCGGACATCGCGCGTGGAGCCATCCAGCACGTCCAGGCCCTTGAGATCGAGCGAGACGCGCACCGTCTTTTCGGTGGTCAGGTAGTTGTGGACCAGGGCGGAAATCATGATCTCATCGCCCTGCACGAAGAAGCGCGGCACGGCCAGGCGCAGGATCAGGTTTTTGCGCACGATGGTCTTGGCGGTGGCGGCGCCCACCTTGGTATCGGCGGTGACGCCGCGCGCGGTGGCGCGCCACGTGGTCAGCGAATCGGGGAACTCCACCTTAGCCTGCGCCCGGCCGGCGGCATCGGTAACCAGGTCGGCGGCCCAGAATGCGGTATCGGGGAAGGCCTTGCGGATTTTGGGCTGCACCAGGCTGTCCGGCTTGAGCTGCGCCAGGCGCGAGGGCGCGCGCAGCGATGCCAGGCGCATGCGGCGCTTGCCGGCTTCGCCGTTGAAATAGAAGTTGAGCGAATCCTCGGTGTGCACCATGTTCCAGTCGTGGCTGAAGAAGTAGGCCAGGGGGCTCTGGGTGGTGTCGGGGCGTATGGCGTAGATGGCCTCGTCCACCACGCCGAGCGAGAGTTCGGCGCCGGGCGCCGGCTTGCCATCGCCGCCGGTCACCTGCACGGTGTACTGCGCCGTATCGCCGGGCCGGTACTGCGGCTTATCGGTGGCAATGTTGACGTTGAGCTGGTGGTTCACCGGCGGAACCTTAAGATTTTTCGTGCCCTGGTACATCACGCCTTTGCGCAAATACTGGGCGGAGACCCAGATGCCGGGCTCGTCCTGCGCGGTCACCGGCACTTCGAGGATGGCGGTGGCATCGGGCGAGCGCATCACTTGGTGGCTGCGCAGATCGTGCCCTTCGATGGAGACGAGCACCGGGGTGTTCGGTTTCCCGGTGATAATCAGGACCTTGGCGGTCTCGCCGGCGCGATAGGTCTTCTTGTCGGGGATGAGCTGCACGGTCTTGCGATTGCCCTCGCCGGCATCGTTCTCGCCCGCGCCGGAGACCCAGAGGGAGGTGAAGTCCTCCACCTCGCGGCCTTCGGGAGTGCGCGCGCTGACGCGCAGCCGGTAGGAGCCGCCCTGCGGCGGAATGGCGATTTGTGCGATGCCGGTGCCATCGGCGCCCGTATCCACATCGGCCGAGCGCAGCGCCGCTCCCGCCGTGTTCGAACGCTGCCGCCAGTTCCAGCGGAAGAGTTCCACGTGGATGCGGGTGCGCACCGGTTTGAGATCGTAGTCGCGCGCTTCCACGGTGATGGCGGCGCTGCCGCCGGGCTGGTAGAAGTAACGGTCGGGGCTCGCGTTCACCACGAAGCTGCCGTAGGTCGCAATGACGCTCCCGCGGCCCACAATTTCCCGTTTGCCCTCGTCGGTGACATGGGCTTCAATGTGATAGCGGTAATCCGTCTTGCGGTCGGAAACCGTGGTCGGAAAATCGATTGTCAGCTTGCCTTCGGCATCCAGTTGGCCTTCGCTATCCACAATCTGCTCTTCGCCGTAGTCGTTGCCCTCGGCGTCGCCGTTGTCGGGCGGCATATCCTCGTCGGAATCCAGCCACAGCGGCAACCAGTAGCGGTTGCGATAGACTGCGTACTTCAACTTGGCCCGCGCCACCGGCTCGCCAAAGTAGTAACGGGAATCGATCACCGCCTGCGCGTTCTCGCCTTGCAGGATGCGCGCTTTGGTGGGCGTGACGCGGACTTCGTACTCGGGCTTCTTGTACTCTTCCACCTCGAAGCTGCCGGCCATGGAGTCGTCGCCGGCTTGCACGACGATCGAGTAGCTGCCCAGCGCGGCGCTGACCGGCAGTGCGAAATCGTCGCGAATGGTGCCGTTGGCCGTGGCGGTGAGCGTCTTGCGGTAGATGGGCTTCTCCTCGGCGTCGTGAATTTCCACCGCCAGGGCCTTGCCCGCCGGCACGATGTAGCTGGTGGCGCCGCGCTGCCGGACGATGCCCTTGAAGTGCACGGTGTGGCCGGGGCGGTAGACCGGGCGATCGGTGTAGATGTAGCCCAGCCAGTGTTCGCCGGGGGTGTCGAACGCGTAGCTGCCCAGCGTGTTGACCGCGAAGTTCGCGCCGCTGTGCGCCACCAGGCGCAGATCGTCCAGTTTGGCGTCGGTCATCTTGAACTCAGCCAGGCCGTTGGCGTCGCTCCCGGCGGTGCCCATGCGCGCGTCGCGGGTCAGCAGGAACAGTTCCGCGCCGCGCACCGGTTCGCCGGTGTTGCGGTCGGCCAGGAAGTTGACCAGGCGCCCATTGCCGGTCTTGGTGACCATCACCAGATCGCTCACCATCAGGATGGTGTAGGCGCGCAGTTCGCCGCGCACCGCTTCCACCAGGTACACGCCGCGATCCTTGACGCCCACATCCACGTTCTGGCTCTCCCAGCGGTTGTGGCTCTTGGGCGCGTGGTGGAACGTCAGCACCAGTTGCTGCGCATTCAGCACCGGAGCTTCGGCGTAGTGTGTTCCGCCGGCGGCAGGCGCGGCGGCGGCGGGCTTCGATTCACCGGCGAACGCATTCCCCAAGTGGGCGCTCGGCGACTCCGTGAACTGATTGCGCAAGCCGCGCCGGATACCGGTCCGCATGCCGTGCTTCCACTCGTGAATGCGCTCCAGCAGGGTGCGCTGGTGCGGCGGACGCGGAACCCGCCCGCCGAATTCGTGCGCGTTTTCCAACTGCTCGAAGAACTGCACCGGATCGTTGATGCGGTACACCCGGAACTCCAGGTCCGCCACGTTCCAGGCGTTGAGCGAAACCGAGGGTTTAGCGCCCGCGCCGAACGTGCGCATGGAACTGAGCGAAAAATACGGCTCGTCTTCGTCCTGGCTGAGGCCGGGCGCCGCCAGCATCAGCAGCATGAGAACACGCAGACACTTCATGATGTTTTCCTCAAAAACAGCGACATTCCCGGGCCGACCACTTCAACGCCGACGCGCAGAGACGCAGAGATCGGCGCAGAGCTCAATGCCACGGGCGGTGCCGTGGTGGAATGGGCTAGGAAACCTGAGAAGAATGCCCCCACGAATGGGGTCATGGCAGCCTGGAAGGCTACGCTACGGTGCATCGACGAACAATCAACGAGTTGCGGGGAGGTTTCCGGAGAGAAAAGCAAGAGCAAGCCGGTTGGTTCCGGTTTCGCCGGGTCTATGAGCGGATGCGCAATCACTTATGACTCTCCGCGTAATATATTCCAACGGTAGACACCGAGGAATCGGGGATTGTCCGGGAGCGGACGCCAGTCGGGTTCCGGGAAGTGCCGGAGCTCCTCGACGGTGGGGCGGCGGATCTCGCCAGGGCCGTCGACGTCGGGGCCGGTGTGGTAGACCAGGTAGCGCCCGGCGCTTTTCGCAATCTGGCTTTCCCCAACATAAATCATGCTGTGGAAGGGCATGTGCTCGCTATCCTGGCGGTAGAACAGGAGGTCGCCCGGTTGGGCGCGCGCCAGGTCGCGCGTCACGAAGTGCGTGTTGCGCAGTTGGAGCGTCTTGGCGTCGGCAAACTGGGCGAAGCCGCCTGTGGTCAGGTCGGCGGGCTGGAATCCGCCGGGCTTCACACGGAAAAGGTCGGCCCCCAACGGGGTGTAGGGGTACTGATATTTCGTGGCCGAAGGGATGCCCGGCGCCACCGGAAGATGGGCGTCCGTGGCCCAATTGCCATCGTGGCCGCGCAGCGCTTCGCGATAGGCGTAGCGGATCAGCGCGGCACAATCCACGATCTCGGCGGGGCGGCGCCCGGTGGCCTCGAAATACTGCATCTCGGCCAGGAAGGTGAACCAGCGCCGGAAGGCCCGCTGGTCGTCGGCGTCGTCCAGGCGGAGGAAATCCGGCGTGCCGTCGGCGGCGGAATCCGTCGGGTCGAGTGCGGTAGTCATGTGCACGCGCGCCGCGGGCAGTCCCGGAATCTCCACGCGCAGCGTGATGGCAGCCGGAGTCACGCCAGCCCGGATCCGCGCCTTCCACCCGCGGCCGGCGGCCGAGACTTCCTCCACGGCTGCTGCGTGCGCGGGTTCGATAGTGACGCGCGGCGCCGTGGCTGAGGCATCTTCGACTGTCAGCTCCGCCGTATCGTAGCCATCGGCGATGAGTTGCGCGGGCGCTAACGTAACACGCGGCGCCAGTATCGTCCGGCTCAACGGCGTGGCCCACAGCAGCCCCAGGACAAGCACTATTGCCCCGCCAAGAGCCGCCAGCCCGAAGCGCTTCATAGAGGGACTAGGATACCGCACCCGGCCGCCCGTGCGCGGCGGTACGCCAGACCCGCCGACACCACATCTTCGATCGCCAGGCCCAGCGACTTGAAGAGCGTGACTTGCTCGTCGTCTCGCCGCCCCGCCTTGGCGCCCGCGGCCACCTCGCCCAGTTCGGCGTGCACGTGCTCCGGGCCGATCAGTCCATCCTCGATAGCGAGCAGGATGTCGCCGGCTTCCCGCATCGCCGCCGCACGCGAATCCACCACGACGAGCGCGCGCGCCACCAAGCGGCTGTCAACCTCGCGATGGGTCGGGCGGCAGGCGCCCACGGCGATCACGTGGCTACCCGGCGCCACCCAGGCGTCGTCGATCACCGGCGTGATCGATGAGGTGGCCAGCACGATGACATCGGCATCGCGAACCGCCTGCTCGGCGGATTCGCAGGGTGTGACGTTGCGCCCCGCCACGAACTCCCGCAGGCGCGCCGCATGGGGACTCCATGCCCGAATCTCGCGGAAGTCCCGCACCAGCGGGAGGGCCTCCAGATGGCTGTGCGCCTGCACGCCGCTGCCGATGATTGCCAGCACACTGGCGTCGCGGCGCGCCATGTGCCGCACCGAGACCGCCGAGACCGCGGCGGTGCGGGCTTCGGTGATGTAGCGTCCATCGGTGACCGCCACGAGCGCGCCCGATGCCGGATCGAAAAGCACGATCGCGGCTTGATGCGAAGGCAGGCCCTTGGCTGTGTTCCCGGGGAGAACGGTGACCAACTTCGTCCCGAGCACGGACCCCTCGGAATCGAGCGCCGGCATCAGGGCAAAAAAACAGCGCTCAGCAATCTCCATGACGGTGCGCACCGGCTGCACCACGCGGCCCGCGGAGAAAGCGATCAGCGCCGATTCCATGGCGTCGATCAATTCGCCCATGGTCAACACGGCGCGTACGTCGGATTCGGACAGCCACAGAGGCATCGTGGGCCATTTTACCGCTCCGTGTGGAAGTAGTGGCGCTATGCCTCGGCCGGCGATGTTCAGAGAGACTGCGCGTGGCAATCGTCCTCTGTGGAGTGGTAAGCTCGTTGCGGGGAGGTGATCCGTGCGACATCTGATCCTTCTGCCGCTGTTCGTCGGTTCCGTTTGCGCTCAGTCGATTTCCGTACTGAGCCAAACCCAAATTCAGCAGCTCGAAACAACCGTCGCTCAGAATCCAGCCGACCGCCCGTCCCAGACTCTTCTCGGCCAGAATTATTCATTCGTAATTCTCGGGATCACCGCGCTCGGGCAATATAACACCGTTGCTGGTGTGGACCCCGCCGAGGCGCGCGGCGAGTTTGCGCAGCATGCGCGTGATGTAATGCGGAACTCGGCGTTCGCCGGCGTTCTGGGCGAAGGTGGCGAGGCGTTATGGAATTTCAGTTTTCAGGTGCAGGCTCAGCACCAGCCGGAGGCGCAGGTTGCTTACTTGGATGCGCGCGCCCTGGGAGCGCAGGCTCTGGACCGCGCCATCGCGATCGAACCGGGTAATGCCACCTGGCGGTCCTATCGTATTCCGATTCTGGTTCTCCGCGCCAATTCCGACTTTCTGCCCTTTAGCGCCAAGGATGCATACAGCCAGGTGAAGGAAGACTTGTCGGTGCTGACCGGCGCCACACGCTATGCCCTGCTCGCCGGCGCTGCAAAGTTGGCGGTGAAAGCCTCGGCGCTGGATGACGCACAAGCTTACGCCATCGAACTCCTCAACTCCGCAACCGACCCGAAGGACTGGAACTACGGGAACGCCATTTTCTTCGGAAACATGGTACAGGGCCAGGTGGCGTTGCGCCGCGGCGATCTCGAAACGGCTCGGTCCCGGTTGCTGTCCTCAGGCAACACGCCGGGGTCGCCACAACTCAATTCTTTCGGTCCCAACATGTCGCTTGCCAGGGACCTGCTCACCGACGGGGCGGAGGTTCCCATCGCGGGTTTAGCCCGCCGTGCAGCACGGGTACCGCGACAGAACGTTACCTCCTCCGATGCGCGGCAGACAGTGTTGGAGTTCTTCGATCTCTGCCGGGTCTTTTGGACAATGGGCGGTGACCGGCTCCAGCAATGGTCGCAGCAGGTGCGGGCCGGCGTCGTCCCGGATTTCGGCTCCAATCTCCATTACTGAATTACTTCGCTGCCAGTCTCCCGGGTTGTCTGGCCGTAACTGGATGACTGAGCGCGACGCGCGCTCCGTCATCCAAGTCCGCAAGCTGCACGATTTCCGCCCGGCGCCGCAGCGGCCAGGGGATTTCCTCTTCGACCGCGAAGATGAGTTTTCTGCCCAGCACGCGCGCTTCCGCCAGAATCGCGGTCAGCGCCGCGTCCAGCAGGTGCACCCGTCCATCGCCGCCGCCACCGGCTGCATCCGTCACCAGACTCAGATCGTCCACCAGCACTAAGCCGTGGCTCTCGACGGCATCTTCGATCATGCGGAAGAATGCCTCCTCGATCGCCGCCGGCCCTTGCGCCTGCCGTACGTTCATCACCTGTTGCGCGCCCAGAAGCACCCCTCCCCGCATCGCCTGCACCGTCTTCAGAATGGTGGTCTTGCCCGCGCCAGCCGCCCCGCGGAGCACGGCCACCGGACTCAAGGCGAGGTGGGCCAGCAGGCTGTTGGCAGCCTCCTGTTGAGCGAAAGTGAGAACGATTTCGAGTTTCATTCGGACAAACCAGTCCGGGCACGGAGAAATATACTACCAGCGCGGAATTCAACTACTAAGTGGGAGAAGGGACTTAGGCAGGGGTGGGGGAGCCGGAAAGCAGGCACTCCCGCGTCGAGTCAGTTGGATGATTCTTCAAAGATATGCCTCCTTTCTCAAATATAGGACTCTTATCAGTTTAGCACGGCGGGGTATGGGCATCCACGCATTCTCGATTAAGCCGGCTTCATGCGATCCCGGTGACCATTCGCGCCCAACCGAGCCGCGACCGTCAGGAGCGGTTTGCTAC
>ODAK010004895.1_pt1 | contig 13658 bp, 10 predicted proteins | sample 1539591 | NCBI WGS metagenome assembly ODAK01 (sample SAMEA3539303, study PRJEB22396) | soil metagenome | biome: tundra; feature: field; material: soil | place: USA | collected 2010-05 | depth 0.15 m | reverse complement strand
CCGAGGTCGACCACTTCCTCGGGTCGAGCGACATGCTCAAGCTCGAGCAAGTCCTGGCGGGCGACGCCGAGCGGATGCTCGTCGGTAACCCGGCCGACTGGGTCGTCCGCGCCAGCGACCCGCGCGTGGTCACGCAGTCGCGCGCCAGCGCCTGGTTGAAGATCGCCGAGGGTTGCGACCGGACGTGCGCGTTCTGTGTCATCCCCAGCCTGCGCGGCAAGCAGCGATCGCGTACGGCCGACGACGTGGTCGCCGAAGCCGAGCGCCTCGTGGCGGCCGGGGCCATCGAGCTCAATCTCATCTCGCAGGACACGGTCGCCTGGGGTCGCGATCTCAACCGGGCGAGCCGCAACGCCGGAGCGGCCGGCGAGGCGAGCGAGCCCGGGCCCGCCGGACGCCTGGCGTCGCTCGTGCGGCGCGTGGCCGACGTGCCAGGCGTCCGGTGGGTGCGCGTCTTCTATCTCTACCCCGAGACCCTCGACGACGAGCTGGTCGAGCTGCTCGCGCAGCACCCGCGCGTCGTTCCTTATGTCGACATGCCGCTGCAGCACGCGTCCGACGCGATGCTCAAGCGAATGCGCCGCGGGCACGGGCGGGACCGCCAGCGCCGCGTGGTCGAGCGGCTACGCGCGAAGGTGCCGGGCCTCACGTTTCGCACGGCGTTCATCGTCGGCCACCCGGGCGAGACCGCGGCGGACTTCAACGAGCTCTGCGCCTTCGTCGAGTGGGCTCGGTTCGAGCATGCCGTCGTCTTCCGGTACTCGGACGAAGAGACGTGCGCGGCGCACGCGATGGGCGACAAGGTGCCGGCGCTCGTGTCGGCGAACCGCGCGCGCAAGCTGCTCGCGCTCCAGCGGGGCATCGCCCGCAAGAAGAACCAGGCCCTCATGGGCACCGAGATGGACGTGCTGGTCGAGGGGCCGAGCGAAGAACACGAGCTCGTGATGAAGGGGCGTCACGCCGGCCAGGCGCCCGAGATCGACGGCGGCGTGTACCTGAGCGAGGGCGAGGCCCACCCCGGCGAGATGCGTCGCGTGCGCATCGTCCAGGCGAGCGACTGGGACCTCGTGGGCGAGCTGACCGACCTGAGCGAGGCGGGCGACCGGCGACCGAAGGCGCCCGCGCCTCGCCGCGTCTCGCTCAAGATGGTCGGCGCGGCGCGCGAGACGCGCTGGCAGTGACGGTGGCTACCTGACGTGCACGAGCGTCCGGGGGCTCGTTTCGGAGTCGGCCACCTGCGTCACTTGGAGCCAGTCGCCGGAATGGGCGAAGACGCTCGCGTCCCACTGGCCGCAGGCGTTCGCGAGCGCTCCGCTCACGGCCTTGTCGCCCGGAACGGCCGGGCTCTCGTTGATGATGATGACGACCGCCTCGGACTCGACCGCTCCGCATCCCGCGCTCAGCGTGATGTGATCCGCGTCGACCCCGACGGTCTGCGTCGGAAGCTCGGGCGGAGGCAGGGGCAACGTCGGGCTCGCGCATGCCAGGGCCAGCAGGAACGGCAGCGCGAGGAGCTTCGCGAACCGGCCGGTGGCGGGCGGACGCCGGGGCATCGTGCAAACAACGTAGCACGATCCAGGCCCACGAGCACGGCGCGAGAATGCGCCGAAAGCACCACGCGACGGCAACCGAGTTGCCTATCGTCGCCCACGCCGTAGGCGCCGAAATTGGACCCGCCCGGAGCGAGCTGGTACTGCGGACGACGGTGCGATCGGGTGCGATCCAAGAATCCTCCCCGGCGCCCATCGATCGCCTGGACTCGCGCCTGGTGGCGCACGACGGGCCGCCACGTGCCCTTCGTGTTCGCCGGGGGATGCTTGCTCGGCGCCGCGCACGGGGGCGATCTCGACTGGACGGCGCCTAGCCCCGAGGCGGCCGTTGCGGAGGTGCTCGCTCGACGCGGCCTCGCGTGCACCGCCGCCGACGTAACGTGGGTCGATGCGCCCGCGGGGGAGCTGGCGCGCCTGTGGGGCGCGCTCTTCGGCCGGTCCCGGGCGCTCGTTCGCGCAAGCGCCGCGGGCGAGCCGACGGACCTCTATCTCGTCGACGGTCGCCTCTCCCCCGAGGGCACGGTGCTGTGGGTGGGCGATGTACGGAACCTGACGAACACGAGCGGCGTCGACGAGTCGCGGCCCCTCGTGCGTGGCCCCCTCGTGGCCTACACGACGTCCGGCGAAGGGCTCGTGACGGGCGTGCACGTGCTCGATCTCGAGGGCCCGGGCGCAGACGAGGAGAGCGACTTCACGCGGCTGCAGCGCCTTCAGGTCGCGCTGACGAACGTGCAGCAGACCGGGCAGGCCGCGGGGATCGCGCACACCGCGTTCGCGCTCGACCCGGTGGCCAGCCGCGCCGAGATCGCGTGGCGCGACGACGGGACCCTCGAAGCGCGGGCCGACGAGCGCGTCGTCGTCATCGACCCGCGCGGCGCCGCGGTCGTTCAGGGCGCCGAGTTCGTCCGCGTCGTGAGAGACGAGCGCTCGCGGCCCGGCAACCTCGTGACCTGGGCGGTCGACCGCGTGCGCGCCATCCCGTGGTTCGGCGACGACAAGATGCAGTGGGTGAAGGCCGTCGCCTTCACGGCGCTCGACAAGGTGCGCGCGACGTTCTCCCGCGGCACGACCGCCGAAGACGTGCGCGACGAGATCGGCCTCCCCGCGTCGGCGAACACGATGGCGGTCACGTTCACCGATCCCGAGGTCGGGTGGCCGCCGGCCCCGCTCAAGCCGGCCTTCGCGAAGCCCCTGCCCGGCGAGGGACAGTGGATCGCCCTCGACCGGGACGCGTTCATCACACCGACGCCCGACGGCGGCGCGCCCGCGTTCGTCACGTCGTTCGTGCGTCCCGACCTGCAACGAAGCGACGTGCGCGTGTACGTGACGCTCTGGGATCCGCGACAGGTCGCGCTCCACATGGAGGCCGGGACCGTCGAGCCGATCAGCGCGACGGGCGAGCACGGCAGCGGCATGATCCCGCGGACGCCCGAGGTGATGGAGCATGTCGTCGCGGCGTTCAACGGCGGCTTCCAGGCCCAGCACGGCGAGTACGGCATGCAGGCAAACGGGATCGAGTACCTCCCGCCGAAGCCGTACGCTGCCACGGTGGTCGAGCTCCGCGACGGCGCCAACGGCTTCGGCGCGTGGCCTGCCTCGGCGCCGGTGCCCGACGACGTCATCGGCATGCGCCAGAACCTCACGGCGCTCGTGCAGAACGGGAAGTTCAACCCTTGGGGTCGCAACTGGTGGGGCGGCGCGCCGCCCGGCTGGCCCGATCAGGTTCACACGGCGCGGAGCGCGATCTGCCTCACGCAAGAGGGCTACGCCGGTTACTTCTACAGTAGCAGCATCTCGGCCGAAGACCTCGCGCAGGCCATGCTCATCGCCCGCTGCGCGTTCGGGATCCACCTCGACATGAACGTGGGTCACGCGGGGTTCGAGTTCTACGACGTCGCGCCCGAGGGCCAGCTCGCTCCTCTCGGGCGCCCCCTCCAGGGCGACTGGGAGGCGACCGGCAAGGTGCCCGACATGGCCGGCTACGTGTTCCGCGGGCGCCGCATGATCCGCGGCATGGGTCACATGCTTTTCCCTCGTTATATCCAGAAGGAAGCTCGCGACTTCTTCTATCTCACGTCGCGCTCGATCCTGCCGGGCGCGCCCGTTCCGCTCGAGGGCGGCGCCGGGGTCTCCCACGATCCCGACGAGGGACGCTGGCGCACCAAGGGCCTGCCGCAGCACGGCTTCCCGTTCGCGATCGCGAACGCCTGGGTGCGCGGCGCCGGATTGAAGCTGCGCGTCGTTCGCGCGGACCCCCGCGCGCTCCGGCCCGAGTCGGCCGACGAGCCCGGAAACGTCAGCAAGCCGACGGTCCTGTCGCTGGTCACGCCGGCCGCGCTCGTCGCCTTGGCCCGAGCCCCCCGGACGCTCTGGTGGCGCGGTGGCCTCTTCGCCATCGACGCCGCCGCGCCGGCCCCGGGAGCGACGGCGCTTCTCGGGGGATGCCCGACGAGCGCGCCCTGCGCGGCCGTAGCGGGAGCCGCGGTGGGCGTGGCCGACGAAGACGGAATGCTCGTGTGGGTCGAGCTCCCGCCCGGCGCTCGCGCCAGCGAGGCGACCGGGGCGGCCATGGACGCGCTGCTCGCGAGGCTCGGCTGCACGGCGCGCATGGCGGTCCCGGGTCTGGCCGCGGCCTGGCTGGGGGGCGAGGCCGGCGTGGGCGACGAGCGCGGCGATCACTCCGGCGGCCTCCTCGATGCGGCCGGCGACCCCCTGCCCCTTCACCCGAGGCCGTCGGCGCCCGGCGCGATGAGCGCGGTGAGCGCGGTGCGCCTGGTCAGGGGAGCAGCCCCCGACGCCCATCCCATCTTCACGGACACGCCGATCGTGCCGATCCAGGTCTGGCAGCCGCTCCAGGCGAAACGCATACGGTATTTTTACAAGCCGGCCGCCCCTCCTGCCCCGTGAACCTTTGAAAAGAGGGTTGTTCGGGCCTCCCTTCGCGCTCGCTTGCTGCTGGACCGCGAGTTACCGTGGGTGTCGAGGAGGCCTGCGAGCTCTCATTCGCGTCGCAGACCGCGGTGAGTAGTTGGCAACCGGGGACGCATAGCGCATTACACTCGGCGCAAAGCTCCAGGAGGCTGCTGTAGCCTCGGTGGTAGCCTTCGGTGGGCGGCACATGCAGGAGACTCGTGCCATGGCACAGAACGAAAAAAGCGGATCCGACCTCGACATCTTCGAGGGCCTCGGGAAAAAGAGCCCGTCCGTACCCCCGAACGGAACGCGTAGCGTCCCGCCCCCGCCGCCCCCGGCCGCCGGCAGGCCGATCGAGGGCAAGCGCACGCTCCTCGGCGTGACGGCGCCCCCCGGCCTCGGCACGCTCGGGATTCCCCAGGCGGCACCCCAGGTGGCATCGCAGGCGTTTCCCCAGGCAGGCGGCTCGCCCTCGCGCTTGCCTCCGCCTCCCCCCGGTCGGGGCACGCTGCCTCCCGTGGTGGCGCCGCCCGCTTCGCGCATTTCGAGCATTCCGCCTCCCCCCGCCCCCTCCGTCTCGAAGCCCGCGAACGCAAACGCGGCTCCGGCCGTCGACATGGACTGGGACGAGGAAGACGAGGCGACCAACATCTTCGACGAGGCCAGCGAGTCGACGCAGATCTTCGACGACGGGGCGAACCTCGCGAGGAAGATCGGTGATCCCCTCCCGGCGGTCGCGGCGCCCCGCGCCGTGTCGGCGATGACCATCCCGCCCGCGAAGCCCACCCTCCTCGGGCTGACTTCGCCGCACCCCGTTTCCAGCGTGCCGCCTCCGATGCGCGTCGCGACGCGCCCGCCGCCGCCTCCTCCGGCGTCGGGTCCGACCACGGGCTTTCCGACCTCGCGGTCGTCGGCGCCTCCGAGCTTCCCGCCTCCTCCCACGATCAACCCGTTCCCGCCGGCCCTCGCGACCATGCCGGGCCTCGGCCTCGCGGGCAACCCGAACACGCGCACGATGCCGCCTTCCGGCGGGCTCGGCTTCGGCAACCTACCGATCCCGCGACCGGCTGCCGTGCCCGATTTCCAGCCGAGTCAGCGTCGCGCCATGGAAGCGACGGCCATGGTGCGGCCGCCGCAGAACCGCACGATGCTCTTCGTGGCCCTCGGCGTCGCCGGGGTCGTCGCGATTGGCGCCGCGCTGTTCTTGCCGTCTCACCCGGGCCGCATCGTGATCAACGTCACCGACGCGCAGGGCGCCGGCGTGAACCATGTCGAGATCTTCGTCGACGGCCGCAAGCAGTGCGACACCGCGCCGTGCATCGTCGACCAGGTCGCGGCCGGGCCGCACGACGTGAAAGTTCTCGCCGACGGCTTCGACGCCCCCCCCGTGCAGACCGTGACGGTCGAGTCCCGCAAAGACGAGACCGCAGGCTTCACGCTCGGCTCGTCGGCGGGCACGGGCATCCGGGTCGGCGGTACGCAGCCCGGCGTGAAGCTCTACGTCGACGACAAGGAGAGCGGGCCGCTCCCTCAAGAGCTCCGCGATCTGACCCCGGGCGACCACGTGATCAAGGTCGCCGGCTCGGAGCGGTACCAGCCGCTCGAGAAGCACGTCAGCGTCGAGCGCCAGAAGATCCAGGATCTCGGGACCGTCACGCTGAAGGTGCTCAAGGGCAAGGCCACCATCAGCCTTGGCACGCCCGGGGCGCGCGTGTTCCTCGTGAGCGGGTCCGATCGCCGAGAGCTCCCGATGCTCCCGATCTCGGTCGACATCGACACGACCAAGGCCTGGGCCCTCGAGGCCAACAGGCCCGGCTTCGTCGATTACCGGCAGGCGATCGGCTTCGACGACGGGCAGGCCGAGCGAAGCTACATCGTGGCCCTCGATCCGAAGATGCCGGGCTCCGTCCAGCAGACGCCGGTGTACGTCCCTCAGGCACCCGTCGCGGGCTACGCCGCCGCCCCCAGGCCCGCGCCTGCGCCTGCGCCTCGCGAGGCCGCTGCGGCGCCGGCCGCTGCCTCCCCGGCCGGCGAGGGCGCCGAGGCTTTCCTGAACATCAACTCGATCCCGCCGTCTACCGCGTTCCTCGACGGGCGGTCGCTCGGCAGCACCCCGAAGGTGCACGTGAGCGTGAAGCCGGGCCCGCACACAGTGAAGTTCGTCGACTCCGACGACGGTCTCACGAAGACGGTCTCGGTCTCGGTCGGCTCGGGCGAGACGAAGCCGGCCGTAGCGAAGCTGAACTAGCGGCGGCGCAGCCGTCCGCGTCCTCGGCCGGAGCGCGTGCGTTCTGCGCCCGTGTTCGCTGGAAGGGGCGTATCCTTTTCAGCTAAATGGCCGCCGCCTCGAAGCCGCGAATTCTGGTCGTCGACGACGAACCGGGCCTGCGCGACATGCTCGCGATCATGTTCAAGCGCGAGGGGCTCGACGTCACGCTCGCCCCCGGGTTCGCGACCGGGCGCGACGCCATTTTGCACTCGCCGGAGCCCTACGCAGTCGTCCTGACCGATCTGCTCATGCCCGACGGCAACGGGCTCGATCTGCTCACGCTCGTCAAGCAGCGGACGGTGCAGACGGAGGTCATCATGATGACCGCCCACGGCGCCCTCGAAACGGCGGTCGACGCGATGAAGCGCGGCGCCTACGACTTCGTGTCGAAGCCGTTCGCCACGACCGAGCTCCGGGCGCTCGTGCAGAAGGCGCTCGAGAAGCGCGCCATCGTCGCCGAGAACGAACAGCTCCGCGCGAAGCTCGGGCGCGAGCAGGGGCGCGAAGTGGTGTTTCGCTCCGAGGCGATGCGCAAGATCTTCGACCTGACGCAGAGCATCTCGCGGGCGCGGACCACGGTGCTCATCACCGGCGAGAGCGGCACGGGCAAGGAGCGCATCGCGCGCGCGATCCACGAGGCGAGCGACCGGCGCGGCAAGCCGTTCCTCGTCGTGAACTGCGGAGCGATTCCGGAGGCCCTCATCGAAGCGGAGCTCTTCGGTCACGAGCGCGGCGCCTTCACCGGCGCGGTGTCGAGCCGCCTGGGGCTGTTCCGCGAGGCCGAAGGCGGCACCGTCTTGCTCGACGAGGTCGGCGAGCTGGCGCCCGCCACCCAGGTGAAGCTCCTGCGCGTCCTCCAGGAGCGCAAGGTCCGGAGCGTCGGGGCCGCGGCCGAAGTGCCCATCGACGTCCGCGTCCTGGCCGCCACGAACCGGAACGTCGAAGACGAGGTGCGAGCGGGCCGCTTTCGTCAAGACCTCTACTACCGGCTCAACGTCATCCGGGTGGAGGTGCCGCCGCTCCGGAGCCGGCGAGACGACATTCGCCCCCTCGCCGAGCACTTCCTGAAACAGAGCGCCGGGGAGCAGGGCAAAGACATCCGGGCGCTTTCGCCCGACGCGCTCCGCACCCTCGAGGGCTACGACTTCCCGGGGAACGTGCGCGAGCTCGAGAACGTGCTCGAACGCGCGGTCGCCCTCGCCAAGGGCATGACGATCGGCCTGGGCGATCTCCCCGGCGAGCTGGCAGGCGCGGCGGCGCAAGCGACGCCCGATCTGGTGCTCCTCCCCGACGCCGGGTGCAACCTCGACGAGGTCCTGGGAGAGGTCGAGCGGCGCCTGCTCCTGCAGGCCCTCGAGCGGTCCGGAGGGGTGCGGACGCATGCAGCGAAGATCCTCGGCGTGACGCTCCGCAGCCTGCGTTACCGCCTCCACAAGCACGCGCTCGGCGACGCGGGCGACGACCCCGACTCCGACCCCCCGTCGGAGCAGACGTAGTCAACGAGCCGCGCGCGTGTACGTGCACGCGCTGGCGCGCTTCGGCCGGCCTACGTTCGCAGCCGATGAAGGGGACCGAAGAACGTCACCTCGCGTCTGCTGGGAGTGACGAAAATTGTCGACCTGCTTACGTTGGCCCTCTTCGCCACCGCCGTGGGATACTCGCAAAACGCCGGAGAAACTCGCTGTTCCGCGATCCGCCGGCGTGGGAGCTCGCCATGGCACAGCCTCTGCAAAGACCCTCTTCCGTGACGACGAGACGGGCGCGAGGTTTCACGCTCGTCGAACTGATGATCGTCGTCGCCATCGTGGGAATTCTCGCCACGCTGGCGGTCGTCGGATATCGAAAGCTCATTCAAGCCTCGCACGTGAGCGAGGCGACGGGAATGGTTCAAAGCATTCGCGTCGCGCAAGAGGGCTACCACTCCGAGACCCAGCAGTACGCGAGCGTCTCGGGCACCTTGAACAACTTCTACCCGGCGGCTCCGAAGTACCAGACCGTGACGGCCTGGGGCGCACCGTGCGCTGCAGCCTGCCCGGGTGTTCCCTGGTCGTCTTTACCGGTTCATGTCGATGGTCCGGTCTACTTCGGGTACGCGACCGTCGCCGGGATCGCCGGGGCCGCGCCGCCCGCGGCCGTCACGGTCAACGGCCAGCCCCTGGTCTTCCCCGCGGTCCCCACGACCGACTGGTTCGTGATCGCCGCCGAGGCGGACCTCGACGGGACACCGGGTCAAACGAAAGACACCAATGTTTACGGCACGTCGTGGACGAATCAGATTTTCGTAGACCACGACGGACAATAACAACAAACGTTAGATACAAAACGAGGAGAGGGACAAATGCGCAAGCTGGCACGTAAGGCAAGTCGCGGGTTTACTTTGATCGAGCTCATGATCGTCGTGGCGATCGTCGGCATCTTGGCGGTTCTCGCCATCTATGGCGTCCGCAAGTACATCGCGAATGCGAAGACGGCCGAGGCGAGGAACTCGCTCGGGCAGATGGGCAAGGACCAGGCGACGGAGTTCGAGAAAGAGTCGATGATCGGCGGTGTGCTGGGGGTCGGGGCCTCTGCGACGAACTCCCGGTCTCTCTGCCTCGCGCCCACTGTGACGGTTCCCGGGACGATCGCGCAGGTCAGTGGCAAGAAGTTTCAGTCGAACCCGGCGGCGGACTGGAATGCCGACAATGCGTTGGCCAAAACCGGCTTTGCTTGTCTGAAATTCGCCATAGATGCGCCCCAGTACTACATGTACAACTTCAATTCAAATGCCACCGCTACTACCCCGGGCACGACTTGGGCGGGTATCGCGAATGGCGACCTGAACGGAGACCTCGTTCAGTCCACGTTCACGCTCAACGGTTCTGTAGTGGCTGCGACCTTCCTCATCGCGCCGAACTTGACGGAGCTGAGCCCCGAGGAGTGAGCTCGATCCGCGGATAGTCGACGACGCCGGGCCCTCGAAAGAGGGTCCGGCATTCGTATGTGGTGAGAGGGGCCAGGGCGAGTCGCTGCGCGACGACCCGTCGCGAATGCCGGTGCCGACCGAAAAACGTCCGCGTCGCGTCGCGTTGGAGAAGATGCGCCTTGATAAGGAAGTTGAACCGCGCGTTCACACTGATCGAGCTGATGATCGTGGTCGCGATCGTCGGAATCCTTGCGGTTCTCGCGATCTTTGGCGTGCGCAAGTACGTGGCCAACGCGAAGACGGCTGAGGCCAGGAATGCTCTCGGGCAGATGGGCAAAGACCAGTCGACGGAGTTCGAGAAGGAGTATCTGGCCGGCGGGGTCATGGGGGCCGGCAGCTCCTCGACGATCTCGCGCACGCTCTGCCTGTCTGCGACCCAGGCGGTCCCGAAAGACCCGTTGAGCATCCAGGGCAAGAAGTATCAGCCTGATCCCACTAGCGGAATGGACTGGAACAAGGACGATCTGGCGCTCAACACGGGGTTTGCGTGCCTGAAGTTCTCGATGGAAGCCCCTCAGTACTTTCAGTATCTGTTCACGTCAGACGCGGCCAACAAGGCGTCAGGAACGACCTGGCTCGCCACGGCGCACGGTGACCTGAACGGCGACACCGTCGTCTCGACGTTCACTCTCGCGGGGGCCGTGACCCCAACGCAGGACTTCATTCTCGGGCCGAGCATCGGCGAGGTAGACCCCGAAGAATGACGCTGAATTAGGCGTCCGGAGCTGTTGAGGTCGCGGTGCTATTGCTCTCCGCTTCACGCCTCGTCACATAAATCACCGCCCCCGCCACGCCGCACCAATACCAGAGCGGCCGGAAGACGAGGCACACGGCGAGCACGGCTCCGGACGCAGCGCCGGCGAGCGCGAAGAGAAGAATTGTGATCAGGTACGCGTGGCGCGAATCTCTTTTGCTAACTGAGCAATTACGACGCTAAAAGCAAAGGTGAGCGGCAAGATCCGAACGTATTTCCAGGTATCAGAATGATGTTCACGTACATAGTCACCTCCGGCGATCATCGCTCCCGCTGCACCGACGAATAGATAGACTAATCGAAACAGCCGTTTTAGTAGCGCGCTCATTGAGGCCAGTACTAGCTACTAGCGGTTGTCCGGTTGGTCCGACATCGTCGTCGCATCGGGTTCTTTCCAGGACGGCATGATTCACGGATAGGTGGGATACGGATAATAGGCCGTCGGATCCGGAGGGCAGGACATCGCCGTCGGATCGCATCCTGGAGCGGGCGCACACGTGGGTCCAGGCCCCGTGGGCGGTGCAGGAGGAACGGGATCACACAACACACCGGAAGCGGCCGCACCTGCAAGGGCGCAGATTTGTGCACACAGCATCTTTGCCCCTCTGCAAGCGTAGTAGCAGGCGGCCGTCGCGGCGGCCCCGACCGCGGTTCCGCACAAATCGCGGCCCCGAGGGTCAATCCGATTCACCGGGTCGTTCACCACGTACCCGTAGAGGTTCATTCCCCCGTCGAATCGGATGGGATCTTTACTTGTCCACTTACAGGACTCCGACGCACGTTCGTCGTACGCGCACGGATTTTCCCGGTTGGTGTTCGCGGGTTGCAACGCGCGGAGCCCTGACGCGAGCGTGCGCGGGAAGCCGGATCGCCTTAACGCGAGTTTTTGTCCCTCGAGAGGGTCCTCCGGAAGGGCGGTTGCGGCTCGCATCGTCGTGGCCAGCGTAGCGCTTCTCGGAGGGCGGCTAAAGAACGGACCTTCGTCGGCGCCGCTGCTACCGTGGCCACGCGATGCCGTCGCTCACGCACGAGGCCTTGCTGCTTCTGTTTCGCAACCGGCCCGAGCTCGCGCCAGAGCTTCTGCGCGACGCGCTGCACGTCGCGTTGCCGGCCTACTCGGAGGTTCGCATCGAATCGGCCAACGTGGCGGAGCTCGAGCCGGCCGAATACCGCGCCGACCTGGTCGTCTTGCTCGTCGAGGGCAAGCCGGTGCTCGCGATCGTCGTCGAGGTGCAGCTTTCGCAGAAAAACGAGAAGCGCCTCTCGTGGCCCTTGTACGTCGTCGGACTTCGCGCGCGCCTCAAGTGCCCGTCCTGCGTTTTGGTGGTGACGCCGACCGAGGGGGTGGCTCGGTGGTGCCGCGAGCCGATCGAGATCGGCCCGGGCAACGTCTTCGTGCCGCTGGTCATCGGGCCCGCGTCGGTGCCCTTCATCGACGACGTGGACGTGGCCGAGCGCGACCCAGAGCTCGCCGTGCTCAGCTGCATCGCCCACGGCAACGAGGCGCACGCCGAGGTGCTCGGTCGCGCCGCGCTCCTGGCGACGCTGCGGCTGTCGGACGAGCGGCAGGTGCTATATTCCGACCTGGTCTTCGCCGCGCTCTCGGAGGCGGCCAGGGCTGCACTGGAGGACCTGATGGCCGGCGGCACCTACGAGTTTCAGAGCGACTTCGCCAAGAAGCACCAGGCCAAGGGACGCGCCGAGGGGCGCGCCGAGGCTCTGCTCGCCGTGCTCGAGGCTCGCGGCTTGCGCGCCTCCGACGAGGCTCGAGCTCGCATCCTCGCGTGCGCCGACGCCACGCAGCTCGATGCGTGGATCCGCAAGGCCGTCTCCATCGCCTCCGTCGACGAGCTCTTTTAGGGCTCGTCGAGCGTGCTTGGTTTCCTCACGCGCGACGAGGTCACGGCGTCGAGACGAAGTCGAGTCCCGACGCGCCCGTCTTCCCGACGCGAGCGGGCCTCCGATTCCGAGCTCACGCTGCGATCATGACCCCGACCGCCAGGCGGGCCGCTCTGGTGCCGAGGCCGATGCGCGCCGGACAGCGGGCGCGGACCCGGACGGCGGGCGGGTAACCGAGCCCCCCATGCCGTGGATGTTCGCTCCGCATTCCGGGGGCGTGAAGATCCCTGAGACCCTCAGGGAGCCGACCCGGCAGCGCCTCCTCGCTCATGCCGAGAAGCACTACGCCGGCCGTTACGCCCGGCTCGATATCCGGTTCAAGGGTGCGCTCTGCTACGTCGACGCGTACATCGAGCCGGACGTGCCGGGGAGCCCCTGGAGGGCCACGAAGGAAACGCGCGAGCAGTTCGTCGAACGACTTCGCAACAGCCCGACACACCTCTGTCGGTTGCGCCACTTCGGGCGTGATCGGTGGAGCGTGGCCTTCTACACGTACAGCCACGAACGCTACGAGCCGTCGTTCTTCGCGTCCGGCGACCAGCACGGGACGCCCGAGGAAGGGCTCGACGTGGGCGCGGTCTACCTGACTTGACGGTTCGCAGGACTCAAAGCCGTACGACGGCGCGTAGCGGTGCAAGCCGCCGGCGACAGCTCTAAGGCATCCAGTTGACGAGGTTGCGCCCGTGCGGTTGACGAGGTGGCCCGCGCGGGCCAAGGTGTCCATGTGGACGGTCCCGGAAGCGTCGCGCTGAAGTCGTCGGCACAAGCGAAGCTCGTTCGAGCGGTCGTCGACGTTACATCCGATTTGCCGAACGCCGAGCTTCAAGGCATCACGGGCCTTCGCGTGCTCGTCGAGCGTCTCGCGGATCGATGGCTCGCCACCTCGGATCGTCTCGCCAAAGCTCGGCTCCGCGGCGCCGTCGCCATGCGCGAAGTCTTGGGGGGTGACGAAGGCGCGCTGACGGTGGGCGAGGTCGCGAAGCTACTCGATATCTCCCGGCAGGCGGTCGACAAGCGCCGCAAAGTGCGCCGTCTCCTTGGCGTCGAGGTCCCGAAGCGCGGAGTGCTCTACCCGGCGTGGCAATTCACCCGGACCGGCACGCTCGCCGGCGTCGGCGAAGTGCTCGCAGCCCTTCACGAACACGACTCGTGGGCGCAGGCGCGCTTTTTCGTCACGGAGAACGACCGCCTCGGCGGCAAGCGCCCGCTCGACGTGCTGCGCCGGGGTAAGCTCGAGCGCGTACTCGGGGCAGCCAACGTGTTCGGTGAACACGGCGCGGCGTGAGCATTGGTCACCCCGAGCCGCCG
>ODAK010004894.1_pt1 | contig 13660 bp, 11 predicted proteins | sample 1539591 | NCBI WGS metagenome assembly ODAK01 (sample SAMEA3539303, study PRJEB22396) | soil metagenome | biome: tundra; feature: field; material: soil | place: USA | collected 2010-05 | depth 0.15 m | reverse complement strand
CCGCCTCAAGTTATTGACACCCACCCCCATGCCCAAACGGGGCGTGAGCAATTACAATAAATAGCTTAAATATAAACATACTATCCCCGCTTGATTCAAAGAAATCGTCATCGTGTTTGCGCGGGCGTTCCGGTTTATAGTAAAGCCCAAGAAGGTGCGGACTTTCTCGATAAGATCATGCGGGAAAGCAAAGTGATAATGACAGTGAGCGATTCACTTTGAAGCGATCATGGCCTAGGTAAACAAAACACGATTTGGCGAGTATTTTTCAGGGCATCTTGGCGCCCATCCATGCCGGAAACTTGGCTCGCGTGCTGGAGCCGGTCATCCGGCATGATCAAACACCTTGAATTTGAGCTCTTCTTTGCCGGTCACCTGATGCCGCGTGATCCGCAAACGTTCTCAGCTGCCCGGAAAAGCGGCGCGAGGGAGAACTTAACAGCGACGGCACCGTCTGCGCACGCCATCACCTCGACGATCAGCGGATCGGCCCGGGCGCCGATCCAAATAGGCTGTTCGGATCGACCCTAGGCGGCCGAGCCCTTTTGCCCGGCGCGGAAGGCCAGCGCTATTCTACTCTGCGGCCTCGGCGTCCGGCGCCGGATCATAATTCAGGACCGGGGACAACCAGCGCTCGACGTCGCCCACGCTCATGCCCTTGCGCCGCGCGTAATCCTCGATCTGATCGCGCTCGACCTTCGCCACCCCGAAATAATACGACTCGGGATGCGCGAGATAGAGGCCGGAGACAGACGAGCCCGGCCACATGGCATAACTCTCGGTCAACACCACGCCGATCCGCCGCTCCGCTTCGAGCAGTCTGAACAAGGTCGCCTTCTCGGTGTGATCGGGCTGCGCCGGATAGCCAGGCGCTGGCCGGATACCGCGATAGGCTTCGTTGATTCTTTCCTCGCTGGTCAACGCCTCGTCTGGCGCATAGGCCCAGAACTCACGCCGGACGCGTTCGTGCATCCGCTCGGCGAAGGCTTCCGCGAGACGGTCGGCGAGCGCCTTGACAAGGATCGAACCGTAGTCGTCGTTCGCCTTGGCTAAACGTTTGGAGATTTTGTCTTCCCGCGCCCCGGACGTGACGACGAAAGCGCCGATGTAATCTGGCTTGCCCGACTCGACGGGCGCGACGAAATCGGCGAGCGCGAGATTGGGGCGCCCATCTCGCCGCAATAATTGCTGGCGGAGCGTGTAAAACGTCGCGAGGTTTTCCGCGCGGGACTCGCCGGTATAGAGGTTGATATCCTCGCCAACGCTGTTCGCCGGCCAGAAGCCGATGACGGCTTTCGGGTCGAACCAACGTTCCTCGACGACGCGCGCGAGCATGGCTTGCGCATCCTCGAACAATTGCCGTGCCGCCTCGCCCTGCTTTTCATCGTCGAGGATAGCGGGATAGCGGCCGCGCATTTCCCAGGTCTGGAAAAATGGCGTCCAATCGATATAGGGGACGAGCTCCCCGACGTCATAGGTGCGGAACACCCGCGTGCCGGTGAACAACGGGCGCGGCGGCTCGTAGCCTGTCCAATCGCTCTTGAACGCGTTGGCGCGCGCCTTGGCCAGCGGCAGCCGTTGCTTGTCGGCCTCGGAGCGCCGGTGCGCTTCGGCCACCTTGCCATATTCGGCCCGGACCGTGTCGATATAGGCGCCGCGCGCTTCGATTGAGAGGAGCGCCTGGACGACGCCGACCGCCCGGCTCGCGTCGGTCACATAGACGGTCTGGCCCTTGCCATAATTTGGATGGATCTTGACCGCTGTATGGACCCGGCTCGTCGTCGCGCCGCCAATCAGAAGCGGCAGATCGAAACCTTCGCGTTCCATCTCGGCGGCGACGAAACACATTTCGTCGAGCGAGGGCGTGATCAGTCCGGACAAGCCGATGGCATCGACTTTTTCTTGCCGCGCGGTCGCCAAAATTTTGGCCGCCGGCACCATGACGCCGAGATCGATGATCTCGTAATTGTTGCAGGCCAAGACGACGCCGACGATGTTCTTGCCGATATCATGCACATCGCCCTTGACCGTCGCCATTAGAATTTTGCCGGCGGTGGAACGCTCGCCGGTGCCGTTTTTACGCTTTTCCTCATCCATGTAAGGAAGCAGATAGGCGACCGCCTGCTTCATCACCCGCGCTGATTTGACGACCTGTGGCAAAAACATTTTGCCGGAGCCGAAAAGATCGCCGACGACATTCATTCCCGCCATCAGCGGCCCTTCGATGACATCGAGCGGCTTCGCGGCGGCGGCCCGCGCTTCCTCGACATCGCGATCGATGAATTCCGTGATCCCGTTGACGAGCGCATGCTCCAGCCGCTTTGCGACCGGCTCCTCACGCCAGGCAAGATTCTTCTCTGGGCCCTGCATCCCCGGACCCTTGTAACTTTCGGCCAGCGCGAGCAGTCTCTCGGTGGCGTCCGGGCGCTTGTTGAGGACGACATCCTCGCACGCCTCGCGGAGTTGCGGCTCGATCTCGGCGTAGACCGCGAGCTGGCCCGCGTTGACGATACCCATGTCCATGCCGGCGGCAATCGCGTGATAAAGAAAGACCGAATGCATGGCCTCTCGCACCGGCTCGTTGCCGCGAAACGAGAAGGAAAGATTTGAAACGCCGCCGGAAATATGCACGAGCGGATATTTTTCACGGATCCGCCGGGCGGCCTCGATAAAATCAATGCCGTAATTGTTATGTTCATCGATACCAGTCGCGACCGGGAAAATATTCGGATCGAAAATAATGTCCTCGGGCGGAAATCCAGCATCCTTCGTCAGGATTTCATAGGCGCGCGAGCAAATATCGACCCTCCGCTCGATTGTGTCGGCCTGGCCCTTTTCATCGAAGGCCATCACGACGACGGCGGCGCCATGGGCGCGCACGGTTTTCGCCTCGGCAAGGAATTTTTCGACGCCGGCTTTCATCGATATCGAATTGACGACGGCCTTGCCTTGCACGCATTTGAGGCCACTTTCAATGACGTGAAATTTCGACGAATCGATCATCACCGGAACCCGCGAAATGTCCGGCTCGGCGGCGACGAGGTTCAAAAATTCAACCATCGCCTTTTCCGAATCGAGAAGGCCCTCGTCCATGTTGATGTCGATGATCTGGGCGCCCGCCGCGACTTGGTCGCGCGCGACATCGAGCGCGGCGGAAAAATCGCCTTCCTTGATCAATTTGCGGAATTTGGCCGAGCCGGTGACATTGGTCCGCTCGCCGATATTCACAAACGGAATGTCTGGCGTGAGCACAAAAGGTTCCAACCCGGCGAGGCGCAGCAAGGGCGCGATTTCCGGGACTTTCCGGGGCGCGATCCCCTTCACGCGCGCGGCGATCGCGCCGATATGCTCGGGCGTCGTGCCGCAGCAGCCGCCAACGATATTGACAAGACCCGCCTCGGCGAACTCGCCGACGAGCGAGGCCATATATTCGGGGCTCTCGTCGTAAAGACCGAACTCGTTCGGCAAACCCGCGTTGGGATAGGCGCAGACGAGTGTATCGGCGATCCGGGACAGTTCGGCGAGATGGGCGCGCATCTCGCGGGCGCCAAGCGCGCAGTTAAGGCCGATCGTCAAAGGCTTGGCGTGGCGCAGCGAATGCCAGAACGCGGCCGGCGTTTGGCCGGAAAGCGTGCGGCCGGAGAGATCCGTGATCGTGCCAGAGATCATCACCGGCAAACGTTCGCCGCGCGCGTCGAAAACGCGATCGATGCCAAACAGCGCCGCCTTGGCGTTGAGCGTGTCGAAGATCGTCTCGACGATCAGAAGGTCGGCGCCACCCTCGATGAGCGCGGCGGCGGCCTCGGCATAGGCCTTGCTCAAATCGTCGAAGCTCACCGCGCGAAAGCCAGGATTATTGACGTCGGGCGAGATCGAGGCGGTGCGATTGGTCGGCCCCAAGGCACCCGCGACAAACCGGCGGAGTCCGTCTTTTTGTTCCGCCATGCCGGCAGCCTCGCGGGCGAGCCGCGCCGCGGCGAAATTCAATTCGGCGACGATCTCCTCCATCCCATAGTCGGCTTGCGCGATCCGTGTCGAACTGAATGTATTCGTCTCGACGATGTCGGCGCCGGCTTCGAAATAGGCGAGATGAATGGCTTTGATCGCGTCCGGCTGGGTTAGGCTCAAGAGATCATTGTTGCCACGCAGGTCGCGCGGCCAACCGGCGAAACGCTCGCCGCGGAATTCGGCTTCGCCGAATTTGTGCTGCTGAATCATCGTGCCCATGGCGCCGTCGAGCACAAGGATTCTTTGGCGCGCGGCGGCTTCAAGCGCGCCGCGCGTTTCTTCGCCGGTCGTCCTTCTGGTCATTCAGGCGGCCTCTTGTTCGAGTTTCGGGCGAAGCCCCAAAAGATGGCAGATCGCATAGACAAGATCGGCGCGGTTCATCGTGTAGAAATGAAAGTCCCTTATCCCGTGATCGACGAGATCGAGAACCTGTTCGGCGGCAACCGTCGCGGCGACGAGCTTTCGTGTTTGCGGATCGTCGTCGAGCCCGGCGAAACGGTCGGCAAGCCATTGCGGAACGCTCGCGCCGGCGCGCTTCGCGAATTTCGAGGTTTGCTGGAAACTTTGCACGGGAACGATGCCCGGCGTAATCGGAATATCGATTCCCCGTGCCCGCACCTTGTCGAGAAACCGCAAATAGATTTCGTTTTCGAAAAAGAACTGGGTAATCGCCCGGTGCGCTCCGGCATCGATCTTGGCTTTCAAGACATCGATATCGGCGTCGGACGAGACGCTTTCTGGGTGGCCTTCCGGATAGGTGGCCACGGAGATTTCAAAATTGCCGATCTGTCTGATTCCCGCGACCAGGGCGGCCGAATTCGCATAGCCTTGCGGATGCGGGCGGAACTTCGACCCCGGTCCGTCTTGCGGATCGCCGCGCAACGCGACAATGTGGCGGACGCCGGTGTCCCAATAGTCGCGGACGACCGCGTCGATCTCTTCCCGCGCCGCCGCGACGCAGGTCAGATGCGCGGCGGGCTTCACGGACGTCTCTTTCACGATCCGCGCGACCGTCGCATGGGTGCGCTCGCGCGTCGAGCCTCCGGCGCCATAGGTCACGGAGACAAAACTTGGACCGAGCGGCGCCAGCCGCTTGATCGACTCCCAAAGGGTTGCCTCCATCGCCTCGGTCGCCGGAGGGAAAAACTCGAAGGAGACGCAAATATCGGGACAGACAGTGCGGCTCGCCCGGGGAAAACTACAGGACTGCATCTCGTTCATGCGAATTCTCGCGCGGTTAAGGGGAGAGGATCGGCGGCGACCCGCCTGTCGCGGCCGATCCAGAGGGACACGGTAAGCTTATTGGCTTCGCCCCGGCCGGGTATGAGATCGTCCTTTGTAATCAAATCCAGCCCGGCGGTGGCCATGAAGCCCGCGATTTCCCCGGCCGCGAAGCCAAGCCGCCGGTGCGCATGCACTGTCCGCAGGGTTTCTTCCTCGTGCGGCGCGAAATCGACGATGAGGAGGCGGCCGCCCGGCCGCAAGGCGCGCGCGGCTTCGCGAATGGCGCGCAAGGGATCGTCGAGATAATGGAGGACCTGATGCATGACGACGAGATCGTAGCAATCCGGTTCAACCGGTGCCGCGTAGATGTCGCCCTGACGCAATTGCACGTTGCGCAGGCCGGCGCGTTCGATCCGGTCTCGGGCGATGCTCAGCATTTGCGGCGATTGATCGATGCCCGCCGCCCGCGCCGCGAGCGGCCCCAAGAGTTCGAGCATCCGCCCGGTGCCCGTGCCAAGATCGAGCAGCGTTTGAATCGGACCCGCGCCGATTGCTTCGCGGATCGCCGCCTCGACTCTTTCCTCCGGCACATGCAGAGCGCGCAGCATGTCCCAGTTCGCCGCTTGCGCTGCGAAATAGTGGGCCGCCTGAGCCGCGCGGGCCTTGCGGACCTCGTCGAGCCTTGCGCGGTCGGCGGCAAGATACGCATCGCAGGGCGCCAGCCGCGCGGCGAGATCGCGGGCAAAGCCCGCCACTGGCCCCGTCTGTGCGATCCGGAAGAAAACCCAAGACCCCTCGCGATGGCGCTCGACAAGCCCAGCTTCGACGAGGAGTTTGAGATGGCGGGAGATGCGCGGCTGCGATTGGCCGAGAATCGTGACAAGCTCGCTCACCGTGAGCTCGGCCTCGGTGACAAGGGCGAGCAGCCGCAAACGGGTGGATTCACCGGCCGCCGCCGCCGCGGTGAGAATGGCATCGAAAGCTATGGGCTCGGGCATGGTGTTCCTGAAAGATCACTGGCGCTAACAATATGCAGATATATTTATATGTAAAGCAATTTTCAACGCCCCCGCGCGGCAGGAGAACCAATCGGGCGTTTCTCCCTTTGAGAAATGCCCCCGGAAGGGTAAAAGTGCCGGGCATGTCAAAACACAACCCCAAGGATGGATGCCAATGAAAACCCTTGCCAGCTTGATGCTCGCTGGAGCTCTCGTTTTTGCCTTCGGTCAATCCGGCTACGCGCAGATGACCCCGCCCGCTGCTCCAGCAGTGCCCGCCGCGCCGAAGGCGGCGGCCATGCCGAAAGCCATGTCCGCCGACGATATGGCCAAGAAAGCCAAGTCCAAGGAATGTTCGGCCCAGGCCGACACGCAAAAGCTGCACGGCAAGGCGCGCAAGGATTTTCGCGAAAAGTGCAAGAAAAGCTGAGCGCCTGACGGACGCTGACGAAAAGCTGAGAGATCCGCGCCGGCAAGGCGAAAGCCGAGGCGGCGCGGACCATGTCGTGCAGGTCGCGGCGATCGAGTGAGACCCAGCAAGGCCCAGTTGCATGGCGCGTTGAGCCGTGTGAATAGACCGACGAACAGCAGGAAACGGGCGTCCCAGTGCGTCGATCGCCGCAGCCTGGACAATCAAGCCCTCATCGGCGAAATCGCTGCTTGGGAGCTCGCTCGAAACGCCAGCCACGCCAAGGCCGGTTGGCGGTTCACCACGGCGGCCGCCCGTAGCAAACTCAAGCATCCATACCCGTCAATCTGACGGAATCGGGCCACCAGGTCACGATGATTTTGGATTGAGTCACGCCAAAATCATGAACGTGATCGAGTCCAAGAGTTTAGAGGGGGATGTGGGCGGAAAACCGGGGTTCCGCTTTTCCTCGTCCCGCTGTAGCAAAGCGTCAGCGATCTTTCTGGCGGGCGGCGACCCGGTCCGCGTTGGGAGCCTTGAGCACCAAGCTATCGATGCGGTCGCGCTCGTGTTTGAAATTGGCGAGCATGCGGCCGTCGAATTCGCGGGTGCGGGCAAGCTTGACCCGCATCGGATCGACGAAATGGCCGTTCACCAGGATCTCGTAATGAAGATGAGGGCCAGTCGCGAGACCCGTCTGGCCGAGATAGCCAATGACTTGACCCTGCCGCACATGGGCGCCTTCGGCGGAACCACGGGCAAACCCGGACATGTGATTGTATGTCGTGATGTAGCCGTTGGCGTGCTGAATCTCGACACGGCGGCCGTAACCTGAATCCCACCCGGCCTTGACGATCGTGCCGCTGCCGGCCGCGAATATAGGGGTTCCGATCGGAGCGGCCCAATCGACGCCGGTATGCGGGCGTGAATAGCCGAGGATCGGATGAAACCTTATCCCGAAGCCAGAGGTAAATCTGCCCCCCACAATCGGCATCCGAACCAGGAATTTGCGGGTCGAGCGGCCGTCCTGATCATAATAATCGATGAGGCCGTCATCCGGCGTCTGAAAACGATAGTAGCGGAATGTCTCGTTACGGGCCATGATCGCGGCGTAAAGAAGCCGGTTGTGTCCTTCGCCTTCCTCGCTGTCGTCGTAGAACGCCTCGAATGAATCGCCGCCGCTCACGGCTCTCCCAAAGTCGACGTCATTGGCGAAAATCCGGACAAGCTCGTCGATGACCGGGTGCGGAATTTCTTGTTTCATCGCGGTCTCGTAAAGCGAATCGTAAAGCCGCATGCCTTCCGAATCGTCGGCATCGTCGCTATCATCCATGCTTGGCTGCTTGGCGGCGCGATGGGGAGGAGTGACCTGGACATAATCGCCGCGGTCCCTGATCGCGATGTTCGTTTCCAAGGTCTCGCCGGAATAAACCGAAAGGCGCGCCAGGGTCATCGCGGTGCCGGAACCATCGAGATCGGCGAAAAGCAGCTTGAGGCGGGCCCCCTCCGCCACAGCGGCTCGGCCGGGCGCAACTCCGAAGGCGGCAACGATCCCGTTGATCTGGTCCTTTGCGACCCCGGCGCCGCGCAGCACGCCCTCGAGTGTCTCGCCGTGGCGGACCACGACCAGACGCTCCTCCATTTGCGTTGCCCGCGAAACTTGCGGCGAACGCATGGCATTGCTTACGTTTTCGGGGACCATGCGGACTTCGATCGTGGAAAATGGCGCCGTCGTGACCGGCTCCGCGGGATTTGCATAGGCTAGAACGCCCGGGAGATAAGCACGGGATGTCCGCATCAGAAGAAGTTGCGGCGGCAAGGGCAGCGGTTTCGCGCCCGCTTCCAGCGTGTTTTTGACTTGTTCGGCGACCTGGGCCTGAACCTCTTGCATCGATAATGCGGCAGCGGGCGAAAACCTCAGATCACCCAGATCGCGGGTGGACCATGAGATTTCGGCATCGTCCTGAACCGGCTCTGGCACGGCCTCCAAGGGATTGCGCGCGCCGGCAAGGACCTTCAACGGATTAAATTGGGGAACATCGCCGGAAAGGCCGAAGCTCGCCAGCGTCAAGGTTGTCTGGACATGGGTGAAGGTGTGGACTTTCACGACCTCCTTGTCGCCGGCCTGGATCGTGGCCGGCGCCTGAAAGCTCTGTTTTTCCGCGACGATATCAACGGACTTGACGAGACGATCGCCCTTGTGAGGATTGACGCCGTAATCGAGGGTGATCTCCTTGCGCTGCGAGAGCGAGGGCGCCGGGGCCTCGGCGAAGTAGGTTTGATGCCCAAGCGCCGCGTAGATTGCCGCGCCGATGAGGGCGCCGCCGGAAAGGCCCGTCAGGAGCGTGCCGATAAACCAGCGCAGCGAGACTTTCCTTCGATCGAAGGAAGCGTGGCGGCCGCCGCCGGCTTCCATGGCCGGCTCCACGCCAAACTCGATGCCGGCGCCAAACCGGGCGGGCTGAAGGCGAATGCCCATATTCCGAGAATGTACCGGCACGCTCATCGTCATCGCGTTGCTTCGATCCTTGGAAAGGCCGCACCAATATTCACGAGCATGATCTCGATCGGCAGGATAAAGGAACGGGCCTCTTCGTGCCGTTCCTTGGGGAGGACTAGCAAATGGGCCTCGCGGGAACGCCAGGCACCGGCGAATGGAGCTTTAGAGCAGGTCCCGAAAAAGTTAACAGGCTTTTTCGATTCCAACATGCTCCCACTCTTTGAATTCCAGTTATGAATTCGAGCGATTCCTGTTCGAACACGTAATTTTACGTGATCCGAAAGGGCTCTAGGTTCGGTGCGGGCGGCCAGGCGCCGGAAGGAAATCCGTAACCGCTTTAGTAAGGCGATGGTTCAAACTAACCTTTTGAAAATGGCTCAAATACGGCATAGCCCAAGGAGGTTGCGCCAAGCCTGCGATGTGGGAACGTTCGCGCGGGACGCTTCCAGTGCAAACCTATCCTTTAAGAAACCGTCCGTCTCGGAAACTAACTTTAACTAAGGAGGGCGATTGCGGAAAATCCCAATTTTTGTAGCGGCGTGGTGTGTGCAGCGGTGGTTCTAGATGGTTGACAACCGTCGCCAAGCTTTGTAGACACCCGGCCGGAACGGCAATTGATAATTCAAGGGGCATTTCGCCGCCGGATTTGCCGCCGTTGAGCCGGTTCCGAAGTTTCGCGAACCTCCAATCTGGATCTTGGTTGACGGTGACCGGTGGTGGACACCCGCCCGGCCAGTGGCGTTTGCCACGGGAAATGCGAAGCGCTTGGAACATGAGGCGCTTGGAACACGAGGGAAGTTAAGTTGTTCGCAGTCATCAAAACCGGCGGCAAGCAATATAGCGTCACCGCCGGGGACACGATCACCGTCATGACGCTGTCCGGCGAGCCCGGAGATAGCGTGGCATTCGATCATGTTCTCATGTTGTCCGGAGACGGCGAACCGGCTTTGGGAACGCCTTTTATCGAAGGCGCCAGCGTCGCTGGCCAGATTGTCGAACAGACGCGCGGGCCGAAGGCGATTTCCTTCAAGAAGCGCCGGCGGCAGAACTCGAAGCGTAAGCGCGGCCATCGCCAGGATTTGACGCTTGTGCGAATCACCGGACTTCATGCCGGTGGCGCCACGCCTTCCGCTGGAACCGCGAGCCCCGGCTGAACAAAACATGCGTTCCCGCTTCTGGACGGGCCAAAATTTTTTTGATGCGAGGAAGCGCGGGCCGCGCAACTTTCGCGAAGTGATATGGAGCCAGACCGATGGCACATAAAAAAGCAGGCGGTTCGTCCCGGAACGGCCGCGATTCCGCGGGCCGGCGGCTTGGCGTCAAGAAATTCGGCGGCGAAGCCGTGGCTAGCGGCAATATCATTGTGCGCCAGCGCGGCACCAAATGGCATCCCGGCGCCAATGTCGGAATAGGGACGGATCATACGTTATATGCCATGATCCAAGGTAAAGTTGCTTTCCAGACCAAAGCCGATGGACGCGCCTACATTTCCGTTCAGCCCTTGCCGCAAGCAGCGGCAACGGAATAGAGGTGGAGGCCGAAAACCTCCACCAGGCTTTCACAAACCCGGTGAACTTGGTTTTTCGCAGGCGAGAACCCCTTCTGAAAACAAGGAGAAAAAGTCCGGAAAACCCGAAAGGGTTTTGCAAGGGATGTGGAGGCCGCTGTACTTTAATTTGGTGCAAGACCTCTCGATAGGCTGCCCTCTGGTGCCAGCATGTTCCCGGATTTGACCTCGGACGATATCTTCCGGATCGAGACACCGCGGCTTTGGCTGCGCTGGCCGCGCGCTTCCGACGCGGCATCGATCACGCGTTTTGCGAGTTTGGCGCATGTCGCACGGATGACCGCGTTGATACCGCATCCCTATCCGCCCGGCGAAGCGGAGCGTTTCATTATGAAGGCGCGCGCCGGCAACGCCAATGGCGCGGCGCTTGTCCTGGCGATCAGCCAAAAAGGCGGCGCGCGGCAAACGATTGGCCTCCTTGGCGCGGATCCGGCCACGGCGGGGGACATCGAAGTCGGCTATGTTCTCGCGCCGCCTCACTGGGGCAAGGGGTTGGCCACGGAAGCCGTCAAGGCGCTCGCAGGCGCGATCTTCAGCCTCACTCGGGCGAACCGGATTCTTGCCAACTCGCGCATCAACAACATAGCCTCGCGCCGGGTTCTCGAAAAAATCGGCTTCGCCTTCGTGGATACCGGTCTCGACTCTTTGCCCGCGCGGGGCGGCCTCCACCCCTGCGACAGGTTTCATCTCGACCGCAAGGCGTGGACGGCGGCCCGGAGAGCGGGAGATGAAAGGCGGCATATGCCGCCGATGGCTCAGCAAGTCCAGGATGCAAGCAGAAGCAAATCGATCGCGGTCGCGCAGGCCGAAAGCTGATAGCCCCGCCGCGGGAACAAAGCTTTCGCAAAATGAGACGAATTCCATACTCCCTGAAACGGGCGTGATAGAAGCGTGAAAGAGAAACCCGCTACGCACCGGCGCGCCGATGTCGCGCTTGTTGGCCGCCAGCTCTTTCCGAGCCGCGCCAAGGCGCAAGAAGCCATCGCCGCCGGGCTCGTGCGGGCCGACGGCAAAGTCGTCCGCAAGGCGTCCGCGCCGCTCCCGCCCAATGCGCATATCGAGGCCGCGCAAGCCTATCCTTGGGTCTCGCGCGGTGGCGTCAAGCTTGCCGCCGCGCTCGATGCCTTTGGCTTCGATCCCGCCGGGCGTGTTTGTCTCGATGTTGGCGCCTCGACGGGGGGCTTCACCCATGTTCTGCTGGCGCGTGGCGCCACTGAGGTCGTTTGCGTCGATTCCGGACACGGCCAATTGCATGGGTATATCGCCCGCGATTCGCGTGTTGTCTCGCGCGAGGGGGTGGACGCGCGCTCCTTGACCCTATCCTCGCTCGCCCGCGCACCGGCCATTGTGACCTGCGATGTGAGCTTCATTTCGCTCACATTGGTGCTGCCAGCCGTGCTGCCGCTCGCGGCCCCAGGCGCGTCGCTTATCGCGCTGGTCAAGCCGCAATTCGAGGCCGGTCCCGGCCGCGCCGTCAAAGGCATCGTCAAGGACAGCGCGATCAGGCGGGAAGCCTGCGAAAAAATCGAAAATCTGGTCAAAAGCCTCGGCTGGCAAGTCATTGGAATCCTGCCTTCGCCGATCGAAGGGGGCGACGGCAACCAGGAGTTTCTCCTCGGCGCGATTAACGGATGATCAGTCTCAACACGCGCCTCACCATCGAGCGGCTTGGGAAGCGCGGCGAAGGGATCGCGCAAGGCCCCGGTGGCTTGATCTTCATCCCCTATGCCTTGGCCCATGAAACGATTATCGCGGAGGCCGATGGCTCACGGGGCACATTGGTCGAGGTTTTGACTCCAAGCCCGGACCGGATCGACCCATTTTGCCGTTATTTTTCGCGTTGCGGCGGCTGCGCGGTGCAAACACTTAGCGCGGATTCCTATGCACGTTGGAAGCGCGATCTTGTCGCCAAGGCGTTGCAACGGGCGGGTCTCACGATCGAGGTTTTGGACCTTGTCGACGCCCATGGCGTGGGGCGCCGGCGCGCGACTTTTCACGCGCGATATGCGCATGGCCGGGCAAAGGCCGGCTTCACCCAGGCGCGCACGCATGACATCGTCGAATTCGAAGCCTGCCCGGTGCTCGCCCCTTCCATGGCCATGGCCTTGCCGGCCGCCCGCGAGCTTGCGCAAGCGCTGGCCGCTTCGGACAAGCCGCTCGATATTCTTGTTACCGCGACGGCGTCCGGCCTCGATGTCGATCTCAAGGGCCACGGTCCGGTCAGTGAGGCGGACACGCAAAACCTTGTGCGGATTGCGCAGGAGCACGATCTCGCCCGTCTCTCGAATCACGGTTCGATCTTGATCACTTGCCGGGCGCCGGTGCTTGCCATGGGAAGGGCCATGGTGCTGCCCCCGCCGGGGGCTTTCTTGCAGGCGACCGAGGCCGGCGAGGAAGTGCTCGCGTCCAGAGTTTGCGCCCATGCCGCCGGGGCAAGACACATCGCCGATCTTTTTGCTGGCATCGGGACCTTTGCCCTCCGGTTGGCGGCGTTCGCAAGAGTCGACGCCTTCGATCTTGAAGAGGCCGCGCTGCTGGCCTTGGCGAAAGCCGCGCATGTTCCAGGATTGCACGAGGTGACGGCGGCGCGGCGCGATCTTTTTACGCGCCCGCTTCGTCCAGAGGAAATGGAGCGCTACGACGCGGTCGTGTTCGATCCGCCACGCGCGGGAGCCGCGCAACAAGCATTGGCGCTCGCCGCCTCGCAGGTGCCGGTCGTCGTCGCGGTCTCCTGCAACGCGGAAAGTTTCGCGCGCGATGCCGCGATCCTTTGCACGGGGGGCTACGAAACCTCGGTGGTAGAGCCGATCGACCAGTTTCGCCATACGCCGCATGTCGAAATCATTGGCTGCTTCCGGCGGCGCTCGCGGAAACCACGCAGGAACCGGCGGCTGCTCGGTTAGAGCATTTTAAAGCGAAGTGGCTACGGTTTCGCGTCAAGAAAATGCGATAAA
>ODAK010004893.1_pt1 | contig 13663 bp, 13 predicted proteins | sample 1539591 | NCBI WGS metagenome assembly ODAK01 (sample SAMEA3539303, study PRJEB22396) | soil metagenome | biome: tundra; feature: field; material: soil | place: USA | collected 2010-05 | depth 0.15 m | reverse complement strand
GCCCCCGGGCGTCTCCACGTTGATCTTTTCCCCGGGCCGACGCCCCAGCAGCGCCTTGCCCACCGGCGATTCCAATGAGATGCGGCCTGAGCCGGCATCGGCCTCCGCCGGACCGACGATGGTGTAGGTCATCTCGCCGAACTCGTCCTTGACCTTGACCGAAGAACCCAGCTGGACCGAGCCGTCCTGGTGGTCGTCGGTTTCGATCAGGCTGGCGTTGCGGATCATCTGCTCCACGGTAAGGATGCGGCCTTCGACGAAGCCCTGATCGTTCTTGGCGTCCTCGTACTCAGCATTCTCGCTGAGGTCGCCGAATTCCTTGGCGGTCTTGATCCGCTGGGCGATCTCCGGCCGCCGCTCGTTGACCAGCTGGTCGAGCTCCTCGCGCAGTTTCTCAAGACCCTTTTGGGTAAGGAGTACCGGCTTCTCCTGCATTGGTTTCACTTGCTCCTTGCCGGCCGAGGCCGACGCGACTTCCGAAGCCCGCGCCGATCTCGCGCGGCGGCGGGCCGGGGATGCGAAGTCTACCGAACGCCTGCCCTCCGAGCAACCCTGCAGTGAGAAATTCGGGGGCTTGGGCACGGACTCACCAGTGGGCCGGGTCAGGGTGGGGCGGGGTCGAAGGCAAAGGCCGGGCCCGGTTGTCCGCCACATTCCCGTATCGATTCCTTCACCACTTCGGAATTTGCCCGCCCTCGGGATCGGTGCTAGGCTAAGTCCAGCTCAATGAGATGGGTTCTCTGAGCGTTCAATGTTGCCCCCCCCTCTCGGGGCGTCCCTTTCGGGGGGCGCCCTTTTTGGTTAACCCGAGATCAGTCGTGGCTGCGGTTCAGCAGCTCCAGGACCCGCAGCCCCTCCAGCAGTACCAAGGGGTCGATGATGTCCACCCCCCTCACCAAGGGCGCCACCAGCGAGGCTAAACCACCGGTTGCCACCACCTTGGGCTCCCCCGCCATCTCCAGCCTGATCCGGGCGATCATGCCCTCGGCCTGGGCTGCCGCGCCGTACATGATCCCCGCCTGCACCGAGGTCACCGTGGTCCGCCCCAGCGTCTTGGCCGGCGCCACCAGGTCCACCCGAGGCAGCCGCGCCGCCCGAGCGAACAGAGCGTCCACCGAGAGCTGAAGCCCGGGGGCGATGGCGCCGCCCAGGTAGCTGCCGTTCTCGTCGATGGCGTCGAAGACGGTGGCGGTGCCGAAGCTGACCATGATCGCCGGACCGCCGTAGCGATGGTGGACGCCGACTGCGGTGACGATCCGGTCCGCGCCGACGTCGCGGGCGGGGTCGTAGTGGATCTCCATCCCAGTCCTGGTGCCGGGGCCGACGAAGAGCGCCTCCAGCCCAAGATAGCTCCGCGCCATCTCCGCCAGCGGCTGGCTGAGACTGGGGACAACGCTGCTGACCGCCATCGCCTCGACCTTGGCGGACACGCCCCGCTGGCTCAAAAAGGTCAGCAGCTGGCCGCCCAGCTCGTCGGGGGTGGCATCCCGCCTGGTCGTGAAGCGACCGTGGGTCTGCAGCTCCTCATCGACGAAGATGCCCAGGGTCATGGTCGAGTTGCCGACGTCGATGGCCAGCAGCAAGCCGCATCCTCCGAGCCAAGTTGGACAGTTCCTGAGTGCTGCCGACTATATCGCCACCTCACCCAACCCCAGATGGCGCTTGATCGCGGATGAGATCATCAGCTGATGCTGCGGGTCGATCGCTACCGCTACGCCGCTCGAGGGAAAGGCCCGTTCGGCTGGGTCCCCGGCTTCTGCTGTGCACTGCCGGCGGCCAGCTGCTGCCTTATCTGGGCGGGACTCCTAGCACTCTCCGCGATCCTCATCTCGCTGGCCGTCCTGCGCCACCTGTTCTTTTAGAACCGCCTGACGGCGGGCCAGGCCCACTTCGGCGATCATAGACCGGCGGCCGGCGCGCGGTGCCCGTGCCCTACCACCACCCCGGGAGGCAGAGATCACCTTGACCGCGACCGCCGCGGCGACCCCTATGAACCCGCCGCAGCGGCGGGGGGCGACTCTGCGGATCGGCAGCCTGGAGCTGGCGACCCCGATCTTCATCGCGCCGATGGTCGGGATCACCGACCGACCCTTCCGCGCCTTCGCCCGCGAGATGGGGGTCGGGCTCACCTGCACTGAGATGACCGCCGCCGCCGCCCTGGTCAGGGCCCCCGAGGGCGTGGCCGCGCGGCTCCTGGACCTCGGTCCCGGCGAGCAGCCGGTGGCGGCCCAGCTGGTCGGCAACGACCCGCAGATGATGGCCGACGCCGCCCAGATCTGCGTCGAGCTGGGGGCCGGCGCGGTCGATGTCAACCTCGGCTGCCCGGTGCCCAAGGTGGTCCGCCTGGGGTCCGGGGCGGCCCTGGCCCGCGAGATCGCCCGCACTGTGGCGGTGCTGGAGGCGATGGTCAAGGCGGTGGACGTCCCGGTGACTGCCAAGATGCGGCTCGGCTGGGACTACCAGAGCATCAACGCCCCTGAGCTCTCCCGGGCCCTAGAGGACGTGGGGGTGGCGGCGGTCACCATCCACGGGCGGACCCGCTGCCAGAAGTACACCGGATTTGCCGATTGGGATCAGATCGCCAGGGTCAAGGAGGCGGTCCGCCGCATTCCGGTGCTGGGTTCGGGAGACGTTCGTAACGCGGCTCTCATCGAGGGCCGGATCAAGGCCGGGGCGGTGGACGGGGTCGTGGTGGCCCGGGGGATGCTCGGCGACTGGAATTTCCTGGAGCAGACGGTCAGCCAGCTACGCTGGGGAGAACCCGGTCCCACCCCCGATTTCGAGAACCGCCTCCGGCTGGCCAAGCGCCATTGGGACGCCATGGTCTTACACCACGGCGAGCAGCGTGGGGTCCGCCTCAGCCGCAAGTTCGTGGTCTGGGCGATCAAGGGCTGCGACGGCGCGGCCCGGCTCAGGGCCCGAGTGGCCGAGCTCTTCACCCAGTCCGATCTCGACCAGCTCTTCGAGGAGATCCTCCGGGCCGGCGAAGGTCCCAACGGCTGGCACCGGCCCAACTTCACCTCCGGGGAGGGCTGAGCTGTCCCCCAGCGCCCGACGCCACCTGGTCTGCCCGTCGGGGTGCCGCGGCGGACGCTTTGAGATCCTGGGCGCTCCGGTCTTCGTGGACAGCGGTGGCCGCTACCTGGACCACCGGGACCGGGAGGCCACCTTCCGCTGCGCCGAGTGCGCGGCGATCGCCATTGACTTGGCCGCGGCGGCCAGCGCCAGGGCGCGCGACACCGGCTACGCCCCTTCGCCGTCCCTGCGCTGCCCCGTCTGCTCGGCGCAGCTGCTGCCACCGGAGGACCACGACCCCGGGGCGGAGTTGGAGTGCCCGAGCTGTGGCGCCATCTTCTCCTGGGAGGAGGGCAGCCCATCGCTCCTGGGCCAGTTCAGCGAGGAGCCCTCGGACGACGACCCCGATGAGGAGGACTAGGCGCAGTAGCCGCGCTGCCGGCTAGGAGTTCTCGCCGTGGGGCACCGGGCACTGGGCGCCTTCGGCGGGCGCCGCAGGAGCGCCGACGCTCAGCTCTTCCGCCGGGCCGCCGGGGTCCAGGCCAGAGCTGTCGAAGCCGGGGGTGGTCCCCTCCTCCCGGGGCCGGAGCCGCGCAATGGTCGGGGACGCCTCGCGAGGGATGTACCTGCCTCCCTTGCCGCCCGCCGCGTAGGTGAGCAGCGCCCGATCGACATCGCCGGACTCGGCGGTGGCACCCTCAAACCCCGAGCTCGGAGTGGCGGTCGCCGCCGCCCCCGCCAGCTCCCCCTCGAGCGGGGTCCGGTGGGGCTGGGCATTGGCGGACCGGCCCAGCTCGGGCTCGATCAAAGGAGCCGCCACCTGCAGGGTCACCACCGAGAGCCGGCGGGTCCGGGCCACCTTCTCCACCTTGGCCTTGATCCGCCGCCGCAGGTAGCCCGCCGGCATCTCATGAAGCAGAATGCGAGCGTCAGTGGACCAGCCAATCTTGCGATTGTCGAAGGTCACCTCCTCGGTGACCTCGCCCTCCGCCGCCGCCGCCTCCATCAGGCTGCGGTGGTCCACCTTGGAGAACTGGTCCTGGGCGCCCCCGCAGACGGGACAGGCCACCGGGCGCACCCCCCTCGCGGTGTAGCCGCACTCGCGGCAGATGTGGACCTCGAAGTCGGTGTCGGTGCCGGCCTGTTGCGGCACCGGGACCCCGATGGCGGCCGACGCCTCCGGGGGCAGGATGTCGCCCAGGGCGGCGGTGACGATGTCCTGGGAGATGATCGAATGGCCGCGCTCCATGGCCCAGCGCAAGACCGCCGTGCGCGAGAGGCCCTGGGCCGAGCAGGGGATGCGCTCGATGACTGAGTTGGCCTCTGGGGTCCAGACGACCGAGGCCGCGCCCCGTACGTCGATCGGGGGGACATAAGTGCGGGAGGACAACAGCACGCTGCAGGGCGCCAACCGGAGCAGGTTCTCGGTGTTGCCACCGAGGTCCATCCCCTGGTCGGAGTGGACCCCGATCCGGCCACAGACGAGCAGCGACGCGTCCTTCTCCCGGACGTAGCGGAGCACCTGCTCGAAGGCCTTGCCGTCGAGCAGGGTGATCGGCAAGTCGACGCCCTCGGCCTTGGCCACCTCGCGAGCCACCTTGAGGTGGGACGAGTAGATCATGGCCAGCCCGGTGTCGATGATCTCCTCGTGGAGCGCCTCCTGCTCCTTGAAGCGAAAGACCTTGCTGGCCTTCTCGGACAGCACTCCCACGATGCCATTGAAGAGCACGTAGTGGAGGTAGGGGTCGTAGACCGAGACCGCCTCCACCGGCAGGCCGAGCGCCCGGCCCAGCTCCAGCGCGGTGCGCAGCCCCGCGAACGACTGAGAGGAGCCGTCGATGGCGACCACGATCGGGCCGTCCAGCGGCGCGCGGCCCTCGCGGTGGCGGACCACCAAGGTGTCCCGGTGGGCCCGCCGCACCACCCGGTCGACGCAGGTCCCGATCTGGGTCTCCTTGACCTGGCCCAGGCCGCACGCCCCCATCAGGACCAGGTCGTAGTCGGACTCGTTGATGTCCTTGACCAGAACCTCCCAGTTCTTGCCGTCGAAGGTCTTGGGGGTGAACTGGATCCCTTCCTCGAGGCAGCGCCTCTGGGTCGCCTCCAGATAGGAGTCGGAGATCAGCTGGAGGCCGCTGGTGATCAGGCTGTCGTGGATCTTGCGCTGCCGCTCCAGCTCCGCCTCGTCCTGGTACTCCTCGGGGAGGGTGTACTCCATCTGCTTGAAGCGGTAGTCATGCATCCGGGCCGCATAGACGTGGGAGCCGACGATCTCGGCCCCGCTGAACTTGGCAATCCGGACGGCCACCTCCGACGCGGCGACCGAGTGGTCGGAGTTATCGAGCGGCAAATAGAGCTTTTGGTACATCTCCCTACCAGCTGATCCCCGACGAGCAAGGCTGCTCGGATGCTAACAAGTAGCGGCGTTCTCAGGCGGGGAGCCGCCGGCGCAACGACCTGGCCCAGGCCCGGTGCGCCGCCACCCGCTGGGCCGCCGCGGTGACGGCGGCCTCGGTGCGCCGGGGACCGGGCGAACCCGGCTGCTCGCGGAGCCCGAGCGAGTGCGCCGGCTGGAAGAGGCGCTCCGCCTCGGACTCGGACGAGAACCCCAGCCGGGGCCACGATTCCCGGACCACTTGGTCCAGCCCCAGCTGCCTCGATTCCGCCTCTCGTACCGTCCGGGCGACCGTGCCGTGGGCGAGGCGAAAGGGGACACCGCCCCCGACCAGCCACTCGGCCAGGTCGGTCGCCAGCAGCTCCGGGTCCGCGGCCGCCTTCGCCAAGGCCTGGCGGTTGAACTGCACCGCGGCGAGCAGGCCCGAGAGCACCTGGAGGCTCTCATTGACCGAGGTAACCGCAGAGAAGAGGTGCCCGCGGTCCTCCTGAAGGTCCCGGTCGTAGCTGAGCGGGAGGCCCTTGAGCACAGTCAGGATCCCCACCAGGGCGGCGACCGGGCGGCCGGTGCGCCCTCGCACCAGTTCCAGGACGTCGGGGTTCTTCTTCTGGGGCATGAGGCTGGAGCCCGTGGCCCAGCGGTCGGGCAGGGTGATGAAGGAGAACTCCCGGCTGTTCCAGATCACGAGGTCCTCGCAGAGGCGCGAGAGGTGCACCGCCGTCAGGGCGCAGGCAAAGGTGAGCTCCGCCACGAAGTCCCGATCTGAGACCGCGTCCAGGCTGTTGCCGCTAACCCGAGTGAACCCCAGCTCCCGAGCCGGCCGGCGGCGGTCGATGCCGAGGGTGTTGCCGGCGAGGGCCCCCGCTCCCAGCGGCGAGGAGTCGGTGCGGCGGTCCAGGTCCTGGAGCCGCTCCTGGTCCCGGTCGAGCATCTCGAAATAGGCCAGGAGATAGTGGGCCAGCTGCACCGGCTGGGCCCGCTGCAGGTGGGTGTACCCGGGTAGCAGGGTCGCTTGGTGCTGCCGGGCCCGGCGGATCAGGACCCGCTGCACCGTGGCCAGGCCCTCGACCAGCTCGCAGGTCGCCGAGCGGCACCAGAGCCGGAGGTCGAGCGCCACCTGGTCGTTGCGGCTGCGCCCGGTGTGCAGCCGCTGACCCGGCTCTCCGACCAGCTCGGTGAGCCGCCGCTCCACCGCCATGTGGATGTCCTCGTCGGACGGTTGGAAGGTGAACTCCCCCCGGGAGAGCTCCCGCCCCACCTTGAGGAGGCCTCGCTCGATCGCCCGCAGCGCCTTGGTGTCCAGGAGTCCGGCCCGGCCCAGCGCGCGGGCGTGGGCCACCGACCCGACGACGTCCTGGGCCGCCATCTGGACGTCGCCTGGGAGGGAGGTGGCGAACTCCTGGAGCGCTGGCTCAGTGCCTCCCGGGAGACGACCCTCCCAGGCCTTGGGGGATCGCCTTTCTGGCACCGGGGGCGCCCCCTCAGCCCGCGTCGGCACCGGCCTCGGTCCCCGGATGCTGCTCGCCCTGGGCGATGGCCCGGGGCACGGACGGGAGCAGGGGCCGGGACTCCTCCCAGAGGTTGCCCTGCACCGCCGCCTGGGTCCGGAGCGGCAGCCCGAAGATGGTGAGGAATCCCTCGGCCGCCTGGTGCCGGAAGTTGTCGCCGGCTAGTTCGTAGGTGGCGAGGTCTTTACGGTAGAGGGAGCTCGGACTCATCCGCCCCAGGAGCGAGACCGCCCCCTGGCGCAGCCTGAGGCGGACATCCCCGGTGACGAACCCCTGGGTCGAGGCGACGAAGGCGCCGAGGCTCTGACGGAGCGCCGAGAACCAGAGGCCGTCATAGGTGAGCTGAGCCCATTCGTCAGCCACCAGCCGTTTGAAGCGCAGGACGTCCCGGGAGAGGGTGAGGGACTCGAGGGCCCGGTGAGCGGTGTCGAGCACCACCGCCGCCGGGGCCTCGTAGACCTCGCGGGACTTGATCCCGACCAGACGGTCCTCGACGTGGTCGATCCGGCCCACCCCCTGCCCGCCAGCCAGCAGGTTGAGCTGGGCCACCAGCTGGGCCGGGTCCAGCGATTTGCCGTCGAGGCTGCGGGGGATCCCCCCCTCGAAGCCAATCACCAATTCCAACCCCTCGCCCGGCGCCAGCCGGGGATCCTCGGTCCAGGAGAACGCGTCGGCGGGCGGCTCCACCCAGGGGTCCTCCAGGACTCCCGTCTCGACGCTCCGGCCCCAGAGATTGGCGTCGATGCTGTAGGGGCTCTCCTTGGTGGCGGTGATCTCCAGCCCGTGCTCGGCGGCGTAGGCGATCTCGTCACTGCGGCCCATGCGCCACTCCCGCAGTGGCGCCACCACCTCAAGCCCGGGGGCGAGCGCGCCGACGGCGACGTCGAACCGGACCTGGTCGTTGCCCTTGGCGGTGCAGCCGTGGGCCACCGCCGACGCTCCCACCTCCCGGGCCACCTCCACCAGCAGCCGGGCGATCAGCGGCCGCCCCAAGGCCGTCGCCAGCGGATAGACGCCCTGGTACAGGGCTCCCGCCTGGAGGGTGGGCCAGACGAAGTTGCTGACAAACAGCTCCTTGGCGTCGACCACGTGGGCAGCGATGGCACCGGCACTGAGCGCCCGGCGTTGGAGCACCTCGGGGTCCGCGGTCTCGCCCAGGTCGGCGGACAGGGTGATCACCTCGAACCCCCGGGTGTGGGTGAGCCAGTGGACGGCGACGGTGGTGTCCAACCCTCCCGAGAAGGCCAGCACGCAGCGAGGCCGGCTCGACTCGGTCACGGGCACAGTCTCCCCAGGGCACGCCGCCCCCGAGCAGTCCGAGAATCGCTCAACCCCACTGGCTGCCCCGCTCCTGGGCCTCCCGGAGCCGACGCTCAACCGCCTTGGCGCCACCGTGGGAACGGGCCAGCACGAAGACGGTGTCATCGCCGGCCAGGCTCCCCGCGACCTGGGCGAGGGCCAGGCCGTCAACGGCAGCCGCCACCACCTGGGCGCCGCCGGCCAGGGTGCGCAGAACGACGATGGAGCCGACCACCTCCAGGTCACTGAGCTGCGAGGTCAGCGCGGCGACCAGCCGGGCCTCGGTGTCCGGCCCGTCGGCGGGGGGCACGTAGCGCGGCCCGTCGGCGGCCGGCACCCTGGCCACCCGGAGCTGGCGCAGGTCCCGGCTGATGGTGGCCTGGGTGGCGTTGATGCGCCGCCGCCGCAGCTCCTGGGCCAGCTGGGCCTGGGTCTGCACCGAGCGGCTGCGGAGCACCTCCAGGATCACCGACTGGCGGGAGGCCCGAGCCATGGCGGCGGTCAACTGGGAGCTCCCGCAGCCTGGGCCTGGGTCAGCGCACGCTCGATCCCGGAGACCGCCAGCTCAATCTCCTCCTCCCCCATGATCAGAGGAGGGGCCAACCGGATCGTTGACGTGCCGATGGGATTGATCAGCAGCCCGGCGGAGAGGGCGGCCCGCGCCGTCTCCTGGGCCAGCGGCCGGCTGAGGCCGATTCCCAAGAGCAAGCCTCGGCCACGGACCTCAGCAATCGGGAGCCCCTTTTCGCCGAGGGCCATCAGCCGAGCGCGCAGCAATGCTCCGGTGCTGGCGGCCCGGGCGGGCAACCCATCACGCTCCAGCACTCGGAAGACGGCCAGGGCGGCGGTGCAGGCGACCGGGTTACCCCCGAAGGTGCTGCCGTGGTCTCCCGGGGTCAGGACGTCAGCCCGCTTCCCCACCAGGACCGCGCCGAGGGGAAGCCCTCCGGCGATGCCCTTGGCCACGGTCATGATGTCGGGGACGATGCCCGCCTGCTGGTGCGCCCACATCGTCCCGGAACGGCCCATCCCGCTCTGGATTTCATCCAGGATCAGAAGAGCCTGGTAGCGGTCGCAGAGGGTCCGTAGCTGCCGGAGGTATTCGTCGTCCAGCACGAAGACTCCGCTCTCCCCCTGGATGGGCTCGACCATAACTGCGATCGGCGGGCGCTCGGTATCCGCGAGGGCCGCCTCCACCGCTCCGAGGTCCCCCTTGCGCAGCTGCCGGAACCCGTCTTGGAGGGGACGGAAGGGATCGCTGTAGTGGGCGTTACCGGTGGCCGCCAGAGTTGCCAGGGTGCGACCATGAAAGGCCCCCTGCAGGGTCAGGATGTGGTAAGCGCCGTTGCGGTTCAGCTGGCCCCATTTGCGAGCGACCTTGATCGCCGCCTCATTCGCCTCAGCGCCGCTGTTGCCGAAGAAAACCCGCCCCGGGAAGGCCGTCTTGATGAGCGCCTCGGCCAGCTGGACCTGGGGCTCAGTGAAGTAAAGGTTGCTGGTGTGGATCAGCCGCTGGAGCTGCTCCGTCGCCGCCGCCACCACCTCGGGGTGGCAGTGGCCCAGCAGGTTGACCGCGATTCCGCCCAGGAGGTCCAGCAAGCGGCGGCCGTCGTCGGTCTCGACGTAGCAGCCTTGGCCGCGGACCAGCGTCACCGGCATCCGGTTGTAGTTGGCCAGCAAGACCTGGTCCGCCTGGGCCGGGGTGGAGAGCTGGGTCAGCTCAGCCATCGGCGGCCCAGGCGTCGATCATGGTGCCCACCCCCGCCTCGGTCAGCAGCTCAAGCAGGATCGAGTGGGGTTGGCGCCCGTCGACGATGTGGACAGTCACCCCCGCTCTGGCCGCCACGCAGGCCGCCTTGAGCTTGGGGATCATCCCGTCGGAGGCGACCCCCTTCCGGCAAAGCGCCTCGGCCTGGTCGACCGTCAGCCGGCTCTGGAACTGCCCCTGCCCGTCCCGCACCCCGGGCACGTCGGTGAGGAGTAACAGCTTGCCGGCGTGCAGCTCCTTGGCCAGGGCCGCCGCCACGGTGTCGGCGTTGACGTTGTAGGAGAGGCCGTCGTAGCCCAGACCCACCGACGCCACGACCGGGATCATGCCCCGCTCGGTGATCGCCAGCACCGGTTCGGCGTTGACCTCCTGAACCTCGCCCACCCGGCCCAGATCCTCTCCATTGGGACCTCGCTGGCGCCGCACCAGGATGCTGGGGCCGTCTTCTCCAGAGAGCCCCATCGCGTTCCCGCCCAGGCGATGGATGGCCCCGACCAGGTCGGGGTTGATCTTGCCGGTCAAGACCATCTTGGCCACCTCCATCGTCTTGTCGTCGGTGACTCGAAGCCCGTCGACGAACTGGGTCTCCAGCCCGAGGGCGCCCGCCAGGGCGGTGATCTCCTTGCCCCCGCCGTGGACCAGGACCGGTCGCAGGCCCACGAAGCGAAGCAGGACCAGGTCCTGGAGGACCGTGTCGCGGGCCGTCCCCTCGTCCATGGCGGCACCGCCCAGCTTGACCACCAGCAGCTGGTCCTGGAATCGGCGGATGTAGGGCAGCGCCTCGACCAGGACCTCGGCGCGCTTGAGCGCGCTTGCCTGTTCGGCCGCCGTCGTAGCGTCAGGTTGAGTAGTCGGCATTGATCCTCACGTAATCCGAGGTGAGATCACAGCCCAGGGCGGTGGCCTCGGCCTCCCCCACCCCCAGGTCTATCTCGATGGCGATTCTCGGCTGGCGGAGCGCCTGGGCCACCTGGTCCAGCACCGCCGGGGTGGCCCGCCCCATGGCGAAGAGCTCGTGGCCCGCCAACGTAAGGCGGCAGCGGTCGAGGGCCAGCTCGGCGCCGCTGCGGCCGACCGCCGCCAGGATCCGGCCCCAGTTGGGGTCACCGCCATGGATGGCGGTCTTCACCAACGGCGAGCTGGTCACGGTCCGGGCGGCCAATGCCGCCTGCTGCTCATCCAGGGCGCCCTTGACCCGGACCGAGAAGGTCTTGGTGACCCCCTCCCCGTCGGCGACGATCTGCTCGGCTAGGTCCTGCAGCACCGCGTCCAGGGCCGAGGCCAAAAGGCCGGCCTCGGGAGTACCGCGCACCAATTCGGGACCGCCGACAGCGCCGTTGGCCAGCAAAAGGCAGCAGTCGTTGGTGCTGGTGTCGCCGTCGATGCTGATCGTGTTGAAGCTGGTCCGGACCGCGGCCCGGAGCAGCTCGGAGAGGAGCTCCGGCGCGACCCGGGCGTCGGTGGTCACAAACGCCAGCAGGGTCGCCATGTCGGGGTGGATCATGCCCGCCCCCTTGGCCATCCCTCCCACCGTGTGGGTGGCACCGGCGACGGCGAACTGCGCGACCGCCTCCTTAGGCCGGGTGTCGGTGGTCATGATCGCCTCGGCCGCCAGGTGGCCGTGGCCCGCATCCAGTCGCCCGCCAGCCTCGATGATCGCGGCCCGGATCCGCTCCATGGGCATGCTGCGGCCGATCACCCCGGTCGACGCGACCAGAACCTCACCAGGAGCGCAGTCGGCGACATCGGCCGTGGTCTGGACCATGCGCAGAGCATCGGCCAGCCCCTTCGAGCCGGTGCAGGCATTGGCGTTGCCGCTGTTGACCACCACCGCCTTGGCGACCCCCCGCTTTAGGTGGAGCTGGCTCACCACGACCGGCGCCGCCTTGACTCGGTTCTGGGTGAAGACCCCAGCCGCCGTGGCCAGGGTGTCGCTGGTGAGGATCGCCACGTCCGAACGGACGCTGCCCTCGCCCCGCACATCAGCGCAGGCAGCCGCCGCCCGAAAGCCCCGGGCGGCCGTCACTCCGCTCGCCTCCGAGTCGGCGAGTGGGGCGGCCCTCATGGCCATTGTGTGTCGCCTCCCAGCCCGGCCCGAGGATCCAGGCCAAACCGCAGGTTCAGCACCTGAATCGCCTGGGAGGAGGCGCCGCGGCCCAGGTTGTCCAGGACCGCCGACACCACGAAGTGCGCACCCTGCTGTTCCAGGCTGAGCCAGCACAGATTGGTGTAGGAGGTCTGCTTACTGGGCACCGGCTGTTCGGAGAGACGCACAAACGGCGCTCCCTCGTACTGATCTCGGTAGAGGGACCGGAGTTGCTCCAGGGTCACCCCCTCCCGGGGTCGGAGGTAGCAGGTGAGCTGGATTCCCCGGGTCATCGGCACCAGGTGGGGCACGAAGGTCACCGCAAAGGGGCCGCCACTCAGTTCGCTGAGGACCTGCTCCATCTCCGGCCGGTGTCGGTGGCCCGTGACCGCGTAGGGCTTGACGGACTCGTTCAGCTCCGTGAAGAGGTAGGCCGAGGCAGCGCTGCGGCCAGCGCCGCTCACCCCGGTCTTGCCGTCGACCACCACCTCCGGTTCGATGAGGTGATGGGTGGCCGCCGGGCCGCAGGCCAGGATGGCCGCCGTGGAAAAACATCCGGGAAGGGCCAAAAGACTCGCCCCGGCGATCTCGTCGGGCCGCAGCTCCGGCAGGGCCAGGATCGCCTGCGACAGCAGGTCCGGGCAGGGGTGTGGCCCGCCATACCAGTTGGCGAACGTGTCCGCTGACTTCAGCCGGAAATCGGCGGACACGTCGACCACGACGGCGCCCTGCGACAGCCACGCGGGAGCCTGCCGGGCGGCGTCACCGGGAGCCAACGCACTGATCACGACATCACAATCGGCAGCGTTGATGGACTCCACCAGCACACGGTCGCAGTTCGATCCTGGATAGACCGCCGCATGGGTCCGACCGGCCTGGGTGCGCGAGCCGACCGCCGCCAACTGCACGTTGGGGTGGCCCAGCAGCAGGCGTACACAGCCCGCGCCGGCATACCCGGTGGCACCGGCGACCGCGACCCGCACGAGCTTGCCATCCCCAGCCATCCGGGAATGATTGCATATTTATGCGGGGCCGCGATGAAGGCGCCGGCGTCAGGGGCCGGAGTACCGGGCCCTAGCGCTCAGGCGGAGGAGGCGGGCGACGGTGGTGCCCCGGAAGCTGGCCTGGCTCTGCGATGAGGCGGTAGCGGTCCCGGGGCTGGGGTAGGCGCTGGCCGCAGAGCAGGAGGCGGTCAGGGCCAGCGGCCGGAGCTGACCGGAACTGCGCGAGTTAGAAGCCCCACAGGCGCCGAGCCCCACCATGACCAACACTGCGGTTAGGACCGATGCCATTCGCAAAAGGGAGCACCTCACCGCGAACTCTCCTCCCCACCCGGTCATTCCTGAGAGCATCCTGAATTCCCGCCGACCCTCGCGGGGGCGGCGGGCCAGAGATCACGTCCTTTGCGGCCAGCCGCGAAGGACCCGCAGCAGCTAGATTGCACGCACAGACCAAGCCATGACCACTCAACCAATTCGCCGCCCCGCCCCGCCCCCACCCTCCTCGCCCTCAGCGCGGTCGATCGCGCCCGCTGGTCGCGGCAGGACGCCCGCCGCGACACGGTCGTCGTCGATCTGCCAGAGCAGCAACCC
>ODAK010004890.1_pt1 | contig 13664 bp, 12 predicted proteins | sample 1539591 | NCBI WGS metagenome assembly ODAK01 (sample SAMEA3539303, study PRJEB22396) | soil metagenome | biome: tundra; feature: field; material: soil | place: USA | collected 2010-05 | depth 0.15 m | reverse complement strand
CCTGAGCCCAACGACGCGATCACGATCAGCGAGCTCGCCGACGCGTTGGGCACCGCGCTGGCCGGGCGCAGCGCCTGCCTCGCGCGCGTACCGCTCGGCTGGTCCGGCAGCGACTGGTCCTTCGCTGGACCGCTGGACTATCTGGGCCAGGACGGCGGCGCCGGACTCGGCTCCGGTCCCGGCATGGCGGTCGGTGTGGCGCTGGCGCTCAAGGACAGCGATCGGATCGCGGTCGCGGTGCTCGGCGACGGTGACTTCCTGATGGGCGCCACGGCGCTCTGGACGGCGGCCCGCTATCGCCTGCCGCTGCTCGTCCTCGTCGCGAACAACCGCAGCTACCTCAATGACGAGATCCACCAGGAGCGCGTCGCCCGGGCACGCGGGCGTCCGGTCGAGAACCGCTGGGTGGGCCAGCAGATCCGCGACCCCGATCCCGACCTGGCGGCCCTCTCGCGCTCGCTGGGGCTGCGCGGATTCGGCCCGGTCGCGGCCTCCTCGGAGCTCGCCGGCACGCTGCGTGAGGCCGTCGAGGCGGTCGCTGGCGGCGAGTCGGTCGTCGTGGACGTGCGCGTCCTTGCCAGTGACTACCCCGGCGCCTCCGCCGAACAGCGCGACGACACCGGTTAGCCGCCCCATCAACCGCCGCCCGCCGGGCGAGACACGACAACCCGACACACAAGGAGAACGAGTGATGAGCGAAGTGACCGACGCGCCGGTGGACAAGTTTCGCCAGCCGGTTCTCAACGACGAGAACCAGCTGAAGCTGGCGCTCTTCGGGATCAACCTTCGCGGCGGAGTGACGCTGTCGGACGTCGAGGGCAAGGTCGAGGCGACCTGGGAGGAGAACAAGCGGCTCGCACAGCACGCCGACCGGCTCGGCCTCGACGCGATCGTTCCGGTGGCGCGCTGGCGGGGCTACGGCGGCTCGTCCAACCTCGGCGAACGGTCCTTCGAGACGTTCACCTGGGCGAGTGGGCTGCTCGCCGCCACCCAGCGCATTCAGGTCTTTGCCACCTTTCACGTGCCACTCGCCCATCCGGTCCTCGCCGCCAAGATGGTCACCACCGCCGACCACGTCTCCGGCGGGCGCTTCGGCCTGAACATCGTCGCCGGCTGGTACGCGCAGGAGTTGGCGATGTTCGGCCTCGCGCAGAAGGAGCACGACGAGCGCTACGAGGTCGCGGATGAGTGGACGCAGGTGCTCAAGGCGCTCTGGACCGTCGAGGGCGAGCAGGACTTCCACGGCCGCTACTTCGACGTGCCCGCCGCGTTCATGGAACCCAAGCCGCTGCAGAAGCCCTATCCCGTGATCATGAACGCGGGCACGAGCCCGGCTGGGCGCACGTTCGCGGCCAAGCACAGCGATCTGATCTTCGCCGGGCTGACCAACGCCGAGACCGCCCCGGCGCAGATCGCCGAGATCAAGGCGCTCGCGAGGGAGCAGTTCGGGCGCGAGATCCGCGTCTTCGGGCGCGGTCACATCGTCTGCCGCGACACCCGGCAGGAGGCCGAGGAGTACTACGACTACGTGCACCGCCAGGTCGCGGACTTCCAGGGCGCGGCGAACGTCACCGGCATCAGCAAGGTCCATTCGCAGAGCACCGACTGGACTGCCGACGAGCGCAAGCTGCTCGAGGGCATGGTCGCGGGGTTCTGGGGCATCCCGATGGTGGGCTCACCGGACCAGGTCACCCAGCAGCTGATCGACCTGCACGGCGCGGGCGCGGACGGCATCGCAATCTCGTTCGTCAACTACGACGAGGGGCTCGATCAGATGGAGCGCCTGCTGCTACCGCGGCTGATCGAGGCCGGGGTGCGCGGACCGCTGCCGAAGCTCGGCTGAGACCCTCAGCCGAAGTTCACGTTGACGTTCTTGATCTGGGCGTAGGAGACGAGCTCCTCGACGCCCTCCTCGCGGCCGACCCCGGAGTCCTTGAAGCCTCCGTAGGCGGCGCCGGGGAAGTGCATCTGCGCGTCGTTGACCCAGACGTAGCCGGCCTCGATATCGCGGGCAAAGCGGTGGGCCGTGGCGAGGTCGGTCGTATATACGCTGGCCGTCAGGCCGAGCGAGACGCTGTTCGCGACCGCGAGCGCCTCGTCATAGTGCTCGAACGGCATCGCCGCGAGGACCGGCCCGAAGATCTCCTCCTGGGCGAGCCGTGAATCCGGCCGCACGTCATCGAACAGCGTCGGGCGCACGAACAACCCGGCGGCGAGCTCCGGATCGTCGGGCGGTCCGCCGCCGGCGACCACGCGCGCACCCTCGTCGCGCCCCAGCTGCAGGTAGCCGAGCACCTTCTCGTATTGGCGCCGGTGCACGATCGCACCGGTCTCGGTCGTCTCCTCCTCCGGCGGCCCGCAGCGCAGCGCGTCCATCCGCTCGCCGAGGCGCGCAACGAACTCGTGATGCAGCGAGCGGTGCACGAGCAGCCGCGACGTCGAGCCGCACGACTGTCCCTGCCAGGTGAAGGCCATGCCGCGCAGCGCGCCGTCGATCGCGGCGTCGACGTCGGCGTCCTCGAACACGACGATCGGGTTCTTGCCGCCGAGCTCGAGCGTGACGGTCTTGACGACGTGCGTGGCGGCACGCTGCTGGATCGTGCGGCCGATCTCGGCCGAGCCCGTGAAGGCCAGGCGGCGCACCTCGCGGTGGGTCACCAGCGCGTCACCGGCCTCGTCGCCGTAGCCGGTGACCACGTTGAACACTCCGGGGGGAAAGACCTCGCTGGCCAGCTCGGCCAGGCGCAGCGCGGAGGTGGAGGTGTGCTCGGAGGGCTTGACGACGACGGTGTTGCCGGCGATCAGCGGCGCGACGGTCTTGCCGGCCGCGAACATCAGCGGATGGTTGAACGGGACGATGCGGCCGACGACGCCGAACGGCTGCATCAGCGTGTAGTTCACGCGACGCGGGTCGCCGGGGATCGTCTCGCCGCGCAGCTGGAGCGCCAGCCCGGCGAAGTAGCGCAACTGTCCGACGGCCTTCTCCGCATCGCCGCGCATCTCGCGGATCGGACTGCCGTTCTCGACGACATCGAGCAGCGCGAGCTCCTCTGCGTGCTCGAGGATCAGCTCGGCGAGCGCAAGCACGCGCTTCGCGCGCTCGAGCGGATTGGTGTGCCTCCAGGTTTCGAACGCGCGGCGAGCTGCCGCGACGGCGTCATCGATGTCCTCGGCGCCGCCACGCGGAACGGTCCCGACGACCTCGCCCGTGGCGGGGTTGATGACGTCGATCGTCTCGCCGCTGCGCGCGGCGCGGAACTTGCCGTCCACGAGGATCGGCCACGCCTTCACGTCGGTGTGCGTCCCCACGAGCATCTCCTCGGAGCCGGTGACAGCGGCCACGCGGTCGCTGCGCGGCGGGCGACATCCGTGCCTGCCCGGCAGCGCGCGCGCCAGATCCTCGCAACCTACAATCGTGCCCAGCCGATGTCAACGCGCCGGCCGCTGACGCCGGTGCGAGCGCCAGGCTCGGCGCCCAACCGATGGAGGAGTGGATGAGTCGAGACAGCGGCGGCCGCGTGGCCGTCGTCACCGGCGGCGGGGCCGGCATCGGAGCGGCATGCGCCGCTCGCCTGGCCCGCGACGGCCATCGCGTGGCGATCGCCGACATCGCGTCCGCCGATCGAACCGAGTCGCTGATCCGCGAGGGCGGCGGTGAATGCCTCGCGGTCCACTGTGACATCTCCTCCGGGGAGTCCGTTGCCGCCTTCGCCGACCAGGTGCTCGAACGCTTCGGACGCTGCGACGTGCTGCTCGCATGCGCCGGGATCTATCCGGTCGCCAATCTTTCGGAGACCTCGTGGGATGACTGGCGCCGCGTCATGTCGACGAACGTCGACTCGCTGTTTCATCTCGCGCAGGCCTTCGTGCCCGGAATGGTCGAGCGTGGCTGGGGCCGCTTCATCGCGATCAGCTCGACGGTCTTCCATACCGGCACGCCGCGCTTCGCTGCCTACACGACGAGCAAGGGCGCGGTGATCGGTTTCGTCCGCGCGCTCGCGACCGAGGTCGGCGACTCGGGCGTGACGGTCAACTCGATCGCGCCGAGCCTGACCCGCACGCAGGGAACGCTCGCCGGCCCGCAGGGCGAGCTCGGGTGGTTCGAGTTCACCCGCGAGCTGCAGGCGATCAAGCGCACCCAGGAGCCCGAGGATCTCGTCGGGGCGGTGTCGTTCTTCGCCTCCGACGACGCCGCCTTCATCACGGGCCAGACGCTCCCGGTGGACGGCGGCCTCACGCGGGTGTGACGGTGTTGGGCTAGGCTGCGCTGCACTCGGGAGACGGGATGAGCCTGGAGGAGGCCGGCACGTGCAGCTGCCCACGGAGAACTCGACAGCGCGGGATCAGGACACCGGACGGGAGGGCACGCGGCGCGTGCACCTCGTCGGCAGCATCCCGCTCGCCGACTCCGACAGCGTGTTTCGCCGCGTCGCGGAGGCGCTCGGCGAGCACGTTCGGCGGGTCCCGGACGGCGAGACCGGCAAGCGCCGCCGCTGGAACAGCTGGACCGCACCGACCTACGAGCAGACCCCCGGGTTGGAGCCCGTGCCGCCTCCGCCCGGCAGCTACACCCCCTGGCCCCAGGCACGGCTGACGATCGCCGCCGACGATCTCGTGCTTGCGCGGATCGGCTTCGCCGACGCGGCGCTTGACTCCTACGCCCGGTTCGCTGTGCTCAAGGCAGAGGGCGTGATCCCGGCGGCAGTGCGTTTTCAGGTCTGCCTGCCGTCGCCGGTCGCGCCGATGACGGTGCTCATCGAGGAGGGCTCCAGAGCGGCCGTCGAGCCGGCCCACCTGCGTCAGCTGCACGCCGAGATCGGCGAGATCCTCGCCGGCGTACCCCACGACCAACTCGCCGTGCAATGGGACGTCTGCCAGGACGTCGGCATCTGGGAGGGCTTCTATCCGGCCTATTTCGACGATCGCCAGCAGGGCGTCGTCGACCGCCTGCGTGACTGTGCCGAGGTCATCCCGCCGGATGTCGAGGTCGGCTTCCACCTCTGTTACGGCGACTTCGGTCACAAGCACTTCATGGACCCGACCGACCTGGGCGTCGCGACCGAGATGATCAACCGCGTCACGGCGGCCTGCGCACGGCCGATCGACTGGTTCCACGTCCCGGTGCCGATCGACCGCGACGATGTCGCCTACTACGCGCCGCTGGCGGGGCTCGCGCTGACGACGCAGACCGAGCTCTACGTCGGGTTGATCCACTTCGACGACGGCATCGACGGGGCGAGGCGGCGCCTCGCGAGCGCACGCCGCTACGTCTCCGAGTTCGGCGTCGCCACCGAGTGCGGCTTCGGCCGCCGCGCGCCCGAGACGATCGAGCCGCTGCTGGCCCTGCACGCCGACGTCGCGGCGCTGCTCGCCTAGCCAGGCGACCGCGATGACGAACGCCGTCCCGCTGACGCTCGCAGTCCACGACTACGACCACGTGCGCGATCTCTGCAGCGGGGCCGTCGGCGTCGAGGGCGTCACGCTGCGCTGTCTGCACTTTCCGGTCGAGGAGATCTTCTTCCGCTTCACCCGCTTTCGCGAATGGGACGTCTCGGAGCTGTCGCTCGCGAAGTACGCCTCGCTGCGTGCGGCCGGCGACGACTCGCTGGTCGCGATCCCCGTGTTCACCTCGCGAGCATTCCGCCATTCGGCGATCTTCATCCGCGCCGACGGCCCGGTCGATGACCCGGCCGCGTTGGCGGGTGCGCGGATCGGCGTGCCGGAGTGGACCCAGACCGCGACGGTGTACGCCCGGGGAGTGCTGGCCCACGAGTTCGGCGTCGCGCTCAGCGACGTGAGCTGGGTCCAGGCCGGCACCAACGAGCCCGGCCGCTCGGAGGGCGTCGCCTTCGCCCTGCCACCCGGCGTGTCGCTGACACCGATGCCCGAACAGACGCTCAACGACCTGCTGCTCGCCGGCGAGATCGACGCGCTGATCGCCGCCCACCCGCCAACCGAGTTCAAGCGCGGCAGCGGTCGCATCGTCCGCCTGTTCTCGGACTACCGGGCGGTCGAGGAGCGCTCCTACCGCGAGACCGGCGTGTTCCCGATCATGCACGTCGTGACGCTGCGGGCCGAGCTCCACGCGCGCCATCCGTGGATCGCGATGAACCTGCTGAGCGCCTTCGAGGCGGCCAAGCAGCGCAGCCTCGCCCGTGCACTGGACGCCAACGCGCCGCGCTTTCCGGTGCCCTGGGGCCCCGCGAACGCGCAGCGCGCGCAGGAGCTGATCGGCGAGGACTTCTGGCCCTACGGCCTCGAGCCCAACCGCAGCACACTCGAGACCTTCCTCCAGCTCGCCTTCGAGCAGGGCGTCTGCGCGCGCAGGCTGACGGCCCAGGAGCTGTTCGTCCCCGAGGTCCAGCAGGCCTACCGGGTGTAGGCGCCGCTCGCCGAGCGGCGCCTAGACGGTCGGCTGCGATCGGCTTGCGGGCGTCGCGCCGGCGGCGAGCAGGATCGCGTGCAGCTCCGGCTCATCGGCCGCGCGGAGGTTGTTCGCGCGAAACGGGTTGCTCATCGCGGCGGCGACCATCAGCTCCGCGTCGTGCGCGCTCAGCTCGCCGGGCGCAAACGACGCGCGGAACGCGATCGCCGCATAGAGCGCATCCAGCTTCGCGATCTCAGACGCCGTCGCCGCTCCGACCCGCGACCGGTTGAACGCCGCGACGTGCGGCAGCAGAACGCCGTTCTGGTAGCCATGCGGAAGGTGCACGTCGGGGGCCGAGCTGAGGGCGTGCACCAGTCCGAGTCCGGCGTTGCCGCAGGCCAGGTTCGCCATCGCGCTCGCCTCGATCAGCTCCTGCATCGCGTCCACCTCGCCCGCCAGCGACCGCGGCAGCGCGGTCCGGATCGACGCCGCCGCGGCGATCGCCAGAGCGTCGCTGAAGCGGGTCGCGCGACGGGCCCACAACGCCTCCAGGGCGTGGCTCAGCGCATCGAGCGCGGCGGCGATCATCGGCGCGCGCGGCAGGCTGCGCAGCAGCTCGCCGTCAAGCAACGCGACCCGCGGCTCGTAGCCGTGGCCGCGGATCACCAGGTGGCGCTCGCGGCCCGCGTCGTGCAGCACGACGACGTTGGACACCTCGCTGCCGGACCCCGCGGTGGTCGGGATCGCGATGCTCGGTGCCGGAGCGACCGGCAGGCGCCCGCTGCCCTCGTAGGCGTCAAGCGGCGCCGGATTGCGCAGGCGGATCGCGACGCCCTTCGCGGCGCACATCGCGCTGCCCCCGCCGATCGCCAGAACGGCCTTGGCGCCCTGGCCCAGGGCGCTCTGCGCGGCCGCCTCGGTCTCGGCGATGTCGGGGTCCTCGCCGATCAGCGCGCAGACCGGCACCGCCACGTCGCCGATCCCGGCCAGCAGCGGCTCGAGCAGGCCCGCCAGCGCGAAGCCGCGGTCGGCGACGAGCGCCACCGTGTCGACCGCCAGCGCGCGCAGCTCGATGCCCAGCCGGGCGCTCGCGCAACCGCGGCCGGCGACGATCCGGGTCGGCGCGGCGAACTCGCGCTCGGCCCCGGGCACGCTCATTCGTACTGGCGGAGCAGGTCGCCGGCGGCCTCCTCCGCGATGCCGAGCGCGTTTGCCCCGGCGTGCAGCACGCCGAAGCAGATCGCGTCGAGCAGTTGCTCCCTGGTCATCCCCAGCGCCCGGCCGAGCAGCACGTTTTCGCGGATCCCCTCATGGAAGCCCCGCACGACGTTGTAGTTCAGCATCAGCCAGGGCAGCATCTGCTTGGGCAGCGAGTCGCGGATCGCGTGCTCGTAGCGGTCGCGGTAGGCCTTCAGCAGACCGGGGCGATGCTGGGCCAGGAAGCGCACGTAGCGGGGCAGCTCGCCGAGCGTGCGGACATACCACTCCTGCACGCGGTCCATGTCCTCGCGGCTGGCCTCGCGCACCGAGTAGTCCATGCCGGAGTCGAACGCCTGCGGGTCGAACGACCAGCTCTCCGGGAACCGCGGCGCGGGCGGTGGATCGACGTAGCTGCGGAGGTACTCGCTGTAGTCGGCCGCGGCATACATCCCGCGATGGCCGGAGTGGATGAAGGCGACCGACAGCGTGTCGAGGATGTCGGTCCGCGGGGCGCCGTTGGTCTGGGCGAGGCGGATCTCGTACGCCACACCCTCCTTGAACGCCGCGATCGTGTACTGGTGGATTGCGCCGAGCAGGCCGACGAGCGGATACGCCGGCTCGACGGTATTGCTGTAGTGGCGCGTGCGGGCCTTGTGCCGCTTGAGGACGTCGGGGCGGAACTCCAGCCAGAACTCGAACGAGTCGAGCAGGCCCTTGTTGCTGCCCGTGTACTCGTTCCTGTAGGCCTCGATCTCCTCGGGCGTCATCTCGTCCGGGCGAGACACGTCCAGGCCATCCTGGAAAGAACTGATCGCAGACACCTTCGACCCTCGTTCCGATCGGGAACAGACGAATGCCGCGCGCTCAGCCCAATGCGCCGGTCGGCGCGCCGACGCCGCCTACCGTAGTTGACCCCGACCCGCGGGTCAACGCGTCGCTGACGCGCTCACGGCACCACCAGCGCACGGCCGAGCACCTCGCCGCGGTCCAGCGACCGGTAGATCTCATCGGCCTGCTCGAGCCCCACGCGCCGGCTGATCAGCTGCTCGAGGTCGATCGCACCGGCCGCCGCGAGCGCGACGATGCGCGGCATGTCGGCACGGGTGCGCGCCCCGAACGAGCCAACCAGCCTGATCTCGCGCCGCACCATGTGCGTGATCTCGATCTCCGCGGCCGCCGCGCCGGCGGCGATCCCAACCGCCACCACGGTGCCGCCGTCGCGTGCCATCTTGAACGCCGCCTGGACGGTCTCCGGCCGGCCGAGCGCCTCGAACGCCACGTCGACGCCGGCGCCGCCGGTGAGCTCGCGCACGCGCGCCACCGGGTCGCCCGCGGAGGAGTCCACGACATCCGTGGCCCCCAGCTCGCGAGCTCTCTCGAGCTTCGCCGCCGCCACGTCGACGGCGATCACCTGGCTCGCGCCAAAGACCCGCGCGAGCGCCACGATGTTGAGTCCGACACCTCCGGCGGCGACCACGGCAACGCGATCGCCGGGCGACACGCAGCCGGCGTGGGCAACCGCGCCGTAGGCCGTGAAGACCGCGCAGCCGAGCACGGCCGCACTCCCGAGCTCGAGCGCGTCGGGCACGGCGAACACGTCGGTCGCGGGAACGACGGCATACTCCGCGAGCCCGGCCATCGAGTACATCGCGAGCGTCGTGCCGTCGGTCCGTTGCAGCCGGCTCGTGCCGTCGTAGAGCGTTCCGCGGAGCCGGTTCATCGCGAAGAACGTCTCGCACAGCTCGTCGCGGCCGCGCACGCAGTGACGGCAGTGCCCGCACGGCATGATGAACGCGGCGACGACGCGGTCGCCGACGGCGCAGTTGCCGACCCCGTGCCCGAGTTCGGTCACGATTCCGGCGACCTCGTGGCCGAGCACGCAGGGCGTCGGGAACGCCACCTCGCCCTTCATCACGTGCAGATCGGTGTGGCACACGCCGCATCCCTGCACCTGTACGAGCACCTCGCCCTCGAGCGGCCGCGGTCGCGGAATCGTCTCCACTCGCAGCGGCTCCCCGGGCCGTTCGAGCACCACCGCGCGCATCGTCTCGCTGATCGCTCGCTCTGCCATCGCGCGAGAGCATCGCAGAGCACGCGCCGCTGCAGGCATAATTGGCCGCCGACAACGCGAGCGGGAGATTGGGGACCGGCATGAGCAACGGATCGGCGTCGAGGAGCGGCGACGCGACCGCCATCGACGATCGCGCAGAGCCGGACTTCGTGGCGCTGGCCAAGGGCCTGATTCCCCTCGCGGACGCGCACGCCGAAGCGGCGGAGGAACGCGGGGCGCTCGCCGACGAGGTCGTCGAGGCGCTGCACGCCACGGGACTCTGGGCGATCTGGGTGCCGCGCACGCTCGGCGGCGGGGAGCTCGCACCGGTTCCCTCGCTGGAGGTCATCGAGCATCTCTCCTACGGCGACGCGTCGACCGGCTGGGTGGTGATGGCCGCCGCGCTCGCGACCGGCGCCGACGCGGCGTATCTCGGCGACGAGGCGGTCGAGTCGCTGTTCGGCGGCGAGCGCCTGCTGGTTCATGCCGGCGCGGGGACCCAGCCGGGCACCGCGGTGCCCACCGACGGCGGCTTTCTGCTGAGCGGCTCCTGGCGATTCGCCTCCGGCGTCAAGCACGCCCAGGTCCTCCACACCGCCGGGCTCGTGACGACCACCGGCCAGGCACGGATCTGCGTGTTCGGAGTCGATCAGGCCACGCTGATCGACAACTGGGACGTGCTCGGGCTGCGCGCGACCGGGAGCATCGACTACACCACCGACTCGCTGTTCGTGCCGGAGGCCTACACCTACCATGCGACCACCGAGACGCCGCTGCGCGGCGGCATCCTCTACACGCTCGGGATCATCAACCTCGGCATGATCTGCCATTCCGCGTGGGCGCTGGGCGTGGGGCGCCGGATGCTCGATGAGCTGCTGAAGCTGATCGAGGCGGGCAGCGGACGGGCGGGGGGCCTGCGCGAGAACCACGCCTTCCAGGGTGAGTACGCGATGGCCGAGGCGAAGCTGCGGGCCGCACGCGCCCTGGTGTACGAGACCTGGCAGGACGTTCAGGCGACGCTGGACCGGGGCGACGCGCTCTCGATGCACCAGAACACGCTGACCCGCCTCGCACTCCAGTACGCGACATGGACCGTCGAGGAGGTGTCGATGTTCGTCTACAACGCAGCCGGCACGGCCGCGCTGCGCTCGGGAGTCATCCAGCGGTTCTTCCGCGACATGCACGCGGGAACCCAGCACATGACCTCCGCGCCGCCCGTCCGGCAAGCCTGCGGGCGCCAGCTCGCCGGCCTTGCGCCCGGCAAGACGTGGCAGTTCGTCACGCTCGTCGACCCCAGCTGAGCGCCGCCGGACGTCGCGCGTCCGCCGCGCGCTGCGGGCCTCAGCGCGCCGGGATCGACAGGCCCGCGCCGTCGACGACCAGCGGCACCGCCTCCGCCTCCCAGCCCGGGGCCATGATGTGCACCCCGGCGACGTCGGGAAGCTCGCGCAGTCGCGCGACGATGTCGACCGCGATCGCGATCCCCGCCTCCTTGGCCGCGGCGCCCTCGAGCCCGCTCATGCGCTCGAAGGTCGCGGCGTCGACCTCGATGCCGGGGATGTGGTCGTGCATGTACTGCAGCATCCGCGTGCTCCGCGGCGGTGTCACGCCGACGATCATCGGCGCGCGCTCCGTGACCCCGGCCTCGACGACCGGCGCAAGCCAGGCGGCGAAGCGCTCCACGTCGTAGACGATGTTCGTCTGAAAGCAGTGCGCGCCGGCCGCGAGCTTGCGTTCGAGGCGCTCGACGGTGTCAACCAGCGGGTTGGCTGCGGTGGCGATCAGGAAGTCGGTGGGCATGCCGAGCTCCTCCCCGGCGGCCAGCCGGCCGGCGTTCATGTTCGCCACCAAGCCGAGCAGCCCGATCGAGTCGAGATCCGAGTTGGGCTTCGTCAGACCCTCGTAGGGACCGACCTTGAGGGGATCGCCGGACAGCGCGAGGATCGACCTGACGCCCAGCGCCCACGCCCCGAGCAGGTCGGCCTGCAGCGCCAGCAGGTTGCGATCGCGAGTCGTCACCTGCATGATCGGGTCAAGCCCCTCTTCGATCATCCAGACCGAGCAGGCAACCGGTGACAGCTTGACGGTGGCAGCCTGGTTGTCGGTGACGTTGGCGGCGTGCACGATGCCCGCGAACCGTCGTGCGGTCTCTCGCACCGGTGTGGGATCGGGCTCGACGGGCGGACCGAGCTCCGCCGTCACGACGAACTCACCCGATCGGAGTGCCTGGCTCAGGCGCGTCACGTGCGACAACCTACCGGGACGCCCGCGCGGCCGTGGCGCGGCGCTGCGCCGCCGTCCGGAATGCGACGGCGGACACGTTAGTGTGCGCGGGCGTGGCTGAGATCGTCGGCGCGCTCGGTGTGCCCCACAACCCGTTCTCGGCGCTGCTCGTCGCCCAGGACGCTGACGGCGCCGCCGAGCCCAGGCGGCTCTATGGCGCGGTCGCCGAGCATCTGCACGCCATGCGTCCCGACACGCTGATCGTGTTCACGACCGACCACTACAACCTGTTCTTCGAGCTCAGCGTCCCGATCTTCGCGATCGGCGTCGCGGAATCGACATCCGGTCCGAGCGACTACCCGATGCTCCCGCACCACGACGTCGCGGTGGACGCCGTGCTCGCGAAGCAGATCCAGACCGCGGTCGTCGACGACGGCTTCGACGTCGGGATGAGCCAGGAGTTCGAGCTGGACCACACGATCACGGCGCCGTTGGGTGTGATGATCCCGCGGATGGACGTCTCGATCGTGCCGCTGTGGATCAGCACGTCGATGCGCCCGATCCCGTCCGCGCGGCGCTGTTACGCGCTCGGGTCGGCGATTCGCGCGGCGGTGGAGCGCAGCCCGCTCGACCGTCGCGTGGCGGTGGTCGCCAGCGGCGCGTTCTCCTTCGAGGTGGGCGGACCGCGGATGAGCGAGGACTCGCACGTGGGAGTGCCGGCCCCCGAGTGGGCGCTGCGCGTCACCGAGCTGCTCGCGGCCGGCGACGTCGAGGCGCTGCTCAGCGAGACGACGCCCGCGCAGCTTGCCGCGGCCGGGAATGCGAGCGGTGAGATCCTCAACTGGATCGCGATGCTCGGAACCTTCGACGCCGGCGTGCCGCTGTTCATCGAGGCGCAGCGAGCCGAGGGCCACGCGTTCGCCGCGTGGAGTGCGAGGTGAGCGTCTACGCGGTCGACAAGGTGTGCCGGCGGGTTGTCTGCGAGCCGGGCTTCGCCGACCGGCTGCGCGAGGACCCCGACTCGGCGCTGCGTGCCGCGAACCCGCCGCTGAGCGATTCCGAACGCGAGCTGCTGCTCGCCGGCGACGTCGGCCGGCTCGGTCGGATGGGCGCCAACTTCTTCCTGCTGCACCAGCTCGGACGCTTCGAGCTGTTCGGGCTGACGCTGCCTTCCTACGCGGAGCGCATTCGCACCGAGTACCGGTCCGAGCGCGCCGGCTGGCGCACGGGCTGATCGCGGCGCGGGTGAGTGGCGGAAAAGTTCGCGCTGGCACCCACCCCTCGGATCCGCGGCGCTGGTTCCGAGGGATTGCCGGCGGGTTTGGCGGGGTTGCCGGCGTCGGGTTGGCGGCCGCGCTGTTTGTGATGCGGCTTCCGGTACTTACTGACGCGTCGCCGTGAAGGTGGGCGTCACGTAGACGATCGCTCCCATGCGAATGGCGCAGCCATCGGCAGATACGCCACGGGGTTTGAGGGCCGCCCGTCGTCGCTACCGCGGCGATTGCCAGCCGGTGGGCGTGCGCTTCGCGTGCCCCTCGCGCACAAGCTGGGCGAGCGCCTGCGCGATCAGGACGTCGTGCCCCGCGTAGCCAACCGCGACGGCAATCTCTTGCCGGGTGCGCGGCGAGTGGCCTAAGACGTGTTCGATTCGGCCGGTCAGCGTCACGTGCTGCGTGTGCTGAGTGTGCGTCGGGTGCTGCATCGGTTGGCTATCTACGTGGTGCGCCGTCGCTTTCCTTCCGGCCGGCATCGGACTGCAAACGCTCATACGAATCGCGCGCCACATGCGAATCGTGAGCACCATTGGTGGGCGCCGCACCCCCC
>ODAK010004889.1_pt1 | contig 13665 bp, 10 predicted proteins | sample 1539591 | NCBI WGS metagenome assembly ODAK01 (sample SAMEA3539303, study PRJEB22396) | soil metagenome | biome: tundra; feature: field; material: soil | place: USA | collected 2010-05 | depth 0.15 m | reverse complement strand
TCTCGACGGCGAGAACGCGTGGGAGCACTACCCCTATAACGGCCACTATTTTTTCGAAGACCTTTACGCGCTGCTCGAGGCAGATCCCGAGCTTCACACCACGACCTGCGCCGATTTCCTCGCGCGGCATCCCGATTCCGCGCACGCGTTGCCAGGCGTGGTCGCAGGCAGTTGGGTCTATGGCACGTTTTCGACCTGGATCGGGCATCCCGACAAAAACCGCGCGTGGGATCTGCTGTGCGCGGCCAAGCAGACCTACGACCTTGTCGTCGGCAGCGGCCTTCTGAACGCGCAGGAAGAACGCGCCGCTGCGGCGCAACTCGCGGTCTGCGAGAGTTCCGACTGGTTCTGGTGGCCTGGCGGCCACAATCCGGTGCAGAGCGTGGCGAGTTTCGACCGCCTGTTCCGTCTCGATCTCTCCAATCTGTACCAGCGCCTCAAGGTCGAGCCGCCGGCGGCCTTGGCGTCCACTTCGACAAGCTCAGGGCAGGCTTTGCGGTTCAGCTTCCTGCATTGACATGACCCAAACCGTCTCGCTGCTGTTCGGAGTCCACGCCCACCAGCCAGTGGGTAATTTTTCCGCCGTGCTCGACGCAGCGCACGAGCGCTGCTATCAGCCGTTTCTGCAAACGCTGCACCGTTACCCCGAATTCCGCTTCGCGGCGCATTTCTCCGGCTGGCTGCTCGACTATCTGCTGGAGAACTATCCCGCAGACATGGCGCTGCTCAAGGAGATGGTGGTGCGCGGCCAGGCCGAGATGTTCGGCGCGGGCGACTGCGAGCCGGTGCTGGCGGCCATTCCCTACCGCGACCAGATCGGCCAGCTGGAGGTTCTTTCCGCCAAGCTCGAGCGGCATTTCGGCACGCGTCCGCAAGGGGCCTGGCTCACCGAGCGCGTCTGGCTTTCTACCGCGGTGTCCGCGCTCGCGGAGTGCGGCCTGCGCTACGCCACGGTCGATGACTACCACTTCTTCTGCGTCGGCAAGACCGCCGCTGAACTGGATAGCCACTACACTACCCAGGACGACGGCCGGGTCATCGATGTCTTTCCTATCTCCGAACAACTGCGTTATCGTCTGCCGTTCTCGTCGGCCGCGGACGCGGTGGCCTACGTGGAGGAGCTGGGCCGCGGCGGCCGCTCCGCCGCGATCTATTTTGACGACATCGAGAAGTTCGGTATCTGGCCGGAGACATACGAATGGGTCTACGCGAAGCGCTGGCTGGAGCAATTCATCCAGGGCGTGCTCGCTTCGCCGCTGATCCGCACCGAGACCTACCGCAGCTACCATGAGCGATGCCCGACGCGAGGCATCGTTTATCTCCCGACCACCTCCTACATAGAGATGAACGAGTGGACGCTGCCGCCGGCGGCGGCGGCGATCTACGGCGAGATGGTCGAGCGGGAGAAACGCGAAGGGCGCTACGAGCTGACCAAACCTTTCATCCGTGGCGGCTTCTGGAAGAACTTCCTGACCCGCTATCCGGAAGCCAACTGGATGCACAAGCGCATGCTGGCGCTCTCGGCGCGGCTTGGCGCCCTGCCGGCGGCGCAGCAGCATCCCGGGTTGACTGCGCACCTCTACCGCGCCCAGGCCAACGACGCTTACTGGCACGGTTTGTTCGGGGGGATTTACCTGCCCCACCTGCGGCGCGAGGTGTACCGCAACCTGATCGCGCTGGAAGCCGCGCTCGATGCAGCGGCGCCGCGCGCTTCCTGCGAACGGCTCGACCTCGATTGCGACGGCGCGCAGGAATTGTTTTTGCGCAACGCCGAGCTGCAGGCGGTCACGCGCGATGATGGTCTGGCGGCGTTGCACGAGTTCGACAGCTACCGGCTTGCTCACAACTTTGGCGACACGCTGCGCCGCAGCCGCGAGCATTATTACGACAAGATTGAGCGCGGCGCGCAACGCGACGCTGGCGGCGGCAGCAGCAGCAGCGGCCGCGGCATCGCATCAGCGCACGACCGCGTGGACTTCCGCCATGAGATCGCGGCCGCGGACATTGTGCCCGACGCGCTGCCGCGGGTGCTGTTCTGCGACCGTTTCATCGCGCCTGACGGCACGACGCACACCGTCAGCAGCTATGCACTCGATGCCGTTGAAGCGGCGCAACCGGCGATCATTTTCCGCGCCGAAGTCGGCGGCGGCATCGTGCGCAAGCGCTACGAGCTGGCGGGCGCGCGGCTTACCGTAACCTATGAGTTCGAAGGGCTTTCCAGCGGCATATTTGCGACCGAGCTTAATGTGAGTCTGCCGGCGTGCGACGGCTTCGCCGGCCGCTACATACTCGCCAGCGGAGAGATACCATGCGGTTTCGGACAGGAGCTGGCGCAGGACGCGCTCACCACGATCACGCTCGATGACCGCGTGTTGGGCGGTGCGCTGGTGTTGACCGCAAGCGCCCCGGTCGCATTGCGCGCGCGGCCGCACTTCACCGTGTCGCAATCCGAGGCCGGGTTTGAGAAGATCATGCAGGCAGCGACCGTGATTTTGAGCTGGCCGCTTACGCCCGGGCGCAGCGTGTTTACGTTTGCGCTTGAAGTCGCAGTGAGGCGCGGCGCCTGATGCCGAAGCCGCGACGCGGATGCACGTGTCATGACGGAAAAAATGACGCAGAATATATCCACCTGAGAATGTGAGACAGAGTACGGAGGAAGGATGTCGGGGACTACGTATCAACTCGAGATTAATCCGCGACTGCCGCAACGGTTGAGCCGGCTCGAAGAGCTGGCCAATGACCTGTGGTACAGCTGGGATCGCCCGGCGCGCACACTATTTTCGCGTCTACACCCCGAGCTGTGGCACGCCATCGGTCACAGTCCGAAAGCATTTTTGAAACGCATCAACCAGCAGCGTCTGACCGCCGCCGCCGATGATCCGGTATTTCTCGACAGTTACAACCAGGTGCTCTCGGCCTTTGACTCCTACCATAGCCATGGGCCGCGCGGCGGGCATGCGGCAGGCCTGGAGCAGGACGACCTGATCGCTTACTTCTGCGCCGAGTTCGGCTTCCACGAAAGCCTGCCGATCTACTCGGGCGGCCTCGGCATCCTCGCCGGCGACCACTGCAAGGCGGCGAGCGACCTCGCGCTACCGTTTGTCGGCGTCGGGCTGCTCTACCGCCAGGGCTACTTTTCCCAGACCATCGACAATGAGGGCCGCCAGCACGCGTTGTATGCGGATTCGGATTTCGATGACCTGCCGATTACGCCAGTGGTGCGCGACGGTGGCGACGAGCTGCATGTCACGATAGATATGCCACAGCGCAGCGTCGCGGCGAAGGTGTGGCAGGCGCAGGTCGGCAAGGTGCGGCTGTTCCTGCTCGATACCGATATCGAGAAAAACAGCGCCGCCGACCGCGACATCACGCACCAGCTTTACGGCGGCGATCGTGGTACGCGCATCGAGCAGGAGATCGTGCTCGGCGTGGGTGGCGTGCGCGCGCTCAACGAAATGGGCCTGAAGCCCACGGTGTGGCACATCAACGAAGGACACGCCGCATTCCTCACGCTCGATCGCATACGCCAGCTTACCTTGCAGGGACTCGACTTCGCAGCCGCGCTGGAGGAGGTCGCTGCGAGCACGGTGTTCACCACACGCCCCGCGGTGCCGGCGGGGCACGACCATTGCACCGAGGAAATGATCCGGCGCTACTTCGACGGTTGGTGCCGCGACCTCAGGATCAACTGCGACGAGTTGATCGCGCTCGGGCGCGATCCGTACAGCCGCGAGTTCAACATGACTGCGCTGGCGGTGCGCGGCTCGCGGTTCCAGAATGGCGTGAGCCGCATCCACGGCGGCGTGTCTTCACGCATCGGCGCTCCGCTGTGGCCGCAGATCGAGCACCTCGACAATCCGGTGACCTACGTCACCAACGGCGTGCATGTGCCGACGTTTCTATCCGACGAATGGTACGAGTTGTTCGAGCGCCAGCTCGGTCCGGGCTGGAGCCAGCGCCTGGCCGACGAGGATTGCCAGCGCGGAATCAATGCGATTCCCGACCACTTGTTCTGGAGCGTGCACCAGTCGCTCAAGGCGCAGATGCTGCATCTGGTCCGCTTCCGCATTTCGCACCAGCACCTGCGCAATCATGGCTCGCAGGCGCACCTCGACCGTATCCTCAAGCTTGCCGATCCCAACAACCCGAATGTGCTGACGATCGGATTCGCGCGCCGTTTCGCCACCTATAAACGCGCCACGCTACTGTTCGAGGACCTCAACCTGCTGCGCGAGATCGTCTCCGGTTCCAAACGGCCGGTGCTGTTCCTGTTTGCCGGCAAGGCGCACCCGGCCGACCAGCCGGGGCAGGATTTTCTGCGCCGCGTCGCCGAAATCGCGCGGCTGCCTGAATTTGAGAGCCATATCCTGTTGGTCGAAGGCTATGACCTGCAACTCGCGCGCCGGCTCGTGTCGGGCGTCGATGTCTGGCTTAACAACCCCATCTATCCGCTCGAAGCGTGTGGCACGTCCGGCATGAAGGCCGGCATGAATGGTGTCCTCAACCTGTCGGTGCTCGATGGCTGGTGGGGCGAAGGCTATGACGGCCGGAACGGGTGGGCGATCAAGCCTGCTTCCGCCACGCTCGACGATGCGCGCCGCAACCAGGAAGAAGCGCGCACGCTCTACGAGTTGTTGCAGGACAGCGTAATTCCGTTCTACTATGACATCCGGCCGGCCGGTTACTCGCCGGGCTGGATGGCGATGGCCAAGCACTCGATGGCGTCGATTCTGCCGCACTTCAATTCGACCCGCATGCTAGGCGAGTACCTCGCAAAGTCCTATCAGCCGGCGGCGCAACAGTGGCGCCGTTACTCGCAGTCAGACTATGCCGGTGCGCGCGCGGTCGCGAGCTGGAAGACGAAAGTCCGCGCGGCCTGGCAGAACATCGCGCTGCGCCGCATCGACATTCCGCGCCGGCGCATCCCGTTCGGCGAAAACCTGCGGCTCGAGGTGGCGGTCAACCTCAACGGGCTCATTCCGGACGACGTAGTGGTGCAACTGTTGTTCGGCCGGCCGGGCGATGGCGACCAGCCGCAGAAGGCCCAGTCGTACGACTTCAAAAACGAGGGGCAGATTGCCGGCAGCACCGAGCATTTCTACGTGCTCGAATTCAGGCCCGATCTGTGCGGCAAGATCGAATATCGCATCCGCATCTATCCTTACCACGAACTGCTCACCCATCGTTTCGAGATGGGCATGATGACGTGGCTGTGACGGCGCTTGATGCAGCACCAGGCAGCACATACCCCGTTGAGCGCTCATAACTCGTTACCGCGTGTGTTGTTTGCCGTCGCAGAGCTTGCGCCGTGGATGAATACCGGGGGCTTGGGCGAGGTCGCCGCAACGCTGCCGGCAGCGTTGCGTGCCGCGGGCATCGATGCGCGCATTCTGGTGCCAGCCTATCCCGGGGTGCGTGCCGCGCTGCGCGCGACGCACGCCATGGCCGAAGTCGCGCAGCCGGGGGGGAAGTTTCCGCCAGCGCAGGTGCTCTCCGGCACTACGGCAGCGGGCGTACCCGTATTCGCGGTTGACTGCCCGGCGCTTTATGCGCGCAGTGGCGACCCTTACTGCGATGTCCTGGGCCGCGACTGGCCGGACAATCACCTGCGCTTCGGTCTGCTGTCAAAGCTCGCTGCGTTGATTGCGCTCGGCCTGCCTGGGCTCGAGTGGACGCCGCAGCTGGTGCATTGCAACGACTGGCACACCGGCCTTACGCCCGCCTATCTGCATTTCGCGGGCGCTGCGAAAGTGCGCAGCATGTTCACGATTCACAACATAGCCTACCAGGGCATCTTCCCGTTCGACACGCTTGAAGAGCTCGCGCTGCCGCCGCGCGCTTTTGCGATGGACGGCGTCGAATATCACGGCAAGCTCTCGTTTCTGAAAGCGGGGATCCAGTACGCCGACGCGCTCACCACCGTGAGTCCGACCCATGCCCGCGAGATCCAGGGCGAGGCGCTCGGCTTCGGGCTGGGAGGGCTGCTGCGTCAACGCGCCCCGGTCTTGACGGGGATTCTCAACGGGTTCGATACCGGGCAGTGGAATCCCGCGACCGATGCATATCTCGCGCGGCGCTACGACAGCGGGACGCTCGAGGCAAAGGCCGCCAACAAGTCGGCGCTGCAGCAACGGCTGCAGCTTGCGGTCAACGACGAAATGCCGCTGCTCGGCGTGGTGAGTCGCCTCACTCCTCAGAAGGGGCTTGATCTCCTGCTCGCGGCCGCGCGCGAAGTCCTAAACCTGCCGGCGCAACTCGTGGTGCTGGGTTCGGGAGATAAGGCGCTCGAGCGGCAATTTGCCGCTTTGGCGCGCGCACATCGCGATCGCTGCGCGGCAGTCTTCGGCTTTGACGAGGCGCTCGCGCACCTGATCGAAGCCGGCGCGGACATTTTCGTCATGCCATCGCGCTACGAGCCGTGCGGCCTGAATCAGATGTACAGCCTGCGCTACGGCACATTGCCGGTCGCGCGCGCCACCGGCGGCCTCGTGGACACGGTGGTCGACTGCGACGAAGCGGCGTTTGCCTCGGGCAGGGCGAACGGGTTCGTGTTCAGCGAGCCGTTGCCACAGGCGCTGCTCGCGGCGCTCACGCGGGCGAGCGTTGCCTGGCGCGACCGCGCGCGTTGGCGCGAGCTGCAACGCAATGGCATGCGCCTTGATTTTAGCTGGCGGACCGGCGCCCAACGCTATTGCGATTTGTACCGCGATCTCATCGCTGCAGCTTGAACTCGTGATAGCATTTACCTACTCGAAGCCAGGAGTTGGAACATGACCCGGAAAATTCCAGAAACGTCCCCCGATTACGACAAGACGCGCATCATCGAGCGCCCCGACGGATTTTACTGGCAGTCCCAGACCGACGGCCGCGAAGCAGGGCCGTTTCCCACTCTGATCGAGGCGGTCCAGGACATGCAGTACCAGGATGAGTCCGAAGCCGAACCGGGCGAAACCGTCAAGGAAGCCGAGGCGGATCTCGGGATCGCCGAATGGATCGACCCTGAGACCGGAGAGCCCGCCGAGGAAAGCATTCCCAGGCTGGAAGATCACTGATCAAAGCCGACGACATGGCTGAAACGGCTCGCCACGGGCGATTGCGCTCAGGCCGCGAGCGTGATCAGCGGCACGTACATCTCGTCATCGCTGATGCCGCCGTGCACGCCGATATGGACGTGGCGCTTTTCGTTCGGCAGCCAGTCCTTGAGCGTGCGGTTGTCTTTCATCACCAGCGTGTAATCGCCGACACGCTCCGCGAGCCGCGAATGCGGTGCGCCGGGACCGAACCAGTTCTGCGCAATCAGATCGGCGCTGCGATGCAGCGTCGCATGAGCGCCGAGCTTCGCGGTGACGCAGCGTTCGAAATCGGCATGGCGCTCGGGCCGCACGTAACAGTAAGCCACCCGGCGCTCGCCGCATAGCGGCTGTGCCAGCATGGCGGCGAGCTCTGGGTGGTGGTCCAGCTCGGTCAGGCATGCGGGCGGCGAATCGACAAAGCCGTGATCGGCGGTAACGACGAGCGTGGTATCGCTGCCGGCGATATGAGTCAGGAAATCGCGGAATGCGGAGTCGAGACGCGCAAACTCGGCGGCAACCTGGGGGCTCGCGATACCAAACACGTGGGCTAACGCGTCGATTTCGGAAAAGTAGGCGTAGATGAACTTGCGATTGGAACCGGTCGATAGCGCGCGCACGATGTTTTCAAAAAGCTCCGGCAGCTTGGTGTAACCATGGCGCGCGGCGCGGCCGGAATGCGCGAGGTTGAATTCGGTATTGATGATGGACTGCGGCGCGACCACATGAGCCGGCACCTTGAGACCGCCGTAGATGGGCGCGTGATCGAAGAGCACGGCGGGGTCGGCGCCGATGCGGGTCAGCGGCTCGTTGGTGGCGCGGGTGCGGAACGGCAACACCGCCGCGACGGTATCGAGTTCGCGGAAATACATGTGCCAACCGGTCAGCCCATGCTGCTGCGGGGCAAGCCCGGTCATCACGGTCGTAATCGCGGTCGCAGTGGTCGAGGGAAATACGGAAGTGATGCGTTGTTGCAAATGCCGGCAGAACACGCTGTCCGGCCAGTTGCGGCTGAGCCAGTTGTAGCCGAGGCCGTCAACCAGCAGCAGCACCAGGTTGCGCTTCGCCGCGAGCTGCGCCGGATCGAGCCCGCGCAACGGAGCGTACGGGCTGGCGCCGCCGCACGCGGTAGCGATGGTGCTCATCAAATTGACGATGCTGCCGCCGTGATAATCGGGCAGGGGCATATGACCCGAAACTAGATTTTTTCTCGGCGCGCGAGCTTGGCTGCGACGGTATCTATCATCCGGCGCGAGATGCTGATGCCTTGCGGCAGATTCGGTAACTGCTCGACGTCAAAAAAGCGCGCTTCCTCGATCTCCACGCCATCCGGCCGCACTTCACCGCTTGCATAGTCGGCGGTGAACGCGATCATCAGCGAGTGCGGGAACGGCCACGGCTGGCTGCCGAAGTAGCGCAGATTTTCGATCTCGACGCCGACCTCCTCGCGCGTTTCGCGCCGCACCGTGTCTTCCAGCGTTTCTCCGGGCTCGACGAATCCCGCCAATGCACTAAAGCGCTTGGGCACCCACTCCGGTTTGCGCGCGAGCAGAATCTCGCGCCCGCGCGTGATCAGGACCATGATCGCCGGCGAAATCGGCGGATAGGTGGTGTATTTGCATTTGGGGCACGCGCGCGAGCGCTCTTCGCGGCGCGCTTCGGTCGGCGTGCCGCAGCGGCTGCAGTATTGGTGGTTGCGGTCCCACTCCATGATCTGGAAGGCACGCCCGGCGAGCGCCGCGAGCGTTTCATCGACGTTGCCGAACAGCGCGCGCAGGCCTTGCAACTCGTGGCCGTCCGGCAGCGCATTCGCGTGCTCAAGCTCGGACACGTAGCAATGCTTGCCGCCGTAGGTGCCGAGGTAGAGACTGCGCACAGTGCTGAGGCCGAGCTCGGACAAATCGAGGCAGCACGGCAGTTGCGCTTCGTCTTCGGACTGCACGATCAGCATTTCACCGCGATGGAATGCGAACCACAGCGCCGGCTCGTTGCGTTCGGCGGGTGGGGTCACCAAGGGCTGGTATTCATTTGGCATGGTTAAATTATCTGCAACGTCACTCGAGCCGAGGAGATTGGCGGTCTCTACTGGTACAGGAACAGTGACCCCTGGTGTGCTACCAGATTATAGCCGTTCGCGTCGTTAGATTAACACGTTACGTCTACTGGCTCAGCGCTCCGACGACTGAAAGCGCCAGTTTCGGCCTCTACGGTACCGTGGCGAAAGAAAGGTGATATTCTTGCGCCAGGAGTTGCCCATGACGCAAGATATGGAAAGCTGCTTTTTCTGCCCCATGCCACCGGAGCGGGCGATTGTCAGTAACGAGCTTGCTTATGCACTCCGCGATGGATTCCCGGTCACGCCTCTTCATACCATCGTGATTCCCAGACGCCACGTCGTCGACTACTTTAGCCTCACCCATGACGATCTGTTGGCTTGCGATGCCTTGATTCGTCGCGTTCGGGAAATGGTGCTGGCCCAGGACACATCGGTTGAGGGGTTCAACATCGGGATCAACGCGGGGGCGACAGCCGGGCAAACTATTTTCCATTGCCACTTCCATCTGATACCACGGCGCCGCGGCGATGTTGCAAATCCACGGGGCGGCATAAGGAACGTGATCCCGGGCAAGGGCGACTACCTGGGCCTATGAACCCCTGTTGCGAAGTGTCTTGAGACACAAAAGCGCCTCAGTAGGGTCACATGAACTCATGATTGGTAGCACAATTTGGTAAGGTACCTCCGGGACGGCAGAGTTGCTCGCGCGATGCGAGCGGAGTTTGAAGCATTCATTACGCAACAACTGAGGGAGATGCTATTGCGCGTAGCGGACTCAGTTACCCCAGAAGAATGCTATCGTTCACGCCGATCCCTGCTCATCTGGGGAATGTCGGTTGAACCAACGAGTCGATCGTGTGGATCTTCGTCAACCATCGAGCAGGTGAAAGGAAAGCGGCATGAGCGTAGCAAAAAATCTTCGATCTTCATCCGGCGTGGTCGAGCGCGTGCTCGAACCTCGCGTCTATGAGCGGTTCAAGGGCTTCAAGTTGCGGCGCGTCCTCAGCAACGCGCCCGCGGTCGGGCCCTTCGTGCTGTTCGATCATTTCGGCCCGGTGACATTCGGCGTGGGCCAGGGCCTCGATGGCGGGCCGCATCCGCATGTCGGGATGGCGACGCTCACCTATCTCTTCGAGGGCCGCGTGCTCCATCGCGACAGCATCGGCAGCGCGGCGGTAGTCGCCCCCGGCGGCGCCAACTGGATGGTGTGCGGGCGCGGCGTGGCGCATTCGGAGCGCACGCCGCAAGAGGATCGGCGGCAGGAATCGCGCCTCGCCGGCGCGCAACTCTGGCTCGCCTTGCCGGCGGCGCATGAGGAGGACGCGCCGCGCTTCGAGCATCATACGGTGCTGCCGGTGATCGAAGGCGAAGGCAAGCGCCTGCGCGTGGTAGCCGGCAGCTTTGCCGGCACGCGCTCGCCGGTCGGCACGCTCAGCGGAACGCTGTGCGTCGATGCGGAACTTGCGGTGGGCGCGGTTCTCGCGCTTTCGGCCGGGGAGCATCGCGAGCGCGCGGCTTATGTGGTTGCGGGCGAGATCGATCTCGGCGGCGAGAGTTACGGCCCCGAACGGATCGTCATCTTCGGGCCCGGCAAGGAGATCGTGATCGAAGCGCGCTCGTCGGCCCGGCTTCTGCTGCTCGGCGGCGAGCCACTGGGCCGGCGCCATATGTGGTCGACCGTGGTGAGCAGCCGAGCCGATCGCATCGCGCAAGCCAAGGCGGATTGGGACGAAACCCGCATCCCCTCCGTCGTCGGCGAGGTGGAGCGCGGCGCCTTTCCGAAATTCGATTGAACTTCCCCCGCCGCGGCGACAGGGCGTGTGCTCGGCCGCTTCGCGCTTGCCGAGGACGGCGTCCAGTCGCTTTATGAAGCAGCGAAGCAGGAGGAGACGTTCACCTTCTGGCGTCGAGTTACTGAGATATCACGGTCAGCGGACGATCTTGGCCTTCGGAAATTCCTTTTGCGGCGAGGCGAGTTGCGCATTTTGCTCTTGCCGTAGTTGCTCGATTTCTGAGGGAGTCAGCATCTCGGTCGTTTTCTTCGGTCGGTCGGACAGGGCGCCATGGAAAGATAAAGTACGCACATGCCGCGTGGTTTTCCTGGGACAGAAGATGGATCGCGAGCACCTACTCGCCCGGTTTATGCGCTGCGCCGTTGTATCGCAATCGGCCGCAGCCGGTCCAGACTGAGCACTTCAGGTGCACGGGAACATCGATTTCGCGGCCTTGAGGAACAGCGTGCGGTTGACTCCGTCCGAGTGCAGGAAGGGCGCGGCGTCACGCACGAGTTTTTCGACGCCCGTCTCCTTCATATACCCGTGGCCGCCGTGAATCTCGAGGCACCACGTCGCGATTTTCCATGCTGCCTGGGCCGCCATGGCCTTGGGCAGGCAACCTAGAGTGTTATCCCAGCCCTTGTCGGGATGATCCGCAAGCCAAGCAGCCCGGTGAATGTAGGAACGGGACGCGTCGATGAGCATGCGCATTTCTGCAAGCTGGGCGCGGATACCATCATGCTCGAATAGCCGCTTGCCGCCCTGCTTACGCAACTGCGCCCACTCCATCGCCTTGCGGTAGAGCGAGACCGCAACGCCTAGCACCGTTGCCCCCGCATAAGCGTTCGACTGGCGTGAGAATTGAGCAAATATGGCAGAGCCCTGGTTCAGTTCGCCCACCAGGTTTGCATCAGGGACAACACAGTCCTGGAATACCAGCTCGGCGTTATTCGCCAGCCGTTCCCCCATCTTGTCGTGGACGCGGCCTATCGTAAAACCCGGGTGCCCTCTTTCCAGCAGGAAGCAGCTCACGCCGTCTACCAGCGTTTTCTTCCTGTCGGTCTGCACCATCACCAGATAATGGCTTGCGCGGTTGCCGTTCGAGATGAAGTGCTTCATGCCGTTGATGATCCAGCCACCATGCGTGCGCTCCGCGCTGGTCTGAAAGGTCGTGGGAATAGACAGGTGCTTGTCCGAGCCGTTGCCCGGCTCCGACATGCCAATGGCGAGCACGCCGTAAGGGTCCGCCGCGAATGTCGGCAGCACACGCGCCTTCTGCTCGTCGTTGAGGGCCTTCTGCATGATCTGGGCAATCTTGAACGTCTGAGCCAGCACGACGGCTATGCCCATATCCCCAGTGGCAATTTCCTCGACTGCCATCGCCGTCGTGAGCGAGTCGAGCGCAAGCCCCCCCATTTCTCTTCCAGAGTCATTGTGCGCAGGCCGAGCTCGTGGGCCTTCTCTATGATTTCCGGGCAATAGCAGTCCAGTGGATCTGCGTGAGCATCAAGGGCCGCAGCGCGCGGCCTCACCTCCTTTTCAACGAAACGAGCAACCGTCTCGAGTATCGCACGCTGATCCGCGTTCAGAACGAATGCTTCTTCCATGCCCTAGATTCCCCGCGACAGCTTCATTGCTGCTTCTGTTCCTCGACACGCCCTATGGTTCTGACGACTCCCGCGAGACGCCTAGCATCACGATCCCAGAATTTCTGGAATTCCGGTGCATCGAGATACATGATTGGTGTGCTGAGATTCGCCAAGGCTGCCTTGAAATCGGGGTCCTGCACGGCTTTGCGAACGGCCTCCCGCAGCACTTTCATGGGACCCTGCGGGGTGTCTGCCGGCGCAAACAATCCCACCCAGATGTAGTACTCGACGTCATCGCCGAGCTCCAACAGCGTCGGCACTTCGGGCAGCAGCTCGTGCCGCTGCTTGCCAGTACCGGCGAGCGCACGCAATTTTCCCGACCTGATATGCGTGCTGAGCGATGCCGGTCCACCGCCGGTCATATCGACGTGCCCCCCCAGCAATGCGGTGATCGCTGGGCCGCCGCCATTCGTCGGTACATGACGCATCTTAAGCTTTTCCGCATAGAGAAACATCTCCATGGGCAGGTGCACCGCACCGTATATGCCCGAAGATGAGAAGGACATCTGGCCCTGCCGCTGTCGCGCTTCGGCGACCAGTTCCTTGACGGATTTCCATGGGCTCTCGCTACGTACGGCAAAGTAGATCGGGTCGGCCGAAATGAGTGCGACGGGAATCAGCTGGTGGGTCGTGTAAGCTGGCTTCCGGTCAAAGAGCTTGTCCGCCTCCGGGATCACGGAAATACTGGATGCTGTCGCGAGCAGCGTATAGCCATCGGGTTTGGCATTCGCGGCGGCAGCAATCCCCACGGCGCCTGCCGCACCCTGACGATTGGATACGGCGACGGGCTGCTTCAGAACTTTCTCCATGGCGGCTGCCAAGGGTCTCCCACCGAGATCAACCACGCCTCCCGGAGGATAAGGAACGATCATAGTAAGGGCATGGCTGGGGTATTGTTCCTGCGCATATGCCAATGCTGCCGACAACAGCAGGACACCTGCAAAAAAGAGTTGTCTCACCATGATGCTCTTCCATTACGAATGCCGTTGCTGTCGCGAGAAATAGGAAAACCAATGCGCCCGTTGCCGGCGTTCTGTGCCAATGCAACACTGCAGTGATAGAAATTCAATCCCGGCGCAATCCCGGTTCGCTGAGCCGAGGTGCCGGGAGCAGGT
>ODAK010004888.1_pt1 | contig 13666 bp, 15 predicted proteins | sample 1539591 | NCBI WGS metagenome assembly ODAK01 (sample SAMEA3539303, study PRJEB22396) | soil metagenome | biome: tundra; feature: field; material: soil | place: USA | collected 2010-05 | depth 0.15 m | reverse complement strand
CGGGGGGCGCCGGCGGCGCGGGAGCGGCGCCCGTGGGCGAGGTCGCCGGCGAGGCGCTCGGCCCGGCGCCGCAGTGGACGATGCCCGCGAGAGCCACGAGAGCGAGTGAACCGGCGGCCGAGCGTTGGATGCGCGTGATCATGGGCGACGACAACGTAGTCGATTTTCGGCCGTGTTCGTTTGCCGGCGCGCGTGCGGCTCGCTTGCCACGCGGTGAGTGAAGACTCGCCGCGAACGCCGCTAAGTGGCCCGCCCGATCGGCCACGGCGTACTGCGCGGGCCGGCGTGCCAGTTATTGTGCCGCCCGTCCCAGTACGTGACCTTGGTGTCGAGCGGGTCGAAATCGTCGATGCAGCGGAAGTTGACCGACACATAGTCGCCGCCGAGCTCTTTCAGGTGTCCCCGGCCGAAGCACTGGATGCCGCAATGCTTGCAGAACATCCGGCGCGAGATCTTGCCGCCCCACTCGTACGACGAGAGGCTGTCGACGCCGGCGATCAGCTTGAAGGCGTCGGGCTTCACGCTGCCGCCGAGCTGGGCCGTCTTGGAGCAGATCGAGCAGTTGCACATCGAGCCGGCGCTCGTGTCGACCATCACTTCGAACCGGACGGCGCCGCAAATGGCAGCCGCCGGTGTGCTTCTTCGCGTTGTTTGCGGGGGTCGTTTCTTCGTTGTTGGGCATGGAAAGACTGTCGCAGACCTCGAGGACAGGATCGATCCTCGATAGAGGAGCCATCGAGTCCGCGGGGGGCCGCGGCATGTGGCGAAATCCCGCGATTCCGGGCGCTCCGGCGAGGTCCGGCCAATGCATGCGCGAGCCCGTCCGTCAGTTCTCGCGCGAGCGTTTCCACGACGCCCTGGCGACCCCGAGGAAGCGCTGGTAGTCGTCTCGCGCGACCCCGCCCGGCGGATCACCGAAGAAGACCTCGACCTGCTGGAGCTTGCCATCCTTGAAGACGTGGTGCTCCATGTTGCGGAAGGGGTCGCCCGACGTCGGCTGACACTCGTAGAGCACGAAGGCATCGCCGCCGCTCGCAATCACCTGCTCGATCCGGAACCCCTTGATGCGGTCCCGGTTCGGCCAGCACTTCTCGAAGAACGCCGCGCGATTGATGTGGTCGTCGTACGGGCTCGTGAACGTGAAGTCGTCGCTCAGCAGACCCTCGGCGAATCGCCGATCGCCGGCCTCGTACGCGGCGAACAGCTTCCGCACGAGCTCCGAAGTGTCGTGACTCTCCATCGTGACCTCCATGTGCGCCTCGCGGCGAGCCATCGACCAGAGCAAGGACCGGACCCAACGCGGGGATCGCGTGGGATTCAGCCGCCGCTCGAGACGAGGAACTCCTTCGCGGGCTCGACGTCGGAAAACGTCGCGATCCGGCGCCCCGTCACCTTGATGATGACGTTGTAGACGATCTCCTGCAGCCCCGACAATCCGACGACCGCCGCGCAGCGAACGTAAGGTTTGTTGTGAACGGTGTATTCCTTCATCTCGCGCGAAACCTGGTTGTTGAACCGCGCGTCCTTCACGAGGGTGAGCGTCCTCACCGAGGCGAGCGGCTGGCGCCCGATGATCAGGCGGGCGTATCGGATCCGTTCGAGCATCTCTGCTGGCTGACAGCCGTTGAAGTCGATCTGGAGAATCGGCTGGTCTCTGTACTTGATGAAGCGGACGTGGTCCTCGAGCGTCACCTTTCGGAGGGTAGGGGAGCGGCCCGCGAGGAGCAAACCTCAGCCGGCCGCCGGCGCGCCATCCTCGCGCCAGTGCCGCTCCTGCGCGCCGAGCGCGCGGAGACGCTCGACGAGCGCGTCGACCCTCTTCTTCTCGTCGTCGTCGGCCGGCCGATTGTCGCTCTTGCCGTCGTGGTGGAGCACCGTCACCGTCGCGGACACCTCGGGTCGTCGGGGACAGCGTTGAGCTCGACGACATACCCGATGGGCGACACCGAGTGGCCGTTCGGACCCATCTCGGGCCGCGTCTCCCAGGTCACACGGTAACGGCGGACGAGCTCGCGGAGATCGTTGTCGGGGGTCGCCATGGTCCGCGGTTCAGTGCAAAGCATGCGCCTGGACTCGAGGCTGGACTTGCGCGCCGGGCGGGCCCCTCAGCGCGCGCGGAGGTCGACCTCGGGGGGCTCCGGGACGTCAGGGCCGGGGTCGCCCGGGTTTGGACGCTCGCCCGGATCGGGCCGCTCGGGCGACCCGGGGATCGCTGGGCCTGCTGGCTGTGGCGGAATCCCGCGGTTTGGCTCTTCGGAGGGGATGGGGCGGTGAATCGGCTGCGTGGCCGAGGTGTCGATTTGCGTCATCGTGCCCGCGTTCGTGTGCAACTCCCGTGCGGGCGCGCCTGCGGCCTCGGTCCTCGCCGGGACGCCAGAGACGCGTGCGCCCGGCGGAACCTTGCCCGACACGAGCGAGCCTGCGCCGATGACCGCGCCGTCGCCGATCACGGTGCCCCGGAGCACGATCACGTGGCTGCCGATGAGGACGCCCCGGCCGATGACGATGGCGCCCGTCTTCCCCGGGGCGGCGCGATCGGATACGCCGTGAAAGTCGGTGTCGAGGATGGTCGCGTGCGGGCCGATGCGCGTCCCGCTGCCGATGCGGACGTGCTTGTACGCCGTGATGGCGGCGCCGTGGCCGATGATGACGTCGTCGCCGATCTCGAGAGTGCCGCCGTATCCGGTGTACATGTGCGAGGGCGACACGATCGACCTCAGGTAGAAGCGCTCGCCGATCCTGATGCCTTCGCCGCCGCCGATCGTCGGCTTCCCCTCGATCACGAGACCCGCGCCGACGTGAGCGCAGCTGCGCAGCCAGTGCCGCGCGCGCCAGGAGTCCACCGCGGCCCGGATCTGCTCGCGCACCCTCATCCAGCCGCCGCCGCGATCGTCCGGAGCACCTGCGCCGGCACGCCGCCGGCGATGACGTTCGCAGGCAGATCTCCGGACACGACGCTCCCGGCGCGGACGACCGTGTTCGCGCCGATCCTGCACCCCGGTAGGACGACGACGCGGACGGCGAGCCAGGCGCCGTCTTCGATCACGATCGGCCGTGGTTGCTCGACCGACGATCCGTCGAGCGGGCCCGGGTGCTCGGTGTCGGCGATGACCGTGTGGTTGCCGATCAGGACGCCACGGCCGATCGTCACGCGGCTCCTCGCCGAGATGAGGACCCCGTAGTTGATGAACGCCTCTTCGCCGATCGTCAGCTCGGCGCCGTGACCTGCCGAGATCTCGATGGGGTTCCAGACGGACTTGAACCGGACCTTCCGCCCGATCACGATCCGGCCCTGGTTCTTCACGATCACGGGCCCTTCGCACCGCACGCCGGTGCCCACCTCATCGCACGCGCGGAGCCAGTACGCCGTACGGACAGAATCTCTGGCGAAGTTCAGGGCCTCTGCCGCGAGGTCCGAGATCGACTCGCCTCGATGACGGGCCACGGCTTTGAAGAGGTTAACGACTCGTTCTCTCATTGATGGGTCGCGGGCGCAGCGTATAAATCTAGCGACGCCGCCATGGCCCCGCAAGCACGGCGCGGGCCGCGCCCTCGCCCGCCACGACCCACTCGACTACGGGCTGCGCAAGACTTCGGCGGGCGGAGCGCTCGGATTGGAACGGGCGCCTTCGTCGCGAACGGCAGCCACCTCGAGCGCCTCGGCGGTCACGACGCGGTTTCGACCGCCAGCCTTCGCCTGGTAGAGCGCGTGGTCGGCCCGCGAGCAGCGCCGTCTGCGGGCGCTCGATGTGCTCGAGCACCTGGTAGGTGTGTGCGCGCCACTCGAGGTCGTTGCGAGATCGCTCCATGCGCTCGTACGAGATCGTGGTCACGCCGGCGAGCACGGCGAGCGCGAACGGAAACCCGACGCGCCGGATCGCACGGGACACGGCGCTTCCGACCTCCGCGTCGAGGACGTGCATCGGAGTCGATGAGTACGGGGGCCGAGCAGACACGGATAGGCCGCGCCCGATGAATCCCGACGGTTGTTCACCCTGGCCGCCGATGACCCTGCTTGGGATCCGCGGCGTGCGCCCCCGAATTGCCAGCCTTCGGCGTACACGAAGATTCCGCGGCATTCTCCGACAAACGCTGGAGGTGGACGGTGGCATTCACGTGACCTCAGGCGCTCGCGAGCACCGTAGGATCGAGGGGTGTCCGGGGACACGTCCGAAGCGTCTCGCGCGACCCCACGCCTGGGAACCCTTCTTCGCCCCGAGCCCAGAGCACGATCGTAAGCTTGCTCTCGTTTTTGGCTTCCGAAGAGGTGAACAGTGCGGCGAAGAGGGGCTTCCCTGGGATCGCGGAGGGCCGGCGCGTTTTGCGGCACGCGAGGTGCTCTTCGAGCAGGCCGATGAATGCGATCTTCTTCGGGTTGAAGCGCGCGCACCAAAGCACGCTTCGAATCTCGCGCTCCATGCTCAGCGCCCTGGGGCTCACCGCCGCGCGGTACGACTTGATGTTCGTGCTCTTGGGGAGCCCCGAAGGTCGCGGCTGGACGCTTGGCCGGCGACGCGGGCCGCAGGACGGTTTTCTCCAGAGCCGGCTCCGCAAGACGCTCGGGGTGAGTCGGCCCACGGTGAGCCGCATGCTCGGGTCGCTCGAGGAGCTCGGGCTCCTCGTGCGTCGACGGTGCGAGCGGGACCGGCGTCAACTCCTGGTCACACTCACCGCCGTCGGTCGCTCGCTCATTCGCAAGGCAGACAAGCTCTTGAGGCGAAGCGGCTGGGCGCAGCTGGCCCTCGACTCGGCCCTCGGCGCCGACCACGATCCGCACGGCGGGTGGCGCGAGAGCCGCTGGTACGACGAGATGCACTGCCTCGAGCAAGCGAGCCTCCTCGAAGCGAGTCTGTCGAAGATCCGCAGAGTCTTTCGGGATCTGGCGTCCCTCGACTACCGCTGGCGTCCGGACGACTAACTCGGCACCGCTCGTGTCGAAGGCGGTATCATCGCCCGCCGAACATGCGCCTCTACGACTTCTTGCCCTCCGGCAACGGCTACAAGGTTCGCCTCGCGCTCCGATTTCTCGGGATCCCGTTCGAGTATCACGAGGTCGATATCGTGAAGGGCGAATCGCGTACTCCCGAATTTCTCGCGAAGAACCCGTTCGGGCAGATCCCCGTCGTCGAGCTCGACGACGGAACGTGCCTCCGCGAGAGCACGGCCATTCTCATGTTCTTCGCCGACGGTACGCCGCTTCTGCCCGACGACCGCCGCGTCCGGGCGCGCGTCTTCGAGTGGATCGGCTTCGAGCAGACGCACGTCGATGGAGTCATCTCGCGCGCTCGCTTCCGGCGTCGCTTTCCCGAGGCGGTCCCCACTGACGAAGAAGAGTTCATCCCCTGGTACGTCGAGGGTCGAGAGGCGCTCTCCGTCATCGACGCGCACCTCGCCGACCGCACGTTCCTCGTCGACGAGCGCTTCACGATCGCCGACATCGCGCTCTTCGCGTACACCCACTGCGCCGACGAGGGCGGCTTCGACCTCGGGGCCTATCGTTCGCTCCCTGGGTGGTTCAAGCGTGTGAGGGGGCAGCGCGGCCACTTGCCGATCGACGAAGTGCCGAGATGAGGGCCGCGGCCTACGGCTCGGCGAGCGCGATCCGATAGATCGCGCCCTGCGAGCCGCCGGCCTTTTTGCCCGGCTGGTCTTCGACGGCGCCCGATGGCGCCTGAGCGGGCCCGACCGCCTCGACGGGGAGCGTGCCGGGCGGCCGGTGCGCGCTTTGTTGCACGCCGCGAGCGCGAAGCACCCGACGCCGAGCGGTGCGAGAGTCGATCGTCGACGGCCAACGCGCATCCTGAGCGCATGGGTAGCCGGAGCGCCTCCGTCAAGGCGGATCGGTGCGGCCGGCGTCGGGTTCGACCCAGTAGCTGGGCGGGGGCGCGCTGATGAGCGGGCCGGGGAAGATCTGATCGAGGATCGGTCTGGCGGGATGCTCGACGCCGCTGTCGTCGACCGTCGGCTCCGACATCAGCCATAGGACGATCGCGATCACCAGGCCGACAAAGAAGAGAACGAGGAGCACCGTGCGGTTGCGATCGCGCTCCCGCTTGTAGCGAGGGACGTACTTCTGCTTGAACTCGAAGATGCGCGACGAGAGGGCGGTGAGCGTCATGCCGTGCTCGGAGGCGAGCTGCTCGTAGGTCTTCTTTCGGCTCCCGTGCTCGAGGATGATGTCGAACGTCTCGCGGTCGCGCGGGACGTCGGCGACCTGCCGCTCGAGCCACCCGAACACGCTCTTGCCGTCGAACGTCGTGTCTTCGCGCGGGTCGTAGCTCGCCTCGGGCAGCGGCGGCGGAGGCTGGTCGCCCCCGTCATCGGCATCGTCGGCGCCGCCCGGATCGAGCGAGCTCGAGGCCTCCTGGTCGGGCATGGGCCCCTCCCACCGGCTACGGCGCACGCGCTTCGCCGTGAAGTCGGCGACGACGCGGCGCACGATGGTGGCGATCCAGACGACGAGCACCTCGTTCCGCGACGGCGGCGCCTTCTCGAAGGCCTTGAGCGCCTCCTCGAGCGCGTCCTGCGTGACGTCCTCGACCCAGTCTTCCGGCACCTTCTCGGCGACCATGGCCGAGTACATGCGCCGAATGTCCGGCTGGCTGATGAACGCGCGGAAGTCTTCGCGCGTGACGGTCGTGCGATTCACGCGCGCGCGGTACTCGGCGAGGCTCGTCGGCGCGCTCACCTCGCTCGCCGGTTCACGAGCATCGCCCGGAGGATGGTGAGCCTCCCTCGCCGGGTGGTGAGCTTCGCTCGCTCGGGCACGAGCTTCGCTGGGAGGCTCGCTCGCTTCCCTGGGAGGCACGCGAGCAGCGCTCGCCGGCGAGCCTCCGACGCTCGCCGGGTCGTCGGCTTGGCTCGCTCGGTCATCGCCCGCGATGATGGACGAGCGAGCTTGCCTCGGCGGTGACCCTGCGACGCTCGCCGAGTCGCGAGCTTGGCTTGCTCGGTCGTCTCCCACGCGGATGGATGGCCCGACTTCGCCGGCTCGTCCGTCCTTCTCGCTGGCGGATGGACGGGCGAGCTTCGCTCGGTGGTCCTTTTCGCGGACGGACGGGCGAGCGACGCTCGCGGACTCGTGGTCGATGCCTGCCGATGCGTGCGCGCGGCTCGCGGGGTCGTCTCTTTCGCCAGGAGACTCGTGAGCCTCGCCGGCTCGGTCGCCGCGAACGTTCGGGGGCCGATCCCCGTCGTCCGTCGATCCCCCCGACATCGCGGCGGATGTTTGATCGAGACGAGCTGGTGCGCAAGAAGGACGGATCCCGCCCGCTCCGCGACGTGACGACCGGTCCCTACGACCAGAACGCGGCGCGTAGCTCGCGCGCGATGGCCTGCGCGTGGCGAGCCGCGGGGATGCCCAGCTCTTCGACGAGCTCTCGCGGCGGCTCCCGCGACATGGTGCCGACCAACGCTCGACCCGCGTCGTCGCGCGCTCGCCGAACGCGCGAGCGAGCCGCGTCGTCGAGCTTCTCGTCCAGCCAGCGAGCGATGCTCCAGGACAGCTCCGCGTGCCGCAGCTCGTCGCGTGCGATGGTCCGCATCGCCGCGCGAACGGCGCGGTCGCCGGCGGTCGCCGCCTGCACCATGGTGACCGCGGCGCCGAAGGTCTCGTGCACGCAGCCTTCGACCGCGTTCTCGATCGCGATGTTCTCGAGGGCCCTCACGGGTCCTCGCGGGACCTCCGGAGAGGGAACGATGGCGCCGGCCCTCTCGGCCAGCGCCGTCGCGACACGCGCGTGCCGCACTTCGTCGCGCCGCGCCCGGCGCGCGGAGGCGAGCAGTTCACGAGGCGCTCCGTGGGCTTCGAGCTCGCGCTCGAGGCGACCGAAGGCGTCGACGGAGGCTGCCTCGAGGTACGCCATCTGCGCGAGGTACCCGGCGACCGCGCCCCGCGCGCGCCGCGGCTTGCAGCGCCGTAGACCCGCCGGCCTCCGTCCGGTCCCGCAGATCTGGCTGTAGAAGCAGTCGATCTCCAGAATGGTGGTGGGCCCGACCGCGCAGTCAACGCAGTCGAGGATGGCGCACGAGGCAAGCGCGACGGACTGCATGGGGGGACAGAGCGCGACGCATCGGTCCAGCGGGAGCTGCCCAGCGTCGCCGGCTCCGCACTGGGTTGCGGTCCCATCGAAGGGGTACGCTCTTTCTCCGCAGCCGCCGGCGAGCGAGTTTCCCGGGATGACCGTGCAAGTCGGACCCTCAGGGGAGGCGTCGCTCTGGCCCGCGTCGTGTCCGGAGTTCCCCGCGTCCTGTCCGGGGTTCCCGGCGTCCTGTCCGGGGTTCCCGGCGTCCTGTCCGGGGGTCTCCGCGTCGCCCTCCGGTGGGGGCAAGCTACTGGCGCCGTCCGCGGCGGTCCCGGCGTCGTTGTCCGCGACCAGTGCCGGCGACGTCGCGCCGCCGCAGGAGAGCATGACCGCCGCGGACGCGGAGAGCTGCAGCCAGACGGCACGACGGATCACGCTCGCTACTCGCGGCGCTCGAGGGCTTCTCATCTCAATCAGACTAGAGCAATGGCCGTGCCCGGACGAAGCGTTGCATTTCGCGGACTTCCGCGATGAGTTGCGAACCGCGGTAGTGCCAACCTGTGCCGACTCTGTCAGTCGTCGTCAGGGCCGGTGCCCGGCACCAGGCGCGCAATGTCGAGCAGCGCGTCGATGGGCATCCCGAGGCCCCCATGACCGAGTCCCCCGAAGTAGTGTCTCGGGCCGCTGGCCTTGAGGGCCTGGTCCCATGCGTCGAGGCGCCTCCGCGAGTCGGCGCGCGCCGCCGCGTTGTGGTCGGCCGTCGCGAGCGCCCCCGTGCTGGCGAACGCGAGGATCGTGGCGAGCTCTCCCCGATCGAACCAGACGCCGTGCGCCGCGCACACGTCGACGATGACGCCCGAGCTCTCCCGGAAATTCTTCCTGAGCATCATCTCGCCGCACGCGGGGCACTTTCGATATCGGACGGGATCCGAGAAGGGCGACGGACGCGAATACGTGGGCCCACCTGCCCGCGCCGTGGCCGCGTAGGCCGACAGGAGTCGACCGAGGGCCTCGCGGTCGACGTATTCACCGCCGCATCGGCCGCACCGATCGAGGATCGCCCCGTCGAGGGTCTCGGCCTCGAGAGGCTGATCGCAGCAGGGGCATTGCATCGACGTGGGGAGAGGTTCGGCTGACCGGAAGCCGCAGACGCGACCTTCCACAGAGTAGGCGATTCGAAATCGACCATCTCGTCGAAAATATTTCCAAGATTTCCCCTTCACGTGCGGACTCTCCTGGAGAGGCCACCGGAAGGCCGGGCACGGTGCCCGGTCGGTGTCTTCGAAACGGAAAAGGAAAGAGGAACCCACCATGTCCCAAGGAAAGAACGATACGGCAGCCCAGGTGAAGCAGTTCATCGCCGGGGCAAACAAGCACTTCCCGAACGGGAGCGAGCAGCTCCAGGTGGGGGGTGCGACCTTCACGGTCACCGGCCTGACGGCGCTGATGCAGAGCTTCGTCGACAACCGGCAGGCCGTGGAGGCGGCGAGGACCGCCCTCAAGGCGAAGGTCGAAACCGAGCGGACCCGGTCGCCGTCTCAGCTCGCGGTTGTCCGCGCGTTCGAGACGCTCGTCCGGGGCACGTTCGGCTCGGCCGAGGCCCTGGCCGACTTCGGGCTCGCGCCTCCCAAGGCGCGCGCTCCGCAGACGGCGGAACAGAAGGCGGTGGCTGCGGCGAAGCGCGCGGCCACGCGGACGGCGCGAGGCACGCTGGGCAAGAACCAGAAGAAGAGCATCAAGGGATCCGTCACGGCGAAGCTCGTCGTGACGCCCGCGACGACTTCGGCTGGTTCGATGCCCGTCGCACCCCCCGCGTCGCCCGCGCCGGTCGGCAACGCGCCGGCCGGGACGCCCGCGACGGCGGCAGCGCCGGTCGGCACCACGCCGGCCGTTGCGACCACCGGCGCGGCGACGCCGCACATCGCGTAACTGGCGCGTAGCCGGCGCCGCAACGGCCCGATCCACGGCTAGAGAGATCCACAACTAGAGAAGCGGGGAGCGTCGCCGGAAAGGGCGGCCCTCTCCGCTCTCGCTTTTGTCGGCCGCGCGGAACGCGATCCGAACGGGCGCCATCTCAGGGTCATCGTGCGCTGGCTAGGCTCGATGTTGCTCGTGGCGATGACGGCCTGCGGCGCGTCCGGCGCGGTCGAGCCGCAGGTTCGTGCCGCGAGCGCGCCGGCCGCGGCGTTCGCGGGGTACCGTACGTTCGCCATTCGCCTCGCGGGATCGCCCGCGGCGGTGCCGGGGCCCCGGCCGACCGCGGCCGCGCATCGCGTCCGCACGCGAGCGCGCCTGCGCCGACGACTCGCAGCTCCGAGACGAGGTCGGCCGCCTGCTGGCGACGTTCCCCGAGCGGTCCTCCGAGGCTGGCCTCGCCGAAGGTTCCTCGTTCACCTGGTGACGCAGCTCCGCGGCCGTCGCCCCTCCCGAGGCGAGTCGCCCCGAGCTGAGCGTAGCGACTCGCTCGCCGCCTACAGCGTCGGGTCTGCGATCCTCCCCATGAAGAGGATCGTCTTCGTCGGCACGTCGCGAATGGCGAAGAAGAAGGCGCGATTGACGTTCATGGCGGTCTGGTTCAGGGCGACGCTCGCGTCGTCGAAGACGACCGCGGTCGCGGCGGCTGCTTGCGTCCCGTTCTCGTCGACCGCCAGGAAGGCCTGGTGAAAGATCCGGGCGATGAAGAGATCGAGGTTGCCCGTGATGCCGCTGAAGTCCGCGGTACCGCGGATGAACGCGTCGCGCGCGCCGAGGTGCTCGAACGCGGAGGCGAGCTCCACGCTCGCGCCGGGCAGACGGACCTTGGGCAGCGACAGGAAGACCGACATGGGCTGGAGGCCGGAGACGATCGAGGCGAACTGGCTCGCGGTCAGCCCCGCCTCGAACGCGGGCGCGGTGCCGGCGGCCGGGAGAACGACATCCATCGCGACCTGGCTTCCTTCGTAGGCGAGCTCGATGGCCTGGTATCCGTCCCCCGACGCGTAGGGGAACGTGGCCGTCTGCGACATCATCGACGCCTGGGCCGTGGACCCGTCGAAGCGCACGAAGGCGCCGTTCGCCGTGTCGCGCGCCTGGAAGGGCTGGGCCCAGTGCGCGTCGAAGGCGATGGCGTTCACGAGCATGAAGACCGTGTTCGGGTCGACGCCGCCGGCGGGCACGAGGCCGACGATTCGACCGTCGGTCGCGGCGCTCGCCCAGTCGTTGACGGCCTGCCGGCTCGCTTCGAGGTTGGTGAAATCGGTGAGCTCGACGCCGGCGCCGTAGTTCACGGCGAGCGTGTCGAGGTACGCCGGCTCGATCGACGCTTTCGAGCGGACCCAGGCCGAGCTGGCGACGCGAAGCTCGAAGGCCGACCCGCCGCCCTGCGCGGCGTGGGCGCGCGAGGCGAGCTGCAGGTCGAGCCAGTCGAACGCCGGGTGCAGGCTGTCTTGCGGGAGCGCGAAGTGCAAGGCGCTCGCGAGCTCGGTCGCCGTGTTCCCGCGGGCGCCCGCGTACGACATCGCCAGGGCGCTCGAGAGGGAGCACGGCGAGAAGACGACGTTGCCGGTGCCGGCGCGAACCTGGCCGAAGAAGTCGAACGCGAACGACGCGTTGCCGTCTTCGAGGGCGGCCTGGTTGGCCCCCGTCACGTCGGGATTCTCGTTCCTCGCCAGGTTCGACCGGGCGACGCCCGCCGGTTCGCTTCCGCCGCTCGCGCTCGAGCACCCGAGCGCGGCGACCGCGCCCGACACGATCGAGATGGCCAGGGCGACGCTGCTCGTTCGTTCTCGCATGCGACCGTCCGGAGCATCGCGCGTGCCGGAGCGGATTCTTCGATGGCCGCTCGCGCGGACGGCGATGCCCCCATGACGCCGCCGTCGTTCGCGGCGCAGAGCGGCACGGTTCGTACGGCCGGTTTGCGCCCTGCGCCGGGCTCCGCGCCCGTTTTCGCTGCATTTCCTGCTTTGATTCCGCACCGCTACGCGGTACGCGATCGAGTCATGAAGCGCGCTCATTCTCTCTCCGTCGTCACCGTCGCTCTCGTCGCAGTAGCCCCCCTGGCCTGGCTCGCGTGCGGGGGCGGCGAAACCAAGCCCCCGGAGACCGCCGCCGGCGAGAGCTCCGCGTCCGCGAGCTCGGAGGCGCCCGCGGCCTCCGACTCCGCGGCTCCCGCCGAATCGGCGTCCGCCGCCGCGGCCGACACGTCGAGCGCGAGCCCGAGCTCCGACGCCACCGCCGCGGCACCGGCGCCGTCGCCGTCGTTCGGGAGCACCGACTGCGGCAAGTGCATCGACAAGGCCTGCCCGAAGCCGGAGGCGGCCTGCGGAAAGAACACCGACTGCCAGGCGATCCTCGACGGCATCCACAGCTGTTCGTCGGGTGCGGCGGCGTGCCTCGACTCGGCGACTCCGGCCTCCGCCGCGAAGCCGAAGAAGCTCGCGTCGGCCGTCGAGACGTGCGCGAAGAAGGCGATCACGGCCAAGGCGTGCAAGGCGAAGTGCCAGTAGGCGTCGTCGCGGGCGCTCCGGCTCGCCGGCCGCCGTGTCGGTGAGTCTCTCCCGATCCGGAAAAGGCACCCCCCGGGCGGCCGGATCAGGGATGGCACAGACTGCGTCACGAGACGGGTCACGAGACCCGGTCATTTGCGTATTTGCCCTGGTCGCGCTCTTGCTGACTGAAACCCGACGAGCCGGCCATTAGGGACCGGGCGTCGTCGTTTCGCCTTCAACTTCAAGGAGCGTCTCGTGAGAACCATTCAAGCAGGCTCGCACGGGCGTCGGTGGTTACGGAGGGTCCGCGGCGCAGGTCTGCTGCCGGTCGCGCTGGCCGGGTCCTTTGCCGCCTGCAGCTCCTCGGTCGGTCCCACTCCCACGCCGCCTACGGCGTTCGGCGGGAGCTCGGCGGGGAGCTCGGCGGGGGGCGGGGTCTTTCCCGCCATCACGCCCTCTTTCGGGCAGACGGTGATCGCGTCCGTCCCGCCGCCGCCGATCTCGGGCGGCACCTTGCTCGCCACGCGCGACGGCAAGCGGGCGGTCGCGGCCGATCCCGAGCGGGACAGCGTGTACGTGATCGACCTCGCCACGAACGCCGTCGCCTCCGCGATCGCCCTCACGGCGGGCGACGAGCCGGGCCGGCTCGTCGAAGACGGGGCCGGCCGAGTTCACGTCGCTCTCCGGAGCGGCGGCGCGCTCGTCACGATCGACCCGTCGAAGGGCGCGGTCGTCGAGCGGCGCGCGGTGTGCGCCGCCCCGCGCGGCGTGGCGTGGGATTCCGCCACCGACCTCGTGTGGGTCGCGTGCGCGACCGGAGAGCTCGTCGCGTTGCCGGCCGCGGGCGGCGCGGCCGCGCACAGCTACGCGCTCGAGCGCGATCTGCGAGACGTCGTCGTCGGGCCGGGCTCGCTCGCCGTCACGAAGTTCCGGTCCGCCGAGGTGCTTCGCATCGCGGGCGACGGGACCATCGCACGCCGAGACGCGCTTCCGTCTCCCCAGAGCGCGTTCGCCGCGCACGTGGCCTGGCGAACGGTGGCGGGTCCGTCGGGGTCGGTCGTCGCCGTGCACCAGGCGGAGTCGACGACAGCCGTCCAGACGCAGGTCCAGGGCGGGTACGGAGGGGGACAAGGCGGGGGCGGGTGCGCCGGCGGCCCCGTCCGCGAGCCACTGACA
>ODAK010004887.1_pt1 | contig 13666 bp, 9 predicted proteins | sample 1539591 | NCBI WGS metagenome assembly ODAK01 (sample SAMEA3539303, study PRJEB22396) | soil metagenome | biome: tundra; feature: field; material: soil | place: USA | collected 2010-05 | depth 0.15 m | reverse complement strand
AATATTATATAATTAAAAAGTATTTGGCGGTGCCGGTATCGGGTAGCCTTAACTGTATCGTTATATCACCTTACCGGAAAAAGAGTTTTTGATAATACTTCTGCATAGCACAAGCCCCCGCAATTTTTGTGATACGGTTGCTGTGCCAAACAAATTTTATTTTGAAAAATGGTAACCCTGAAAAATCAGCAGGCCTGTGGCGGATGGAAAATATCAAAAGACCGGTCAATAATATTGCCTGCTGAATAGGGAGTTTTTTTTGCAAAAGCGATGATTTCAGATCCGGGAATAGTAATGGAAGGAAAAAATGAACTGGAAGACAGGGTAATTTCATTTTTATTTTCTCCTCTTCTTTCCGGGTTTTCCTGGTCCTTCTTTTCTTCAGCCTTTAATTTTTTCATCATCTGGCATTTACCATTACAATGCATCATTGGTTTATCCTTATTGATACAAGCCGCTGCATATTTGGCTGCATGGGTATAATAATCCAATGCAATTAAATTTCCATTCATGGTTTGGACAAGGAAGGCTGCAAGGAAAAAAAAAGCAGCCGGTTGTTTATATGTATTTTTTGCAGCCAAAATCGAGGTAAAAGTATGATACAATGATCAATAACAGGTAATGAAGTTTACAAATACCTGAAGGAAGTTTTCGAATAGTTAAAACCCAATTAACAGGATGCATGCAGCAGGATAAAGCCGGAAAAGCGGGTTTTAAGCAGGAAAAAGCCTACCTTGTATACATGAGGGAAAATTTAAAGGTGCAATTTGTTTGTTTCGAAACAAAGCTTGCCAAAGAGCCGTTTATTAAAAGATGGGAACAATTTAACAGGTCCGCAAAAAGTGATGCAGATGTTACCTTACAGCAATCCGAAAAAAACGGGACTTACCTGTATATTGCGCAGCACCGCTTCGTGAATGATGAAACCCAATTTGTTTTTTCCAAGGAAAACAGGTCTTCACGGGTTGCCCGGGAGCGCATCACGACAAATCATGCAGGAGGATACGCTGTTATACAAGCAGAAAAATTGCAGGAAGCGTCATATAATGAAAGCAAGGTTTTTGTTTTCCTTACAGATCATGCATCAGATCTTGATTTATACAAAAGACTTTCTGAGGGCGGAAAATTAAATATTTACCAGGCATATTATGAAAATTGCAAGTATGCTTACATCCTGGAATATTTTATTAAAACGAAGCTAGCAGAAGCGCTGTTGGGCCAATTGCAAGATTATGACATTACAGAAACTGGCATTTACAAAGAATGGTCCCTCCCTAAAAATGCTAACCCTAAGAAAAAGGAAGGCAACTACGTTTGGCCAACTTTTTAGAATCCAATAATTTCCATGAGCTCTTTTATCAATATATGGAACTTACAAATTCGGACTTTGAAAACCAAGATTCGTCATTCCTCTCTTAACCTCGGGGCAGCTCATAAATAAGTTCCAAAGAAGGCCGCTTCGGTAGTTTTCTATCATTACAATTTCAGGCCCCTGGTCAATAGCAAGGCAATCGGTATCAAACCAAAGACTATTCAGATTAAATGCATCAATAAATCCATATTGCCCCCAGATCTTATCTCCTAACTGGTAGTAAAAAAATCTAATAGCATTCATGGAATGCACTGGTGTGTAAGGCAATGAAGAAACTGCCGCGGTAGGGGCAATTACCCCAACGTCATTGGTGGGGGAACTGGCAGTATACCCGTTTTGAATATCGCTCGCTGTAAGACCCCAGCACAAAGGACTGTATCCGTAATATTTTTGCGGATTGGCAACACAATACAAATAATTGATAGTGGCCTGTGCGGTATCCTGCTGCCAGTAATTGGCATAAGTATCTGTGAGGCCCTCCGGATTAATACCGAGGAAGGAATAATGCGCAAAGAAAAGCGGGCCGCCATAGTCAGGCCCAAGGGGTAACTGGACTCCAAAAAATGATTTCCCGTTTTTCATAGCTCCGTTATTTGCCCAACCATTATCATATACCATTTTAGGAATCGTGTTAGAGTCTACATTGGAAGACGCTGCCAGCGCGTAAGTAATTAGTGCCTCATTCCATCCTCTCACCGGCACGTTGATTGCCCAGTTATAGTTGGGGCTCCAGTTCCAGTACAATACATTTTGATTGTTTTGCCGGTACCAGTTCCACTCAACGCCATCGTAAAGGCTGTTAATGCTGGCACGAAGGTTTATCTCGTTGGAGTCTGTAGTGCTGTTAAAAAACTGCCTGGCACAAAGCAAGCCTTGCATCATGTAGGATGTTTCCACAATATCGCCACCGTTATCCTGTGCGCCAAAAGGAACGGTAGCGCCGGTAGCGCCATTGATCCAGTGCGGAAAGGCGCCGTGATAGCGTGTAACCTTATTAGCTAAAAAGTTTACAATCGTGTCAATGCGCGTTAATGCGTCTGCACGTGCAATAAAATTCCGCTGCACACCTACCAGCATGGACATAATGCCAAAGCCGCTGCCACCGGTGGTTACAATATCCCCGGAGGAAGTTCGCTCCCTTGCCATACCTGAAACAGGATGGCCGAAATCCCAGAAATAGGCAAAGGTCTGCTGTTCTACCAGGGTTAACAAAGCGCTGTCGGAGATTTGCGGAAACTTATAGGATGAATCCATTTGGGTAATGAACGTCAATCTCACTATATTTTTCAGGGATGAATCTGCTGCAGATTTTACGGCAGTTAATACACTGAGTGTATAGCTGGTTAATTCCGTTAAAGCAGCGGTTGGCTGAATAACCAAAGCGCTGTCATTATTATCAAAGGAATAATTTATGGGTACCGCGGCGCTGCCGGAGACGAGGGCAATATTTCCCGGAACGGAGAAAATATTGATAGGCGCCGAAAAATAGATCTTGACTATAGTATTGGTGGCCGGTATATTTTGAGTATTCGCTGCGTTAATCAAAGTACCGTTAATCGTTGCTTTCACAAATGTAAAAGAGCTTGCTACAACCGGCTTTACAGCAGTTTGCTTTTTGCAGGAGACCAGGAAAAGGCCTATTAATACCAATCCTGAAAATCCGAATGTCTTGGTTATAGTTTTCATATTACAGGTTATTTTTTATCATTGTCTTCATTTGCAATTTCCAGGAAAAGCGGCTTATCGTTATTTTTGGCTATGATCAGGCAGGGCTTTTTATTGATATTTATGTATCTGATATCACGTACCTCTCCGGAATTCAACAGGGGCCCGGAATGCTGTATCAAATTATTAAAATTTCCTTTGCCATCACCTAATGAAAGTGAAAGAGCCATGGCATCATACCTTCCTTCATACGGTTTTACACCATAAAAATTTCCGCCTGTCAAGATATCTGTTTTTCCATCATGATTGTAATCATAAGCCGCAAAAGCAAAAATGGGAGACCATTGCTGTGTAAAGGGTAAGTCATGCGCAGTAAAATGACCCTTTCCGTCATTGATCAGCACTTTTGAGGCCATGGTAGTTACATCAAATTCCAGAGCATTCTTTAACCTGTCTCCAAAAATTTCCTGAACAGTCTTGCCAGCCATTTTTTGATAACTTAAATATTCACTTTTAATAAACGGTAATGGTTTTTCCATATCTTCCTTTGATAGAAATGTATAATATTTTCCTTGTTTGGCAACAGCTAAAATCTGGTTGGCATTAGGGTTTACGCCGGCCCCCTGCAACACATACATTTTTACCGGGTACTGCGGGGTGGCAATAAGTTTACTGTTGAGACCATAATTACCCAATAAAATGTCATCATAACCATCACTATTTACGTCAACAGCCGTCATGGCAAACCACCATCCCTTTAATGATCCGTCATTTTCTGTCAGATTTTCCTGTTTGAATTTACCATGATCATTCCGGAATAAAACGGGCGGCATCCATTCCCCGGCCACTATCAAATCAGGCCATCCATCTTTGTCTACATCAGTCCACACTGCAGATGTAACCATTCCTATGTGAGATAGCCCCGGAACTATCTGGTCAGTGCAAACACTGAAATTCCCTTTGCCATCATTTTGCAAAAGATATGAAACCGGAATACTTCCATACTTTTCACCGGAGCGACCACCAACAAAAATATCCATGTCACCATCTTTGTCGAAATCTGCCACACAAACTATTGATTTATTTCCCGGAAGTGCAGGCAATCCCTTTGACCTGCTGAAATGGCCTTTACCATCGTTCAGGTACAAACGATCCTGCAAGCGTGGATCATTATCGGCATATTCATTACCACCACTTACCACATATAAATCAGGATGTCCATCTCCGTTAGCATCAAAAAATACAGCATCAACATCCTCGTAATCCTTATCTGCGACAAAAGCCGATGAATCCGGTGACTTCATAAAACTACCATCCGCCTTCTGAAGAAAGACAGCTCCGGCCTGCCCCTTCGCTCCACAGATATAAAAATCCTGCAAACCATCTCCATTCACATCTCCAACAGCTATCTTAGGTCCCTGGGTTGACAATTCATGAGGAATAAAAGGCTGGTTGTTGAAATCGATAAATGAAAGGTCCTCGGCATGTTTGAAATCCACCCCTTCTTTGCCCGTAATATCAGTAAAGAAGGAATCTGCCGGAGGATGAAGCAACCTGCTGATAAAATCACCATAATTGATTATGGTATCCGTATTTTTTCTTTGATATGCGATTATTAATTGTTGATTGGCCGAAACATCTTGTAATCTTTGAAACGTATTATTGGGCCACACAATAATGAAGCTGTCCACTGAAGTATTTTTTCCTAACCCAAAATGGAAAACCGGCTCGCTGCTGCTCATGAAGCCGTGCGTAGTTTGCAATTCGCGGTATTGCAAATGATCTTTACAATACAGGAATATTTTTGTGCCAATACCAAAAGTGTTTTTTCCGGGGCCTTTCACTTTCACCGATAAATAGCCGGGAGCAGGATTAAGTTGCCTGGTGTTATTTTGATAAATGCCGGCTGGTTCATTCATTTTGTTTACCACAAGGTCAATATCGCCATCTCCATCCAGGTCAGCATAGGCAGCTCCCTGTGAAAGGGATGGTTTTTCAAATCCCCAATCGACAGACATGTCCTTATATTTAATATCCTCCTCTCCCTCAAAAATATAACTATGCCAGGCACCGGAAGGGGCCATACTTAAAAAATCTTTATCAAATTGCCGGTCACCTTTTACCCTTGGGTGATTGGCATTAATGGCTGAAAAGAAGTGCAGATAGTCAAGGTCATTTTGCCTGGTTTTGATACCGGTAGATACAAAGATGTCGTTGATACCATCCAGGTTATAATCCGCGATCAACGGGCTCCAGCTCCAGTCTGTTGCGGCCACACCGCTGTACAAAGAGATATCCGCAAACTTATACCCCCTGCCGATATTTAATTGAAGGCAGTTTTTGGAATACTGATAGGTGTAACCAATTTTGCTAAAAAAATTATAGGTATCAAAGGAGTATTCTCCCTGCGATGATTTAAGCGCCTTCTCATCTTCAGGAAGCATATCCAAAGTCATAATATCCGGCCATCCATCGTTGTTAATATCGGCTATATCATTGCCCATTGAAAATTTAGACTCATGACCAAAAGCCTGCTTATTAATTTCTTTGAAAGTACCGTTACCCTGGTTTAGATAATAATAATCATTTTCATTAAAATCGTTACTTACATAGATATCTTCATAACCATCATGATTCATGTCGGCTACCCCAACGCCCAATCCATAGCCTAATGGGCTGCTGATAATTCCGGAGGATTTTGTAACATCCGTAAAATGATCCCCATCATTGCGAAATAGTTTACCACCGCTTACGGCGCTATAATTTTTTCTTCCGGAAGTGTCGCCGTAGGTGGCTGTTTGGTGCACGGAATGCTGGAGCAGAAACATATCCAGATCGCCATCATTATCGTAATCAAAAAAAACAGCCTGAGTATTATATCCCGGCACATCGAGACCCCATTTTTTTGACTCCTCCGTGAAGGTATTATTGCCATTATTGATGAAGAGGCGGTTTCTCGAATTTTTGAAAAACGTATGTGCGTTAGGGTTAAACTCTTTATCAGGCGTATGATTGGAAACTGCACAGACATATATATCCAAATACCCGTCTCCATTTACATCTGCCATGGTAACGCCTGTTGTCCAGTCATTTACTCCTGCAACCCCTGCCTTATCAGTAATATCTTCAAAATGCATGTTGCCTTTATTGAGATACAGTTTATTTCCTCCCCTGTTGGAAGTAAAGAAAATATCAGGAAGGCCGTCATTATTGATATCACCTATTGCCACACCGCCGCCATTATAATAATACAGGTAATCAAGAATGCTCAGTGAATCAGCATCGGTGTTTTTATTAATAAAATTAATACCGGTTTGTTCCGGGGTGAGTTGGGTAAACAGGCTTTTTTTTCCTGAACAGGAAAAAAGCAGGATTACTAAAGGGATCGCTATAAGGCGAAACGGAAAATTACTATTAAGAATATGGCTTTTATTAAATCCCATAAAATGGAAGCGAATATCAGGGGCCTCAGCAAAGATCAATAATTCCACTATTAATCAGGGTCAAAATATTGCACTACCTGAACTTACCCAATCAATGATAAAGTTATTAAACATAATTGCATCATGAAATGTATGAACTTCGGAATACCCCACAATATAAGAGGTTGCCTTTATTAAAAGGCAACCTCTATAAGATTTATTAGTTTGTTATTATCTGCCTGCTTGTCCATTCAGGTATAAACCCACTACTTCCGCTTGGGTCAATGCCCTGTTGAAAACTCTCAATTCATCCATTGCACCTAAAAAAGCTCCATTAGCTCCAAGCGTAGGCGACACACCATACAAACCCGGAGGCCATGTACCAATGTACAGAGTAGTTGTTGGAGCCGCGGTGAAACTAAGATTTCCCATCAATGTTGTCGGCGGAGTTCCGGAACCTAACGGAAGCGGTCCGTTATAAATGATTGTGGAAGTCTGAACTCCATAGGCTGAACTAACAGCTACAGGCTGCCCGTTTTCATAATAAGTATAAGTGGAGGAAGGACCATCATAAGTCATTACGACATGAACCCACTTAGAGGTAGCTGTATCATAAGAAACCATTGTAAAACCCTGCCAAGTCCCGGCAGCTCCTCCAACATTGTTAAAGCCATGATGTAGGGATACTGAATCTGCTGTAAACTGAGTGGGAGAGGGATTATCCGCTTCCAATATGATTTCATTGCCATTAGCTCCGGGGTTAGATCCCGATGCAAAGAATATACCTTGTGCATTTTGAGCCCCGCCTGTCGGAACCTGGGGCTTTGTTGAACTTGTGTAGCTATACCAAACGGAAACTGAAAAACTTTGCAAAGCAGCAAAGGCTGAACTTGCAGGCACCGTTGCATAAGCCCCGGTAGCGCCCTGGTATGCCATTCCTCTAAGGCCCGTAGTATAAGTTACTCCTACTCCGGTGCCTGTTTGAGCACCTTTAATATCGTTCACATTGTTATCAAAGGAAAAATAAGATATCAAATTTGCAGTAGCTACAGAATCCGAAGAAATATACCCTCCTAATGGAACTGGAGCTGGAGTCGTCGAGGAGCTTTTGCTACATGACCCCAAACCAAATAGAGCTATTGATGAAATCATGATAGCTAACAAAGACCAATTACCTTTTACAGTTTTCATACACGTTATTTTTTTTTGATTTTATAAAGATGATTTTTAAAGATGTAAAAAAAGTCATTCAAAACTCTAACATTTTTTACATAATCAATACAACTAAACGAAATATATTTTGTTAAAGTTTAATAATTTCTGATCTAGTACCCCGGGTTTTGAACAAGCCTTCCGCCACTAACCGCAATCTCTGAAGATGGTATTGGTAATACCTCGTTCTTCCCGGCCTGGAAACTTGTTTTCCCAGAAGCTATCATCACTGAGGCGGCTCTTCCCTGCCTTACCAAATCCCAGAACCGGTCATGCTCCATAGCCAATTCTACATGACGCTCATTCCATATTGCCAATCTTACATCGGATTGAGAAGCTGCATTTGTGGCTGGGAGACCCGCCCTGTTTCTTACTATATTCAAATAGCCAATAGCAGTACCGGTATTATTCAATTCATTAGCTGCTTCAGCTTTGAGCAACAACACTTCAGCATACCTTAATATATGAAGATTTTTTTGGCAAAGACCACGGTTGCCATCAAACACTTCAATTTGCGGACGTGTTCCACCAGGCAAAATTTTACTGTGGTAAGCTTTATAATTATAGGTTGCATTGATGCCAATCATGGTAGGAACTACAAAACCATCAAATAAAGTATCCGGAGGAGATGATGCAGGCAGATCGATTATGGTTGCTGCCTTCCTTTTATCTCCGGGTTCATATGAAGCGAGAAGAGTAGCAGATGGTTGATCAAATCCAAATCCGTCATCGCCGGCGGGCTGATTGAAGCCGGGATTATTCCATGGGGTAAATGGAGTGCCCATACCATTATCCTGCCGGGCGCCCTGGAATTCAACATATCCGGGAATTCCATAATCTGCATTACCATAAATTCCTGTCTCCACTTCAAAAACCGATTCTGCGCAATTATCGCCGGCTTGGCGCCATAGAATAGAATAATCGGGCATGAGTTGATATTGACCGGAATTGATGACATCGGTTGTAAGGCTATCGGCCTGTTTCCAGTTTTTTAAATATATGTCCACTTTTGCCAGTAATGTTTCTGCAGCTCCCCTCGTGGCGCGGCCAACATCTGTTGCAGATTTTAATGGCAAATTAGCAACAGCAAATTGCAGATCCGGAATAATCGCTTTATTATAAACGTCGGTGGCGGCAGCGCGGAAATAGAAAGAACTATCCTGGTTTTGAGGACTAGTAGGCACCTTCAATACAAGAGGTACGCCCCCAAACATGCGAACCATATTAAAATAAAAATATGCACGCAAAAAACGCATTTCTGCAGTAAGCCTCATTACCTGCGCGGCAGGAAGCGCTGACTGGGCAAGACCGGTGATCGCAATATTTGTTCTGGATATTCCTGCGTAATAACCACGCCATAGTCCTGCTACATAGGTATTATCTGATGTCAGGGTAAAATTATCAATAGATGCAGCCAATGACTGATCACCTGCATAACTACCTTTATCTGCATCATCAGACATGATATTGGTAACCGTTATGAAGTATATTCCATGTATGTCGTACTGCCCGAATTCGGACTGAGTCGGGTCAGGCGTTATAAGCGCATTATAAGCTCCCGTGACATTATTTAAAGCAACCTGCGGATCAGTGGTAGGAGTACCCTGACCCTGGATGGGCACATCCAAAAAGTTTTTTTTGCACCCCAGATTAATCAAAACAAAGCAACAAAAAATAAGCAACCTGTTTTTCATCTCGTAAAGATTAATTTCTTTTTTTTTAATATTTCAAATCCTGTCATATACCAAGGTTAATTCCAAAAGCAAAAGTTCTTGTTGTTGGATAAGTTCCCAATTCAATACCTGCGTTGGTAGGTGACGAGCCCGGCAATTCAGAAGAAAAGCCACTATATTTTTTTAGTGTTATTGGATTTTGAGCATTGATAAAAATCCTGCAATCTGTAATAATTCTTTGCTTCTTTATGATCCTGTCAGGCAATGTATAACCAATCATAACATTATTTATGCGTACAAAGGTGCCGGAAGCAAGAAAATAAGAAGATGCCGGAAGATTTCCTCCGTTAGCGGATGGCTGTGAATTCGATTTATTTGTAGGTGTCCAGTAACTGGTTGCGACCGATCTTTCTAAATTGTCTTTTGTGGCCACCCTTGCCTGTTGCTTACCATTGTAAACCTGGTTCCCGATATTGGAATAAATATCAATGGTAAAATCAAAAGCTTTGTAATTTATTCCCCCTGAAAGACCAACATAGACCTTTGGCTGGTAAGATCCAAGGTAGGCCGTGTCTAGTTGTCCATTTGAATTATATTGATATTTGAAATCTCCGGGCTGTGCGCCTGGCTGAAGCTTATTACCATTCTTATCTGTATATGCATCAATCTCCGCCTGGCTTTGGAAAACACCTAAAATTTTCCGCATAAAAAATGCGCCAATCGGATAGCCTGCTTTTGTTTCAGTAGTAAAATATCCGTTAATATTACCATCAAAGAAAGGAAGTCCTCCATTTAAGCTTACCACCCTGTTTTTATTTAACGACATATTGCCTCCGATAAAATAGGAAAAGTTCTTGCTGATATTATCCTTCCAGCGGGCAGAAAACTCAAGCCCTTTATTATCGATGGTCGCTGCATTGGTCAGCACATCCCCCGGCGTAATATTACTGTTGGGATTAGCCTGGCTCCCAAAGGTCCCCGGCACCTGCACATAAATCAATGCATTATTTACCCTTTTTTGATAAACATCAAGTTCCCCGCTAAGTCTTCCTTTCAGGACTGAATATTCGAGACCCAGATCAGCTTCTTTGGTTATTTCCCATTTCAGATTCAGATCCTTTATCTGCGGCACAATTGATCCTGTTGTAGCGCCAGTTCCTGTATTCCCGCTATTATAGAAATAAGGGATATTTGATAATACCGTTTGAACAGAAGCATCAGAAGGAATGTTTGAATTACCCAGTTCGCCCCAGCTTCCTCTCAATTTTAAATATTGAAATATTTGCTGATGCTGCATAAAATTTTCTTTTGAGATTATCCACCCGGCGCTTACACCCGGAAAATATCCCCAACGGTTCTGCGCAGAAAATACAGAACTGCCATCCGCACGAAAGTTCCCGGTAAATTCATAACGGTCCATGTAACTGTAAAATATCCTGCCGAAGTATGAATTGGTAGTATATTTTGTAACTGAACTATTATTAAACTGGAAAGCGGCATCCCCATTCTGCAGATACCATTCGCTCGGAATTGGAGGAACGCTATACCTTGAAGCAGAAGAACCAATGTTATAATATTCCTGAGCCTCCGTTCCTGCCAGTACAGTCAGCCGGCTGTTTCCAAAATTCTTATCATAATTAATAGTGTTGCTCCAAACCCAATGATAATATTTGGCATTGGAAATATTTAAGGTACTTCTTGTAGCTCCCTGACTGCCGCCATTTACATTAAAAAAAGAAGTGTCATTAGGATGGGCGTATGTATATGCCCGGTCGTCATTAAATACCAATTCATCGCCAAACGTTGACCTCAATGCCAGGGAGCGGATTGGTTTTATCTCCGCATAAACATTTCCTTGCAAGGTATTCGTATGACTTAAATCATTGGTGTTTTGAGCATCAAGCACCGGATTACCCACATTCTGAAACTGGGATGTATTACCAAATTTTCCATGGACCATTGCAGGCACAAGCGGCGATGAACGGTATGCATCTTCGGTAACCGTTCCTGTAGGTACATTTTGAGAAGCCTGGTTGGCAAAAGAGCCTGTTGTACCTATTTTGAGAAATGAAGTAGGTGTAAATTCATTATTCAACCGGATCGTGTACCGGGAATAATCATTAAAAATAATAATCCCCTGGTTGGTAAGATATCCGACACTTAATGAATACTTATTATGTTCACCGCTGCCGGATATAGAAACATTATGATTTTGGTAAAAGGCATTTCTTAAAACCTGGTTATACCAATTGGTATTAAATCCTGTTGAAGGAACCGGCAACCCATATGTAGCTGCTTCAACGTAATTAATATATTGAGATGCATTTGCCATAGGTACCAAATAAGCCGCCTGCTGCATGCCGGCAGTGCCCGTATAATTAACTTTCATTTTTCCAGAACCCTGTTTGGTAGTAATCAATATTACCCCGTTGGCGCCCCTTACCCCATAAATGGAACACGACGAGGCATCCTTCAGCACGTCGACTGATAATATATCAGCCGTATTGATATTGGTGATATCATCCGTCCATATTCCATCAACTATATATAGCGGATCTGCTCCTCCTAATATGGATCCTGTGCCACGGATGATAACCTGGGGGGAACTTCCCGGCTGGCCGCTGCTGGTTATTTGCACACCCGGTATTTGACCCTGCAGAGCCTGTGTAACTGTTAACACCGGTTGCTTGGCAAGCAGTTCGCCATTCACATGAGATACCGCACCGGTTACATCAACTTTGCGCTGAACACCATAACCAACAACCACTACCTGTTGTAATTCGCTAGGACCGGAATTTTCAAGCTGCACCGTGATTTCTGAGCTACCCTCAAGGTCAACTGTTTTAGACTTATAACCTACAGAAGATACAACCAAAGTACTATTGGAATCCGGGACACTTAGTGAAAAATTTCCAGAGGCATCTGTCGCTGTCCCATTCTTCGCACCTTTTACAATAATACTCACGTCAGAAATGGGCATGCGGGCCATATCTATGACCTTACCGGAAATAGTTTTTGCCTGTGCAAAACTGTGAGAAGGAAGTAAAAAGAAGCCCCATAGTAAGAGAGATAAAAGGCGCCATAAAAACTTCTTACCTGAACAATATGTTTTGATACTCATACAAGCAATCAATAAATGGTTAAAAGAAAAAGAACAAACGGTTATTTGGAAACTGGTAGGATAAATAAGACAAGTAAAGTTAGGAAAAAGCTGTTTAGGATTGTCATTTTTATTTAAATAATTTTTTCTCTTTTTTTAATAATTATTCCAAAGAGTTATTGAAAACATATATCATATTTTCTTCAGATGAAGTATTAAGTCATCCACCGGGGTCTCCTCTTTATAGGATATTACCAATTTCCCCCGTTTATCATATAATGCCGTAAAAGGTGTGTGAACCAAGTTGAAAAGGCTTTTAAAATAGAAAGTCGGGGTTTCCGTGCCGCATAAAAAATTGGGATATTTCTTTAGATTAAATTCTTTTTCGAAACTAATGATCATGCTCAAGGGCTCAAAGCTTACCAGTATTATCTGCGCTTTTTTAAAATCACTATTCTTTTTTAAGACAGCCTTTATCAAAGCCCTGCAATGCTCGCAATCCGGAGCAAAATAAATGATGATAACGGGTTTTGTTTTAGATACATTCTGAGCTGTGAAATTTTTCCCATTGGTTAGCTGCATCCTGAAGGGGGGAATGGTTTGTGCCACAGCATTCTTAGAATGAGTTAACAATAGTAAGAATGCTAATAAAAAAGCAAAATGACCGGATAATTTTATCTTAATCATATTATTAAACAAGAGGCATTCCTATTGAAATTTATTTATTTTCATTCTTTCCTAAAATCTTAAACCTACGCCGATTGGTGAGTTTATTATTTCTTTATTCACTGGAAATGATAATAGGTCCATTGGGCATTTGTCTGGCAATTAGGTGCACTTTAATCCTGGGTGTTAACTTCGTCAATTCGATATACCGATTTATTTTTGCCGATAAAACAAACACCGTTAGTGAAAATTTTAAAAAGTTTTGTTGGTGCTGCAGGTTTTTATCGTAAATCAAAAGAGCATCGAAAGAATTGTCCAGCATAAGCCTTAACAATTCCCCATTTTTGATACCATTCCATTTATTGTCGCTAACTGTAAATATTTCGTGTTCCGGAAAATCGAGCTTGAGTAGTTTAGGTAAATTTTCGTCAAGTAATAGTCGCATATAATTCAGCCACATTTTTAGAAGTGAGAAGTTTGTTTGCAATCGCTAATAAGGCAATTGCCTGGTCTTTAGAAACTGTAGGAAACTCCTCCAAAAATTCGTCCAGAGGAA
>ODAK010004886.1_pt1 | contig 13667 bp, 5 predicted proteins | sample 1539591 | NCBI WGS metagenome assembly ODAK01 (sample SAMEA3539303, study PRJEB22396) | soil metagenome | biome: tundra; feature: field; material: soil | place: USA | collected 2010-05 | depth 0.15 m | reverse complement strand
AACGAACCGGCGCCCCGTGCAGCAATGATCGATTCGATCGCGCCACTACCGACGTTGCGCACCGCGCCGAGTCCGAAGCGAATCCGTTTCTCGCCCACTACCGTGAACTTGAATCCCGATTCGGCCACATCGGGCGGAAGCACCGTGATCCCGAGTTCGCGCGCCTCGTTGATGTACTGCACCACCTTGTCGGTCGAGCCGATTTCGCTCGACAGGAGCGCCGCCATGAACTCGGCCGGGTGGTGCGTCTTGAGCCACGCCGTCTGGTATGACAGCACCGTATAGGCGACCGCGTGGGACTTGTTGAAGCCATAGCGACCGAAGGTCTCGATCAGCGCCGACAGCTCGTCCATCAACTTCGCCGGATGGCCAAGTGCCTTGCCGCGATCGACGAAGCGCTTCAATTCCTTCCGGATCAGCGCCACGTCCTTCTTGCCGACGGCCTTGCGCAGGACGTCGGCTTCGGCCAGTGAAAATCCCGCCATGACGTTGGCGATGCGCATCACCTGTTCCTGGTAGGTGATCACGCCGTAAGTCGGTTCGAGGACCTCCTTGAGTGACGGATGCGGGTACGTCACCGCCTCCTGGCCAAGCTTGCGCTTGACGAACACCAGGTGCATCCCGGTGTCGAGCGGGCCCGGGCGCAGCAAGGCGTTCGACGCCACGAGGTCATCGAATCGGTCGCACTTCATGTTCCGCAGCGTGTCGGTCGCCAGCGGCGACTCGAACTGGAAGATCCCGGCGGTGCGACCGTTGCGCAGCAGTTCGTACACCCGCGGGTCGTCGAGCGTGAGGGCGGCCATGTCCGGCGCGGTGCCGGTGCGCGCCGCGACCATCTGCACGGCGTCGTGGATGACCGTGAGGGTCTTGAGGCCGAGGAAGTCCATCTTGAGCATCCCGACCTTCTCGAGCGACCCCATGTCGTACTGACAGATGATCGAGTCCTCGCCGTCGATGGCGCCGGAGCCCTTGCCGGGTGCCGTGCACACCGGGACGTACTCGGACAACGGGCCCGGCGCGATCACGATGCCGGCGGCATGCACGGACGCATGGCGCGACAACCCTTCGATGCGCGATGCGAACTGGAAGACCCGGCCATACAGCTCATTGTCACGTACGGCCACGCTGAGCTCGTCCACCTTCTTCAGCGCTTCCGGGATCGTCAGCGCGAATCCCGGGCTCGATGGAATCAGGCGGGTCAGCTTGTCGGCCTCGCCGGGCGGGATCTTGAGTACGCGGGCGACATCCTTGACCGCAGCGCGGGCCTTCATGGTCCCGAACGTGATGATCTGGCCGACCGAATCGCGCCCGTATCGCTGCCGCACGTACTCAATCACCTCGCCCCGGCGTTCGTAGCAGAAGTCGATGTCGATGTCCGGCATCGACACGCGTTCCGGATTGAGGAAGCGTTCGAAGAGCAGGTCGAACCTGAGCGGATCGATGTCGGTGATGCGGAGCGAGTATGCCACCAGCGAACCGGCGGCGGACCCGCGGCCCGGGCCGACTGGAATGCCGCGCTCGCGCGCGGCCGCGATGAAATCGGCGACGATCAGGAAATAGCCGGCGTATCCGGCATGATTGATGACCGACAACTCGTACTCGAGTCGCGTCCGCACGTCGTCCCGGAGCGGATCACCGTAGCGTTCGGCGGCGCCGCGCTCCGACAGCTCGCGCAGCAGCGCTTCGTCGCTGGCATATTCCGGCGGCCGGGGAAACTGTGGCAGGAAATAGCGCTTCTCGAAGTCGAATTCGCACAGGTTGGCGATCGTCTGCGTCAACGCGAGCGTATCCAGGTGATCCGGGAAGAGCTGCTGCATCTCCGTCTCGCTCTTGACGTACGATTCGCTCCCGGTAAACCGGAACCGCTTCGGGTCGTCCAGGTCGGCACCGGTCCCGATGGCGAGCAGCACGTCGTGCGCTTCGGCGTCCTCGCGCCGGAGATAGTGGGCGTCGTTGGTGGCGACCACGCCGAGGCCGAGGTCCTTGCCGAGTTCGAACATCCCCTTGGTCACGATCGCTTCTTCCGGAATGCCGTGCTGCTGGACTTCAAGGAAGAAGTGATCCTTGCCGAACGTGCTGGCGAACCACGCGGCCGATTCTCGGGCCTTGTCGTAGTTTCCCTGGCGCAGCCAGAGGGCGATCTCGCCCGACAGGCACGCGGCCAGGCAGACAATCCCCTCGCTGTGAACCTCGAGTGCCTCGCGGTCGATCCGTGGCCGCCGGTAGAACCCCTCGGTGAAGCCGATCGAGCTCAGGCGGACCAGGTTCCGGTAGCCGGCCTGGTTCTGGGCCAGGAGTACCAGGTGAGAGTAGTTCGCCGGGGCCCACGACGGCTTGGCCTGGGCGGTCCGGGGACCGAACGCCATGTAGGCCTCGAACCCCAGGATCGGCCGGATTCCCTGGGACCGGGCCTCGTCGTAGAAATGCCGGGCCGCGTGGAGATTGCCATGGTCCGTGACTGCGAGGGAATCCATGCCCAGCTTCTTGACATGGCTGACCAGCTCCGGCAGGCGGTTGGCGCCGTCGAGCAGCGAGAATTCACTATGGGTATGGAGGTGGACGAACGGCATTGTTCGCGAATCGTATCGGGGTCTGCAGTTATTGTCAAAAGTTGTTGTCCCACTTACGCTTAGAACGATTTCAGGCCGCTACGGGAGCCCGCCTTCATGCGCCATTTCCTGCGATGGATTCTGGCCCCTTCCGGCGTTGCGCTGGCCGGCCTGGGGAGCATTCCCAATTGCGGCTCCGCAACACCTCGCGATTGTCCGGAGGGACTCGGCTTCGGCCGGGCGGGACGAATCATGGCCGGTCGGGTCAGACCCTGAACATCATGCGCGGAAGAAGGCGTCTCACGATGGGCCTGTTGATCGCCGCTGCGGTGCTCCTGTTCGGCTACGGCACGGCGTACGTCGCCTCGGACGACGTGCGCTATCTCTCGCGTGCCGGGATCGAGGAGACGCGCATCCTGGTCCACCGCACGCCGATCAATCGGTTGGCGAGCGACCCCAAGGCCACCCGGACGCTGCGGGCGCAGGCGAAGCTGGTGCTCGACGTGCGGGCATATGCCGAAAAGCTCGGCCTCGCCGCGAACGAGACATTCACCAGCTACAGCGACGTCGGCCGGGACACGCTCCTGCTGGTGCTCACGGCATCGCCGCGCACCTGCATTTGTCCGGTCACCTGGCGCTATCCGATCGCCGGTCGCGTGCCGTACAAGGGGTTCTTCAACTTCGAACAGGCACGGCAACTGGCGGCCGATTACACCGCGCGCGGATTTGACGTCAATCTGCGGCCATCGGCCGCGTTCTCGACACTCGGCTGGTTCAACGACCCGCTGCTCTCCACGGCGCTCACCACCGACTCGCTCGAATTGGCCGCGATGGTGTTCCATGAGATTGCCCACAACACGCTATGGGTCAAGGGTGCCACGGATTTCAATGAGAGCTTCGCGCAGTGGGTCGCCTACCGTTCGGCGGAACGGTTCTTTTCCAGTCGTCACGACACGGTGACCGCGACGCGTGCGGCAGGCCGCTGGCACGATGAACAGGTGCTCGCCGATTACTACCGGGTGCTGATCGACAAGCTCGACTCGCTCTATGCGCTGCGCCTGCCGCCGGCTGCGAACGACAGCGGCCGGGCGGTGGTGGCACGCTGGACGCAGGATACGCTCGTGAATGGGTTCGGGCCGGCGCTGCGCACCTACAGCATCGGGACGCCGGTCGCGCGACCGATCAACAACGCCGCGTTGATCGGCGTCCGGCTCTATCGCACCAACCTCGATCTCTTCGAGGCGTGGGACCGCAGCGCCGACGGCGATCTTCCGCTGGCTGTGCACCGATTGAAGTCGCTGGTTCAGGACGTCGAGGGTGCGGCGGCCTTTGCCCGCATGCGGACGGTTTTGCACCTGGAAGCCCCCAGCCAGTAGCTTGCGGCCGCTCGTGCCCCATGTCCGACGCCCCGTCTCCCAGCCGTCCGGAGCCCGTCAATGGATCCCAAGTTCGTCCAACGTGAGCAGCCCCGCATGCTCGCCGAACTCAACGAGTTCCTCGCAATTCCCAGCATCAGCACGCTCCCGGCACACGCGAGCGACTGCCGGCGGGCGGCGCAATGGGTGGCGGATCACCTCGGCCATCTCGGCTGTACCGCCTCGCTGCTCGAAGGGGACGGGCACCCGATCGTCTGGGCCGAGAGTCCGCGGGTTCCCGGGGCGCCCACCCTGCTGATCTATGGGCACTACGATGTGCAGCCGACCGACCCGATCGACGAGTGGGTCTCGCCGCCGTTCGCGCCGACGATCCGCGACGGCCAGCTGTTCGCCCGCGGCGCCGTGGATGACAAGGGCCAAGTGTACTGCCTGCTCAAGGCATACGAAGCCGTGCGCGATGCCCACGGAAAGCCGCCGCTCAACGTGCGCTTCCTCATCGAGGGGGAGGAGGAGTGTGGCGGACATGTCATCGCGGAATTGCTGAAGCAGGAGCCGGAGCGTGCGCACGCCGACGCCATCCTGGTGTGTGACATGGCGTACTACGCCAAGGGGTGGCCCGCCGTGTTCACGGCGCTCCGCGGCATCTGCTACGCGGAGATCGAGGTGCGCACGGCACAACGCGACCTGCATTCCGGGCACTACGGCGGCGCGGCACCCAACGCGATCGAAACGTTGTGCCGGATGTTGATGGACCTGAAACAGCGGGACGGCCGGATCGCGATGCCCGATCTGTATGCCCGCGTCGATCCACCGACCAAGGCGGAGCTGCTGGGTTGGAGTTCACTGCCATTCGACGAGGGAGCATTCCTTCGCGAGGAGGTCACCGGGCGGGCGCTGACCGGCCTGATGGATTACTCGGTGTTCGAGCGGACATGGGCGTTGCCGACGTTCGAGATGCACGGCATTCGTGGCGGGTTTATCGGGGATGGTGCCAAGACCGTGATTCCGGCAGTCGCGACCGCCAAGGTCTCGATGCGGCTGGTGCCCGGGCTCTCCTACGAATTCGCGTGCGAGCAGCTCCGGGACGCCTGCCGCCGGGTGGCACCCGACTACGCCGATTGCGAAGTACGCTTCATCCACGGCGCCGATCCGGTGCAGGTGGACGTGACCCACCCGGCGTTTCAGATCCTGGATCGCGCGTTCACCGAGGTTGTCGGACGTGCCACCGTTGCGATTCGTGCCGGCGGCTCCATCCCGGTGGTGACCGACCTCGCGCGCAGCGGCGTGCCGGTGCTCCTGACCGGCATCGGCTTGCCGGACGATGGACTGCATTCGCCGAACGAGAAGCTCGACATGCAGCAGTTGTGGGATGGGATCAGGGTGTTTGGCCGGTTCTTCGAGCTGCTGGCGGCCGCTTCGCCATGATCGCCTCGATCTCCGCGATCTCCCGCGGGGCGGTGCTGAGGCGCTCCAGTCCCTTCCCGGTGATCGCGTAGTCGTCCTCGATCCGCACGCCGATCATGTCGTACCTGGCGACCACCGGGCGCACCTTGGCGATGAACTGCCGGTTCTTGGGTGTGTCGGGCAGGACGTCGAGCATCTTCGACGAGATGTAGATCCCGGGCTCGATGGTGAAGGCATCGCCCAGCTTGAATACCGGGCTGCCTTCCCCGGACTGGACATAGTCGTGCACGGCGACGCCGAGGCCGTGGCTGATGCCGTGAATCATCCAGAAATCTGACTGCCGGGCGCCGGTACCCGCGGCGCCGCCGCGTCCGCCGCCGGGCGGGTCATACGTCGCATCGAGACTTTCGATCAGGCCGAGCGCCGCCAGGCCTCTGGCGCGCAACGCGGTGGCCGAATCCCACGCTGCGGCGCGTGGCAAGCCGGGCTTGGCGTTGCGCTCCGCCGCGGCCTGCGCATTCCGTGCCAGCTGGTACAGTTCCTTCTGTCTCGCCGTGTATCGCCCGCTCACCGGAATGCTGCGGGTGATGTCGGCGGCGTACCCCTCGTACTGCGCCGCCGCGTCGATGACGACGAGATCGCCGGGCCGCGCCGGTCCGCGGTCGAGCATGTAGTGCAGCAGGGTCCCGTTGGAGCCTGACCCGACGATCGAGCCATACGCGGGGCGCTCACCGCCGAGCCGCAGGAACGTGCTCTCCAGGACCGCCTGGATTTCATACTCGCGTTCCGGTTGGGGCATCATGAGCACCGCGCGATGCCCCGCGGAGCTGATCTCCGCCGCCTTGCGCAGGAGCGCGACCTCAGCGTCGCTCTTGTGCGCGCGGAGCTGGTTGACGACTTGGTGGGCGTTGCGGACCACCAGCCCGGGGTGACGGGCGATCAATGCCTTGATGAACTGCTGCCCGCGGGTCAGCGAATCGGCGCTGGCAAAATCGGCATCCTCGAAATCGGCCAGCGTATAGAACGGCAGCTGGGTGTTCGCGAGCGAGTCGACGATTCCGGGAAGCGCGGTCGCCGAGCGCGACTGAACCCCCATGCTCTGCGCCAGCATTGCGGTGTCGGCGCGCTGGCCATAGTAGAATGCCGTTCGCGCGGCGAGCTTGGTGACGAAGAGCGTGGTGGTCTGGTGCCCGCCGCGGGCGACCATCACGAACGCCGCGTCCGGCTCGTCATAGCCGGTCAGGTAGTGGAATGCCGGCAGCTGGAAGAACCGGCCGAAGTCCGTCACCAGGGTTCGCCCGCCGAACGCGATCACGATACCGCTGTCGATCCGGATCGCGAGCGCATCGCGGCGCCCGGCAAACTCGGCCGCGGAGATCTGGGCGCCGAGCGGCGCCGCTAGTCCGATGATCGCGGCACACCAGAGCACCGTCCGCCTAGCCATGGGCCAATTCCTCAGCTGTCTGTGGATCAACGAAAGCGTGTTCACTCTTGGCGATCACCACCGTGGCGACCGCGTTGCCGATGACATTGGTGATCGCCCGTGCCTCGCTCATGAAGCGATCGACGCCCAGCACCAGCGCCACCCCCTCGATCGGCACCACATGGAGCGCCGACAGGGTGCTCGCGAGCACGATAAAGCCCGAGCCTGTCACACCGGCCGCACCCTTCGAGGTGATCATCAGGATCGCGAGTACGCTGACCTGCTGCAGCAGCGAGAGGTGCACACCGTAGGCCTGGGCGATGAAGAGCGTCGCCATGGACAGGTAGATCGAGGTGCCGTCGAGGTTGAAGGAGTAGCCGGCCGGCACCACCAGCCCCACCACCGACCGCTCGCAGCCATAGCGCTCGAGCTTGTCGATGATCCGGGGCAGCACGGCTTCGCTCGACGACGTCCCGAGCACCAGCAGGATTTCGTCGCGGATGTACACCAGCAGCCGCCACAGCGAGAAGCCAAACGCGCGGGCGATGAGGTTCAGCACCACGAAGATGAACACGGCCATGGTGAGGTACACGCAGAGCATCAGGCGCCCGAGCGTGAGCAGCGACCCGATGCCGAACGTGCCGACCGTGAACGCCATCGCCCCGAACGCGCCGATCGGTGCGACCCGCATCACGATCGCGACGATCTTGAAGAAAATGACCTCCAGATACTCCAGCCCGTGGACGACCGGCTGTCCAAGGTCGCGGAGCAAGGCGAGCGCGACGCCAAAGAGCACCGAGAAGAAAACGACCTGAAGCACGTCGCCCTGGGCAAAGGCGCCGACCACACTCGACGGGACGATGTGCACCAGGAAATCCGCGAACGAGAGCCGTGCCGCCGAGGTGGTGTACTGCGACACGTCCGACAGCGGGATCCGCGACGCATCGATGCCGCTCCCCGGGCGCACGACATTCACGACGACGAGCCCGATGGCGAGCGCGAACGTGGTGACGATTTCGAAGTAGACCAACGCCTTGACGCCCACGCGACCCACGCGCCTGAGGTCGCCGGTTCGCGCGATGCCGAGGACGACGGTGAGGAAGATCACCGGCGTGATGACCATCTTGACAAGACTGATGAACGTTTCGCCCAGCGGTCGCAGCTTCGCGGCGGCCGCGGGTGCAAGCGCGCCGAGCAGCGCGCCGCACCCGATGGCGAAGAGGACCTGGACCGTGAGGTTACGGCTGAGTCGGCGGATCCGAGCCTCGGGCAGGGAGACTCGGAAGACTATTCGCCCCCACCACCCCCGACAACCTTCGCGGCGCCTTGCTGGATCTTGTCCGTAACGACCTTGTCCATCGTGCTGCCCGACCCCGCGGGCGGCTTTGCCCCGCCCGGCGTCGCGCCTGGTGTCGCCGCCGCCGCGGGTATCATCCGGAGCTGGGCTGGCGTGAGTAGCGCGCGGGCGCGGGCGTTGGCATCCCGCAGCATCCGCTGAACCTGCGGCGTGGCCTTGTTCAGCCGCGATCCGAGCTGTTGATCATCGATGCTGCGTCCCTTCTTCATGATGTAGTCGAACACCGGCTCGAGCGCCGAGTCACTCTGGGCACGGAACTGTTTGCTGATCGCCTCGAGCTGCGCGACCTGATCCTTGGTCAGCGCGATCGAGTCCTTGCGCACCAGGATCACCTGCACCGGATCCTTGCTCAACCGCTGCAGCTTGTCCCGGATCTGGTCGGCCGTGTACGGCGGTTCCTTGCTGCCGGGGATGAACCCCATGCTCTGGGCCATTGGCGCCCGCTCCGGGCCACCGAACTGGTACTGCACCCCCAGCTGCAGCTGGAATGGCGGGTAGCGCCGGCGCGCGCTTCCAAGATCGGACGGCTGCCCGAATAGCTGGTTGACCTGATACTTGTATGACTGCGTCGCCGGGTCGAACCCGGTGACATACAGCAGCTGGCCATTTGCGGTCGTGCTGACCAGGCTCCGTCCGAGCGGCGTGTTGTCGAGGCCGAACAGCCGCACCAGCGCACCGCTGGTGTTCTGCATCGTGGTGGTGAGGCGCAGCCGGTCGCCCCAACCGAAGCTGCGCGGCGGGTTCCAGTTGAACTGGAGATCGAACCGGGCTTGCCATTGCGTCGTGCAGCTGTTCACGCCGGCAATCCTGCCGAGCTGCTTCAGGAGGCAGGCGCGGGCGCCGGCCGTCGTGGAGGTGAGCAGCTGATTCATCTGGGATGCCAGCGCGGTGTCCGTCGTCGTGGCCGGATTGGGAATGAACGCGAGATCGTTGTTCATGCCGTCACCGTTCACGTCACCAGAGACCGACGGCGTGAACCGCGTGCCGGAGTAGATGTTCAGGCGGGTGCTGACGTTGAACCACCACAGACGAAAGCTCGCGTTGACGTTGATCTGGTGCGTGGGCTGCGTGCTTGCCGCCCAGTACTTCAGGAACGGATCGCCGGCGGTGAACGCGCCGCCACCGCCGCCGCTGAAGAACGACGCACCACCCGGACCGATGAGAACGCGATCGCCGCCCCCGCCACCCCCACCGAGCCCGCGCGCTTCCTGCTGGGTACGGTTGAGCACGTAGCTCACCGTGAGGTTGAGCTTGTTGTTCAACAGCGCATGCGGTGGTGCGAATGAGGCCTGGAACTGCGTCGTGTAGTTGTGCAGGTCGGAGATCACGTCGCGAACCTGGCCGTAGTCCTGGCTGATGCGGTACGCTCCCGGCGCGATGACGCCGGTCGTCGGCACGATCGCGCTCTCCGGCACATAGACCGGCCGGTTTCCTTCACTTGCCAGCGTGAACTGCGGTGACTTGTTGAGGTTCAGGTCAAGCGCGCTCTGGCCATTGACGCCATAGCTGGCAAAGGTCGTGATCCCCAGTGTCCACTTGGCGGGCAGCCGGATGCCATCGATGCCGAGGTTCGCGCGCCACGTCAGCGGTGCCTTATAGCTGCGGTCGTAGACCTGCACGGTCGGCACATTGGTGGCGAACGTCGCCGGGCCGGTGCCGTCGAGGCAGCTGGTCGGCGCCGCGCCGTTGATGGTGTTCCAGTCCGGGATCGGGGTAGCGTCCCCAACGCACGTCAGCAGCCGTCGCGTGTTCGGCAACCCGGTCTGGTCGATCAACGAGGCGATGCTGCCGTTCGATACCGTGTTGCCGTAGCCGCCGATCGAGCCATTGATCGCCCAGCCCGGGGCAACCGACCCGCGCGGCGTTCCGAGCAGCGCCTGGATGAACTCCGGGCTCAACCCCGCCGGCAGCCCGGAGAGGTTGACCGGGCTGCCCGGCCCGGTTGGCGATCCCATGCCGCGGCGGGTGGCCGATGCCCAGGAAAAGCCGAAGCGCGGCGTTAACAGGCGAGAATGCGGAATCTGGTCCGTGCGGATGCCGAAGAGTTGATCGACCGCCGGATTGTACGACGGCAGCGTATTCGGGAAGGCGGCGTCGTAGCGCAACCCGGTCTGGATATTCACCGACTTGCTGACGTTCCATTCGTCCCCGATCCAGAGCGCCGCCGTGGCTCCCTGACTCGACCGCTCGAGACTACCCAGCGTCAGCGAGTAGGACGCGGGGAGGTTCGCGGCGAGGTCGGCGAGCGTCTGGTAGCTGTAGCTCCCGAACTGGTTGCCGGCAGAGTAGGTCGTTGACCAGCTGTAATCGATGTCCTGTCCGATCTTGATCCGGTGCTTGCTGTTCGGTGAGATCCACGAGAATTCGTTCTGGGTGTCCCAGTCGTGCGACGTATTCCGGCTGACGCCGCCACCGCCACCAAACCGAAGGCTGGTCAGGCCGGTCTGCCCACTATCGAACACCGTCCCGATCCGCACACTTGCGGTCGGCAGGTCGGCATACGGCGCGTTCTCATTGTGGGTGTAGTTGTAGGAGCTGCTCAATTCGTCGAGGAAGCCGCGGACGTATCCGGTGAGCCGCGCCGACAGGAACTGGAAGTCGCCGTTGTTCTTGGAACCCAGCGTGGGGTAGGAAAACGGCGCACTTCCGGGAGCGCCGGAATTGGTCCAGTTGCCATTGTGGGTCACCCGCAGCGCGGTCGTCGCCTTCGGCGTCCAATCGAGCACCACGTTGGTGCTGTAGAATCGGTTTTGCCGGTCGCTGGGAAGGCCGGTGATGGAAGTCGGCACGCCCAGGGCGGTCAGCGTGTTGGACACGGCGCTGATGGTATCGCGCGTGATCCCATACTGGGATATCACCGACGAGGGCGGATCGAGCAGCGAGAAGACGTCCGACTGGTTGTCGTTGATCGTCCACGATGCCTGATAGTGGAGTCGTTTCTTGATGATCGGCCCGCCGAACCCGCCACTGTTGCCCATGACGCGTGCGATCGGGTTCGGCCAGGTGGGATCGGTCCAGGCCAGGTGGCTGTCGGCGAAGTTGACCCGAGCCGTTGCGGCGAAGAGATCGGTACCGCCGCGCAGTATCGTTGCCGTCTGGCCCCCAGAGAATCCGGCGACGCGCGGGTCGGCGGAGGTCTGGATCAGTCGGCTGCCAGCGATGGCGTCCTGAGGCAGCCTGCCGCCGCCGAATTTCGCGCCGTCGACGGTGGCGTTGTTGCCACTCGGATCCGCACCCAGCACCGAGAACGCCGTGTCGCCGAGCGAGAGGATCCCCGGGATCTGCGCGGCCAGCGCGATGAGGTCGGTCGGGTCCAGCGAGAAGAGCGCGCCCGCGAGGAGATTCTGCTCGAAGCCGCCGATCGATGCTTCGTCGCCCTTCGGCGTCGCCCGGCGTCCGATCACGGTGATGGTGTCGAGCTCGAACGCGATCTCCCGCAGCGTGATGTCGGCGATCAGCACGGTGCTCAGGCCGGTGCGCGTGACCCGGGTGTTGTAGGGAGAGTATCCGATCCGGCGGACATTGACGAGGTAATCCCCTTCGGCATTGGTGAACAGCGCCGTGAAGATCCCCTTGTCATTGGACTTGGCCGTCTTGACTTCCTGAGTGCTCAGGCCGGTGATGGTGACGGTGACGTCGGCAATCGGCTTGTGATCGACTCCGGTGATCTTCCCCCGGATGATCTCAGTGCCCTGAGCCACGACGGCCGCGGGGAGCAGGAGCAGGAGGGCAGCGACCAGGTAGTTGCGAAGCGTTGTTCCGGGGAGAAACGACGGCTCGGCGGCCAAACGGGACGTAGCTCGCAATGGCGATCCCGGGGATCAGGGTGTTGAAGGTGGAACCGTCGGTCCGCGAACGGTCCGAATTTCTACGGATAATACCTTGTACGCCTGAAGCGCCGCACGGGTTACATGCTGATGATCAGCAGGCGCTTGCACTGCTCAGATGCCCCTTGGTGTGCCGGCGTCGCAAGTGACTGCCACCGGAAGCGCCCATGGGTTGAGACAGCTCGAACCGCGAAGGCGTTTACCGGCGGCCGGTCAGGTGAGCCACCCCGACTCCGTCACCACGACCCAGCCGTTCTCGGTGAGCATGAGATAGACGGTGGTGCTGCCGAAGAACACGCCGGGACGTGGCGCGAGGTGGCCGGAGCCGGGCGAGTCGAACCCGTAATCCAGCGTCATCCGGGCAAACGGCCCGACCTGCTGCACCGCCGATGGCGTGTAGAACGAAACCTTGAAGCTGTCCGCCGCCCGCCAGGCCGGTTCCATCGCCATGCGGGCGCGGCTCGACCACTGGGCACGGACCGCGGGCGCCAGGTCGCGAGCGAGAATGAACAGCGAGTCCCCCGGGCGATCGGCCTCCATGAATGACCGCACCGCGCCGCTGCGCGGGCCGGGCGGCAGCGGTTGCCAGAACGGCGCATGATCGAGTGCGATGGCGAGGAATCGCTGCTGGATGTCGACGGTCGTGGCAGAGTCGGCGAGCGGGGCGTCCTTGCCGAACAGCGCGACCACTTCCTTGATCGCCGACGCGCGCTCGACCGCCGATCCATTGCGCAGTCGCCCGGCGATGTCGGCGGGATCGCCGTGGTAGGCGTTCATGCCGATCAGCATGGTGCGAAAGACCAGTCGCGCCGAGTCGTCGGTGGCGGCGGCGAGTTGCTGCTGCCACTCTCCGATGATGTTCCGTCCCGACATGAGCTGCTGGAACTGCACCGCCTTGACATGCGTGTCACCGAAGCCTACGGCGAGGCGGCTCGGCGTCGTGTCTCGTCCAGGAAGCGCGACCTGTGGATAGGCCGGGTTGCGCCCACTCATCCAGTCGACCCAGCGTGGCCACGGCGTTCCCGCCGCCGGCATCGGTGCCCGTGATCCCGCGATCCATGTGTTTCCAATCCCGTGGCTCAGCATGAGAGCCGATGCGAAGAGGGTGGTATCGTGCGACGCTCGCGCTCGCAGCGTGTCGTTCCATGTTACGGGCTCGAGTACGAAGTGCGCGATCAACCCCACGTCACGGAGGCGCGGCTCGTGCGCCTGGGTCCACTGATCGGCCAGCATGCGGCAGGCGTCCGGCGCGCACGGCCATTGTGCGGTATCGGCCGTGATTGCCGGTGGGCGGTATGTCAGCCCTCCGGCGATGTCCCCGAACAGGTACTCGAGATTGACTCGCATCGACAGCGCGCGACCCGGATCGTTCAGGACCGGCAGCATCAGTAGCAGCTTGGGAAGGTCGAGCTGCTTGCTCATGCCGGTGCCTTCATTGGCCAGCGCCGAAATGGCGGCCGCTGTGTCCCCCTCGGCCATGCGACGCGCGAACGCCTGCGTGCGATCGGCGGCGAGCTTCCTCAGGCTGTCGGCGTTCACGGGCGGGCGGCTCGTCCGTGCCGACTTCAATCGGGCGGCATGCGCCGTAGAGTCCTCCAGCGCATAATGGCGGCTGCGATCGTAGGTGACCGGTGTATGGAAGACCCGCCGATCGGGATAGAAGATTGACTCGGTGCCGACCAGGTGCGCGGTATCATCACGTTCGTGAAAGAGGCGCAGCGCGGCAGCGTG
>ODAK010004885.1_pt1 | contig 13667 bp, 14 predicted proteins | sample 1539591 | NCBI WGS metagenome assembly ODAK01 (sample SAMEA3539303, study PRJEB22396) | soil metagenome | biome: tundra; feature: field; material: soil | place: USA | collected 2010-05 | depth 0.15 m | reverse complement strand
AAGTGGAATTCGGCGTCACCGGATACACGCGCCCGCAGTGCTCCGCCTGCTTCATCAACTCGGTCAAAGATTCGCTCGATTCCATCCTCACCCTCGCCAAGACCGAAGGCATGCTCTTCAAGTGGGGATCGGGCACCGGCACCAATCTCTCCCCGCTGCGTTCGTCCACTGAAGTTCTAAGCGGCGGAGGCACCGCCAGCGGCCCGCTCAGCTTCATGAAAGGTTTCGACGCCTTCGCCGGAGTCATCAAGTCCGGCGGCAAAACGCGCCGAGCCGCCAAGATGGTCATCCTCAACATCGACCATCCCGACATAGTCGACTTCATCGATTGCAAGAGTAAGGAAGAAGCCAAAGCGCACGCCTTGGTAGCCCAGGGCTACGACGGATCGCATCCCGACTCCGATGCTTACAGCTCCATCTTCTTCCAGAACGCGAATAACTCGGTACGAGTGACCGACGACTTCATGGTAGCCGTGATGCGCGACACCGATTTCTCCACCAGAGCAATCGTCGACGGACGCGTAGTCAATACCTATAAAGCCAAAGACCTGCTGCAGAAAATCTCCGAAGCCACCTGGCACTGCGGCGATCCCGGAATGCAGTACGACACCACCGTGAACCGCTGGCATACGTCGAAAAACACCGCCAGAATCAACGCCTCGAACCCCTGCAGCGAGTACATGTTTCTGGACGACTCCGCCTGCAACCTGGCCAGCCTCAATCTGCTGAAGTTCGCGCCCAACGGCACTTTCGACGTGGAATCCTACCGGCAAGCCGTGGACGTGGTCATCACCGCGCAGGAAATTCTGGTCGACAACGCCGGCTACCCCACCGAGATCATAGGCAAGAACTCGCACGACTATCGTCCGCTGGGATTGGGCTATGCCAATCTGGGCGCACTGTTAATGGCCGCAGGCCTGCCGTATGACAGCGACGCCGGAAGAGACTATGCGGCCTGCGTAACCGCCATCATGTGCGGCGAAGCCTATCTCCAATCCTCGCGCATAGCCGAACAATGCGAGCCGCTAACTCCCATAACCGACACAGTACAAACCAGGCTGGGAGTAACCAGTGCGGACAACATGCCCGGAGCAGCCTGCCCCGGCTGGTACATCAACCGAGAGCCGTTTCTGGATGTAATCAGAATGCATAGGGCCAGCGTAAACAACATAGGCAGCACCCATGCCCGTGTGGGGACGGGCGCCTCGCCCGTCCAAGCGGAGCGAAGCTCCGCAGCCACCCAACTGCCCGAGCTAATCGAAGCCTCGAAGCAATGTTGGGACGAGGCCCTGGCGCACGGAGAAAAGCACGGCTACAGAAACTCCCAGGTAACGGTCCTCGCTCCCACCGGAACCATCGGCTTCATGATGGATTGCGACACCACCGGCATCGAGCCCGACCTGGCGCTGATCAAGTACAAGAAGCTAGTAGGCGGAGGCATGATCAAGATCGTGAACAACACGGTCCCCGCCGCCCTCTTCAAACTCGGATACACCCACGAGCAAACCGACGCGATCGTAAGTTACGTCGACGCGACCGGCACCATCGAAGGCGCGCCCCACGTGAAAGACGAGCACCTGGCCGTTTTCGACTGCTCATTCAAGCCGGCCAAGGGCACGCGTTCCATTCACTACATGGGACATCTCAAGATGATGGCCGCCGCCCAGCCCTTCATCTCCGGAGCGATCTCGAAGACGGTCAACCTGCCCAACGCAGCCACGGTTGACGATATTTCGGAAGCCTTCATACAGGCTTGGAAGCTGGGCCTGAAAGCGGTAGCCGTCTATCGCGATGGCTGCAAACAGTCGCAACCGCTGTCCGCCGCGGGAAGCAAAACGGCGCTGAGCAGCGCTGGTGTGGAGCGGGCGCCCTCGCCCGCTGCCGTTGAAGTTGAAGATAATCTGGATGCTCCGCCCCGCGCCGTGCGCCACAAGCTGCAACAAGAGCGCATGTCGGTGACGCACAAGTTCAGTGTCGCCGACCACGAGGGCTATCTCATCGTGGGTTTGTACCCGAGCGGCGACCCAGGCGAGATCTTTATCAAGATGGCCAAGGAAGGCTCGACAGTTTCCGGTCTTATGGACAGCTTCTCGTGCGCTATCTCGATCGCTCTACAGCACGGCGTACCACTGCGCCTGCTATGCGAAAAGTTTGCACACGCACGTTTTGAGCCGAGCGGCTGGTCGAGCAATCCCGACATCGGCTATTCCAAGTCGATCATGGACTACATCTTCCGCTGGCTGCAGCTGCGCTTTCTGACTGGACAGCAGCAGGTGCTGTTCGACAACCTGCGACCCAAGTCCTGGTCCGCCCCGCAAGGTGTCGGCGATCTGAACGGCTCCATCGGTTCCGGCCCAACGACTAACGACCAACGGCCAACGACTGGCCCCATCCACGCCGCCGACGCCCTCGCCAATCTGATCGACATGGGAGACGCTCCCAGTTGCCACGTCTGCGGCTCCATCATGGTCCGCAACGGCAGTTGCTACAAGTGCATGAGCTGCGGGAGCACCAGCGGCTGTTCGTGAGGTCGGGGATGATCCGGTCACACGTTATACCTAGGCATTACCTGCAGCAGTTCCAGGGCTCCGATGAGCGGATATGGGTATATGGCAAGGGCTCTGCGCCACGACAGAGTACTCCGTTGCGAGAAGGAGCCGAGAGGGGGTACTTTGCCTATACGACCAAATCGGGAGTTGCGGACGAGTCCCTAGAAGAGCATCTAGCCAAGTTCGAAGACGAAGCAGTAGAACCGCTACGTCTCATGAGTAACCAATGTTATTGGCTCCGCCCGGGAGATAAGAAGAAAATCGCCGAGTATGTCGGGCTTATGTTCTCGCGGGCAAGTGCACGGCGAAATGGTACAGGGAAGATGTGGGACGAATTGCGCCGTACCTACGAGGAGGCTTCCAAAGATCCCGGTTGGGTGCTCAAGCAGATTTCTCGCTACAAACAAATTAGCGGAAAATTAATCAGCCAGAAGGAATTCTTGGAAGCCGTAGCTCGGGTTCTGCAGAAGGCGGGCACCCCTGAGGAAAAAAAGAATATGTTTCTGACGAACCTCTTGCGCCTCGCGGAGAAGATCTCCGAGGATTTGATTGACAAGCCTTGGCAAATTTGGGATTCGACATCGCCTTCGGAATTTATCACCACAGACAACCCGGTAGTTACAGTCCAGCCTGACGGGAGAGCAGGGTTCTCGATTGGTGCGGGTTTCGCAAACAAGGGTGTTGTCACTATGTTTCCTATAAACCCGACTAGTTGCTTGATTATAGGAAATAGAGGCGCAGATCGCCGTCGCGCAACGGTTCAGGCGGTCCAGGATGTCAACAAGACTCTTGTCATGTGTATGGAGAGATGGTCGTACGCTAAGGCTTTCTCCGTGGACACACAATGGCTCGTCGACCATGCGGGTGCAACACTTAAGTACTTCGAAAACGCTTTTGTACCGAAGTGGAGGGGTAATGATCCAGAGCACCTGAAGAGGCTGATGTCGGACTTGATTTAGGGACCGATGACGTGCCTAATGTTCCTCAGCACTTCCTTTGGTAAGGTGAGGGAGTAGGGATGAATTATGACCAATCGTCTGCAAGAACTTCTTGACGAAGCAAGAAAAAGCGCTCCCACGTCTCACGATAAAGAAGAGCAGCGGCGGAGCTTTGCGTATGGGAACACCAAGATCGAAAATTCCCGTATCACACGGGAAACAGTCGATCAGGAAGCGGAGTCGCTGAAAAAGCAAAGCGCAGATTCCTCGTCCCGCTCGGAATGACAAATCATGACGGACGAGCAAGAGGATCGGCATAGCCGGGCGCTTGATGCCGAGTTGACCACCGATCCGGACGAAAAGGCCAAAGCAGAGGCCCGGAACGGACTGGAACAGTTCGATGCGGTCATCGAGATGGTTGAGTCCTTCTCTCATCCTGACCGCAAGTTCAAGATGCGTCCCTCCTATTTGCTGCACCTGCACCGAATTGCTCTTAAGGGGATCAGCACGTTTGCGGGCAACTGGCCTCCTGCGGGAATTGAAATCCAGGGGAGCCGGCACCAGCCGATCGGTGCGCACCTGGTACCTGGCGTCATCGAAGAGATGTGCGACTACGTGAACGACAATTGGGAGAATAGTGCACCGATTCATCTGGCCGCGTACGCGTTGTGGAGGCTGAACTGGATTCATCCGTTCACGGACGGAAACGGGCGCACGGCTCGGGCGTTTTCTTATCTGTTGCTGTGTCTGCGACTCGGCTATCGGGTGCCGGGAAAGAAAACGATTCCTGAACAGATCGCGAGCGATAAGACTCCCTACTACAGAGCTTTGGAAGCCGCCGACAAGGAATGGGAAGCCGAGAAGCTTGATCTCTCCATGTTGGAGAAATTGCTCTCAGACATGCTTGCGAATCAACTCGCGTCCGTGCACGAGCAGGCGACCGGTGGCCGATCGGCTCCAAGCTCCTAGGGATTGCCCCCGGGGGCTGGCCCACCCTTTCGCTCATCTCAACTCTCGAGGGTGCCCCGCCCTTGTCGCGTTTTTCTGCGACAGGGCGGGGACTTTGACTTCTTTCCTCATCGTCCGAACGTTGTTGTCCAAATTGGCCTGCTTTTTTCGTCACATTTTTCTTGTACGCCCATCACAGACTCCCAACCGCAAACGGCCTTAACATTCTTCCAGAGTGCAGCATCGAGAAGTGCGCCCGTCTCTAGAGACGGACCCACAAGCCGCCGCAAGACCATTTTCGGCGCTCTTTGACAAGCAGTTGGAACGCACCCGAAAAACCCCGCCAAACTCCAGATTCCCCCGCCAAGTGCTGATTTCTGAAGAGTTTACAGCTAAGTCCTTTAATGCGAATGCTTTAGCGAAAATCGGGGGGGGGTATTACCAACCAGTAAATGGTCAAGATTCCTAGATGGATGGATGGTGTCGGCACGCGGGCGGGGCGCCCGCGCCACACGAGCGGACCCCGGAGTCTCCACACACCCGGCGTAATTCGGCAGCTTCATCCTTCGCCCAACCGCGGCCGCTTCCGGCCATTTTTGTCGGAGGCCTTTTTGTTGGCGTCGTGGACATGGCTTACGCCATGCTGGTCTACAGTCCCAGGGACCCGCTTCTGATTCCGCGGCATATTGCCACCGGAGTCCTCGGCCCGAGGGCGTATGGCGGAGGCGGAGGCACGGTCGCGCTCGGGTTCGTCCTGCATTTTGTCATCGCGCTGGGAGCGGCTGCGGTCTACTATCTTGCCAGCCGAAAACTTCCATTGCTGCTCACTCGCGCCGTTCTTGGTGGGATGATTTATGGCGCGCTGGTTTACCTGTTCATGCATTATGTGGTGCTCCCACTGTCGGCGGTTCCGAAGGGACACCACACACCGCTCATCTACCAGGTGACGGAGTTCGTCGAGCACTGGTTCTGCGTTGGGCTGCCCATCGCGCTCTCGGTGCGCCATTATTCGCGTGGACGCACTTGAAGGGCGCGAGGCCCCCTAGCAAATGCTCCGAAGCGATGTCCCTGTTAAGCTTGCTGGACATGAAACCCACGACCATATCTCGCCGGATCTGGCTCATCTTGATGTTGGTTGCGGTATTGAGCTTAGGTCTGCATCTCGCCTCCGCGCAGAAGAAAGAAATAGTCTGGAGCGCGGACGAGAAGCCGCTTGCCCGACCAGATTCACGGGTTGCGCGGCCTGGCGGATGATGTCCGCGCGGGAACTACAAAGGATTTGGCGCTGAAGATCCGGAAGCTGCCCGCGACCGACAACAAACTGCGGCTGGCAGTCGGGTTGGCGGGACTTTCCACCGAAGGCGATTTTGGGCACGACACGCTGCAGGAAGTGGCGACGACGCTGGCCGAGACGTTGCGCGAGCGGCCTGTGGCTTGGGCGGAAGGTAAGCAGACCGACGCGGGCGGGGGCGCCCGCGCCACACGCACACCTACTTTTTCGTATATCGAGTTGGCCTCGCTGGTGCGTTACGAGCATGTGGATGCCTCGCTTGATGACGAGCAGTTTCGCGCAGCCATGAAGGGGTTGGAGGCGGATGACCGCAAACGGGAGCATCCGGAGTTTACGCTGCAAGACCTTTCGGGCAAGACCTGGACTTTTTCAGCACTGCGCGGCAAAGTTGTGCTGGTAAATTTCTGGGCGACCTGGTGTCCGCCATGCCGCAAGGAGATGCCCGATCTGGAGACGCTTTACCAGCGCTTTGAATCGAAGGGATTCGTGGTGCTGGGCATTTCCGACGAAAAGGCGGCAAAGGTCGACCCCTTTATCCGCGAGCGCAAGGTTTCGTTCCCTGTGTTGCTTGACCCGGAGCGCAAGGTAAATGAAACGTTTGTCGTGCAGGGAATTCCGAAAAGTTTTGTCTACGACCGCGAGGGGAAGCTGGTAGCGCAGTCGCTCGATATGAGAACGCAGAAGCAGTTTCTGGAAATGCTGGCAAAAGCTGGACTGGAGTAGAGACAGGGCTTGCCCCGTCTCCCCGGCCACAGACGCGGCAAGCCGCGTCTCTACGAAGAGCAGAGAGGATTGACAATCATGAAGAAGCGAATTGTTGGGGTAGCACTAGTCGTGGGGATTCTGGCAACGCTCACCGCCGCGCAAGAGACGATGAAGAAAGAGGCGCCGCCGAAGCCGGCGGTGGGACCGTCCCAGGTGCTGCTGGAAAATTGGAATGACATTGGGCGGAAGTTGATTGCGATGGCGGAGGATTTTCCCGAGGACAAATACGACTTCAAGCCTGTGCCGGCTGTGCGCAGTTTTGCCGAGCAGCTGTTGCACGCCGCGAATGCGAATTATTTCTTCACCAATCCGGCAATGGGGCTGAAGCCGCCTCCCGGAGAAGATCCCAAACGTGACCAGTACAAAACGAAAGCAGCGGTGGTCGAGTTTGTGAAGAAGGCATTTGCTGATGGCGCGACAGCGATCAAGCAGAAGGGCGACAAGGGCATGAGCGACTTGATCGTTGATCCGTTCGCGAATCAGCAGGTTCGAGTCTCCGACATGGCTTGGGGACTGCTCGAGCACTCGGGCGAGCACTACGGGCAGCTGGTTGTTTATTACCGGGTTGCCGGGTTGGTGCCGCCGGAGTCGCGCCCCAAGAAGTAGTCGCGGCGCTGCTACCATAGCTTCGTGAGTGCGCTGCTTGAAGTCCGCGATCTGACCATCGAGTTCCGGCAATCGGCGGCTGGGCAGGCGCTTCCGTCCAGTGCTGAGGCGAGGGCCGTTGTATCGGTGGCCGCGGTTCGCGGGCTTTCATTTTCTATTGCAGCGGGAGAAGTGCTGGGCCTGGTAGGTGAATCGGGCTCGGGAAAATCCATCACTTCGCTCGCCATTATGGGTCTGCTCCCGGCGCTGGCCAGGGTCACGGGAGAAATCACTTTTCAGAATGGTGACGGCGTGCCCACGCATCTCGCGGCCCTGCCGCCCGAACAGTTGCGACAGCTTCGCGGGTCGCGCATTGCCATGATTTTTCAGGAGCCCATGACCGCTCTTAACCCGGTCATGCGTGTCGGCGAGCAGATCGCCGAAGCCGTCCTCGCTCACCATCGCGTCTCTAAAGCGGAAGCATGGCGGAGAGCGGTCGAAGGGATGCGCGACGTGGCCATTCCCGATCCCGAGCAGCGCGCCCGCAGCTATCCGCATCAGCTCTCAGGAGGCATGCGGCAGCGCATCATGATTGCCATGGCCATCGTCAATCGTCCGCAACTGCTCATCGCCGATGAGCCCACCACCGCGCTCGATGTCACCATCCAGCAGCAAATCCTCGACTTGCTGAATGACCTGCGCCACAAGTTTGGATTGGCGATGCTGTTTATCTCGCACGATCTGGCGGTTGTTTCGCACGTTGCCGATCGCGTTGCCGTGATGTACGCCGGAAGTCTGGTTGAACTGGGCGCCAAGGCCGACATTTTCCGCGCGCCCGCGCATCCGTATACGCAAGGCCTTTTGCATGCCATCCCCACACTCGCGACCGATCGCTCCGTACCTCTCGCGACCATCGAAGGAACGGTCCCTCGTATCGCTCAACTTCCTCCGGGATGTCCGTTTGAACCGCGTTGCCCGCACCGAATCGCCGCCTGCGCCGTCGAGTTCCCTCCGCTGGTCGAAGTCAGCGCCGGACACTGGGCTCGCTGCCCGGTCGTGAATCCGCCGCGAATCTGATACACATAATCTGATCTGAGTTACGGTATAAATATGGACGGCATCGGCACCAACCGCCTGGAAGCTTTTAGTGACGGCGTCATCGCCGTGATTATCACCATCATGGTGCTGGAGCTCAAGCCTCCGCGCGACACCTCGCTCGCCTCGTTGCGCAACCTCGCGCCCGAGTTTCTTAGCTACCTTCTGAGCTTTCTCGTGGTTGCCATCATGTGGGTGAATCATCACCATATGCTGCATGCCGCCCGCCGCGCCGACGCTCGCCTGCTCTGGTCGAACAACGCGCTCCTCTTCTGGATGTCGCTCGTCCCCTTCGTTACGGCCTACATGGGCGATCATTCTCGCGATCCTCGCGCGGTCGCTGTCTATGGTGTGGTGCTTTCACTGTGCTCTGTGTCTTTCGCTGTGCTGCGCTCCGCCATTATTGAGCATCATCGCGACAATCCCGAGATGGTCCGCTACCATCGCCGCATACAGTCCAAGAATTTGCAATCGTTGCTTCTCTACCTTGCGTCGATACCACTGGCGTTCATCGATGTTCGCATCTCATTTTTTATTTTTGTGTTTGTTGCGCTCTCCTATTTTCTTCCCGAACGGAAGCTGGCGGAAGCGGAAGCGGAAGCCGCGGCCGCGACTCGCGGGTAGAAGCGGCGCCGATCCGCCTCGCATTGCGGCGGAGACACCGGAAGCCGCGTCTCTACGGGGAATTATCCCCCGCGCTCGTCGTTTCCCCTCCAGAGAAGCTATAATCCTCCCTTTGTGCGCATCCTTCTTCTAAGCGACATTCACAGCAATCTGGAAGCTCTGGACTCCTGTCTAGCGGCCGCTCCCGCGCACGACCTCGTCATCAATCTCGGAGACACGGTCGGCTATGGCGGCAATCCCAACGAGGTGATTGCCAAAGCGCAAACTCTGGGAAGAGTTTTCGTCCGCGGCAATCACGACAAGGCGGTCAGCGGCCTCATGAATCTTGAGGAATTCAATCCCGTCGCCGGCCTGGCTACGCTCTGGACGCGCGACCAACTTTCGTCGGAAAACCTCAAATGGCTCCGGTCGCTCCCGCAGGGACCCATCCATGTCGACGAACTTCCCGGGATTCAGTTTGTCCACGGGTCTTCGCTGGACGAAGATGAATACATGGTCAGCGCCCGCGACGCGATCGAACCGCTCATTACCGACCCTGTCCCGATCACCTTCTTCGGGCACACTCACCTGCAGGGCGGCTTCGTGCTTACGGGCGAGATCAGCGAGGCTTACCGTCCGGGATATCGCACGGTGGGGCAGCCCGAGTCTTCCGACTGGCCCCTGCGCAAGGATTGCCGCTATCTCATCAATCCCGGCTCGGTCGGCCAGCCCCGCGATGGGGACTGGCGCGCGGCCTTCGCGGTGTTTGACTCGGAGGCCTGGATCGTGACTTTCTATCGCGTGCCTTACAACCTGCGCGTGGCACAGGAAAAGATTCTGGCCGCTAATTTGCCGCAGCGGTTGGCTACGCGGCTGGCTACGGGAAGGTAGAAAGCATCGCGCGACCGCCCCATGCGACGGTGCGTCTTGCCCAACGCCGGTTCGCAAGATCAGTGGACTACCGCTCTCAGATTCGTTGGCGCTGTTGGAGGAATGAAGTCTATTGGAATATTCCTGGACTGGCGTCCTTCGAGCTGTGCGAGCTTGTTTTCAAGAGTGGTGAAGTTATCCTTGATCACGTCTAACTGCATACATTGGTCAGGTCCAGAATCTTTGCGTACTGGTCGTTTTCCTTTTCTCGCAAATCCGTTGTTTTTACGGCTCTCTCTATTTCCTGGTTCTGAGACTCGAGCTCAATTTTCTTCCACTCCCAAAAGCCTCCGGTACCGACCAACGTTCCAATTAGAAAGGTAACGACTGTCCAAGCGGAAAGGGGTGATTCTCTCATAGACCTCCTCGAGGTTGTCCGGTGAGCACGCAATGAACCGACGGACAGCAAATAGCCGGCCCGGAGAGGATTCTGCACCGACGTTGAGAGACAAATGTTAGCACGACGTAGAAAGCTCCCTCGCATGCTTCGGAGGAAGTGCGACCAGGTTGTAAACTCGCTCTATGCCTCCACGCTCTTCCACTTCCAGCAATCTTTTCTCCGCGCCAAAATCCGCGGCTGCCGCCCATACTGCCCACGTTGATGGCGGAGCCCGCGGCAATCCCGGGCCTGCGGGTTATGGAGTTGCCATTCAGGACGCATCCGGACACCCAGTTGCCGAGCTTAGCGAGTATCTCGGGCACCATACCAACAACTACGCTGAGTATCAGGGACTTCTCGCGGCGCTTGGTTACGCCGCCGAACACCAGATCAAGGCGCTCACTGTGATTAGCGATTCCGAGCTGATGGTGCGACAGATGAAAGGCATCTACAAAGTTCGGCATCCGGAACTGCGTAAGCTGTACGAAGAGGCGCAGCAACTGGTGCGGCGGCTGGAGCACTTTGAAATCCGCCATCCTTTGCGGGAACACAACCAGATTGCGGACCGGCTGGCGAATGAGGCGATGGATCGGGGACGATAGAATCTCGATTTGGTCATAGTGAGCGAATCTAGGAATTTGCAGTCCGCCGCCAAAAGCAGGTCCTTCGCTTTGCTCAGGATGACAATGTTTATATTGGGACGACGTTTCGTTTACCTAGGAACGGTGTTTCCGTGGTGGATCGCGCAAAGTTTTTGCTTCCCTAACTCCGCCTGCCGGATTACCATTGCGCCCTCATCGCCATCCACAGGAGGACGCCACGATGATCGGAGCTCAATCCTTTGTTGGAATCAACTTCTGGGCCGTTCTGGTCTGCGCCGTTGCGACTATGGTGATTGGATTTCTTTGGTATTCCCCGATTCTTTTTGCTGGGCCATGGATGCGCTTGATGGGCATCGATCCGAACGACAAAGCCAAGCTCGCCGAGCTGCAAAAAGGCGCCGGAAAACTCTACGGCCTGTCGTTTGTCGCCAGCCTGGTGTCGGCCGTGGTACTGGCGAAAATCATTGACATCGCCACCGTTAACACCATTCTCTACGGAATGAAAATCGGCTTCGCCGTCTGGCTGGGATTCGTGACCACAGTCCAACTGACGGGCGCACTATTCGGCAAGCAACCGACGAAGCTCTACTTGATCAACACCGGATACCAGCTGGTCTGCTATCTCGCCATGGGAGCAATTTTGGCGAAGTGGCCGCACTGAAGCCAGGTTTCAAAAAGTTTAGAGTGTCAAGGTTGCAAAGTTTGGGATGACTTCGTGCGTTTACCCCCGTGCATCAATCTTCCTCCTCGTCTTCCTGCTGCTTCTGCCGGGTTGCCAACGGCATGCGGAGCGGATTGTAGTTGGATCCAAGAACTTTACCGAGCAACTCATTCTCGGCGAACTGTTCGCACAGATGATCGAAGCGCGAGCTCATCTTCCAGTGGAACGCCGTTTCTACCTGGCGGGCACATTTATCTGCCAGCAGGCAATACTGGCGGGGCGGATTGACATCTACCCGGAATATACGGGTACGGCGCTCACAGCGGTGCTTAAACAGCAGCCCAGCGGAGACAAGCGCGACGTCTATCAACGTGTGAAGCGGGATTACGCAAACAAGTTCAGGCTGAGCGTCGGGCCGCCGCTGGGCTTTGACGACACTTTCGCCATGGTCATCCGCGGGGAGGACGCGCGGCGGCTGCAACTGAAGACGCTGTCGCAGGCGGCTGCGTTTGCGCCGCGCTGGCGCGCCGGTTTCGGATACGAATTCATGGAGCGTCCGGATGGATACAAGGGTCTGGTCGCAAGCTACGGCCTGCGCTTCGCGGAGGCGCCGCGAATCATGGATCTGGGGTTGATTACGCGGGCGCTCAAAGAACGGCAGGTCGACATTATTGCAGGGAATAACACGGATGGGTTGATTCCAGCGCTGGACCTGTTTGTGCTGGAGGACGACCATCATTACTTTCCTCCCTACGAGGCGGTGGCGATCATGCGCGGCGAGATGCTGAAAAACCATCCGGAGGTAGCGGTGGCGCTCGAACCGCTGGAGGGAGCGATCTCCGACGCGGAAATGCGCCGGCTGAATTATGCGGTGGATGGAGAACATCGCGACCCAACTGAAGTTGTGCGAGAGTTTTTGCGAAGGCGGAACTTGGTCAATTGAGTATGCCGCGAAAGTGAGAGACTGCCGGGCCGGCGAATGAACACACCGTCGCGAAGGAAGGAATTGATTTGAGCTCAAACAGCGAGGCAGTGAATGCCGTTCGAGCTGCTGACGCCGCGTGGCTGAAAGCCTATGAGGCGAAAGACGTCGACAAAGCTGTCTCGTTCTTCGATGAGCAAGGCTCCATGTTGGTGCCCAACTCTCCCATTTTGATGGGGAGGGATGCGATTGCGAAATTCATTGCGAGAGGTTTCACGCTGCAGGATTACAAGATCACGTGGCATCCGGACCAAGCCGGCGTCGCTCAGGCGGGCGACCTCGGTTACACGAGCGGCAAATACGAAATGAGTTTCAATGATGCATCGGGCAGAACTATCTCCGATAAAGGGAAGTATCTAATGGTGTGGAAAAAACAGCCGGAAGGCGCCTGGAAGGTGTTGTTCGATACATCCAATTCCGATCTTCCCTTGTCGCCGCCATCTAGTTTTTCTTTCCCAGCGGGATAGTAATGAAGTTGAGCTTTTTGGCTTACTCTTCGACCGGTTGCGCATTCAATTCCTGCGCCGGTTCTCCGGCGGCCAGGCCCTGGGCGATGATTAGGCGGCGGGCTTCGATGCGGAGTTCGGGGAGCGCTCGTCCGAACCAGATCGCGCCCAGGACGCAGGCCACACCTCCGATGGCAACCGTTATCGGCGCGCCGATGCGGTGGGCCAGCGCTCCGCCAAAGAAAGCTCCGAAGGGGGCCATACCCATGAACATCATCGAATAAACGGACATGACGCGGCCGCGCAGTTGGTCGGGAACCATGGTCTGGATCAGCGTGTTCGAGCAGGCCATCTGCAACATCATCGAATAGCCTGCGGGCAACAGAAGAGCGACTGACAACCACAATGAAGTCGAGAAGGAAAAGAAAAACAGGCTGATCCCCAGGCCCGCACAGCTGATCGCGACCCAACGGCCGAGTCCTTTCACCCCGGTCTTGGCAGCGAGCGTCAAGGCTCCGAAAAGTGCGCCTACTCCGGTGGCGCCCATCAAAATGCCGAGGCTGCGTGCGCCGCCGTGGAGGATCCTGTCGGCGAAGACCGGCATCAAGACGGTGTAGGGCATTCCGACCAGGCCCACCAGGCCAATCAGCAAAAGCAGCGCACGAATGACCCGGGTCTGGTTGACCCAGCGAAAACCTTCGATGATATCCTCAATCGGCGAATGCTGGCTGGCTCGCGGGGGGGAGTGCACCTGCATGAGCGCTAAACCGATGATCACGGCGACGTAGCTGATGGCGTTGGCGGCAAAACACCAGCCCTCCCCGATTCTTGCCACCAGAATTCCGGCTACGGCCGGTCCGATTACGCGCGCGCCGTTGAACATCGAGGAATTC
>ODAK010004883.1_pt1 | contig 13668 bp, 11 predicted proteins | sample 1539591 | NCBI WGS metagenome assembly ODAK01 (sample SAMEA3539303, study PRJEB22396) | soil metagenome | biome: tundra; feature: field; material: soil | place: USA | collected 2010-05 | depth 0.15 m | reverse complement strand
ATTTTCATCCATGGAGGGCCGCAGGCCCATGGGCACTCCCTCGCAGCCGCGGCTCTGTAGGTCGCGGGCAATCAAGCGGTTTTGCGGGTTTTTCAGCAGCCTGCTAAGTCTCGTCTTCCCAGCCCTTTACCGGGTGACCTGTGATCTGAACCAAGCTTCTGGGTTTGATCGTATAAGCCACGCCGTTGTGCTTGTCTATCTCATCCCGATAGCTCATCACCGGCCCGGGATATCCGATCAACTGCCAGCCGACCATCCCGGCGTTGCCGCCGTGCAACGGATCGGAGAACATACCTTCTAAGGTGTGTGTACGCAGTATCTTGAAGAAGGTTGTCTTCTCGATTGCTTTAAGCCGTTTGTCCTGCTCTTCGGGCGTCGCCGAGCCGAAGTCTTCACCGAGCGCTTTAATCCCGGCGCGGTAAATCTGCTGCGGCGTCTCCTTGCCTTGGTACCCGTGTTCGGGCAGCGACTCCACGAACGGGCCTTTGGTGTAGCGGTACTTGTCTTTGCCCCAGGGTCCCGCGAGCTGCCGGTCGATATAAAGCACCACGTTGGCTTCGTTGGCACCGGGACCGCTCTCGTCCGTCGGAAAGATCCGGGCGCAGGCGGCTTTCACAGAATGCGCTTCTGCCTCGGTGAGGTAATGCAGCGGGACTTTCGTTTCCGCCGCTCCGGCGAATTTATAGAGCAGCGGAATTGCAATAAAGTGCCGTCGTTTCATGCGAGTGCCCCCGGGTTCTTCAGGTATCGGTCGATCAGCGCATCTACGGATCGGTAGGTCATGGCGATTATCGTCAGAGTCGGATTGCCGGAGCCACTTTGCGGAAAGGTCGATCCCCCGGTCATGAACAGGTTCGGCATCTGCCAGTGTTGAAGATATGGATTCACTACACTGGTCGAAGGATCAGAACCCATGATCGTTCCACCCTGCACATGGGTGCTCTGGTAAAAGGTCACCGAGTAACGGTTGCCGACTCCTCGGGTCTCCCCGACTTTGGCGCCCATTGCCTTCGCAATCGCCGACCCGGCCTTGATGGCCATGTTGGTCTGGGCTTTCTCGTGATCCGTCCAGTCTAACGTGAGACGGATCAACGGGTCACCGAACTTATCTGTATAAGTTGGATCAAGGTCGAGATAGTTCTGGCGATAGGGGAAATGGCCGCCTTCAAAGGCGACCGAACTGGACTTGTCGTACCACTTGAGCGCGGCCTTCTTCCACTCGGAACCCCACTCCGCTTCGGTCTCTCCGGGCGGCACCCGGCCGAAGCCAGCAACGGGACCTTCGCCCGTACTCGTAACGCGCATGGTCCCTCCCCGAAGCAGGCCGGTGGCGGGGTCGAAGGCGTTGTCGCCATCGAAGTCGTCGATGCCATACCCGAGGCCGCCGGAGCCCATAAAATTGTTCAAGTTTTTGTTTAAGAAGAAGCGAGTGTTGGCGCTCACCTGGTGGGTCAGATTGCGACCGACAACTCCTTTGCCTGTAGCGGGATCATACGGCTCTCCGAGTTTTGACATGAGCAGGAGCCGGGTATTGTTCAGAGTCCACGAACCGAGGATTATGATGCGGGCGGGCTGTTCGATTTCCTGCCCCGTAGCGTCGAGATACTGAAGCGCTTCGGCTCGCCCCTCCTTATGGACAACCCGGCGAACCTGGCAACCGTTCCGGAGGGTGAAGTTCTTCTTCCCGACCAGAAGCGGCATAAGCGTATTGGTCGGCTGGGACTTTGCGCCGACCATGCAGCCGAACCGGGTGCAGTAGCCGCAGTAGAGACACCCGGAGCGGGTTACGCCGTCGGGGTTCTTATAGGTCTGGCTGGCAGTCGCGGTCGGAGCCGGATAGGGGTGGTGGCCAAGGTCGATACAGGCCTTCCGGAACTCTTCCGTTACATATGTAGTTTTATGCGGCGGCAACGGGTATTCATTCGACCGGGGACCCTCGAACGGGTTCCCTCCCGCCACCTTGACCCCCTTCAGATTCCCCGCCTTGCCGCAGACGCCCATCATCTGTTCGGCGCGGTAGTAGTTGGCCTCGAGCTCGTCGTAAGTGACGCCCCAGTCCTGGGCTGCGATCCCGGGCGGAAGTTTCGCTTCGCCGTGGCGTTCCCGCAGATGGCTGGCGAGCCGGAAGACTTCCGGGGTGAAGCGGAACGAGAGTGCGCCCCAGTGTTCGCCCGCGCCGCCGGTTCCGGTGCCCGGCTGGAACGACCCGTATTGCCGGACTGGAGCGGCCGTCGCTTTCGAAGAGTGCCGGTGGGTGAGAGTTTCGTCGGCCAGATTCTGCATCATGCGCAGGCGGACCACGTAGTCGAGCTCGTCCATACCGGTCGAGTACTCGGACGACTTGCGCGCAGGACCGCGCTCCAGCACCACGACCGACAGGGGCGTCCGCGACGTGATTTCCTTCGCCATAAGCAGGCCGGTCCAGCCGCCGCCGGCGATCACGACGTCAACAGGTTTGAGCCGTTTCATTCGTTTGATATTACTGCAACGCGATACCTGAGTTTTCGGTGAGCGCGCATGAACGCGCCGGAACATAACTACCGGCGACTTGCCGCGGCCGGAAGCAGCTTGCAGCCTGCGACGCGGCCGACAGGCTCAATGGTGCCGCCTCGACCTCCCGCTGACGCAGGTGCATTTGCGAGCGGGAATAGACAAGATGAATGGTCGATTAAACGTAAGTATGCTGAGCCGTCATGATGGCTCGAATTCTGAGAATTCTTGCGGGCGGGACCGTGGCGGCCAGCCTTGCGTTTCCGCAGGCGCCCTCTTCGAGACCAAGCCCCGGTGCGGCAAATGCCCTCTCTCCTCCACCGGATCAGAATGCCGGCGAAGTCATTGGCCCCGACAACCTTATCTATTCGGTGGCGGATCTCGACCGTTCGGTCGCGTTTTATCGCGATACTCTCGGGCTCGAGTTGACAAGCCAGGTGGGACGCGCGGCGGGCTTACCTGCTCCCGCTCCGCTGAACGAAGCGTTGTCAGATCTGACGGGTACACACGGCGCCAAATTCCGCGCGGCTACTTTTGAACTCCCCGGAGCCGGGTTTGGTCTGGAGCTAACCGAGTTCACCGGCATCGAAAAAAAGGCCGGAGAGGCGCGCACCTATGATCCGGGCGCGGCCATGCTGGTTCTTACGGTTCGGGACGTCGACGCTGTGCTTTCATCAGTGAGAAAGGCCGGCGGCCGTATCGTGACCGCAGGCGGCGAACCGGTCAACCTCGCAGGCCGAAACGGAGGCGGGCGCCGGTTCGTGTTCGTCCGCGACCCGGATGGCGTGTTGATCGAACTCTCCCAGCCCTATCCGCTGCCATCGACGACCGCTGCGCTGGGCAGCCAGGTGATCGGAGGCCGATTCGGCCTCACGGTCGAGGACACTGAAAAGACCCTCAACTTTTATCACCGCGTGTTCGGATTTGAGAGTAAGCCAGGCGCGGCTTTCGCGGCCAATTCTGTGGTTCAGAATGGGGTGGGCGCCACGGGAGCGCAATTTCGAAACAGTTCCGCCACTTTGCCTGGCGGAGCGGTGACCTGGGAGCTCGTTGAGTCCAGAAACATCGACCGCAAGCCATTCCGGCTGCGCGTTCCCGATCCGGGTGCGCCGGCGTTTTCTCTCGGTGTGCGCGATGCGGACGCCCTGGCAGCCCGGGTCCAAGCCGAAGGCGGCTCAGTGGTTTCCCGCAGCGGGGGATTGGATAAGAAACCGGGAATTTTCGTCCGCGACCCGAATGGTTTCCTGATAGAGCTCATTCAAAGGCCGGTCTACTAAACAACTACCGCTCAAGCCGGAAGGATCGGTTGCGACTGAGAGTCGCCTGAAGGAAAAGCGCAGCGCACGCACATTGCGTGCCGCGTCGGCACTCTGCCGACGCCAGGCCATTCGCAAAAGCCGGTGTCGAGAAAGTCTCGACACGGCACGTTGAGAACGTGCGCCACGTGAATTCCCAGGCAAAGGTGAAACCTGCGGATCTCCGGCGGCAGGACGACCTTAACAGTTATCCACGGACCAATCATACTAATGTAAGACCATGACGAGAACCATCGCGATCGCTCTGACTTTCCTGGCCCCGGCCTTTGCGCAGACGGCGGCGCCAAACCCGCTCTCCAGCTGGCTGAAGACTGCCTACACGAATAACCACAACAACATTCTGCGATCCGCCGAGAAGATGCCCGAAGAGAACTACGGGATGCGGCCGGGCACGCAGCCGGAAGTGCGGACCTTCGGTCAGCAACTCGGGCATGTCGCGAACTTCAACTTCCTGTGGTGCTCACAGGCCAAGGGTGAGAAGAACCCGAACGCCGGGACCAATCTGGAAAAGCTGACGACGAAGGCCGAGTTCATCAAAGCGCTCACCGATTCGTTCGGCTACTGCGATCCGGTTTATGCCGCGCTCACCGACGCTTCGGGGACGGAGATGGTGGACATTACGCAGGAGAACGGACGCCAGACGCGCAATCTGCGGATGGCGCTGCTTATCCTGAATTACGGCCACAACAACGAGATTTACGGGAGCGTGGTGACGTCGCTGCGGATGAAGGATATCGTGCCCCCGGCGTCGGAGCCGCGGCCCGCGCAGCCGAAGCCGTAGCTTTACTGCTGAACAGGGATCGTCACGCCGGACTGCGACTGCAGCCCGTTGATGGTGGCCAGTACGGCGGCGCTGCCGCTGGTTGCGGAGGGTATCGTCACATTGAACTGGTAAAGCCCTGGTTCGATCAGGCCTGCGTAGGCCACGTTGGCGGTCGCGCCGCCGATCGAGATCTGAACCTGGTTCGCGAGGGGTTCCGGTGTAGTGACCAGCTGGCCTGTTGAAACGGCAGGATTCGTGAGGCCGAAGCCAGTGCCGAAGAGCAGAACGACTTCGCCTGGCTTCGCCGGAGACGCGGCCGACACCAGCGTGTAGTCGGAATGTTCCGCCGCTACAATGCCGCCGGTTCCGGCGAAAAACGCCGGGGCGAATTGCTGCAACTGGGCATTTACGACATTCGAGGTTTGCTGGTTCAGAGTAGCCTGAACTGCCACGGAACCGATGGCGGTATCGGTCGGCGCGAGGACGTTGATCTGCGTCGGGCTGACGTACTCGATATATGCCGGTTTGCCGTCGATGGTGACGGACACACCCTGCAACGTCGTGGGGAGCGCTCCGTTGACGAAGTCCGAAGCCTGCCAGACATAAGTCGTGGCCGCAAGGTTCGAGCCGAAGATCGAGACCCAGGTGGCGGGGGCGATACCGGCCGCGAAGCTTCCGGAGTTGACGACGCCGGTGATCGTCCCACCACCGGTTTGCGTTCCCTGCTCGGTCAGGGTGACAGCCACGCTGACGGGGCTACCAGTGGCACCAGCGGCGGTGATCTGAATGGTGCCGTTGTAAGTCCCCACCGCCAAGCCTGCGGGGTTGATCGAGACCGTGACCGTGGATGGCGCAGTCCCCGAAGCGGCTGATGCGCTCAGCCAGGTCGCACTCGAGGTGGCCGTCCAGGTGAGAGTGCCGCCACCGGTGTTCGTGATTTGGAACGTCTGCGTCGCAGGGGTCGAGCCGTTCACCGAGGTAAAGGAAAGTGTGGTGGGCGTGACCGCAATGGCCGGGCTGGATGGCGAGGCCACCATAACGTTGATGCCGTCCTTGCCGGTATTCGCGAACACGCCGATATTCACGAGGCCGGACAAGGTTGCCGGGAGGTTGGCGGTGATCGATGTCGACGTCCAGGATGAGACCGACAGCGTAACGCCGGTTCCTCCCGCGGGGGTCGCTACCACTTTGCAGCCGTTACAGAGTGAGCCTAAAGCCGCGCCGGTGATGGTGATGTTCTGGCCGGAATTGACGAGGCGCGGTGAAGTGCTCGCCAGAGGCCCGACTGAGATGATGGCTGTCGCAATCTTGCAGCGGGCGGAGGCGAAGTAACCGATAGCTTCGGTCACAGTCCCGCAATCGAACGTGCCGAGGGAGGAACTGGTGACCTGATAATCGCCGGTCCCGGCGACGAAATCGTTATAGAAGATGGTGTTCGTGGCGCCGCCATTCTGAAGCTGCACCGTACCCCACGCGACCCGGGCGAGGTCCGTGATCTGAACACCGGTGCTGTTGACCATGCCGAAGAACGTGCCGCCGTTGCTGGTTAGGTAGACGTCGTTCGCGGGCGTGTTTCCAATGGATGACCAGTTCGTGGTGCCGGACAGGAACGACCGCACGATCTGACCGGTATAGTGCGACTCACTCGTCACATTCGCGATTCCCGGGGCGTTGCAGTTGTAAGGCTCGAGGCTCAGGTTGGTGAAGGCGGACGGGTCGACGTGGCAATAAGGCACGATACGAGTGTTGGCGGAGGTCTGTGCCACGAAGTTCATCGAAGCGCTGGTGAGTGAGACAATGCCGTCGCTGGCGTTGGCGAGGGACGCGCCGCTCAGATTACTGGTGTAGGTTCCTGCATTACCGATTACCGAGATCGCGTTGACGCCGCGCAGATCGTCGACATGCTGGTTCCACATGGAAAGGTTCCATAGAAACGCACTGCCCGGGATCAGTTCGGCACTCTGCGTACCGGCATTGATAATGCCGGCGAAATTCTCGGCCACAAATGAGCCGAAATTCGGCGTTGCGATGAGGACGAGTTTGCGAATCAGAGTGTTCGCGGGAGGGGTCAGCGTCCCGTTCGTCTGCAACCCGGCGAGATAGGAACGGACGATGAGGCCGCCGATGCTGTGGGCGACCACGTCGATCTGTGTGACCGGGGTGCCGTTGTCATAAGTGATGCTCTGCAGGAACGCGGCAAGGTCGTTGCCGAGCGTTTCGAGGGGCTGGTTCGGGTCTTCTTTGCAGTTATCGAAAAAGTAGACGACGGGAACGCCGTCGGCGGTGAGGTATTGAGCAAGATTGCCAAAGGTTTCGGTGGAATCGGTGGACACGGGGCAGGAATTCACGTAGCCGGTTTCCCAGCCGTTGAGCAGCACGACGGGAGGCCGGGTTGCGTTCGAAGGGACGGTTTGGCGCGGGCTCACTACGATGTCGAGAGCCGACTGGCGCACTTCTCCCGTGCTGCTGGTGGCGGTGACTGTTGCCGGATAATCGCCGGCGGGGGTGCGGAGGGACGCGGCCAGCACGATCTGATTCCCTGCCCTGTTGGGTCCAGCGGTAAAGGCTGCGCCGTTGTTATTGAGCGGTACGACTGTGAGCCTGGTGGCTGAGAGCAGGAACTCGAGGTCGGAGGCGCTGACAGGGAGTTGCACCTGACCGCCGGCAGCGAGCGCGTAACGCGACTGCTCCAGCGACAGAGGGTGCATCTGGGCGAAGGCCGGGACGCAGAAGAAAGAGAAGGAAATAAGAACTGAGAAACGCCCGCGCATGCACAAAGTGGATTGACGCGCGAGCGCCGCGAAACGCGGTGATAAATGTTCGTCGGGGGTGATATTTGGTACTGCGGCTTTCCCCGCGCTTACGCTTGGGGTTATCGGAGTTAGCGGTTGGGGCCGAGTTCGGTGATCAGGCGGGTTAACTTCGCGCAGACGGGGGCCAGCACTTCAGTGAGGTCGCCGCCAGGGTGATGAGGGTACGTGAGGGTATTGACGCCGGCGAGTTCAGGCGGCAGTTCCATTTTCTCCCCGCGTGGCTCGATCAGAAAAGTTCTGTGGCGTCCGAGGCGTCCCATGAAAAATCCGAGTTCGAAGATAATGTTGTCGCGTCCGTGGCTGCCGTCGACGGTGGGTTCAGCAATGGCGACGGCTACGTCCGACTGATCCAGCATGTGTTCGAGACTGGCGATCGCGTAGTTAGCGCCTCGCAAACCGCCTTCCTTCCACGTGACGATCGTAAACGGCTGGTCGACGCATGCCTTCTCAATGGCAGCAGCTACTTCGCTGGACGCCTTTGAAGCCATGATGAACAGGCGGATTTTCTGGCTGGCGGCAGTGGCGACTTTGTTGCGCTGCTCCACACGATGCGCGAGTTCGCGGGCGAAGGATCGCCAGATCTGCGGATACTTCTCACCGAGTTCCGCCACCTGAGATTCGGAGAGCCGGACAACAACGGAATCTTCGTGCGCTACCACGCTGGCTGCGCGACGCTGTATAGGGAGGATAGCTGCCATCTCGCCAACGTGGTCGGTTGCGACACGGCGGGCGAGGGTCTGGCCATTTACGACGATGTGGAAAGACCCGGCAACGATCAGGAAGACCTCGGCGTCATCCCCGCCCTGGTGAATGATGGCTGTCCCCTGCGCAATGTTGAGGAGTTCGCCGACAGAGGCGATGCTCTCGGCGAGGCTCCTGTTACCCGCTACGATTTTCTGCTTTTCGAGCGCTTCGACGAGAGCGCTTTTATCGTGAAAATGATTTTGCATGCGAGACCTTCACCCACGATATAGTATGGAGCGTTCCAATCGAAGGAGGCCGATGCTTCAGAGGATCATTGGAGGAATGCTCGCGTTGGGCGCAGGGATCGCGTGCGTTTTTGGGCAGGCTGTTCCGGCCGCGGCGCCGGCGGGCGATGTGACCGGCTCGGGCAACTTCACGCATATCGTGGCGAACCTCGATAGGTCTGTGGAGTTTTATCGAGAAGTGCTGGGAATGGAGTTGCCAGGGGGCGCGCAGCCGTTCGGCGTGAAGCCGGAAATCATGCAGCTTGGAAATACGCCCGGCGCGCAGAACCGGATTGCAGTGATGAGGGTTCCGGGCAGCACGCTCGGCGTCGAACTGATCGAGTACAAAGACATCGACCGCAAACCTGCGCACCCGAGATTTAAGGATCCGGGCGCGGCGAATCTTGCAATCCGGGTGCGCGATATCGATGCGGTGATGGCGAAGGTGAAGAGTTCGGGCGCGAAGATCATTACGGCGGCTGGCGGTCCGGTAGCAATCGGGACGGCTTCGCGGAATGTGTTCGTGCAGGACCCGGACGGGTTTGTAGTGGAAATCGCGCAGCCTGTGCCACAGCCGGAAGCAGGCTCGAGCAATTTGCTGGGCGCGAACTTCGAAGCGACGGTGATGGATACCGAAGCAACGGTGAAGTTTTATCGCGACTTGCTGGGATTTCAGTTGAAGGTGGGCGAGAGTTTCAATAACAACAAGGTTATGGCGGAAACGGCAGGCGCGCCGGGAGCACAGTTCCGGCAGAGTTCGGGGACGATACCGGGGTCAACCGTGCGAATCACGTTTATAGAGTTTAAGGATATTGAGAGGAAGCCGCTGCATACCAGGCTGCAGGATCCGGGGACGGCGATGCTGCAGTTGCGGGTGCGCGACGTGGATTCGCTGATGAAGACGCTGAAGGCTGGCGGGGCCGAGATTATATCGGCGGGCGGAGTCGCGGTGACGCGGGGGAATAACAGGTTGGCGATTGTAAGAGACCCGAATAATTTGTTTTTAGAGTTGATTTCCCCGCGCTGACGCTTGGGGTTATAGTCACATGGTCTTGCGGAGGACCCAGGTGGTCATGCTGCGCTGATTCTGAACGACGGTGGTTTTCAGAGGATCGAGCAGCTCGCCGCCGAGAGATTCGGTGAGGCGGAGGAGCAGTTCTTCATCCACCAGGTAGCGTTGTGAACCGTCGGGGAGGCGGAACCGCCGCTCGCCCGCCGCGGTGATCTGGTCTTCGATTCCGATGGAAGAAGCGAGTCTGCAGAAGAACAGCCCGTTTGGCTTCAGGACGCGCCACGACCCGGCCAGCATTGCGTTGAAGTGATCGTTATCGCGGGCGAAATGGAGCACCGCGCTGCTGATCACAACGTCGGCGAACTGATCCGGGAACGACATCGTCTCCAGCGGCTCGTTTCGAAAACGATCGGCAGGGAGGCTTGTGGCGATGACCTGCGGGTCGGCATCGACACCGTAGACATCGTAGCCATTGGCGAGCAGGTAAACGAGATTGCGGCCATAGCCGCAGCCGGCATCGAAGATCGTCATGCCGGGCTGGATGCGGCCGCGAAGGAGCTGGTCGAAAAGGTAGATGTCGATTTGACCGAACTGCTTCTGAAGGTCGGTCACTTACTTCAGTTCATTGCGGAAGACGACGCCGCCCTTCATGACAAACTTCACGCGCTCCATTTCAGTGATGTCGGCGAGGGGGTCGCCTGAGACGGCGACTATATCCGCGTACTTGCCTTTCTCGATGGAACCGAGTTGTTTGCCAAGATCGAAATTGAGGCTGGCCGCGGCGTTGGAAGTGGCCATGCGCAGGGCGTTCGCGGGAGACATGCCCCATTTTACGTAGTAAGCGAACTGAAAGGCCTGGACACCGTGGCCGACAGTATAAGCGCCGCTGCCGAAGACTTCTGTGACGCCCGCGGCGACAAGGCGTTTGAAGCTTTGTTCGGTCAACTGGAAGCGCGTGGTCTTGCCGTTGGTGGCTTTGCGGTCTTTGGCTTCGAGGTCGCCGATAAGGTCCCACAGGGTCTGGATGACAGGGCGCATGGTGCCATCTGCGAGAGGAGTTTTGAAGAGGCGGAGCGTTTCATCGTCAAGGCCTTCGGCGTTGGTGACGCCGACAATGACGTGCATGGGCATATCGACACCAGCGGTGAGGCAGTTGCGCAGACCTTCGCCGCCATAGGCGTGGCACGCGACCTTGAGCCCGCGGCGGTGGGCTTCATCGACAATGGCCTGGTCCTCTTCGAGAGTGAGTGAAGGGACGTTGATCATCTTCCCGTTGGGGAGGAACGCGCCCGCGCCATCGGGCTGCGGATAGCCGCCGCCTTCGTAGTCTTCGGTGTCGTAGACCTTGATCCAGTCGGTGCCGTAGTGCGAGTGCTCGCGGACTGCAGCGCGCGCAAGTGCGGGCGAATTGATGTTCTGCGCGAGCTGCCAGACGGGTGCGCCAGGTCCCATGCCGAAGGGCGTAACGACGGAGGGAGCGGCATAGTAAGTTGCGCCGCGGGGATTGAGCTGCGGGCCGGCGACCTGCAGACGCGGGCCTGGGACCAGACCTTTGTTGATGGCATCGCGGAGTTCGACCGTCGCGTAGGTGAAGGGCGAGCCCATGTCCTGCAGCGTGGTGAAGCCGGCGTTGAGGTCTTTGAGCGCATAGTGAAGGCCGAGGAGACCGGCACGGCTGTCGTTCGGTTGCTGGTCCTGAATGAGGTGGACGTGGCGATCGATAAGGCCCGGGAGGACAGTGGCGCGGCTGAGATCGATAACACGAGCGCCGGGCGGGATCTGGATCGAGGCGGCGGGGCCGACATCGACGATGCGGTCGGCTTTGATGATGATGATTTGGTTCGCGAGATTCGTGCCGGACACGGGATCGAAGAGGCGGCCGGCGCGGATGGCTACGCCCTGCGGAGGCGGCGCCTGCATGTCGAGGAGCGAGGCGTTGAAGGGCGGAGCTTCGGGACGGGTGGTCTGGGCGTGCAGTGAGGCGAGCGCGAAGAGTCCAAGGGCGAGGCTGGCTTTCGGCAGGGGCATCGGAATTGGAGTATATAACTGATAGGATTCTGTCGAATGCCAGATGCGGGATTGAATCGGCGGGCGGTACTGAAATACGGTGCGGGACTGTTTTCCGTAAGCAGGCTGATCGGCGCGGGCGTGCCGGTCAGCGAGGTGATGACGCGGCTGAGCACTTATATGAGCGGAGCCGGCGCGCGTGCGCTGCCGGATGAGGTGGTCGAGAAGACGAAGCATCACATCCTTGATACTTTCGCGGCGATGATTTCGGGCGCGGATCTGCAGCCGGGCAAAGTGGCCCTGCAGTTTGCGCGGGCGCATGCGGGGGAGCGCGTCGCGACCGTCGCGGCCTCGAATGTGGTGTGCGGGGCGATCGAAGCGGCGATGGCGAACGGGATGCTCGCGCACTCCGACGAGACGGACGACTCGCATGCGCCATCGCATTCGCACCCGGGTTGTGCGGTTGTGCCGGCGGCATTGGCGGCGGGCGAACAGTTCGGGATCGACGGGACGCGGTTTCTGAGGGCAGTCGCGCTCGGTTACGACATCGGGCCGAGAGTCACGATGACGCTGGGCGGGTTGCCGTATCAGATGGAGACGCATCGCAGCGCACACAGTATCGCGGAGAACTTCGGGGCGTCGGCTGCGGCGGGTTGCGCGGCAGCACTGAATGCGCACCAGATGCAGTGGCTGCTGGATTACGCCTCGCAGCAGGCGGCGGGGATCGCGGCATGGGAGCGGGACACCGAGCATGTGGAGAAGTCGCTCGTATTTGCGGGGCTGCCGGCGCGGAACGGCGTGACGGCAGCGCTGCTGATTCAGCTGGGCGGGAGTGGGGTGGAGGATATTCTTTCGGGTCCGGACAATTTTCTGATGGCGTTTGCGCCGACGTCCGATCCGATGAAGTTAGTCGACAAGCTGGGCGAGCGGTATGAGGTGACGGAGACCAGCATTAAGAAGTGGACGGTGGGATCGCCGATACAGGCGCCGCTCGATGCGCTGCAGAACATGTTTAAGAAACGGGCGTTCGATGCGGGTCAGGTGCAGAAGGTGACAGTGCGCGTCGCGACGAGTGAAGCGAATACGGTGAACAATCGCGAGATGCCGGATATCTGTCTGCAGCATATGGTGGCGGTGATGTTGATGGATAAGACCGCGTCGTTCGCGGCGGCGCACGATAAAGCACGGATGCAGGATGCGGGCGTGTTGGCTCTGCGGGCGAAAGTGCAACTGATTCCGGATGAAGCGCTGGAGAAGCTTTATCCGAAGCGAGAGACGATTGTAGAGGTCACGCTGAACGATGGCACGCGGCTGACGGAGAGAGTAGAGGCGGTGCGCGGGACGCCGGATAATCCGATGACGCGAGATGAAGTGGTGGCCAAGGCGCGGGATCTTGTGACGCCGAAGCTGGGTAAAGACAAGAGCGGGAAGTTGATTGAGAAGGTGCTGGGGCTGGAGGGCGTCCGGAGCGTGGGGGAATTTCGGGAATTGCTGCAGGTGGGCTAATTGCGAGGTAGTTAATCGCGTTTTTTGATTTCGTAATTGCGGAAATCGAAGGGGATAACGACCTGGTTCGCCATCATGCGCACTGTTGAGGGGAGTTCAAAGCCCTGTACCTCCTGATAGGCAACCGTCAGGATTGAGTGAACGGAACCCGCACCCACCGGATAAACGGCGTCATAGCCGCTGAAAAGATAGAGGCCAGCCTCACGGCCGAAATCGTAATGCATCGTCACATGGTTTCCAGCAAGGATGCCGGTGGTATCCGTCATCATGAAATCGGCATTCAGGGAAGACGACGATTCGTTTGGCGGTGACTTCTGGATCAGAAGATATTTGCCATTCGAATGTTCCAGCTTGAAGTCGTTGCTGCCAACCGGAATGACAGGGTGGAACGTGAACTGAGACCACACCTGAAAAAAACCGGTGAGGACCTGTTCAAAACCAGCGACCACGGTTCGGAGTCTTGCTGCGACCTGCTCACTTGACGGAGTGGCATCCGGTTTGGCGAGAAATGCTGGACGAACCATCCGGACCTACTGCAACTGCGAAGTGAGTCTGTTCGAGCAGCCCCATGAGTTCTTCACCGGCAGCGTCGGTAATGAGGTTCTGGATTGCGGCCTTCCAATTCGGCGAAACCGTGCATCGGAATTCGATCAGGCCGGATCGCTTCAAGTTGTAGTAGGAATTGTTGATGCGATCTGCGAGGTCAGCGTCTTCGGCGGCGCGGAGGGAATTGGCCTGCGCGAAGAGAACAACGAGGGCTACCGCAGGAACAAGGTGTTGGCTGCGGGATTGC
>ODAK010004882.1_pt1 | contig 13673 bp, 15 predicted proteins | sample 1539591 | NCBI WGS metagenome assembly ODAK01 (sample SAMEA3539303, study PRJEB22396) | soil metagenome | biome: tundra; feature: field; material: soil | place: USA | collected 2010-05 | depth 0.15 m | reverse complement strand
TGCGCGCCGGCCTTGAGCGGGATGGTCGGCCGATCGGCGGCAATGACTTGCTGATTGCGGCGCAAGCGACCGCGCTCGGCTACACAGTCGTCACCGATAATGAGCGGGAGTTTACCCGCATCGAAGGGCTTGTTTGCGAGAATTGGCTGCGGTCGCTTTGATGCAAGGCGATGAAAGCGTAGTATGGTTGCGGCTACCTCCGCGGATGTCTGAGATCGCCGCCGTTTTGTGAGTCGCGTACGTGCAGCTTGAGGCGCCTACGCACCAAGGCTCGCAGTTGCCAGCGTTCCACAATGGCTTGCCGGGTATGGAGCATCCGGCAATGATTTTTGCCCGGGACGGCCGTCGATTTGCAGGACTTATACGGACCAGCTTTATCGGCGGCGACGCTGGCGCAACCGCCGGCTCTAAACTACATTTGATCTGGACCGCTCACGAGGGCTGTTCAAAAGCTAGCAAACAAGGGGAGCTTGGCATGGAAGCCCTGATCAATTTTTTTACGCTCCGGCCCACTTTTACGGTCTTCGGACTGAAGGTCGTTTGGTACATTTATCTGCTGAACGCAGTCATTCAAACTTACGTTTCTATCTCTGGCATCTCCCAGGTATTGGCGCAGAGAGGGATACACTTGGAAGTGTGGTCGCCAAACTTTATTCCGCTGATCCTCGGATTGGTCGCACAACTCGCTATTGTTCGGCTGCTTATAGAAGTAGCCGCCATTATCATTTCCACCTCGCATACCGCGAAAGACGGCCGATAACCGAGGCCGCCTTTGAGGACACCATTTTGGTGTGTCCCTTGTCACGGGTAGGGACATGGGTTTTCGGCCATTTGCGTCAGCAGTAAGTGTTCCGCGCACCGCGATCGAATTTGAACGTGTTCACCGGCCATAAAATGCAAAGACTGTTTCAGGTTGCGGCCTGGCTGCTCGCCTTAGCCATTGTCGTCCTGTCGCTTGGTCCTTCGTCTACCCGGCTGGTATTGGCAGCACCCCAGTTGCCTCCGCTCGTCCGAGTAAAGATCCTTGAATACGTCGAGGAAAAAGCCGCCGGGCGGTACGGCCATGGCACAACACAGCGACGCAAGTTTATCGCTCAGCTCTCAATCAACCTGATCGAGCAAGCCCATCGCAAATCTAACCAATCGCATCCGACTCTTCACCACCAACTTTAGATGAAAGATGGTTGCGATGGCGACCGCGTTCTAGACGCGCTAATTTGATTTTAGTGCGCGACGGAATTGATCAATGAGCCAAGCTAGCCAGCCATTGGGTGTGTAACATGCTGATTGAGCAGGTAACGCATGCCGACTATCACAATCTGCTGGCGAGACATCAAAATCGTAGCCCTTGGCGGCCATGCACGCGATGATGTACTGACTTCTAGGGTTGCCCACATCGACGTCTTGGTAGACTTGGTAAAATCGATCCGCTTCTAATCGGCAAGCCGCCACATCTTTGGCTCGGTCCGGCAAACAGCCTCCCAAGGTAATTGCCACTAACAATACGACTGTACGTTTCATTTGGCCCGATGCTTCACGGTTGCGCCCTCTCATTGCGTCGCCGTGGGCGACTGAGCGCCTTTCTAGTCGATGCAGCGGCATCGTACCTTGGGGTTGGACTACCATATCTGATTGTGAAATTAAGAGTGGCTGTCCAATTAACTAATTTATAAGTGTCCTCGAATAAGGATCTACAATTCAGGTAGTCGTGTAGCCCAAGCGCGCCGATGGTGTCGTCGGATACCATCTCGAATCTAGACCACCTCACATTTTCGAGAGACTGACGCATGCCGAAATCATGGTGGGGCAAGATTCTGATGTGGGGCTACACGGCCGGGTATTTTATCTATCTGGTCCCGGCTGCGATCAGTGCATGGCCGCAGATGCCTTTCACAACCTGGTTGAACTACGTGCTCTGGCAATCCACCTACGCATGCATATGGCCAATCTTGTTATTGTTTGGCTTGCATTGGTAACGCTGAAGCCACAACAAATAGAATAGAACTTCAGTCAGTCAGCTTGGCGTCGATCCATAATTTGCGTCAAGCAGAAATAACGGACGCCTCTCTCCTAAAAAGCAAATTTTATTATATTTACGAACCCGTATCCTAAGAGAGCCACCCAAGCAACATTGACCCCTAATGCAAAAATAATTGCTGCCCATGGCCAAATTCGGTGAAAGAGCATGCCGAGCGTAGCGGTTGGTGCAATTGCCGTTTGAGTTTGCATTTGTTCAATCCGATGCATGCGGTTGTTATAGCCGCTATTCTGGCTCAGCGGCTAAGCGCGATTTTCGCAAATCGCGCGTCCGGTTGAAACCGAGGGATTTATTCGAGCGTGGCTTTCTCGCTCTGCTTAAGCGACAGTCGAACGAGAAATTTGTGTCGGTGCGTTTTGCCGTGGCCAAACCGTCCGACAGCCTTTTCCTCGACGTATTCAAGGATCTTGGCGCGGGCAAATGGAGGCAGCCGCGGTGCATTCAACATACGATTGATGGTTGTTGCTGAGAGACCAGAAGCTTTATGGTTCCCTTTGAGAATGGTCCAGGCCGTGCTTCGGCACAGCCCAAGCGCCTCGGCTTGCTTGTCGAGGGTGAGAATCCCGGCCATGGCGAGGGCATATCCTAGTTCTCTGAGCTTGGCTGATTGCAGCGCCTTCATTTGCGCCTCGGTTCTTGGGCGATGCGGTTGATACGAACACGGCTGCCGGCCCTGCCTGCAATCGGCCCTATGTCGTTTGTAACTATCGATTGTCACGGGTTGCCCCAACTCAAACGCGATGAGCGACACATGCCCTGACAATGGCGATAATTCTCCGACTTCTCTGCACTTGCGCGACTGTCGCGCTTTCATTTCTGTCGCGCAGGACTATCGATCGTCACGGGCTGCCAACGATCTCGACTATCTACAGCGGCCCATGAGAAGGCGCATCCACAATCCAATTTTATCGTGACTATTTATGATGAATTTGATGCAACAGCTGCGTCAAATGCGTGCAACCGCGTGCCTGCGGTTCCAAAAACGAAAACCATACTTGTTCAGGATTTGCACTCTGCCGGGTGGAGCTCTTCACACGTCGCGCCAATACTACATCAGGCAATACTGCCGCTGTTCCACTCTGCTCCGGACCGTGTTGGCAAGTTGGGAAAGTGATGGGTTGGATCTAATCCTGGGTCAAGCAGTGAAATTCGTTGTGCACAAGCGCGTCTTGCCGGCAGCCGTTTGCTATCCGCCATGGCCGGCTCGTTGCTCAATGGTGTTACGCGATCTTCGAGATTCGCGCGTCTGGCTGAAGCAGGACGATTTCTTCAAGACGGCCCCGCTCGATCAGCTTGGCTGAGAGCCGATTAACAAAGTTGCGTCGTACGGAACTGCTGTGGCTGTAGCAGCCAGCAGCTTTTTCCTCGACATATTCAAGAACCTTGACTCGGACAAGCGGGGGCAGCTGCCGTGACGCCAATATGCGATTGATGACCGCCGCTGAAAGGCCAGAACCTTTATGGTTGCCTTTCAGAATGGTCCAAGTGGTGCTTCGAGATAGTCCAAGCACTTCGGCTTGCTGGTCGAGCACGACAAGTCCGGCATCAACAAGAGCTTGCTTAAACTCTATGATCTTCGCCGACTGTCGCGCCTTCTTTGCCGCCATCGTTTGCTGATGGTGCGGCTGCGCTGGATGCGCCGTCCGACCTTGCATAGCAGTAGTCTTAACTAATTTAGGACTATCGACCGTCATGGACGCTTACCAAACATAATCAATGATCTACATTAGGTCCCTACAAGGCTCATGCATTATCGTGCTTCATCATAAGTTTTCATGATGAATAGCGTTCGACAACCTTGCGATAATTAACCGTGCACTGCATTTGTACGGCGCTTCGTAAACGCGTGACACCGTCAGATGGTTCCTTTTTACCACCGCTTCAATTGAACCTTTGCGTCGCGATGGGTTAAGACTGCGAAGTAGGGTTTGAAATAGAAACATAATCTTGTTTAATAGCGCTCGAATCGTGAGGTGAATAAATCGTGCAACGAACATTGCCGCAAAACTTTTGGTCTCCAATTATTTCCAGCCACGACTGGCCCACCTCAGAACGAGTTTAGCCACCTCGCCTCAAGCAACCAACAGATCCAGATCGTAGGCGCGAAAAAAAGACCAAACGGCATCCGATTGGTTGCCGAAATCGGTCGGCCAGATGTGAACTGCCGCAACAGGTAAGCCGACAACGCCGCGAATGCCGCCAGTTCGATCGCAATCGGAATTATTAACCAGTCAAGCCAAGCGCCAGCGACAGCTGCAAGCTTGACGTCTCCTAACCCGAGCCCCTGCCGCCCGCGAAATTGTGCATAGACATAGCGAAGGGCGAGGAATATGAGCGCCAGCGCGACGCCCCGCATGGCCGCCATCGCGACGGCCGGCATCATCATATCTGGCTCTTGCGCCGCTGCATGCATGATCGCAAGGCCGAACCCGATAGCGTTCAGCCAGTTCGGAATAATGAAGCTGCGCCAGTCGATAATCGCGATCGCCAGCATCACCAGCGCGAGGCCCGCCGCCAAAAATCCGATCGTGCCGGGCGCGCTGACCATGCTGACATAGACCGCGCCGACCGCAATGAGCCCAAGCAGCAATTTTGTGCAAACCGATGGGGTCGCAAGGCTACGGACACTCCTCCAGAACGAAAGGACCCGCACCCATTTGTCTATTGGAGAAACCATCACTGCCTTTATGATGCGCGTCATGGCCTCGGCGACATGCCGCTCGGAGCGGGCAGCCCTCCGTGGCGGCTTCTAATAATTTTGTCGCGTAACTCAGATGCGATGCGATAGGCGTCGACACCATTGCGAATAATCTGCGGTCGGATAAAAATGATTAGCTCGGTGCGTTGAACCGTTCCGTTATTTTGCGAAAACAGTTCACCAAGGCCGGGGATCGTATCGAGGCCAGGGATGCCGTTACGACTGCGATCTCGAGTTTCACTGATCAGTCCCGCCAAAAGTACGGTCTGACCGCTGGCGACCGCAATCGCGCTTGCCACCTTGCGCTGCGACACGGTCGGCGTCAGCGTATTGGCGTTTATGTTATTGACGACTGAGCTGATTTCCTGCTCAATGTTCAGCAGCACATTGCCATTGGCGTTGATCCGCGGCGCTACATTGAGAATGATGCCAGTATTGCGATAATCGATATTACTCACGACAGGCGCCCCCGGCGCTATCACCGACTGCGCAGACTGCGTGGTAACCGGAATCGAATCGCCGACTTGTAGGGTCGCTACTCCATTGTCGACGACGACCAAAGAGGGATTCGATAGAATTTTCACGTCGGTGACTGCGTGCAAGGCGTTGATGATCATCTGGGGCTGCGCTTCCGTGCCCACCAGGAAATTGAACCCAGGAAGAACCCGGCTAAGAACTGCGTTGGCTGCAGTGTTGACGATTGAACCAGTATTGGCCGGGGCGCCAACGTTGGTGCTCTTCAGGAAAAACTGGACGCCGTACTGGAGGTTATCATTGAGTGTGACCTCGGCAATCGTGGCATCAATCGCCACCTGAAGCTGCGGCCGATCGATCTGTTGCAGTGCGCGCGTAATGACGCCGTAGTTTTCTTGGTTGGCGTAGATCAGTAACGAGTTGTTGACGTGATCCGCGGAGATTCGGACATTTGGAAGAATCGGCGCGGCCGCGTTTGCGGCTGAGGACCCGCTGCTGCCGTTCGCCCAGGTCGCCGGCCCGGCAACCTGATGGCCGCCGAAGCGCGCATTGAAGCTGGCCGGCGCAGCCGTTGATGATTGTTGTGATCCGGCAGCTGAGGGCGTCTGCGAGGGACTAGCGCCCTGTTGGAAGCCGCTGAGGGTTGACTTAGTGCTGCTCGAGGCGACCATGCCGCCGCCAGGACTCAATTGGTTTATCGGAGAGTCCAATCCATTGGTGGTCGAGCCAACGAACATATCATTAAGCAGCGCGGCAACTTGGCGCGCATCACCGTAGCGCATGCGGTACACCTTGACATCCGTGCCCGCACCGCCTGACTTATCCAATCGCGTGATCCACGTTTCCACCCTTTTGAGCAATTCCTGCTTGCGAGTTACGACGAGAATGGCGTTTTGTCGGCTGATCGGCTCCAACTTAACGAGGTCTTGACTGAGACCACCCTGGCCCGAATCAATAATTCGATTGAGCTCCGCGATGATCGGTTCGGGTGTGCTGTTACTTACCGGATAGATGCCAACCGATTGACCGAGCATCCAATCGGCATCGAAACTGAGCACGGTATCGATGGCGGCGCGGCGGTCGGCACTGTTTCCCTGGATGATAATCAGGTTGCGCGATGGCTCCGTACGAACCATGCCCGGCTTGGCTGCGTAATTATCAAGTAGCTTGATCAATGTCTGCGCGGACACAAATTGTAGCGGGATCACGCTAATTCCGTATCCTGCCGAAGGATCGCGCGTCCAATCAGCGCTGCCGCCAGCAACCGCCTCTGCCGACGGAATGAGGCGATATCCTTGAGCGTCATGCACAAGCGCAACATTGCTCATACGCAACGCGCTCTCCAGCACAAAAAGCAGGTCCTTTCTCGGAACCGCTCGCCCTGACGAAAGACTTACCGTCCCCTGCACGCGCGGGTCGATCGTGTATCCGATACCCAAGATGTCACCAAGAATGGCTTTCGCCACTGTTGCGACCGGCGTGTTCTCAAAATTGATTTCATAACCCTTATTGCTGCCTGCGGCCTGTGCGCCGTCGGGGAGCGAACCGGTTGGAGTGGGATCGGGCTCAGCGCTGCGCGGACCGACGGAAGGATGGGCGTCTGCGGTTGCGGGGTTGCCATCGCCATTATAGGTCGCAGCGCGCGGTTCTGATTTGGAGTCCGTCTTTGCGCCCGATTGTACGCGTTGCCGAGGAGGCGGCGTCAAGTCGACCTCGCGAATTTGATCACTGAAATCGGATTGCGATGACGGCGTCCCGCCCTGACCGTTGGGGGTCACGCAGCCGGCAAGAAGCACCGCAGCCAAGGCGAGCATCGTCAATGCTGACCCGTTGGGTGCCGACCCTAAGGTTGGCTGCCGCCGCTGCATATGGACGCCCGATCCCCAAAATTGGACGCTCTAGACTTGGTTAACGCCGCGTCACTCTGCGCCAAGGTTTGCCCGGTGATGGTTAACAACTCACTAATCCGCCCGTTTTGGGGGGTTAGAGGGACCAGAAGGGCCGCGGTTCTTAGAAAACACACCTGGCCTCGCGCCAGGCAAGGTGATTCTCGCGCAGAACGCGAATTCTTCCCACAGCCACAATCGCACTGCGGAACGCATTTCATTAACGCCACTGAATTATCTCTTTAAGGCCTTAAAGGGAGTTTTTTTGGTGCCTCTCGGCAACGTAAAATTGGTCCAGATCAGACAGAGCGCGCCGGCTAGGACGATCGTTCCGGCTGGGCAATCGCTCGAATTTATGGGGTATTTGGCGAGAAAGCACTCGATCACTGGAGACCTGCTCTCCAAGTTCGCTTCGGCAGGCCGGCCTGGAAAAGAAAGGAAACTGCGCGATCTTTGGGAACTCACCGACCTCCCCGCTAACGATTTTGCCGACGAAGTCGCTCACTTTTACAAGTTGCCGCGGCTGGACTTACCCCAACTGCTTGCCGCCTCATCGCTGGCCAAACCATTTTCTCACCGCTTCCTTCGCGAGATGACGGTCTTTCCGTGCCGACTCAAGGAAGGTGGCGGCAGCACTTTGATCGTCGCCGATCCCAGCGACGCCGCCACCATTCGTGCCGCGGAACTCACGCTTGGTGGGCCGGTCGAGCTTGCAGTTGCCTCGTTTGAGGACATCGCCACGGCCCTGTCGGAGCGGCTTGGTGAGGACGAACTCGCCGTGCCCGAAGACGGCGATGCCGCTCCAGCGCAGCGCAACGATGACATCGAGAGCCTTCGTGATCTTGCCAGCGGCGCACCCGTCGTGCGCGCGGTAAATGATCTTCTCGAGAAGGCCGTCGAGTTGCGGGCAACCGACATTCATGTCGAGCCGTTTCGCACTGGGGTGGTCCTGCGAATGCGCGTCGACGGATTATTGCAGGTGGTGCCGACGCCGACCGATGTGCTGCCGCAAGCACTGATCTCGCGCATCAAGATTCTTTCTGGACTGAATATTGCCGAGCGTCGGCTCCCGCAAGATGGTGCCGCGCATCTGCGTATAGCGCGATCGGATATTGATATTCGCGTAGCAACCATGCCTACGCGCTACGGCGAGTCTGCAGTCATCAGATTGCTGCCAAAAGATCGCGGCGTGCTCGAAATCGCAAAGATCGGTTTATCCAGTCTTGACCAAAACAAGCTGCGTCAGCTGCTCGAACTTCCGCATGGCATCATCGCGGTCACTGGTCCTACGGGAAGCGGAAAAACTACGACGCTCGCAACAATGCTGACCGCGCTCAATGATACGACCCGAAAAATTCTTACCATTGAGGATCCGATCGAATATGAAATTCGTGGGATCAACCAATCCCAGGTGAAACCGGAGATTGGACTCACCTTCGCGGCAGCCATGCGTGCCTTCGTTCGACAAGACCCCGACGTAATAATGGTCGGCGAGGTGCGCGATCCCGAGACGGCCCACATCGCCATCCATGCCGCACTCACCGGCCATCTGGTCCTCACCACATTGCACACCGAGACCGCCGCTACCGCCGTGCCGCGTCTGCTCGATCTTGGGGTCGAAGACTTCTTGCTCCAGTCGACGCTGCGCGCAGTGATTGCACAGCGGTTGGTTCGCGTTCTCTGCGAACGCTGTAAGGTTGAACGGCAACTCTCCACGGAGTCGATCGCAGCTGATCCTCGCTACCCCATGCTTGGACTGAACGTGGGTGATTGCGTGCACGAACCCGGCGGATGCGAGCGTTGCGGCGGCACCGGCTACCGTGGCCGCACGGGTATCTTTGAGGTCCTAGAGGTTACCGACGAGGTGCGCAGGCTGACACAGGCTAGATCCGATTCCGCAACGATCAGGCGTGCCGCGATGGACGCGGGGATGACGACCATGTTCGAGGATGGAGCAGCCAAGTGCCGTACCGGAGTAACCTCTGCCGCCGAGGTGTTCCGGGTCACCACCATGAGATGAGGCCATGCCTAACTTCCGTTATCGAGCCCTAACCGAAAGCGGCGAAGTCGTGAGCGGATTGATCTCCGCGCCGAACGCGGCGGAGGTGGCCCGCCGCATCGATTATCTTCGTTTGGTTCCCATTGATAGCATCGTCGATGAAGGCTCAGCGCGAGCTTCCCGCTTTAACTTCAAATTTGAACCGCGCGCACGTTCGGAAGATATCACAATCTTCACGCTCGATCTTGCCCTGTTGCTGAAGGCCGGTGCACGGCTCGATCGCGCACTCGAGCTGCTCGCAAGCGACGTCGATATTGGCCGCATGCGCTCGACCGTCGGCGCCATTCGCTCGTGTGTTCTTTCCGGCGAGAGCTTCGCCGACGCTCTTGCCCACCACCCTGCCCTGTTTCCGCCGATATATGTCGCTCTGGTGCGGGTCGGCGAGACGTCGGGAACGCTTGGAACGATTCTCCAGGTGCTCGCCAGCGACCGCAGCCGCGCTGAGGCATTGCGGCGAAAGCTCGCCGATGCACTGCGCTACCCGGCCTTCCTACTATTCGCTGCGACCTGTGTGTTAGTTTTTTTTATGATGTTTGTGCTGCCGCAGTTCAGCGCGGTTCTGCGTGATCTTGGCGCCAAGATTGATCCGATAGCCGGGGTCTTTCTTGGACTTTCAGAGTTTATGACTGCACATACGGAATTGATTAGTTCGGCAGCGGTGATCGTGCTGGTGGGCGGGCTTCTGTTGGCGCGCCAACCTAAGTTTCGGGCGGCAATTATTTTCCGGCTGGCACGCCTGCCGGTGGTTCGCACCATCTTGACACTGCACCAGACCGCCTTGTTCTGCCGCAACCTCGGGGTTCTGCTCGCAGCTGCAGTGCCGCTCACAACGACGCTGCGCATTCTCGCCAATACGATGGCGGCGATGGGCGATGCCGCTGTTTGGACTCGGGTCGTGGAACGAGTTCGGCAGGGCAGCAAGCTATCGGAGGCACTTGAAGAATCCGGAACGTTACCCGCAATGGCGGTGCGGATGTTACGCCTCGGTGAGGAAACCGGTCAGCTGCCGGTGCTCGCCGGACGCGTGGCTGAGTTTTATGAGACAAAACTGCAACGGAGTCTTGATCGCGCCGTCGGGCTCGTCGGCCCGCTGGCGATCATTACGATCAGCACGATCGTCGGCGGCCTTATCGTATCCGTAATGACTGCGCTGCTATCTGTTAGCCAGTCGGTCGGATGAGACAAGGAAAGTCTTGATCATGGTTAACACAACGTTACTTTGGAACCGAAACCGACCCATCCAGCGATGTGCCGAACGAGGATTTACATTGGTCGAAATGCTCGTGGTCATTTCGATCATCGCGCTCATCATGGCTTTGGTCGGCCCGCGCGTTCTCAACTTTCTCGGCGAATCTAAAGTCAAGGCTGCGAAAATCCAAATTGAAAGCCTGGAGAGCGCCCTCGATCTCTATGCGCTCGATGCCGGACGATATCCATCGAGTTCGGATGGCCTCAACGCCCTGATGCAGCGCCCGGGGGGCGAGACGAGTTGGAGCGGACCTTATTTGAAGGGCAACGTGGTGCCCAACGATCCTTGGGGAAAGCCGTACATCTACCGCTCGCCTGGGCAGCATGGAGTCTATGACATCATGTCCTATGGCGCGGACGGACAGGAAGGGGGCACTGGTGCGGCGGCCGATATCACCAGTTGGACGCGATGACGTCCAGCACGGAGAGGATGGGTTTACTCTCCTCGAGGTCGTATGCGTCATCGCCATTCTGGCGATCCTTGCCGCATTCGTCATGCCTGTCTTGCCGCGCGGCACTTCCAGGGCCCGGCTTGAGTCTTATGCAGTGGCGACTGCGGCATTGCTTAAAGCCGATCACCAAGCGGCGTTGCGCCGCCAGACCCAAATCGCAACTGACGTCAACGCGATGTCGCGAATGGTTCGTTCCGGCGCAACCGGTCGCATTGTTCGCCTGCCAGACGACGTTGCCGTTGACGCACTACTGCCCGCCCGCTGTGGCCATTACCCAGCGGGCTCTACGATCCGCTTCTTCTCCTCCGGATTGTCTTGTGGTGGGGTCATTTCGCTGACCCGCTCGGGGTTTGGGTACGAAATACGCGTCAATTGGCTGACGGGAGGGGTCGAGATTGTGCCATCCAACCACACTTAAGCGCAGCACCGCTGGCTTCACCCTGATCGAAGCGCTCGTCGCACTCTCGATCGTCGCTATAGCCATGGCATCGATCGGTGGATTGATTGCAACCAGCGTTCGTGGCGTCCGGTCAATCGAGGGACATCTGACCCGGTTGGAGATAGCGCGTGCAGTTGTGACGGCTCTTCCGGGCCGTGATCAGCTGGTACCCGGCTATCTTACCGGGGAGATTGCTGACCACCCCTGGCGCGTCGACGTATTGCCGTTCGCGACGCAAATGGTCAGCCCGCAAGCGCGCACGCAATGGGTGCCGCAAACCGTCGTCGTGACGGTCCAGTCGCCGACCGGGGCCGCGATGAAAATCAGCACGGTCCGCTTGCAGCGGAGTGACAACAGATGACGGCGCGGCAACCGCGAAACAGCACGACTATTGCCGGTTTCACGCTACTCGAAGCTTTGGTCGCAACGGCGCTGATGGGAATGATACTCGCCGCACTCGCGACAATTACGGCGCAGTGGTTGCCCAATTGGAACCGCGGGATTGTCCGCGTTCAGCGCGATGATCTAGTTGCGCTGGGGCTCGACCGGCTCGCCGCCGATCTTGCGGCCGCAGAATTCATCCCAGCCAGCCGTGAGACGCGCAAGCCGTTTTTCGATGGCGCAAATCGTTCGGTCACCTTTGTGCGCACCGCGCTTGGCCCCAATGTCGGACCCGGCCTGCAAATCGTTCGCATTGCCGAGGTCAGTAGTGAGCGGGGGCCAACTCTGGTCAGGACGCAAGCTCCATTCGTGCCGATGACCAACGATCGCGTTCAGCCGACCTTCACCGACCCGGTTGTACTGTTGCGGGCACCCTATCGGCTCTCCTTTTCCTACGCGGGGGTCGATCGAAACTGGCGAGAGGACTGGCGGCAGCAAGTCCAACTGCCCAAAGCTATCAAGTTGACCGTGCGCGATGCCGCGACGCAACGAACACTTTCAATTTCGACAGCCACACTCATCCATGCGGAGCTGCCGGTGGAGTGCATTGTCGCAAAGTCGCTCGCCGAATGTCTAACATCTCTGCTGCAACCCTCGCCATCGGCCGAAGGTGCAAAATCGCGCTCTTAGCGGTGACTATTATGAACGCGCCGACATCAAATATCACGCCCTGGCGAACTGCTCCGGATGGATTCATCACGGTGGCCGTATTGTGGATTCTCGGCGCGCTGAGTGTGTTCGTGTCGATCTACGCCGTTTACGTGATCAACAGCGCGACTGCCTTCGCGGTGTACGATGATCATCTTCGAGCAGAGGCACTCGTGTCAGCCGCAGTCGAGCTCACGGCCTATCAGCAGCAGACAGCACCGGCGCAATCGCGTCCGACGCACGGCCGGTTCAGCTTTCACTTGGGCCAAGCGGATGTTGCGGTCGAATTCCGGTCGGAGGCTGCACGGATCGATCTCAATGCGGCGCCGAAGCAACTATTGGCCGGATTGTTCCGCGTACTCGGCGCTCGTTCCGATGATGCAGAAATTTACAGCGATCGGGTCATCGGCTGGCGAACTGCTCCGTCCAAGGACCAAGATTCGGAAACCTCGGCGTATCGGATGGCGCGCCTAGGATACCAACCACGCGGGGCCAAGTTCCCGCATGCTAGCGAGCTGTCACTCGTGCGTGATCTACCGGCGGCTCTGGTGGAACGCGCATTACCATTTGTCACCGTGTATAGCAGCCACCCGCAAGTAAACGTTCTCGATGCTGCACCGGAAGTTATTGCCGCGTTGCCGGGAATGACTGGGGACCGCCTGAATGCGTTCCTGGCGCAGCGCCGGACTTCGCCGGAAAATGCGGAGGCGCTGCTGCCGCTGCTTAAGGACGCACAGCAATATGCAACGACCGAGAGTAGCAAGGCGTTACGGGTTAAAGTTCGGATCGCCTTCGATGATGGCCACCAGGAAAACTCCGAGGTGGTCATTCTGGTTTTCGACGAAGGCGACCAGCCGTTCGCCGTATTGTCTTGGCGGGCTGAGTTGAATGAGTTGCTTGCGGATAACGGGCCGTGGACGGAATTGCGATGAAGGCATCTGTTGCAATCGAAGAAGCATTCTCCCACTGGATCGATTCTGTCGGAGACACGGTCGCCACATTGCTCGGCCGGTTAGCCCCGCCGCGCACGGTCCGACTCTCCGAGGATGGAGACGGCGTATTTGTGGTTCAAGCGGATGAAGAGACGGCCGGCTCAAATTTGACAGGTGAACGTATTCGAATTGTCGATGGCCAGATCGATCATAATAAGTCGGCAAGGCTGGCGGCGACTCTGTCAGGCAGCCGCGTCGAGCTGATGCTCCAATCCGAACGATTTCTTTTCCGGCCGCTCGAGCTTCCCAGTCGTGCCAGCGAATTTATACATGGCATTGTGCGTTCTCAGATTGATCG
>ODAK010004881.1_pt1 | contig 13673 bp, 4 predicted proteins | sample 1539591 | NCBI WGS metagenome assembly ODAK01 (sample SAMEA3539303, study PRJEB22396) | soil metagenome | biome: tundra; feature: field; material: soil | place: USA | collected 2010-05 | depth 0.15 m | reverse complement strand
CAGAAGCTCCCAGTCGGGACATTGCAGTTACGATGTCTGTACTCACGTCTGTCTTCCTCGACTCTCGCGCAGCGATCCTACAAATCGATCTGGAATTTCTTCCGCGCCGGTTGTCGCGCTCCTCACCGCGATGCTGCTTTGCGCAATTCGGCCAGACGGCGAAGCCAAAAGGTCCCTGGCTGGACAAGAGTCGCCCGCGAGTTTGCATATGTTAATCGAGAGCATAAATGCCTTCAGTGTACCGGCACGTTCGTCTTCTTTGAAAACTTGTTGCGCTGCCTGGCGCCCGGCGTACAACGTGGCGGAACTCAGCGGCCAGCAAAAAAAACTCGCATTTCGGCACTGTGGGGTCGTTTTCCATGACTACTTCTTGCGAACCGATTGCAAAAGTCGGACCGGGCCGAGCAGGCCCGAGGGGCGAAGCGGCGCATCCGCCTCGTAAGTCGGCATCACCGTGAATGTGTACTTCTTCGCTCCGGGCTGTAGATCTCCGATGAGCCGGTTCACCCACAGGTTTGACACCTTGATTTCGAGGGTATTCGCTCCCGGTTTGGCCGCCGCGGTGATATCGACCCTATAGGGCGGATGCCATGCGACACCGAGCGAATGCTCATTCACGCTGACCTCGGCGAGTTCGCGGACGTCTCCCAGGTCGAGCGTCAGCCGCTGGCCACTCTTCAGCCATGCAACGGGAACGTCAATCGTCTTCGTGTACGTCGCTGTACCGGAAAAGTACTTCACACCGGGGTCACTGTTTTCAGCCCATGAGGCGAGCCGGGTGAATGTGGCCTTCTCGGGGGCACCGAGATCGGGAGCGAAACGGACATGCCAGGCGCCATCGACCGTAACGAGCGGGGCCTCCTGCGGAGCCGGGATGGTCACGGCCTGCTCGAAGGCTGGCTGGCGGCACACGACGAACACCGACTCGTTGGCTCCCAGCCGCAGCGGCACAGTCGTGAGCCCGTTCCCCATCCGGTAGGACACCGGTTCGGTCTCCCCGGTATCGGCGTGCCAGAGTTCGGGACGCTTGCCGCTGATCCGGAAGACCCCGTCGAACTCCTGCGGACGCTCGGACCGGTTCGACAGGAAGTAGATCTCACCATCGGCGAGGCGGCGATGAACGAACATGACGTCCCGTTCCGGACCGGCGTTGTCGTAGTCGAAGTCGCGCGCCACGCCGAGAGAGGCGAGGGCCTGGTTGACGTCGGTTCCTTGCATAACCTGGCCTTTTGCGACTGGTTTTCCCCAGACCTCATCGGCGATGGCGGCAAACTCCGCTGCGTTGTCGGCGAGGCTCGGCGAGCCGGTTGGGCGCTCTCCGACCACGATCGCTCCCGCATTCACCAGGTTGCGAATCTTGCGCAGGACGGGCAACGTCATCCTGCGGGTACTCCCGCCCAAATAGAGCAGGCGGTAGTGCATTCCAGAGAGGGTTTCGATGCCACCGTTAGCAGCCGACAGTTGATGCAGAACCGCGTCGGAATTCACGAAATCGAGCCCATAACCGACCGGCACGTCCTTTGGCAGAGTGCTGCCCTCCCCATACAGCCCCGCAAGCGGCGCCTCTTCGCCGTAGAAGTAAGCCACGTCTGCGTTGAACTTGCCCTGCTGGAGCATGTGAGCGTTGCGTGCGATGTAGGTGATCCATGGTCCCGCCTGCTCGGCCCACGTCTCGTGCCGGTTGAAGTACTGGCCGAAGATCAAGAGGCCCAGACCCGGCTTCTTCTCGATCGGTTGATGGACCGAAGTGTGAATGACGGGCCGGTTTACGCCGAGCGCGAACTCGAGGTCGATGATCGGCTTCAGCGTACGCGGCGAGAATCCCCATGGCGCCATCGCCGACGTCATCGATTCCGCCGCAACCAGATTCTGTCCGTAGATGTGGGCGACCGACGCTGCTCCCAAAATGTCGATCACATAGTTCGAACGGGGCCCCTTCGCGGGAGAGAACGTCCACATAGCCGACATCGGGATATCGGCGTTCTGACGCATCTCCATGTCGTCCCCGATGGAGACACGGCTGCCTTCGAGGGACTCTCCGTAGTACGTCAACCCGCGCTCGTGAGCGCTCTTTGCGACTTGCCCGTAGTGGCTTTGGGCCGTCAGCTCCGCAAGCGTGCGACGGAAGTCCCACAGGAAGGCGTCGCTCTGTTCCGCGCTTCCGATGATGACCCCGGTGAGCGTGGGCAGGAAGGGGGTGGGATCATACCCGCGGAGTTGTTTGAACCGCGCCGGCAAATCCGGCGTCCAGTTGTACGGGCCGACTTCAATGCTGTCGGTGAGAAGCGCTGTGAGGCCGCGCCGACCCATGAGCTGCGGGCCAAGGAACTCGAGGTACGACCCGAGGTAGGTGTCGATGTACGACTTCACGGCGTGCTGGTCGAGTTTGTCCACCTCGAGCCCTGTTGCCTCCTTGGTCGCGGGGTGGTTCGTCGTGCCCGTGAGCGAATAGCCGAGGCGGAGAACGACCCACTGGCCTTCGGGTGGGGTCCACTCCAGCGAGCCATCGGGCTTCATGCGGCCAGTCAGATCGATAACCTCGCGGGGAGCGATTACGAACTGCGGATCGACGGCGGGACTGGCAATGGCGTAGTAGTCCGGAACAAGGCCAAATCCAGCCTTATCCTCAAAGCGATTGACGCGCGGGCTGGCGTGGAGGACGAACCCATTGACCTCCGTCTCCTTCCCGTCACCTCCGGCTGCGAGCGCCCGCAAGAACCCGGAGTCCACACCCGGCGCGGGCTCAAATCCGCCAAAGTTGGAGGGCGCGGCTCCTTGCTCGATCTTCAGACGGAAGTAGCGGGCCGTCACGGGCGGGAATCCGACGGTCTGCTGAGGAACGTGCGTAGCCGGTAGGTCCGCGACGGCATTCCATGTCCGGCCATCATCGCTCGACTCCAGCCGGAATGTGACCGGCGCGGCAGGCATGAACATCCCGGCTGCAGGCCGGGCGAGGGTGACTGCGTACATCGTGCGCGGCGCGCTGTACTCGTACTGCAACCAGCCTCCGTCCTTCCCGAGCGGGACTTTGAGGCCCTGCGTGAGGTCGCCGCCGGCAAGAGTGGCGGCATCAACGGGCCCGGCTATGGTCGTCACGGCCGCGGGTCGGGCTGCGGCGATTTCGGATATCGGCTGCTTGTAAGCGAGGACCGCGGCATCGGCGTAGTACCGCGGCAGTTCGATTTGGGGCGCCATGGTGGAGATATCCGCCTTGAGTGGTATCGCCTGGAATGGGCCGGTGATGAACGGAGGGTGAGGCAGCATCCCTGCGAATCTCGTTCCGCCCTGGACGCGCAACTCGCTCCAGACGAGTTTCTTCATGGCCTGCTCGGGTTTCACCCACGGTCCGCCGGTTTCGCTCCAGCCGGGTGACGACGCGATGGCCATCTCCAAGCCGAGTCGATCGGCGAGTCCGACGGCGTAGCGGAAGGCTTCCTTCCACTCGGGCGTCATATATGGAAGACGCTTCTCGACCACCTTTGGAGTCATGAGTTCGGCGTCGAAGTTCTGGAGGCCGCCGATGCCGACGCGCTTCATCCATTCGAGGTCGCGCCTTATGCCCTCCTGAGTGATGTTGCCGTTCATCCAATGCCACCATACCCTCGGGCGCGCCGCCGCCGGCGGGTTCAGGAAGTCGCGCTGAAGCGAGTCTGTCGAGACCTGACCCGGGCGCGGCTCCTGGCCGAATGCGGCGATTGAAGCGAGCAGGCAAACCGTGGCAGATGCGAGCCTTTTGGTTGTCATATCGTCCTCTATGTCCTCTACAGCGTTCTCGGGTATAACGGTATCAAGTTTCGTCGCTGGTGCGCAGCCAGGCGCCCGGTGGGCACACTGCCACGATCGCTGCCGTCCAGCAGAGGCTTTCAAGTACGCTTGTTGCGGCAGTATCGGCCCGCGATTCGTCACCGGTGAGCGATACTATTCCTTCTTCTTCGCTTTGAACGTGCCGCTCACGTCAAGAATCTCCAGGTTGTGAACGCGACGCGCCCTCCCGCGGGCTTGGGCTTGCCTTGCACATACCAATCCGGAAGACGCGCGATCTTGCCGGCGAACAGCGCGATCCTCGGCCAAGACCACGGGACGACGCCATGCACACCCGCTCGTGAGACTTAGCCGCGATCCCACTCCGGCAAGGAGAATCACCGACGAAATCTACCGCGAAGTCGATCCCGGAACGTAGGGGCAACGCCTCCCGACGGAGTGCCGGCGGCCTCTCGGAAGTCTTTGATTTCAGCTGCCGATGCCAATTTGGCTACGTACAAGAGGCAAAGGTGAATGAAACTGGCATCGGCGAGTCGGCGCGAGCGACCGCGCTCCTGCGAATCAGCGGCCCTGCCGGGCACCGGCGGTGGCGCCCTGATCCAACTCGGCCAGTGCCGTACGAGCGATGTAATGCGAGAACTGCCGGTCCGGCAGGAGCAGAGCCTCACTCAACGCCTCGGCTGCTTCTTTGTCGCGTCCCAGCGCATGCAGCAGCAGGCCCCTGCCTGCCAGGCGTCTGCCTTGCAGTTGTTGCCCCCCCAGCTCGATCTCCCCAGGCGCTTCGCGTTCGGCCCGTGCCCGCCACTCTGCCGCACCTAGCCCTTTTGCCGCGAGGATCGCGAACGGGCCTCTCTGTGCGGCGGCGGCTTGCCAGTACTCGCGGGCGGCTTGCGCGTTTCCGCAAAGCTCCGCAATGCGGCCCAGTAGATATTCGGAGCGGGCACTCTTGAGCAGCGGCTCGATGCCTTCCCGGGTGAAGGCGAGCCCGGGAACTTCTTTGCCGAGCGCGCCCGCCACTCTTTCGGCGTCCTTCTTTCGGCCGGAAGCAGCCAGGGAGAGAGCCCTCCTCAACTGCACTTCCAGGTACACCTGCCGCTCGTTCACACCGCCTTCTTCGCGCGCAAAGAACCGTCCACGGAAGATCGCCTCCGCCTCTTCCATGCGGCCGGCCTCGGCGAAGCTGAGCGCGAGGTCGAACAGCATCGGCGTGGAGAGCTGCGCGGGTTTAGGATATCGAAGCAACGTGTCGATGCGTTCTCCAGCGGGCCGGCGCAGCAGGCTCAGCGCCGTATTCAGCCCGGTGTAGACCTCCCGGTTTTCCGGATCGCGGTCGAGACCTTCCCGGTAGACTGCCGCGGCCCCGCCCAGGTCGTGTTTCACAGCCATGAGCGTGCGAGCAATGTTGCGGTGCAACGCCGGCAGGTTCGGGTTCAGACGGCGCGCCGTTTCCCACTCGGCCAGGGCGGCGTCCGTGCTGCCTCCCGACAGGAGCAATTCACCGCTGAGGTAGTGCGCCGTGGCGTCACTGGGATTGCTCTCGATCGCCCGCCGCAGGACAGGGAGGGAACTGGCCCTGTTCGGAAACACGTAGCGCACGGATTGGCGCGATGCTTCTTCAAAATCCCGCTTGCCCGGCTGCCCAAGCTTTTCGCGGCAGTAACCGCGATAGTAGGCTACCAGCGGATAATCCTGCGGCAGCACGGCCCCAGGATCGGCTTGCCGGGCGTCCACCGCCGGGTAACGCCGCGACAACAGGCTGATGGCATCGTCCCACGCGCCAATCTCCATGTAGTCCACCGCTGTCTCGATCACCCGTTCGGGATCGGCGGCCAGATGCGCCCAGAGTGCGTCGCCAGAGCCGCCGAGCAGCATCTCTTCGTGGCGCAACATGGTGGATGCCGGATCCCGGCTCAGCCACCAGGCGAGCCGCTGGCGAGCCTGGGCAGTCTGGCCAAGCCCACGCAACAGGGCCACTTCCATTCCGCCGGCGCGCACCATGTCGGGACGTTCCGCGGTAGCGGCTTCGAGCAACCGCAGTGCCTCTGCCCGATCGCCTTCGCGGGCCGACAGCCTCGCCATTTCGTAGCGCGCGGCCGCGCGGAATTGTGGTTGCCGCTGCGCGCCCTCCCATTCCGCGCGTGCCTTCCGGTTCTGGTTCAAGCCGGCCCACGCGGCGCCCAGGTAATAGTGGATTTCGGGATCGTTGCTCAGACGGTACTGCGCCTTCGACAGGAGCTGGACGGCGTCTTCATAGCGCCTCAATCCAACAGCCAGGCGACCGGCGGCCTTGTTCAGTTCGAACCGATCCGGTGAGCCCTTGAGCGCTGCCTGGTAGGTCGACCACGCATCCAGCAGCCGGCCATTCGCCTCCTCGTCCTCCCCCAACTCCAGCAGATCGTCCCGCCGCCGCACTTCCGCCTGCGGGCCTGCCTTGATTTCGCTCCGCGGCGTCCAATCGAACTCGTCCTCGGTGTGAACCAGCAGAAGCTTGCCGTCCGCATCGGCCAGTTCGAACCTGCACTTTCCGGCTGGCGCGTCGGGCAGGGTGTGCCGGAACACCGTATCGGGCGCCAGCCGCAGGCGCGTCTCAAACAGCGCCTTCGCGCCGTCCAGAATCCGGATGCGGGCGTCAGGGACCTCGTGGTTCACGTTGAGCGCGGCAACCAGGGACCCACCCTGGCGATGCAGGTACAGGACGCCATGCAAATTGGCTCGCGTGATGCCGCCGGTCTCGCGCACCGGCATCCAATACTCGGAGAAGCGAACGGTTTCCTGAGGCGGCAGGAAGCCGTAGGTTTCCTGGTTGCGGAACAGCCCAGCCTGCACTTCCGCGTACGCGCTGTGGTTGTCGGAGAGCGTGGTACGCCAGTCCAGGCCTTCGGCGTCCACTCCCCAGGTCCACAACTTCTTGCCGGGCAGGTCCGCATACGGGGCGTAGTGCACGATCCCCGTCCCGGTATGCGGGTGGTAGAGGCCCATGAAGGGCTCGCGGCTGCCGTGGACAAACTGGGATACCGGGCCGGCCGTTTGATTCCGGATCAGGCTCAGGTCGAGCCCATCCGCGTTCACGGGCCAGGTATCGATGAAGGTGAAGCCGTGACTGGCGGAATACCGCATGGGGTAGTACACGTGGGTATCGTCCCAGACCTCCACACCGGCGTTGTTCCACCAGTAGTAGCGATGGCGGACGTCGCTGCGGTTGTAGAGCGTGACGCGTTCCTCCAGCACCGTGGAACCGGGCCGCAGCACCAGTTCGACCCTCCATTGCATGCCGTACGGCCGGTCCACGTTGCCGACGACGATCGAGGCGCTGCCGTCCTCGTTGTGGCGCATCGAGAAATCCACGGGCGACATGGAAACCCAGTTGTGCGAGACCGGGAAGTTGAACTCGATGCCGAACGCCGCCCAGGCCCCTCGGTAGCTGATGTTGGCCTTCTTCAATGACGGGTTCGCATAGAACATTTCCCGGCCGCTGAGCTTGTCGGTGCAACTGTAGAGGTGGCCTCCCACGTCCGGCAGCACGGAACACTTCAGATACTCGTTCTCCACGAACAGAGCGCGCCAGTTTTGTACCACGGCGCGCCCGGTGAGATTGTCGCGCAACGTGTAGGGGTAATTGAATCGCTGGTTCGCGAACTGGTCGAAGGGCGGGTTTACGTCCGGCAGGCCCTCCTCATAGGTGGGCAGCGGGAGCGTTCCCTGCCACACACGGACATCCGCCCGCAGCGGGCATAGCGCAAGCAGAACAAGCGGCAGAATACGGCGAACTGTCATGATGGGATTCCTCGAAGGCGGATCGCCACACATCGTCATTCGAAAAGAAAAATAACTTTTGGAAGCTCAATATGCATATTATCGAAACCTAAAGCGCCAGTCAAGGATCGTTAAATGCTTTCGTTTATATTCTTTTTCATTGACTGCGACGTGACCGGGGTGTAGCCTGAGGAGGATCCACGGACAAGTACACATGGCGCGAATTATCTCACTTCTGCTGGGCTTGCTGAGTCTGGGTGGCGGCTGTGCCTTCGCGGCCGCGCATCCCCATCTGCTGCTTACGACGGAGAAGCTTCGCTCCCTCCGCGCGGCCAGCCAGACCACACACCGCTTCCTCTGGGAACGCTATTTGCAGGACTTGCCGCGCATGAAAGCCACGGCTCGCGGCGAAGAGCCTGTGAGGGACGCCCGCTACCAAGGGGATCTTATCCCGGAACTCGCGTTTGCCTGGCTGATGACCGGCGACCGGGACAATCTGGAACTGGCGCGCAAGCAGCTCCTGAAGTTGACCGATGTCTCGCAGTGGGCGTCGGAGGAGGATCTCATCTACCTGGTGCCCAGCCATTTTCTCTTCGGCATCGCGATCGGTTATGACTGGCTGTACCCGGAACTTTCCGAAGCGGAACGTAAGCGGGTCGCCGATTTTCTGGGGCGGCAAGCCGAGAAACTCTTCCACTCGATCCGGGCGGAGCGCATCTGGTGGCGGAACCAGTATTTCCAAAACCACTCCTATTCCAACACCTGCGGGCTGGCGTTCGCGGCGGCCGCCCTGGCCGGTGAGGATCCGCGCTCTGAACAGTGGCGAGCATACGCCGATCAATTCTTCACCCGTGTGTTCGCGGTGCTGCCCGCGGATGGCGGTTCGCTGGAGGGTTACGCGTATGCGGGCTATGGCGGCGAGTATCTTCTCAAGTACACCTTGTTAGCCCGCGAGGTGTTCGGCAAGGACTACACGGGAACGCCGTGGATGAGAAACTACGCGTCCTATATGGTGCATGGCCTGCTGCCGGTACGAACGGCGGACGAATGGGCCATGACGTATGGCGACGCGCCGCGCCGGGCGACAACTTCTACCGCTCAACACCTGTTCGTACTGGCCGGCTTTTATCGCGACCCCGTGGCGCAGCGGATGGCAAGAATGACGATCCAGCTCAAACCCCAGGGCCTGGGCAGTCACGGCTGGATGATGTTGCTCTATTACGACCCCACCGTCGGTGAGGCCGATCTGGCGACTCTCCCCACATTCAAGTTCTTCCCGGAAATCGGGCAGACCATGATGCGCTCTTCGTGGACCGACCCCGACGCCATGCTGGTTGGCTTCAAGTGCGGTCCATTCATGGGCATGACACTTTCGCCCAAGGCGGTTTTCGATTTTGGTACCGGGCATGCAGCGACCGATGCCGGCAGTTTCCAGATCTTCGCCGAGGGAAAGTACTGGGCGATCCATCCGCTTTACCCGGGCTACAAACTCACTGAGGACTACAACACGCTCCTGTTCAAAGGGGTGGGGCAACTTGGGGAACAGCCGGGGTTTGGCGCCGCGGAGGCCCTCTACTTCAAGCATTACCCGCAGATCGTCTACACGGAATCGACTTCCGGATACGACTATGTGGTGGGGGACGTGACCCGCGCCTATCATCCCGCCCTCGGCCTGCAGCGGTTCGTCCGTCACCTGCTGTTTGTGAAACCCGACATACTGCTGGTCGCCGATGAAGTGGCGCTAAAACCTCAGGGCATGGTCTACAACTATCCCTCGGAAGAACTGAAAACCGCGGGTGGCTTGACGCACGCCCCCAGCGGATACGTGGTGGGACCGGAGGGCGAAGCATTCACCGCATTTCAAGGGCCTGCGGGGCGCTATCGGTTATCCGCGGTATACCTCGACAACCAGCCTGAGGCCGGCTCGTATTCTCTGGAGGTCGACGGCCAGGCCGTCCATCAATGGAAGAGCAAAAACGAGGACGTGGACGACCATCTGATTGCCGTGTCACCGGCGGTGGAATTGAAGCCGGGGAGCCGGATCGCCTTTCGTGGCAGGCCGATGGCCAGGGAGTGCCGCCTGGTGAAGCTCACCGCCTTCAGCTCAACCGTGGAAGTGCCGCTGAAAGTGCAATGGTTGATGCAGGTGGATCCGCGGGCTCAGGCAGTGGCGCATGGGAATCGCCACGAAATCACGATGGACGATGCCACGCTGGATCTCTATCCGCTGCTGCCGGGACAATCCGCCGCGGCCTGGGGCCTGCATTCCATCCAGAAGCCCCAGGAACCCTTCACGTTCCGGCAAACCCGCAGGCTGGTGCTCGAGCCGGCATTCGATGGCGAGAGTGTCACGCTGCTGAATCTCATCCACACGCGCAAAGCGGCGCAAGCCGGGCTGACGGACACCGGAGCGTCCATCTCCGGCAACACCATCGAGGCCCACTGGACCCGTGGGACCCAAAGATTCTCTTTGACGTGGGACCTGCTGCGGAAGAAGGTCGGGCTGGTCCCGCTCCGCCATGGTGCGGGCGCTATCGCTCCACGGTGACCGTTCCCAGCGTGTACCATCCCTCACCGTCGATTCCTTCAATCGCCAGCTTGACCTTCGGCTTGCGCGTCTGGGGATCCAACACGCCGATCTGCAAATCGTACCTGGCCGCGGGCACGCCGGCCGGCACGAAAACCGCGTCGTCGTAGACCACATCTCCCGGCAGCCAGTTGCGGATGTCCGCGCCGGTCACCAACACTTCGCTATGCTTCTCCCCATGCAAGCGCAGCGCCAGCGGAAACTGGCGGTAGCAGGGCGCGACTCCCTTGTTCTCCCACCAACTGGTGAACGCCAGCTTGCCTTGCGGCCGGACGGTCTCGGGATACGTGAACTTGCGCAGCACGAAGCGGTACCCCATCTTGTTCAGCCAGCGCCTGACCTGGGTCCACCATGGTTCCGGCACCGCCGAGGACTTGTTGTTGAACGACGAGATGTGCCACTTGAGCGACTGCTCGATGATGTAGTCGATATCCCAGGCCCGGTTCTTCCACTCCTGCATCACCCAGCAGGCCTCCAGGCTCACAGGCCCCTTCCGCCAGGCATCCTGAATCCCGAAATTGACGATGTCCTCAGGGTAGGCATCGAACATGTGGCACCAGCGGCCTTCCACGCAACGCATGTCCCCCAGGCAGTCGGCGCGCCAGCCCGCATTGCCCTTCGATAGAGCGTACGTATTGGTCCGGCGATCCGTGGGCTGCATCATCAGCGGCGTCTTCGTGAAAGCCTCCAGGTAGCTGTCCATCAGGGCGCGCATGGTGGGTTCGCTCAACTGGCCGGTGTGTTCGCCTTCTCCCCAATAACCCACGATCGATACGTCCACCGCCTCAAGGTCCGGGTCGCCATCGTAACGTGCGCCCAGCGCGCGGACCAGACTCGTCCAGTGCTTCACATACCGGGGGTCTTCGGGATCGGTTCGCCACTTGTCGGGGAAGGACTTCCCCGACTCGCTCCCGGCCAGCTTGCGATACCAGGCCGGAACGTCTTCCGTCTGCGCTTCCGGTCCATACGGGGCCACTCGCAGCATCAGGGTCTGGCCCCGTTCGTGCGCGGTGCGCAAAGCCGCATCCAGCATCTTCCAGTTGTACCGGCCCATCTCCGGTTCGACGTATTTCCAGTACACGCGGAAGTAGGCGATCGACGTGAGGGGTTGCCCCGCAACCTCCAGCCTGCCCTGGAACGGGAAGTCTTCGATGGGGTGACCTTCCGTCCACTTTGTGCCTTGGTTGAGAGGATCGCCGTTGAAGCGGTTCAGGGTGGTGAACCCGATGCCGGGATTCACCAATACGGCGTCGATTTCTTTCGGCCGCACGATCTTCGTGGGCTGTCCGCACAGCACCGAAGCGCATGCCAGAACCAGCCATAAAGTGCGTGTCATCATGAATGCCCTCTCCCTAATGCGCCACCGGAACCGGGTCCGGGATGTCTTCGGGCACTTCGCGACCGGGCTGAGCCGGCCCGTGCCAGACGCTGCCGCCGAAGGTGGTGATGTAGATCATGGTGGGATCCGCCGGGTCCGGAACCACGCGGTGGCCCCATTTGAAAGTGTAGCCGCGGATGCGCTTCCAGGTGGCGCCGGCATCGTCGGAGCGCCAGGCCGCGGCGTCGAAGCCGCAAGCGTAGATCACCTGGGGATTCTTCGGGTCCACCGTCACGTCGTAGACGTGCTGCGATTGTTGGAAGATGGGCTTCCAGGTGGCGCCGGCGTCGGTGGTCAGGAACACGCCTCCACCCACATCGACATCGGCGCGTTCCTCTCCCCATGCGGAAAGGTACATGCGCCGGTTGTCGCGCGGATCCAGAGTGAGTCCGACCGGACCGGTTACGTTCTCCGGCAAACCGACCCTTTCCCAATGCTCCGCTCCGTCGCGAGACCGATACAACGCGCCGGCGCCGCTCCTGGCGGACTTGCCATCGCCGGACTTGGCATCGCCTGACTTGCCCTCGCTGCGCCGCGCCACCACCAGATAGAGCGTGCCGTCCTGGGCCCGAGTCAGCCTCCAGGCGAATGGCGCTTCGCCTTCAATACCGTGGTTCTTCAGCGTCCACGTTTTCCCGTCGTCCGTGGACTTGTAGACACCGCGTCCGAAGCCGCAGGCGTACAACGTCCGCGAACCGGCGGGGCTGGCCGGATCGAGCAGGAGGTGGGTGACAGAGGTCGAGGGCATGCCCTGGTTCGAAGGCCGCCAGGTCTCGCCGCCGTCGGTAGAGATGCCCACACCACCCACGAACGTCCTGGGATCGCGATGCCGCCACATTTTCGGACGCGGCAGGTCGTGGACCCCGCTGAATGCACCCCAGATCCGCCCTTTCACCTGGGGATCGAAGACCACCCAGTAGGTTGTGTTGCGCCACTCCGTGGGAACCCCGTTGGTGGCCGAAGTCCAGGAGGAGCCGCCGTCGTAGCTATGGAAAGCGCCGATGTCGGTGTAGCCGATGATGAGGTGCCTGGCATTGAAGGGATCGAAGTGCACGCCGTAGCTGGTAGTCACGTCCAGGCCGCGCGTGGTCCAGGCATTGCCGCGCACGCGCACGGAGGTCACCGTCTCCCAGGTCTTGCCCCCATCGAGTGTGCGGTAGGTGCGGAACAAGTCGGTGGCATAGCAGATGTCCGCGTCGCCGGGCGCTACGCCCAGACTCCAGGGTGCGTCGAAAAAGACGTCCTGCCCGCCTCCGAGCGCGCGGCTCTCGATCCAGGAAGGCAGCATGTTCTTTGCCGGCCGATTCGGTTCGCGGTGGACGACAGTCCAGGAGCGTCCGCCGTCGATGGTCCTGCTGATGCCATTGGAAATGTCCTTTTCGTTCTCGCCCGGCTTCATGCCCCGGAATCCCGCATAGGCCACGCGAGCGTTCCGGGCGGATGTGGCGATCGCCTCGAACCGGCCCGAGGGCGGGCTCTGCGATAAGCGCCAACTCGCTCCGCCGTCGTCGGAGACGTGGATTTCGCCTCGCTCGGTGGTGGCGTAAATAATCGTGCGGCCGTCCGCGCGGCCCGCGCTGGCTCGGGTAACACCGGCCGGCATGGCCGCGAGCGGCGTCCACTTACCGCCCGCCAGACGATGAACACGGCGGTTCCCGATTACCACCAGAGCATCCGGCTCGGATTCGAGCGCCAGAATCCGTTCGGAAGGGAACTCCCGCTCTCTCGACCAACTGGCGCCGCCATCCGGGGAAACGTAAAGCAGCGAAGCGTTGGCGCCCGGTTTTCCGGCGAATACCACCCAGATACGCGAGTCCCCGCCGGCTTCCACCATAATGTTCGAAATGACGTACCCGGCCGGATAGCTGGTATCGCCGGTGGTCAGCGAGTAATCCGCGTGGTCGCCGTTCTGGTGCTCGACCGTGTTCTTCGTGGGATCGGGAAAGACCATGCTCCACGTGCGCCCCGTGTCGGCGCTGCGCCACAGCGCGGCGTTTCCCGCGTAGATCACCCGGGGATTCCGCGAATCGAAAGCCAGGGTTTCGACCACCGTGCGCAGGTTGAACATGCGCCACGACCGCGCGCCATCCAGAGTGATGTAGGCGCCCGTCATGTCGCAGTGCTCCACCACGATCCTGGGGTCGTGCGGGCTGATGGTGGGCGCGATCATCGTCCCACCCCCGCCCGGCCCGA
>ODAK010004880.1_pt1 | contig 13676 bp, 13 predicted proteins | sample 1539591 | NCBI WGS metagenome assembly ODAK01 (sample SAMEA3539303, study PRJEB22396) | soil metagenome | biome: tundra; feature: field; material: soil | place: USA | collected 2010-05 | depth 0.15 m | reverse complement strand
CGGTGTTGCCGCCGGGGGCCAGGGCTTCGGCGGTCGTGGCGGCCAGGGCGGCCAAGGCGGCGGCGATCCGGCCGCTCGCCTCGAGCGCTTCAAGGGCATGACGCCCGACGAGCAAAAGCAGTTCATCGACCGCATGAAGTCGAACGGCCGCGACACGAGCGCCTTCGAAGCGCTGGTGGCCAAGGCGCCCGCCGGCAAGAAGCCCGGCGCCGCAGCCAAGAGCGCATTGCCCACCCCCAAATACGGCGCGGTGCAGTCGGGAGAGACGATCGACGCGCTCTTCGCGCCGCTGCCGGTGGTCGAGACGAGAGGCCGCGCGTGGCTGTACATGGATAAACAGCTCAAGCCGGTGAACCTGCGGCTCGGCATCACCGACGGCACGAACACGGAGTTGCTGAGCGGCGAACTGCAGCAGGGAATGGAGCTCGTGACGAGCATCCTGCTGGGCTCTGTGCGGCCGACGACGACCCCGGCCGCCGGCGCGGGCAACCCGCTCATGCCGAGTCAGCGCGGCGGCCCGGGACGGGGCCGCTAGCCCCATGCCGACCGTTATTTCAGTCAAGAGCCTCGTCAAGACGTACATCGTCGGCGAGATGGAAGTAAAGGCGTTACGCGGCGTGGACCTCGAGGTCGAACGCGGCGAGTTTCTCTCCGTGACCGGGCCGTCGGGGTCCGGCAAATCGACGTTCATGCACATCATCGGCTGCCTCGACCGGCCGACGTCGGGGCAGTATCTGCTCGATGGCCAGGACGTCTCGCGCATGACGAAAGATCAACTCGCGGCGATTCGGAACAAGAAGATCGGATTCGTCTTCCAGGGCTTCAACCTCTTGACGCGCACCTCGGCGCTCGACAACGTGGAGCTGCCGCTGCTCTACGGCGCCAACGGCATGAAGACCGCCGAGCGGCACAAGCGGGCGATGGACGTGCTGAAGGCGGTCGGCCTGGAGAACCGAGCGGATCACCATTCGAACCAGCTTTCCGGCGGCCAGCAGCAGCGCGTCGCGATCGCGCGATCACTCGTCAATCAACCGTCGATTCTGCTCGCCGACGAGCCGACCGGGAACCTCGACACGCGAACGAGCATCGAGGTCATGGAGATTTTCCAGAAGCTCAATCTCGAGACGGGCATCACGGTCATCCTGATCACGCACGAAGTGGACATCGCCGAGTACGGCACGCGCACCGTGGCGTTTCGCGACGGCGTGGTCGTGACGGACAAGCAAAACACGAGGCGGCGCATGGCGCAGGACGAGCTGGCGGCGCTTCCGGCCCCGACGGCGTAAGGAGCACTGATGTCGGTCTTCATGATCATTCGCATCGCCTTCAAGGCGCTCGGCCGGAACAAGATGCGCACGGCGCTGACGATGCTCGGCATGATCATCGGCGTGGCGGCGGTCATCACGATGGTGGCGCTCGGCACGGGCGCCCAGACCTCGATCGACGCGGCGGTTCAATCGGCCGGCACCAACACCGTCATCGTGACGGCCGGCAACTTCACGCAGGGCGGCGTCCGCCAGGGCCAGGGCAACGCCAGCACGCTCATCCCCGACGATGCCGTCGCGATCTCGCAGCTGCCGGGCATCCTCTACACGGCGGCCGGCTCGTCGACACGCGCGCAGATGGTCGCGGGCAACCAGAACTGGAACACGCAGGCGCAGGGCACCGACGTCGACCTCCCGCTCATCAATGCGTGGCCGGTTGACGACGGCGCGTTCTTCACGACGCAGGACGTGACGCAGGCCGCGAAGGTGGTCGTGTTGGGGACCGTGGTCCGCGATCAGCTGTTCGGGGCCGACACCGACACCGAGCCGGTCGGCCAGGTGATTCAGATCCAGCACCAGCCCTTCACCGTCGTCGGCGTCATGGCGTCCAAGGGCCAATCGAGCATGGGCCAGGATCGCGACGACACGGTGTTTGTGCCCTACACGACGGTGATGAAGAAGATGCGGGGCGTCACCTTCATCAACAACGTGACGGTTGCGGCAGCCGAGGCCAGCCAGGTGACGGCCGTCGCCGATCGGATTGCGACGCTGCTGCGCGTCCGCCACAAGATCGCCCCCGGCGATCCGGACGATTTCATGGTTCGCACGATCGAAGAGATGGCGAGCGTCCGCAAGGAAGCGACGCAGACGATGACGGCGCTCCTGGCGAGCATCGCTGGCGTCTCGCTGCTCGTCGGCGGCATCGGCATCATGAACATCATGCTCGTGTCGGTGACCGAGCGGACGCGCGAGATCGGCCTGCGCATGGCGATCGGCGCGCGCGGCCGAGACGTCCTGCTGCAGTTCCTCGTCGAGGCGATCGTCCTGAGCCTGTTCGGCGGCGGCATCGGCATCGCGCTCGGCTTCGGCGTTGCGCAAGGCGTGACGTTCTGGCAGGGCTGGCCGACCGCGGTGTCGGCCAACGCGGTGTTCCTGGCGTTCGGATTCGCCGCGGCCACAGGCGTCTTTTTCGGCTTCTACCCGGCCCAGAAAGCGGCCGCGCTCGATCCTATTGACGCGCTTCGGTTCGAATAATCATGATGAGTGCCACACACCGTCTGCTGCTCGGGGGGCTCGTCATCCTGTCGGCGTGCGCCGTGAACGCCTGTTCTGGCGATGCCGCCACCACGGATTCGTCGCGCGGCCGCGGCGGCGCGGGCCAGGCGCCGGCTGTACCGGTGACGACCGCCCCAGTCGTTCAGAAGCCGATGCCGATCGACATCCGTGTGATCGGCGTGGTCGAAGCCTATTCGAACGTCGCCGTGCATGCGCAACTCACCGGCCAGCTCGACACGGTCTCCTTCCGGGAAGGCGACGACGTGAAGAAGGGCCAGGTGCTCTTCGAGCTGGACCGCCGTCCTCTCGAGGCGGCGCTCCAGCAAGCGCAGGCGGCGCTCGATCGCGATCTCGCGCAGGCCGCGAACGCCAAAGCGCAGTCGGCCCGCTATCGGGATCTCTCGGCGCGGGGAATCGCGACGCGCGAGCAGGTCGATCAAATCAACACCAACGAGGCGGCGCTCGAGGCCACGGTCGGCGCCGATCGCGCGGTGGTCGAGAACGCGAAGGTGCAGTTGCAATATGCGACGATCGCCGCGCCGATCGGCGGGCGCACCGGCGCGCTGATGGTGCACGCCGGCAATCTGGTCCGCGCCGCCGACACGGCCCCGCTCGTCATCATCAACCAGGTAACGCCGATTTTCGTCTCTTTCGGCATCCCCGAGGCGCAGCTCCCCGGTCTGAAGCGCTACATGGCGGCCGGAACCCTGCGCGTCGACGCGCGTCCGCCCAATGACACGGCGCCGCCATCGAGCGGACATATCACGTTCGTGGACAACGCGGTCGATCAGACGACCGGCACGATTAGAATCAAGGGCACGTTCGCCAACGACGATCGGCGGCTCTGGCCGGGGCAGTTCGTGAACGTCGTTGTCACGCTGACGACCGAGCCAAACGCGCTGGTCGTGCCGGCGGCCGCCGTGCAGACCGGCCAGCAGGGCGATTACCTGTTCGTCGTGAAGCCGGATCAGACCGTGGACCTGCGCCCGGTCACCGTCGAGCGCAGCGACAGCGTCGAGACGGTCATTGCCTCCGGCGTCAAGGCGGGCGAAACCGTCGTCACCGACGGCCAGTTGAGGCTCGTCGCCGGGACGAAGATCGTCGTCAAGGCGCCGAGCGGCGCCAAGGTGTCGCCATGAACCTGTCGGAACTGTTCATCAAGCGCCCGGTCACGACGACCCTCATCGTGCTCGGGGTCATGGTATTCGGCGTGATGTCCTACCGGCTGCTGCCGGTCAGCGATCTGCCGACGGTCGACTTCCCGACCATTCAAGTCAACGCCGGCCTGCCCGGCGCCAGCCCGGAAACGATGGCCTCGGCGGTTGCCCTGCCGCTCGAGAAGCAGTTTGCAACCATCGCGGGGCTGAACTCGATCAACTCGACGAGCTCGCAGGGCGGGACCAACATCACGCTGCAGTTCGATCTGAGCCGGGACATCGACGCCGCCGCGCAGGACGTGCAGTCAATGATCGCCAAGGCGGCGCGGCTGCTCCCCCCGCAGATGCCCGTGCCGCCCTCGTATCAGAAGGTCAACCCGGGCGATCAGGCGGTGATGTTCCTCGTCCTGCACTCGGCCACGCTGCCGCTCTCGCTCATCGACGAGTACGCCGAGTCGACGATGGCGCAACGCATCTCCATGGTGAGCGGCGTGGCGCAGGTGAACATCTTCGGCTCCGCGAAGTACGCGGTCCGGATCGACGTCGATCCGCGCCAGCTCTCCGCGCACCGCATCGGCATCGACGAGGTCGCCGACGCGATCACCAACGCGAACGTCAACCTGCCGACCGGCACGATCTACGGAGCGGACAAGACGTTCGTCGTGCAGGCGAACGGCGGGTTGCTGAAGGCCTCCGCCTACGGACCGACGATCATCGCGTATCGCGCCGGCAACCCGGTGCGGCTCGACCAGGTGGCGCACGTCTACGACGGCGTGGAGAACGACAAGAATGCGGCGTGGTATCGCGGCGAGCGCACAATCTATCTCGCGATTCAGAAGCAGCCGGGCACCAACGTCGTCGCCGTCTGCGACGCCGTCAAGGCGCTGTTGCCGGCCTTCCGCGAGCAGCTGCCCGCCGCCCTCTCCCTCGACGTCAGCACCGATCGATCGGTCTCGATCCGCGAGTCGGTCCGCGACGTCAAGCTCACGCTGGTCGTCACGATCATCCTCGTCGTGCTGGTGATCTTCCTGTTCCTCAGGAACCTGTCGGCCACCATCATCCCGAGCCTGGCGCTGCCCGCCTCCATCATCGCCACCTTCGCGGTGATGTATCTGCTGGACTACAGCCTGGACAACCTCTCGCTGATGGCGCTCACCCTCTCGGTCGGCTTCGTCGTCGACGACGCGATCGTCATGCTGGAGAACATCGTCCGGCACATGGAGATGGGCAAGGAGCCCATGCGCGCCGCCTACGACGGCTCCAAGGAGATCTCCTTCACCATCGTCTCGATGACGATCTCGCTCGCGGCGGTGTTCATCCCGGTGCTGTTCATGGGCGGCATCGTCGGCCGGCTGCTGCACGAGTTCTCGGTGACGATCGGCGTCGCGATTCTGGTATCCCGCTTCGTGTCAATCAGCCTGACGCCGATGCTCTGCAGCCGCTTCCTGAAGCCGCCGCACACGCAGAAGCACGGTCGCTTCTACAACGCGACCGAGCGCGTGTTCGAAGGCTGGCTGCGGCTGTACGACCGCACGCTGGCGTTGAGCCTGCGTTTCCGAGGCGTCACGATGGCCGTCTCGGTCGCGCTGCTGGTCGGCACGGTGTACCTGTTCATGCTGGTGCCCAAGGGGTTTCTCCCGAGCGAGGATCAGGGCCGCTTTCAGATCAGCACCGAGGCCGTTCAGGGCATCGGCTTCGACGAGATGGTGCGGCACCAGCAGCAGGTGGCCGCCATCATCGCGGCCGAACCGAGCGTCGCCGGCTACAGCAGCAACGTCGGCGGCGGCGGCGGGCTGAACACCGGACGCATCTCGGTCGATCTGAAGCCCCGATCCGAGCGGACGCTGAGCGTCGATCAGACGATGGCTGCGCTCCGGCCGAAGATGGCGCAGGTGACCGGCATCCGCGTCTACATGGTCAACCAGCCGCCGATCAACCTGGGCGGCACGAACTCCGCGCGCAGCCTGTATCAGTTCACGCTGCAGGACACCGACACGGACGAGCTCTACCACTGGGCGCCGATCCTCGAAGCCAAGGTGCGCGATCTGCCGGGCATCGAGGACGTGAGCAGCGACCTGCAGATCAAGAATCCGCAGGTTGAGGTTGACATGGATCGCGACAAGATCTCCGCGCTCGGACTGAACGCGACCCAGGTCGAAACCGCGCTGTACAACGCCTATGGCACGCGCCAGGTGTCGACGATCTACGCGGCGAACAACCAGTACCAGGTGATCCTGCAGGTGGCGCCGGAATTCCAGAAGGATCCCGCGGCGCTGTCCATGCTGTACGTCCGCTCGACCACCGGACAACTGGTCCCCCTCGCCACGGTCGCGAAGGTCAAGACCGATGCCGGTCCGCTCACCGTGAACCACGCCGGCCAGCTCCCCTCGGTGACGATTTCCTTCAATCTCAAGCCGGGGCTCGCGTTGGGCGACGCGGTGTCCGGCATTCGATCGGTGGCGGCCGCGACCCTGCCCTCCAGTATCGCCACGATGTTTCAGGGCACGGCGCAGGCGTTTCAAGATTCGCTGCAGGGTCTTGGCGTGATCCTCATCATGGCGATCGTCGTGATTTATATCGTCCTCGGCATCCTCTACGAGAGCTTCACGCATCCGTTGACGATTCTGTCCGGCCTCCCGTCGGCTGGCTTCGGCGCGCTCATCACGCTGCTCATCTTCAAGACGGAGCTGAGCTTGTATGCCTTCGTCGGGATCATCATGCTCGTCGGCCTCGTGAAAAAGAACGGCATCATGATGGTCGACTTCGCCGTCGGGGTGCAGCGCGAGCACGGCAAGACGCCGACCGAGGCGATTCACGAAGCGTGTCTCGTGCGGTTCCGGCCGATCATGATGACCACCATGGCCGCGCTCGTCGGCACGCTGCCGATCGCGCTCGGCATCGGCGCCGGCGCCGAGTCCCGCCGGCCCCTCGGCCTCGCGGTCGTCGGCGGGCTGCTGGTGTCGCAGCTCCTGACGCTCTACATCACGCCGGTGTATTACGTGTACATCGAAGGCGCCCGCCTCTGGCTGATGAACCGTCGGCGCGCCGCCACGGACGTGACCCACGGTGCGCCTGTCGGCGCTGGGGACGCACCGCTCACCCGCGGGGTTTAGACGGCCGTCCCAGCGCTTCCTGCCCGTCGCTTTCCGGTGCCGCTGCCGGCGCCGATACCGAAAGACTGGCGCTAGAAGGTCAGGTCCGCGAGGAGCCCGGCGATCGTTCGACCGGTGACCGGATCGATCATCGCCGGTGCAATTTCCGCCAACGGCTCGAGCACGAAGCGCCGCTCGCGGAAGCGCGGATGGGGCACGCGCAGGCCAGGCTCGTTCACGATCTCATCGCCGAACAAGACGAGATCGAGATCGAGCGTCCGCGGCGCGCCGGCGAACGGACGCTCGCGGCCCCGCTCGTGTTCGAGCGCGAGCAGCCGTTCGAGCAGCTCGCGCGCCGACCCGGTGGTCTCCCCCACGGCCGCGCCGTTGAGAAACCTCGGCTGCGCGCCCACGCCGACCGGCTCGGTATCGTGCCAGCGGGAAACGGAAAGAGCTTTCAGAAATCGGGTGAGCTGCGCGGCGGCAAAATCCAGGTGGGCGGCCCGGTCGCCCCGGTGACCGATATTCGATCCGAGCGCAATCGCGACGCGGGTTATTCGATCCAACGCGTCCGCAGCACCTCGCCGTGCGCCGGCGCGAGCGTCTTCTCGCGGCGTCCGAGCAGGTCGGTGCGGCCGGCGAGCGCCTGCTCGAAAAAGCGCTTCTGCTCGAGCGTCTCGCCGAGGATGACGCGCAGCATGCCGCGCTGGCGGGCGTTCGGCATCGCCTCGACCCGCGGGCGCCAGCCGTCCACGAACGCCTGTGCATCGCGCGCGTCTTCCTGGAACAGCGAGTGCGCCGCCTGCTCACCCTGGCCGGAGACCGTGCGCGCGGGCACCGTCGCGGCGGCCGCGCCGACCGCGCCGCCGAGCTCGGCGATCGCCGCCGTCAGCCAGGAGAGCTGCACCTCTTCGCGGTTGACGATGTACTGGTAGGTGTTATTGGCGTCGTACTGCTCGACGAGCCGGGCCGCCGACTGGTGGCGCAGCAGCATCGCCAGTTTCTCGGCGTACAACTCCTGGAGCAGCGGCAGTAGGTCCGTCACGAGTTCTGTTTTTCCTTGCACGCGATGCAGACGCGCGTCCAGGGAATCGCGTTCAGCCGCGCCTCGGCGATCGGCTCGGCGCAGTCGCGGCACGCGCCGTAGGTGCCCTTCTCGATGCGCCAGAGCGCTTCCTCGATCGCCTGGAGGATCTTCGCGTCGGTCTGCTTCAACTTCAGCTGGATGTGGACCTCGTTATTGCCGCTGGCCTGATCCGCCATGTCGCCCTGGCGCGTGTTGTTCTCCATCGAGGCCTGCAGCTTGATGCCGCCGCTGCCGAGGATCTCGCCGCGTTTTCTGAGGAGCGCGTCCTTGTAGTGCTGTACATCCATTGCGATTGAGACTCCCACCCCGGGGTCCGCCCTCGGGGTTTGCAGAACATCAAATCATAGCATTCCTCGCGCCCTCTCGGGCGGCTCACTGGAGCCTCATCGCAGCCATGCGTACCGCGCGAGGAACAGCGCCGCGAATATGTAAATCAGCGGATGCACCTGGCGCCCGCGGCCCGTCGCGAGCTTCAGCAGCGCGTAGGCGAGCAGACCAAACGCGATGCCGTCGGTGATGCTGACCGCGAGCGGCATGACGATGAGCGTGAGGAAGGCGGGGATCGCCTCCGTCGTGGACCGCGGCTATTCCGCGCGCAGCGTGGATAGCGGCTTATTCCGAAGGACGTCGAGACTGGACACGACGCCGATGGCGCCGACCAGAATGGCCGTGAAGACGACGCCGCCGACATGTTCGCCGGCGACGATCCGCCACGGGATGTCGAGCGCATAGCGGCTGACGCCCCACGTCAGCACGATGGCGCCGAGCGACCCGACGAGGCCCGCGAGCGACCCCAGCACCCCGTACTCGAAGAGCAGCATCTGGGCGATGGTCCGGGTGGTGGCGCCGAGCGTCTTGAAGATGGCGGCCTCGTAGACCCGCTGGAACTTGGTCATCGCCACGGCGCCGACCAGAATCAGCACGCCGCTGAACAGCACCAGCCCCCCGACGACGGTGATGGCGATCGTGATCTTGGACATCACGTCGCGAACGGTCTGCAGAATTTCGTGAAAGTCGATCACCGACACGTTGGGAAAGCGCTCGGCGAGATCGTGCTGAAAGCGGGCGCGCGCGGCCGGATCGTCGGGCCCTTTGAGCGGCGCCACGAAGGTCTGCGGTGCCTGGTCGAGCACGCCCGGCCGGAACACGAACACGAAGCCGCCGTTGCGCGCATCGCGCCACTCCACGTCCCTGACGCTCGTCACCGTCGCGTGCACGACGCGGCCCAGGATGTCGAAATCCATCGTGTCGCCGACGTTGACGAAGCTGCGCTCGTGGACGCTCTTTTCGATCGACACCTCCGCATCAGGCGACGGCCCGTTCCAGAACTGCCCGGCCGTCACGTGCTCGTTCGGTTCCAGGTGATCGCGGTACGTGATGGTGAACTCGCGCGCCAGGCCTCTGCGGTAGCGACGGATGTCTTCAGCCGTCGTCGCCTTGGTATCGCGGCCGTCCACGGCCACGACACGCGCCCGCAGCACGGGAATGAAGGCCGACGGGCGCGCGCCGTGCGCCGGGTCCTCGAGAAACGCGCGCACGGAATCCGCCTGATCGCGCTGAATATCGAGCAAGAACATGTCGGCGTCCTCGCCGACCCGAATCGTGAATTCGTCGAGCAGGCTCGCCTGCAGCGATCGGACGCCGACGATGAAGAACGCGCCGAGGCCGACCGCGAGCAGGATGACCCGCGTCTGGTTGCCCGGACGCGACAGATGCAGGACGCCGTGGCGCAACGGAAACGAGCGTGCACGCGCGAGCGGCGCGATGACGTAGACGAGCAGCCGCCCGGACAGTTGGAGCACGAACGCGAGCGCGGCGAAGCCGACGCAGACGATCACGCCGACGCGAAGTGAGCCGGCCTGCCACACGGCGACGCCGACCAGCGCGAGCGACACGCCCACCAGCGCCGCCATCCGCGTCCAGTCGAGGACGCGCGGCGGCGTCTCATCGCGCAGCAGGAGCGACGGCTTGACGAACCGCACCTGCAGCAGCGGCACGATCGAGAACAGCAGCGACACGAGCGAGCCGATCACGACGCCCTGCACCGCGGCGCTGACGCGCACCACATAGTGGGCGTCGGCCAGAATCGACGCGGACGTCGACGACCTCGCCAGCGCGAGCGGAATCGCGCCGACCGCCGCGCCGGCGATCGCGACGCCGAACAGGCTGCCGGCGAGGCCGAGCGTCATCACCTGCAGCAGGTACACGGCGACGATCTGGCGGCTGCGCGCGCCGAGGCACTTGAGCACGGCAATGCTGCGAATCTTCTGCTGGATGAACACGCGCACGACGCTCGATACGGCGATGCCGCCGAGGATGACGATGATCAGGCCGACGAGGCTCAAGTAGTTCTCGGCGCGGTCGAAGTCGCGCCCGATCTGGTCGTCGCTCGTCTTGTACGAGCGCACGTTCAGGTTCTGCTGTTGATCTCTGAAGTCCCGCCGGATCCCGCTGGTCAGCGCATCCACGCGATCGTCGCCCACCCGCACGAGGACGCTCCGCCGGGCCCGACTGCCAAAACCGAGCAGCTTGGTCGACGCGACGTCGTCGTAGTCGATCAAGACGCGCGGGCCGAGGCTGAAGCCGCCGATGTCGCGGCCCGGTTCGCGCGCGATCACGCCGTTGATCCGGAACGAGGCCTGCCCGATGACGATCGAATCGCCGAGGCGGACGCCGAGCGCCGTCAGCAGCTCCGGACGCACGAGCGCGCCGTGATGCTGAAGCAGCGCGTGCGAATAGGTCGCATCGCCGGCGAGCTCGATGTGGCCGTAAAACGGAAAGCGCTCCTGGATCGCCTTGAGCTCGACCATCCGCGCCACCGCTTTCGACGGATCCGCCGGCCGGACCATCGTCGGCGTCTCGAGCGTCTCGGTGTGCTCGGCGCCGGCGTCGGCCAGGTGACGATCGATCGTCTGACGGACGGCTGGCGTCCAGTCCTGCGTGGTCGAGATGAGCAGGTCGGCCGCGATGAGCGACTTGGCTTCCCGGCCGAACACGTCGCGCACGCTCTGAATGACCGACCGCAACGCCACGATCGCGGCAACGCCGACGGCGATGCACACGAAGAAGAACAGCAGCCGGTGCCACGACGCCCGCGTCTCGCGCGCGGCCATCCGGAGCACGAAGGTCATGGCGCCGCTCCCGCACCCTCGACGACGCGGCCATCGCGCAGCACGAGCCGCAGATCGGCGAGCGCCGCCAGCTCCGCGTCGTGCGTGACGAGGACGACGGTCGTGTGCCGCGTGCGATGAATGTCGCGCAGCAGCTCCATGATGTGCCGGCCGTTGGTGCTGTCGAGGTTTCCGGTGGGTTCATCCGCCAGGACGATCGGCGGATCGTTGGCGAGCGCTCGCGCGATCGCCACGCGCTGCTGCTCGCCGCCCGACAGCTGCGACGGGTAGTGGTGTGCGCGCCCGGTCAGCCCGACCTCCTCGAGGAGCCGCTCCGCTCGCGTCCGCGGATCCGGCGCGCCGGCAATCTCCATCGGCACCGCGACGTTCTCGTAGGCGGTGAGCGACGGGATCAGGTGGAAGAACTGAAACACGAAGCCGATCTTCTCGCCGCGGAGTCGCGCCAGCGCGTCCTCGCCGAGCCGGGTAATGTCCACTCCGTCGATCACCACCTGCCCCGAGGTCGGCGCATCGAGGCCGGCGATCAATCCGAGCAGCGTCGACTTTCCGCTGCCGGACGGCCCGAGGATGGCGAGGAACTGTCCGCGCGACACCGACAGCCGCAGCGGGTGCAGGATGGTGAGCGGCTCGGCGCCGCTCATCACGGTTTTCGAGACGTCTCGCAGCTCAATCACGTGGTGTCCGCTCCTCCACAATCGGCCTGAGCACGGCCCAGACGTTCTCCGCCACGATCCGCGCGCCCTCAGCGGTCGGGTGAATGCCGTCGCGCTGATTCAGCCGCGCGTCGCCGGCGACGCCTTGCAGGAGAAACGGCACGAACGCGACGTGATACCGGCGCGCGAGCGCCGGATAGATCCTGTGAAACGCCACGATGTAGTCGCGGCCGTAGTTGGGCGGCGCTTCCATCCCGGCGAGCACCACCGTGATGCCGCGCGCCTGCGCCCGCTCGATGATCTGCGCGAGATTGTGTTGCAGCTCGTCAGGCGGCAGTCCGCGCAGCGCGTCGTTGCCGCCGAGCGCGACGACGAGCACGCGCACGTCACCGTTGAGCGCCCAATCGAGCCGGCTCAGCCCGCCGGCCGACGTGTCGCCGGACACCCCGGCGTTGATCACGTCGTAGCCGAGACCCGCCTGCTCGAGATCCTGCTGGAGCAACATCGGGTACGACTCGTCGCCCCGCAGGCCGAGTCCCGCCGTCAAGCTGTCGCCGAGCACGACGATGCGCGGCCGGTTCGCACGAGCGGACGGCGACGGAACAGGCGATGCCGGCGCCGCGGAGACGGCCGACAAGGCCGCCTCGGGGCGCTCCGCACGAGCCTCGTCGCGCGGCCCGCACGCCACGGCGCCGACGAGCGCCACCGCCACCGCCAGACCAAGCCACCAGCGCATAGACTCATTATCCACGACTGGTGACTGATGACTGGCGACTGGTGACTATGCCAACTGCTCTTCGAGCGCGCGAATCGCCTGCTCGAGCATTTGACGGTGAGCAGCCGAGCGCGCACTCGCGAGATCGGCGCGGGCACGGGCGAGCGACAGTTCGAGCGTCCGGCGGCGCGAGCTCGCCTCTCGCTCTTCTGGAGAGATGGCCGCGCTGTGCGCTTTTCCACGCTCGGCTTCGGCCTGCTGAAACTCGACGTCCTTGCTCTCAAAGCCTCTGGCCATATTCTTCAAAATAGTATGCTAAACAGATGCCCGACGTCGCCGCCATGCGATCCCGCCTCGAGCACACCTTCCACCTGACGCCCGGTCCGATCCTCGACACGCGCAACGCGCGCGCGCCGGAGGCGGAGCGCGCCGCCGCGGGCCTGTGGCGCCGCGACGCGTCCACGTGGAGCGCGGACGCCGACGTGCAGAAGAAGATTCTCAACCGGCTCGGCTGGCTGAGCTCGCCGCAGCTCATGGCCGACTCGCTCGATCGCCTGCTGGCGTTCGCGGCATCGATCAAACAGGCCGGCTTTACCGACGTCGTCCTCCTCGGCATGGGCGGATCGAGTCTGGCGCCCGAAGTGCTGCGAGGGATCCTCGGCGTGACGCCAGGCTGGCCGCGGCTGCACATGCTCGATTCGACCGATCCGGCCGCCGTCCGCGCCGCCGGCACGCCGCCCGATTCCACGCTGTACCTCCTGTCGAGCAAGTCCGGCACGACGATCGAACCCAACTCGCTGGCCGCCCACTTCCGCAGCACCCTCGAAGGAGCCGGCATCCGGCGCTGGGCCGATCATTTCGTCGCAATCACCGACGAAGGGACCGAGCTCGCGACGCGCGCGCGGTCGGAAGGCTTCCGCGACGTCTTCATCAATCCGTCGGACATCGGCGGCCGCTATTCGGCGATGTCGTTCTTCGGTCTCGTGCCCGCCGCGCTGATGGGCCAGGACGTTGCGGGGCTCATCGGCTGGGCGCTCGCGATGCTCTCGGCCCCGCAGTCCGCGGTGGACCTGGGTCTCGCCATCGGCAGCGCCGCGGGCAGCGGCCGCGACAAGCTCACACTGATCCTGCCCGATGCGCTCGAGCCGTTCGGCTTGTGGGTCGAACAATTGATTGCTGAAAGCACCGGGAAACACGGCACCGGCGTCGTCCCGATCGTGGGCGAGACGCTGGCGGCGGCCGCCGCGTACGGCCAGATCGGAAGAGCGTCGTGTAGGGAAAGAGTGTAGATCTCGGTGGTC
>ODAK010004879.1_pt1 | contig 13677 bp, 8 predicted proteins | sample 1539591 | NCBI WGS metagenome assembly ODAK01 (sample SAMEA3539303, study PRJEB22396) | soil metagenome | biome: tundra; feature: field; material: soil | place: USA | collected 2010-05 | depth 0.15 m | reverse complement strand
GCGACCACCGAGATCTACCCTCTTTCCCTACACGACGCTCTTCCGATCTGGATTCGCGGCTCGCTTGATCGGAACGCTTGCATTAACAATACCGAGTTGATAAATCGGTGAGCCGCCTCCGCCGGGTTGGACCAACGCCGCGTCGCCGCCGTCCAGGGGATAGGTGCTTCCCGCGGGCGTCGCCTGGAACGGATTGTGCAACTCCGCCCATACACTCAGGTTCGCGGCGTCCTGTTGGGCATAAACCTCGTTCACCACAAGGCGCGGCAACTCGGTGCCGTACACCCAATCGTTCGCGATGGTCGGCGTGGTTTTGGCGGCGTTCGCCGCGGCCAAAGCATTCTTTGCCGCCGTGTTATTCCAGTTGAAGGGCGTAATGTAATCGTCATTGTCGATGAAATCGACGATGTTGACCGCCAGCTGCGCAAGCCAGCGCGCCGCCATGTAACCTTGATCTGAGTCTGGCTGGATTCCCCCCGTTGAAGTCAGGAACAGATTGCCCGGGAGCATGTTGGGATCGTGCGCGGCCGTGACGCGGACCAGGGCGTTATAAATGTCCGTGGCGAAGTTCGTGCGCGCTGTGAGGGCCGCGTTGTACGCGGGGTAATTCGTGATAAGACCCGCAGCTCCCTTGGGCGGGAAATCGGGGAGCGTACGCGTCAGATCGATACGCAAATAATTGCCCAGATTGGCACGCCAATCGGGGGCGTAGGCAGTTTTCCAGGGCGGCACGGTCGCCGCGGTGGAGGTTGCGACCGAGCCGGCTATCGCGGTATTCGCCTGCGCGACGACCGTACCGAGCCCGGAGGGAGCCAGACCTGCCTTTGGATTCACATAGGAGAATGTGTTTGCCGTAGGAACCGTATTGACGACAAAGGCGGGATTGACGTTCGGTGTGGCGGTCACGTCTGTGCCATTCATGGATGCCGTGGCGGTGCCAACAAAGTTGTTGTACCCCGCAACGCCGACGCCCTGGATCACCAGTTTCTGGCCGATTTTGAAGCCGTGCGGGGTCAAGAGACCCGTCGTCGGGTCGAACGTCGTAATCGTCACGAGGTTGCCGGCCTCCGTGGCGGTAGCGATTTGTTTCATCGCAAATACCGGGGACATCGTTTTGGGTTGGAGGACATACTGTGCCGTCGCCAACGTGGGATCAAAGATGGCGTAGGGCGGAGGCGGTACCGTGACGCGGTCGAAATAGGAGTTCCATAACGTCACCATGTTGCGAGCTTTAGTGCCGTTATTCGTCCCGGCGGGAATGTCGCTGAACACGTTCGGCATTTGGCGGAAGATCTCCGAGGTCAATGCCGGCCCGTTGGTACCGCTGTAACGCAACAGCGATTCCGCGTTTGCCGTTGGGGACGGCATTTGGTTTGTACCGAAAGTGCCGTAGGTTACCGTCGAGTTCGCCGGATGCGCGTTCTTGAAGACCGCCGTGAAGCTGGTCCCCGCTACCGTGAGAACTTTGACCACTTCTTTAGCGCCGCCGCCGATGGCGAGATACATATTGGGTTGGATGGACCAATTGGTGCCATAGGTCGTCGTTCCGCTGATTTGGGCCACCGACATCGTTTGCGGGCCGGGTGGATTTTTGGGCGCGAAGATCGGACTCGTGGACGCCGTTTGAAAACCCGGCGAAAATAAATTCAGCGCTAACGGATTGCCGGACAACTGGTCAATCGCGGTACTGCCGCTGTCCCAACCGGGCGGGAAGTACGGGAAATCGGAATACGCGCCATAGCTCACGCTTGTCGGGTTAGGGGGCAGAAGGGGAAATGGCGCAAAAAAATGACTATACTGAAAACTTGCCGTGAAGGTGTTGGCGACCGGATTGGTGGAAATCACCGTCACGAATTCGTCCGTCGTGGACGCCGTGCCGCCCGCCGATGGAGCTAGTTTGCCAATAGGGTCGGTGTACTTGAAGGAATTGGCTCCGACCGCGGTGACCACGAATGTGGGATTCGGGGCCGTATTGTTATAGCCCGCCACGCCGACGCCTGCAATCACGACGCGGTCCCCCACTTGAAAACTGTGCGCCGACGCCGTCGTGATTGTTACAACGTTACCTGCCCCTTCCTTGGCGGAGTTGATGAAATAGGTCGCTGGCGGCGCTCGGCCTATTAATAATTGCGTCCCTTTTTGCACGGCCGGGAAAAAATACGCAGGAAAGCCGTTGGCGGTTGATGCCACAACAGGGTTGATGTTCATGGTCTTAACGGCCGGTCCTTTGCCAGGGACAATGACGTTGTTCGTGAAATTCGTGGTGAAGGCCGTGTGCAAAGGGTTGGTGTTCAGACCCGTTGTCGTGTTGGGACCATTCCCGCCATTGGTCGTATCCAAGGCGTTGGCGGAAATCGTTGAGTACCAAGGAGTCTGCAATGATGCGATCGGAATGGCCGTTGGCGCGGTCGTGGTGGTCTGGAAGCCGATGGGTGCCCCAATTGGAGCGCTGGCCGCGGTGCCCGCGAGGCCGCCGTATTTGAGGGCAAAGAGATTCTGCAAATCAGTCGGCGATGCCGTGCCCCCCGGCGTATTGCTAATGGGCAGGCCGCCAATCAATGCTGTGTATTGGAATGCGGTTGAAGGAGCACCGGCGATTACGTTGGTGATCGCGAAGGTGCCGTTATAGCCCGCGATAGGAACACCTGCAATCACGACCTGTTGTCCTTTGACGAAAGGATGCCCCGTCGCAGTTGTAATTGTCACGACATTGGTCTTGGGATTCTCGAAAGCTTTGTTGATGACAAAGCTAAAGCCCGGCAGTTGACTCAGGTTCACTTCTGGTGGTCCAAATCCTTGACCAGAAACACTAATGGGCGCGCCAACGGAACCGCCGGAGCGATTGCCGTGTGCCCAAAGATGTAGCTTGTTGCTCATATCGACAATCAGGGGCGCAAACAGCGCCTTGTAGCGTTTGCCGTTCGGGGCGGTCATCACGGGGAAGCCGAGGTCCATCCAGTAGCTGTCGTTGTTGTAGCCGACGGTGGCGGTGCCACTTCCCGATGGCGGCAGGCCGGCTCCAGTGGTATAGGTGAATGTTGTAGCCGAAGGGGTGGCGGTGATCACGAACGTGCCATTGTAACCCGCAATCCCTACGCCCGCGATAGTGACGGTTTGCCCCGCGGTCAATGTATGTGCCTGCGTGGTAGTGATGATTACCGTCGTGCCTAGCTCCACGGCACCGCCTGCGGTGATGGAAGTGGAAACCTGCATGCCGGGCCCGAATTCGAGGTTCTTGACTTGGGGCCCAAGCGGCGTATCACTGTCCGGTGAAGTAAAGGACGGATTCCACGTCGTGTCGGGAAAAAGCGAGCCATATCGCGCGGCAGCCGTACCGGCGGTGCCACTGTTCCAAGACCGAGAAAACGACGGCATCAACACCGTTCCGTCGGCTTGCATCTGGCTGAGAAAAAGGCTGTTCGTGTCATAAGCGGTCCAGGGCGGATTGGCCCCGCCGACATAGCGATACGTCGCCGGAGTCGTCGATAGGCTGAAAAACTCCGGCGTACGATCGACGTTGTTCAGGGGGACGAAGGTCTGCTGCCACGGATCGAATGGTTGCACCGCCCAATTCGCATTTGGCGGGGGCGAGCCCGTATTCGTGCTGATGCAAAGGTAGGTCTTTCCACCTGTAGTGACCAGATTGCCGTAGGTGTAAGTTGTGCCGCCATTCCAGGGCGTGGGGGGAATGAGAGCGACATATTTTTGGTAGTTGACGAGAGTGGTGTTATTCACCGGCCCCGATGGAAATGAGTTGACCACCTGGCTCAACGCGCTGCGGCCCACGCCGTTGTAGGGCGTGTAGTTGAGCACGGTGGGGTTATACCCATAAATCGAGCGGGCCATGCTCCAGCCACGCATGGCGGAGTAGATGTTGTCCGTGTCGTACAGGAGTTGGCCCATGAAGTAGGACGCCAACAGCTCCGGGTCGATGTCCGCTTGCGAACGCGTCTGCGCTTGCAGGTTCACCTGCGACGCCAACGCCTCGGCGTCCGCGTAGAAGACGAAGCTGAGCGCGAGGCTGGCGAAGAGCGCCAACATCGCCATCACGATCAAGAGCACCACGCCCGGCCGACGGTCCGCGGCCCGCACTTCGCACGATAAATAACGCATCGATAAACTCCTGGGCTGAATGACGCAGCCCGTTCGCGGAAACCTTGGCGATTGCGTCCCTCAATAATAGGTCGAACGCCTACGCCGAATGACGGGGATGAATCCTACAAATCCTGCACGATGGAAACCTGCCGCGTCTGCCGGGTCTTGTTGTCCCAGACACGAAGGGTGACGCGGATGCCTTTGATGCTGAACGGAATCAAATTGGCCGGACTATTAAGCAACAACGAATCGTAGTAGCCGGGCGTCGCGCCCGTTTGAGGAACATCACCGAAGATATTGGTGTTGGGTATCGGATTTAATACGGGATCGAAAGGTCGCGTATCCATAATCTGCACCTGGAAGGACAGAACGTTGGGTAGCACGAGCTCCGCGGAGCCTTCCGTCTGCAAGCCGGCTCCTTCGGAATTTCCTTTAACCAAGCGTGGATCGGTGATCATGGTCGCCAAGGGCTGATTGATGTTAATCGCTCGCCCCAATGAGCCGTTTGCCGCGTTGGTCGGCGAGTTGAAAGCCATCATTAGTCCGTTGCCAGGGTTGCTCGTGATTGACAGTCCCGAAAAGCCGGCAACGTTCGCCGCTAACGGTATTGAAACTTTCGTTAAATCGTTAACGTTCGTGCTGTCCGGCACCATGATGAATTGGGCGCGAAACAATGAAAAGGTCGGCGTCCCCAGCTTGCTTAAGGCGTTGTTTGGTTCCTCGGTGCTACCAGTAGGCACCAAGTAATAGATCGCCTCCGCCCATTGGCTGCTGTAAAAGCCGATGGTCCCGCCGGTGTACGGCACCGTGTATGTAGAGTTCGGCAAGTCTGGAATCTGATTCGTGTAGCTCGGCGCGATGATCCCAGGCGGGAAATGAGGCACGGACGCCGGCGGCTTAGGCAACATGTTGTACGCGGTCTTTTGATTGAAAAACGTTACCAGGTTCGCCCCGTTGGCATCGTGCAGGGCCGTCGTGAAAAATCCCTCCGGGCGATTGCCCTTGCGTTTGACGGTGAAGGCGAGCACGTGATCGGTGGCACGAAGGGACGCGATGCCGTTGGCGTCGGAGCCTTCGTTGACATACGTCAGCGGTGTGCCTGCGACCGTGCCTTGCTTGATCGCGAAGTAGCCGCCCTGGATGGGGTAGGCCGAGTTGAAGATATTCGGATCGCTCAGTCGGCGTTTGCCCTCGAAGTGGTCCTCGGCCAAATCGCTTTGCATCAGGACGGTGGCGGTACGCAGGTTTTGCTGCATGTCGCCGAGGCCCTTCATGCCGGTGAAGGTTTCCAGGGCCAGGACGAAGCACTGCGTCAGGATGATCATGAGGAACATCGTGAGGGCCATGGCGACCATCAATTCGATCAGCGTAAAGCCGGCTCGCAAGCGGGAACGCATGGGACAACTCCGTAGAGGATAGATCGTAGTTCGTTTCGCTTGCGTTTAGCGTTCGCAGGGCATCTTGCGAACGCTAAACGCAAGCGGATCACGGCACGCGCACGGGGCCCTTCTCGAAGACTTCGACGATGCCGTCCATGGCGATCACGGCATTGGGAAACACTGTCCGAGTCGGGTCGTTAATCATCTTGCGCAGAGGTTGCTGCACTTCGTAACGTAAGCCGAGCGCGGTTTGATCGACCGCGACCACTCGGTAGAATCCCGAGGCAATTTCGGGATATTTCATCGCTGGCGTCTTGATGACCGTGGCATCGTATAGCCAATCGCCGGGCCGAACGTTCGGAGGGACCGCCGTTGCCACCGTGATCGTGTTGGCGTTCAGATCGAACGTGGCTCCCGGATAGACGATTTCGGGAAGTGACAAGGCGGTGCCGACATTCGTCAACAACAGCGGCCGATTCTCGAAAACGACGATTGAACAGTTGACTACGGACGGCTCGCCGGTGCGTGGACGTTGCAATAGATACGTCCAGGTAAACGGCGAATCGCGCATGATAGCATTGCCGCCAAGTTGCTTCGGCGTCCCTGGTGATTGTCCCGGCGGGAGCGGGAGCGGATTGTTTTCAAACACCGGATCGTCTAGCAAGCTAAAATATTGCTTGATGTAGGTCGACTGGGTCTTAAACGCCGGCAAGGCCGCCGGTGGCAGTGGCCAAATGATGTTGATCGGCCGGCGCGTCAAAAAGCCTTTGGGGCTTCCGAGAGGCGAAGACCCACCGATCCATGCTTTCGATACTGGCTGCGCTTTCGTCGTAACATAGCCGTGCGGGTCCACCATGATGGCATAGCTGGCGGCGTATGGATCGGCATCGGCTAAGGCTCCGGGATTCGGGAACGGGTACGGATTTTTAAAGTAATCAGGCACAACGGGTGCAGTGTCCGAGATCACTTTCGGATCGTTGCGCACATTCAGCAGCAACGCCATCGAATCGGCGTTGAGGGCGCAGCGGGCGCAGCGGTCTTGCTTGATCGCGTTGGCCATCTGCAAGATGCCGATGGGGAACAGCGTCAAGAGCGCGATCAAGCCGATGCCCATCACGAAGATCGCGACCAGCACTTCAACCAGGGTCAGTCCGGAACGTCGTACCATTATCGTAGGCTCCCAGGTGAACTGTAGCTTACTTCACAAGTGAATACGGATCGCCGGCTGGATTCGGCGGATAGGCGCCGACCAGGCCCGTACGCACGAAGACGGAAACGATGGTCGGATCGCCGCGGAACGGGTCAACGGAATTTGCCGCATCCTCAGCGGGGGCACGAACCCACAAGTGCAGATTCGAGGTCGCCACGCCGGGGGTGATGACGGCGCCGGCCGGCGAGAAGAGGATGTCGATAAAGCCGCTTCCTTCGTTGGCGGTGGCGCCGGTGTCCACCGCGCCTTTAACTGCGGCTGGATCATTGAAATTCGGCAGCGGGTTGTTATAAGCGACGTTTGTGTTCAGATCGATGAAAGTGCCTTCCGGCAGCGTCAAGGTTTCGCTGCCGACCGCTCGCGGTGAACGCACGATGCGATAGTTCATGGTGTTGACCGGATTCGATAACGGCGGAGCAATTTGAATGGTGAACGGATTCAGCAGCGCGATGACCTGATGCATCATGCCGTTGTTGTAGACCTCAAGGTAATCGCCACCGAAGCCCTGCGGGTCCGGCACGTAAAGTTTGCCGGGAACACCGGTGAATCGGAAAGGGCAAGGTTGAACCGCCCAAAACATCTGGTTCCCGCTGGTGGCTGTTGTTGGATAAACAGGCACCGGTATCGTGAGATCGTAGGTCGGCGGGTAGCCATTCATCAAATCACCAGCGCCGGCGGGAGCAAAAATTTGCAGCACGTCGTACACCGTCTTATAGGCCGGATTCATTGGCGGAGTATTCAGCGCCACGGAAGTGATGGGCGCGCTAGGGCGGTAGTCGTCCGGTTGCTCGATGTACTGGCAGTCGGTGACAACGAACCAAAAATGGTTCGCGTTGACATAATAATTATCGGCTTTCTGCTTGATCCACAGTCGCAGGCCGCGTGGGGCCTGGTCGCGCAGAGCTCGCTGCTTGGCGATGGTGAGCCAGCCTTGCAGTTGTTGGGCGGCGTTCGCCTCACGCTGCGAGGTGACGGCGTTGGGGAAAAACATCACCGCCATGGTCGCCAGCACCGCGATCAGTGACATCACGACCAACAATTCGACCAGGGTAAAACCACTACGTGTTTTTCTCATGTCAGTTTCCCGTCAACTGGAAGCTGTAAATGTTGTCGTTTTCGAATGGAGTAGCGACGGCCGCATCGATGCTCATCTCCGGCAGAAAATGCCCTTTGGCATCCACATTCAAAGCGAACGGGCGCGTGTTGGTCTTTGGATCGATACGCGAACCTGCCGACACAATCACGGGGAGGTTGAAACAAGCTGTGTACGGCGGCGCCGTCTTGGGCGGCAGAGGATATGGATTGGTGACCGGATGAAACTGCGACTCAAACAGTGCACGCTGCAGCGTCGGGGTCGTGTAGGGCTGCGGCGCGCCCGGCGGCATGATGAACATCCAACTCACGTTCGTGATGAGACTTCCTTCCGTGTCCACCGGGTCGGCAAATGTGGCGCTACGCGACACCTTGCCGGCTTTCTTGCTGGCCGCAGCCGGATTTAGGTTGTTTTGGATAGAAAACGACGGCGTCTGATAATTCCACGCGAAGCGGAAGAACGCCAGCGCCTGCTTCGGATTCTCGAAGCTATCCGTCAACTCGGTAATGCCGTCGCCATCCGTGTCCAAAATGGCATACTTGAGCGTGTCTTCACTGAGAGAAACGCCGTTCCGCGGCACCGAGAGAGCAATCCGCAAGCACGCGCCCGACTCGGTCAGCGGATTCACGCTCACAGCATTACCGAGCAATTTTTGATAGCCGGCGATGTACCGCTGCTGCCCCGACGGAATATAAGATACGTTGTTGACAGAATCCCAATACACCCACGGTGTCGTTTTCAGCCCTGGCAACGTCGTCGTGCCGATTTCCGCATAGGTCTGCGGAAACGCTTCCATCAGCCGAAACTTGATCCACAGAACCTTAGCTCTCGCGGGATCACCCTGCGCCAGGGCAAGCACCGCCGGAGAGGGGCTGTCGTTCTTCGCTTCCTTGACTACAGTGTCCCAGTGGCTCATCAGAATCTTGTGAACCACCTTGATGGTCGATTCGGTGTTGCGGCGCTGCTGTCCGCCGACCATCGCGAAGACGGCGTAGCCCGCCATGGCCGCCAAGATCGCGATGATGGCGATGACCACCAATATCTCGACGAGGGAAAAGCCACGCCGTGTTTTGCTCGATTGTTGCAGATGACCGTTCATGATTACCCCTTATTGGCTTCCCAGGAGCTTATCGGAGAAGTTGGACATGTCGTCAGTTCCCGCCTGCGGATTCGTTGACGGGGCCACAATCGCCTTAAGCGGTGGCCAGTTGCCCCCCGAACCGAATTGGAGGTTCAAGCCGGCCGAAATTATTTGGATCGTGTTGGGATTGTAGTACGGCCCCTGTGGATACGTCCCCGTTGGCAGGATGTACGGCGAGACTCCAAGGCTGCTCACGGGCAGCGTCCCCGTATTTGGATTGAGAGTGTCATACTGGCCGTTCTTGTTGCTGCTGAAGTAAACGTACGGCATCTTGTTGTACGGATCGAGGTACGACGGGAACGGACTGCCGGGATGGGCCAGGATCATCCGGGAAGCGTCCACGCTCGTCAAGAACTTGATCCGATCGCCGCCGGCCGTTGACGGGTCGGTAGCGTTGTTCGAGAATCCGAGCGGGGCGTTGACGCCGTTCGGAATGCCAGCCAAAAAGAAAACGAGGCACTGATCGCCTTCCAGAACGAAGCCATTCGCGGGGATCGGCGTCGCGCCGGCCCAGAGGATCTGAGCATTGGGATTCGTCGTCCAAACGCTATTCGGAAACATCGCGGACAGGTAGGTGATCGACTGCACGTCAAGTGCGTTCCCCGCGTTAAACTGACTGTATTTCGCATGGAGTTTGATCTGGCTCGGCGGATAAAACTTATATTTGGCTTTGAAGTTATCCAGGGCCACCTTGAAATTCAAGAGATCGCTGCGTGTCTGCGCCTCCGGCCCTTTTTTCCACACCGCGTTGACGCCGACCAGGAGCAGGCTGGCCAAAATGGCGATGATGGCGATCACCACCAGCATCTCGATGAGCGTGAAGGCCAGGCGGCGGCCGGCGGTGCGGAAAGCAGTCGTAGACATGGCCAGTTTCCTCGTTGAAGCCTTGGAGAGACCGGTGGTTCTTGCTTCGCTGTTCTGAAAATACCATGATCTGCGAGCCACGGGGTTTATCCCCGTGGTAGTAGTCCCTCGCGGCGACCTGTACCACGGGGATTAACCCCGTGGCTCGCTCGCGGAGCGGTTATTTCTTGCCGCCGCCGGACAGGCCGTCGAGCAATTCTAGAAGCGGCATGAACAAGGCGATGACGATGGTGCCGACGATGAAACCCAGGACGACGATCATGATCGGCTCCAGCAAGCTGATCAGCGATTCGACGAGCACATCGACTTCTTCCTCGTACACGTCGGCGACTTTGTTGAGCATCGTGTCGAGATCGCCCGTCTCCTCGCCGACGTCGATCATGTTGACGACCATGTCGTCCACGAGTTTACACTCGCGCATCGGATTGGCAATCGTTTCGCCCTCGCGGATCGACTCGTAGACGCGCTGGAACATCTCCTCGAAGACGGCGTTCATCGATGTCTCGCGCACGATCGTGAGGGCCTCGAGAATGGGGACGCCGGAGCTGATGAGCGTGCCCAGCGTGCGCATGGTGCGGGCGACGATCGTCTTCTCGACGATCATGCCGGCAACGGGGAGCTTGAGCTTGATCTTGTCGAGGATGAAATTCCCCGATTTGTTCAGGCGTATCAATTTGAGCGTGACCACGATGAACACCGGAATGATCGGCAGGACGTACCAATATTTCACGAACCAGCGCGAGATGGCGATCAGCAATTCGGTGAGGTACGGCAGCTTCATCTTGAAGCCGAGGAAGATGGTCTCGAACTTCGGGATGATGAAGATCATGATGAACGCAAGAATAGCGACGGCGACGGTGACGACGACGATGGGGTAGACCATGGCGCCCTTGACCTTGCGGGCCAGGCTCTGGGCTTTTTCCATGAACTCCGCGAGGCGGCGCAAGATGACTTCGAGCGCGCCACCGGCCTCGCCGGCGCGGATCATGTTGACATAGAGCTTGTTGAAGCACTTGGGATGCTTGCCAAACGCCTCCGAAAGCGTGTTGCCCGACTCGACATCGTCAACGACGTCGATGAGCGCGTTCTTCAAGACGCCGGGCTTCATCTGCCCTTCGAGGATTTTCAAGGAACGCAGCACGGGCAGGCCGGCGTCTTGCAGCACGGAGAATTGCCGCGTGAACTGCACGAGATGTTTGGAGTTCACGCCGCCCAGCGTGAGGACTTTAGTCTTCTTGGGCTTGCCGACGACGGGAGCGCCTTTTTTCTTGTCCTTCTTCTTCTTGTTGGGGACCATCTCGGTCAAGCGCGTAACGAAGTAGCCCAGCGAGCGAATTTTTTGCTGTGCTTCATCTACGCTGGTCGCGTCGATGGTGTCCTTGACTTCGCCGCCGGTCGTGTCCATGGCTTCGTACTGAAAGGTCGGCATGACACAGGCTCCCGAAAAGAAGGAGAGAAGAAAAGCACGTACTCTGGACTCCCTCGCCCCTTTGCGAAAGGGGTTGGGGTTGAGGGAGAAGGGCGGTCCTCCGCCCTCACCCCCGGCCCCTCTCCCAGGGGGAGAGGGGAGAATTTTTACGCATCTTCCGTAACCGTTTCGCGGACGATTTCGTCGATCGTGGTGAAGCCGTTGTAAATGGCCTTCAGGCCGGCTTCACGCAGCGTCTCCATGCCGTGCTTACGGCAATTTTCGCGCAGTTGATCGGTCGAGGCGTTGGAGCTGATCATGTCGCGCAAATCGTCGTTCATGATCACGAGCTCGAAAACGCCCTGGCGGCCCTTGTAGCCCGAGTTGTTGCAACGCTCACAACCACGGCCGTAGTAGAACTTCTTGCCCGGAGGAACGTCCGAACGCTTGAGGGCCAGCTCCATCAGCACTTCGTCACTCGGATCGAATTCGGTCTTGCAATCCTCGCAAATCTTGCGAACCAGGCGTTGAGCGAGGATGGCTTCGACTGTGGCGGTCAAGAGGAACGTTTCCAGGCCCATATCGCGCATGCGGGTGATGGTGCTCGGCGCGTCGTTGGTGTGCAGCGTGCTGAAAACCATGTGCCCCGTGAGAGCTGCTTGGACCGCGATCTGGGCGGTTTCCAAATCGCGGATCTCGCCCACCAGGATGCGATCCGGGTCTTGCCGTAGGATCGCGCGCAGGGCGGCGGCGAAGGTCACGCCAATGTCGGCGTTGATCGGCACCTGAATGATGCCGTCGATGTCGTACTCGATCGGGTCTTCGCAGGTGATGATCTTGTCGGTAATCTCGTTGAGTTCGCTGAGAGCGGAATACAGGGTGGTCGTCTTGCCGGAACCAGTCGGCCCGGTGACGAGGATGATGCCGTTGGGCTTGCGCATGACCGCGCGGAACGTCTCGGCCATCGCCGGTTCCAGGCCGACGCGGTTGAGATCAAGTCCGACGTTGCCCCGGTCAAGTACGCGGATGACGGAGCTTTCGCCGAACATGGTCGGCAGGATGCTGACGCGCATATCGACGCGGTTACCGCCGACGTTGAGTTCGATACGGCCGTCCTGCGGCATGCGGCGTTCGGCGATGTCGAGGTTCGACATGACCTTGATGCGGGTGGCGATCGCGTTGGCCAGGTGGCGCGGCGGCGGGATCATTTCGTACATGACGCCGTCGCAACGGTAGCGCAGCTTGTATTCTTCCTCGAACGGCTCGAAATGGATGTCGCTCGCCCGATCCTTGATCGCCAGCAAGAGGACCATGTTGAGCAGCTTGCGCACGGGGGCGGCGTCGGCTTCCTCGATGAGCTTGTCGAGATCGATGCTGGTCTCGCGGCCCGCGGGGCGATCGTCGTCATCGGAGTTCAATGCGTTGATGATGTCCGCGATGCTGTCTTCCTTGCCCGCGAAACAGCGCGACATCACCTCGGCGATGGCGGACGGCACGGCGAGACAGGCGGCGATTTCCTGCAGGCCTTGCATGTTGCGCAGGTCGTCGAGCGAAGGCAAAGTCATCGGATCGCCGATGGCGACGGTGACGACGCCATCCTTGACGCTCAACGGTAGCACCTTGAATACGCTCGCAACTGTCTCCGGAATCGCCGCCAGAGCTTCGGCGGTTGGCTTGAGTTCCTCAGCGGTAAGGAACTTGATGCCGAACTGGTCGGCGAGCGCTTGCAGCAGTTGCGTTTCGGTGATCAGGCCTTTCGCCAGGGCGACCTGGCCGACGGGGAGGCTGTTGCTTTTGGCTTCATCGAGGATTTCCCAGAGCTTGTCGTCATCAATGTAGCCGAGGTCGATTAACACCTGGCCGAGGCGGCGTCCGCCGGTGCGATTGGCGGAACCGGCGGCGACCGGCGCGGGCTTATGTTGGCTGGCGGAGATGGCCGGTTTGTCGCCCGGCTTCTTCGGGGCAGCCCCGGCAGGGGGCGCGGGCTTGCCCGGGACGGCGCCGGGTTTGGCCGGTACCGCGGGCTTGCCAGCGACCGGGGCTGGCGGCTTCTCCCCCGGCTTGGCGACCGGAGGCACGGCGGGTTTCTGGCCTGCCGGGGGCACGACCTTGCCGACCGGCGGCTTGGCGCCGGCCGGGATCGGCGGCTTGGCGCCGGCCGGGATCGGCGCCCCACCCGCCGGCTTGCCCACGGGAATCTTGCCCGCGGCCGGCGGAATCGGCGGCTTCGGGCTGTTGCCCGGCAACGGCACGCCGCTGGCGGGTTTCTTCGGCAGATTCGGGTCGTTCGGGTTCGACATGATCATTGTCTCGGTTGGTCCTCGCTCGCCTTCGGCAAGCGGCTAAACGGGCTCACTCATCGTCGTCATCATCATCCTTTTTGCCGCGCACGGGACGCTTGCCGCGCGGCCGATCGTCGTCCTCCTCTTCGTCCTCGTCCTAGATCGGAAGAGCACACGTCTGAACTCCAGTCACTGACCAATCTCG
>ODAK010004878.1_pt1 | contig 13683 bp, 9 predicted proteins | sample 1539591 | NCBI WGS metagenome assembly ODAK01 (sample SAMEA3539303, study PRJEB22396) | soil metagenome | biome: tundra; feature: field; material: soil | place: USA | collected 2010-05 | depth 0.15 m | reverse complement strand
CAGTGACTGGAGTTCAGACGTGTGCTATTCCGATCTCGATGGCGATGTGCGGGAGAGAAGAATGAAAACGCACAATGACTTTCCGGGTGATCGGCTTGCCCGTCTCATAGACTACCGCCGCGGGTTGGCCGTCTTCGGCCCGGGATGTAACCTGCGTGCTTACGACGCCCCGGTCCAGCGGCTTCATCCGCAACGCGTCGGTACGCAGCAATCCGGAGGCGCCTTTCTCAAAACTCGCGATGCCCCGGCCGTAGATAGCGTCCGCTCCCTCGTCGAGCAGGATGGCATACACCACGAGGCCGGGCCTGCCACCCCCTACCACCACCGGAAACACGGTCACCCGCTTGACCGATTCGCCGCGAAGCATGGCGTAGAACTGCTCGGTACCCTCGCCTTCCTTGGAACCTTCGCGGTGCTCCAGATTATCGGTGATAATCCAGAACAACCTCAACTTGTCCTTCGAGGCTTGCTCCACGGTTTTGCCGATATCGGTAAAACCGCCCACGGCCTTCGGGGTTATGTCCTCCAGCGTCTTGTACTGCCGCACTTGTTCGCTGAAGCCGTAGACTTGAACCCCGCCTTCGGAGGCCATGGCGGAGTACAGAGGTTGAGCAAGGCTGCGCACAACGCCCGACGAATGAAAACCGATCATGCTCCCGGACGTGTCCAGAAACAGGCCTTGGGAGCCGGTCGCGGCCCGAGCGGCCGCAACAGCGGCCATGACGAACAGTAACTTCAGGCGTGCCATGATGTGATCGCCGCCTCCCCATCGGACGATGTGTAGGTACACAGGAGAGCCGGACCGGCCGTACAAAAGCCGTGGCTGTCCAGAATGTTCTTGCCAGGGGGCAGATTGGTGTCGAAGCTGCGCCTCAAGCGGAACCGAAGCAGTTCGCCGGCCGCCGACTGCACGAAGCCCGCATGCAGACCCGCGCCCGAAAAGGGCGGCCTGTCGGGACGCAATTGCGGATCGGCCCAGACCGTATTGGGATTCGCTTGCTGGTATTGGTCCAGCCGTCCTTCCGCCGCCACGATCAGGCGGGATTCCGAATCCTGGGCGTAGGCGGCCGCGTCCTGCAACCGCAGCGTAGCTATGGGCATCACGCCGGCGCGGACGCAGATATTGGCGAAAGCGGGTTTTCCACCGAAGGAGCCGGGAAGGTAAACGTCCTGGTCGTGGACCACTGCGGGGCGGCGCCCAAGGCCCGTGCGAGGGCACGCGGCGCCTCCGGCCGAAAGGGCCGCCGAAAAGCCGCTCGGAAACGGCTGCTTCCTGACGTGCTCGCCGTCGAAAACCGCGAACTCGTCACGGCCCCAGGCCAGCGTGTAGCTGTCTACCAGCACCGGCCCGGCGGCGGCCTTCAGGCCCAAGTCCCACTTCTCGCGCCGACGCTCGGCGATATCCGCCTTCACTAGCGAGATGGAGCCGGACTGATTGGCGCTCAGGCACCAGACCGCTCCGCCGGCCGAGTCCATGCCTTGAAACTCCTGAACCGCATCCGCCAGAAACCTCTCTCCATCGGGCGGTGGCAGTTCAATCGGGGTCCGCGACAGCATCCCGAAAGCGATGAGATTCGACGCGTTCAGGGTAATCGCAAAAGGCTCCGGCCGCGGCGGGCGCCCGTTGGAACCGGCCGGCGCGATCTCTCCGATTAACAACGTGGAGTAGCCCACCCCCGGCCCAAACGTGTGCTGCTCGGAATACCTCCCCTGAAAGGGGCTATAACGGCAGAGTTGGCCCCCGGCCGTAAGGAACCACAGATAGCCTCCGTAGGCCCGCGGAGTCGCCCACAGGTTCTCGTTGATGGTTACGTCGTGTCTCTTGGCCCTGTCCCAACCATCAAGCTGGCCGAGGGCGAGGCAATCCGCCGGGTAACTTCCAAGAGGTTGACTGCACAAGCGGCAGTGCGGAGCCAGCCCGCGGTTCCAGCCGGAGCAACTGCCGCAGACGCGCACCGGCTCGAGGCACCGGACGCAATACCCGGCCCCATCGAACTTTCTGAGATCCCCGCCGCAACCCGGATAGATGCACGTAGCCATTGTCACCCTTACGAGAAACCACGCACTCTTACGTGCCGCGGCTTGGTGGCTCCATGCACGCAATTAAGCCCGAGCACAGGCCTTACGCAAGATAGAGTATACACCGATAGTCGCCTCCACGGCAGCAAGATCTGATCTCTTTGTCAAGCAAAACCTGATCTCTACACCTGAATCCTTTCATTCCTTTGAGGCGCGCTCACCGCTCATGAAGAGAGAAAACGCCATGGCGGCTAGCAGGTACCTGAAATACTCTCCCAGGGTGACCAGTGCCCGAGCCAATCCGTTGACCGGCGTGATGTCGCCGAAACGGGCCGCTGCTAAGTACAACATATCCGTAAGACTGGCCTCCACCCGGCTCAAGCGCACCACGGGAGTCACGTCCTCGGGCGGAGGGTCAAATACATCCACCTGGATCCCGGCGGCCCGTGAATCCTGCTGCCAGATTCCCAGGTCCGTCGGAGCCGGCGGGGTCTGCCCCGGCCACAACTGCCGCTGGATAGGCAAAAGCAGTTGGACGAACCCGGGAGGAGTGGGAGGTTGGTGGACATCGATTTCAACTGAGATAAGCCTCGTCACGAGCCGAACCACTTCGTGGATTCCCTTCTTCGTGGCAGCCACATGAATGTGGTTCCTCAGCTCCTCGCCGCGGCTTTTCGCTAGATCCTTGTTTTCTCTTGGGCCGCCGACGGGGTCCGCCCCGCCGGCAATGGTCGCCTCAATCCCCAGTCGGTCCAACCGCATAGGGTTGTCGCCCAGGTTTTTCAGCCAGCGATCCAACTTCTCTTCGAAAATCGTATTCTGGGCTTTGATCAGGCCGCTCTTGTCAACTGAACAGTTTTCGGTACATATAAAGGAATCTCCTGAGGCAAACAAGACGGTTCCCGTAAAACCTAATCCAATTTCTCCCCTGGCGGGCGGTACGGTGGGTTCGTCCCTTCTGAACGCGGAGTGGTTCCGTTTTTGGGAACGGATGTACTCGAGGACAGTTTCCGTCCCGGTCGTCGCTGTGCTTGTCAGATTCGCCACGTCGTGTCCGGATTCCGCCTGACTCGACACCAGCAAGGCTCTGGCGTAGAGATAGTTTCGAATGACAGTGTTGTGCTTGACGGCATCGACGAGGCAGAGCGAGAAATACAGGACTCCGAACCCGGTGCAACCGGCCACGTAGCAGCATGCAGCGGCTCGCATCCCGCACCCCACAGGGAGGCGGGGGGAATCCTTGGTTTCCCAAAGCGCGATCGATACGATAATCATGAGCCACGTCAGCGTTCCCAGGTAGGCCAGCGCCAAGGCCAGCAATTCCCACACCGGGGTGGTCCATACCTCGGCGAGGGTGCCGGGCTGTATCCCGTTCACCCGTTCGTCCAAATCGTCGATCTTCACGCCGCTAAGGCGGGTCAGATATTGTACCGCGCTTTGCGGGTCCCCACATGCCGGCCTCGAATCGTTCAATGGCGCGGAACCAGAAGCCGGAATCGGGAGTGCGGGGCCCCAATGCCACCGCTCCAGCTTGTCGGCCGAGCGTGACGCGGACTCGTCCGCGCCATTGTCGCGGCGGGACACGCGCTGGAAAGTCGCTAACTGACAGAATACGGCCACCGCGAACAGAAGACACGTCACCGCCATGGGCACGCCGCGAGCTGGCGACGATGGAAATCGGGCCATGTATGTCGGCATCCACTTCCTCGCGCTCAGGAAACCCCAAACCCACCGCGAGTGAAGCGCCAATCCGATGCTAACGGCCGACACGCAGATGATGATCGGCCACGGCCAGCCGCCGTCCGGCCGTCTGATGAGAATCCACCCGGCCAGGAAGAAAGCAGCCATCAGGAGTAGGTCCAGGACAAAACCAGCTAAGCCCCTAATAACCGGCAAATGGGATCCAAGGTCGAAGTTGCTTGCGCTGAACTTTTTCAGCTTTCGCGAAAGCGATTCCCAGGCAGCCTTCGCGAATCTTCCAGCGCCCTTGGGAACTTCCCACCGGGTCGTCTGTTTTCCGCGCAGAAGCAGATGAAGCAGAAAGCCCGGACCGGTCGCCAGAATCAGGCCGACCGCCCACACCACGATCCACTCCAGCCCCGGATCACTGTTCTCGCCATGGGTCCGGTACCAAATCGGCTTCAAGCTGTCCTGCATCGCCTTGCGATCCGAGAAGTTGGAGCCGCTCAAACGGGCGTCCAGCTCATCCGTGGAGAACACGTTGGCCTGCAAATCGCAAGGCGGAGACGTGGCTGGAGGCGCGGATTGAGCCGGAAGCCACCGGCTGGAAGCCAGGAGCATCAAGGCGAGAGAAAAAAATCTTGACATCTTCTTGCTTTTCTTTAATCCAAAACAGTATATATCAAGGTTTGTATTTACCCTAACAGTTTGCTGACTGCGCTGACTGCACGCGCGGCTTTTCGCCTCGAAACAGCGCGCTGGTAAGGAGCTTATCCAGATACCGGCGTTCCGGAGCGTCGACGTTCTCATCGGCATTTCTTCCCTGTGAGTCGGTCTTTGGAGCGGGCCTTTGTGGGTCTCTTGGGTCGTTGAATTGAGTGCCGTTGAATTGAGTGTCGTTGAATTGAGTTGCATCTCCATGGTGAAACCGTTATAATCGGTTTCCAATTTCCGTAGCTCGCTGGTTCGATCCCGGCTAGACTTCCGCCGCGCGTCTGGGGCTTCCGGCCGGTTCGAATCACGATCAGGAGGTTCTGTCAGTGCCCGGCCCATGGACAAAACGGCTGAAGCTGGTCGGGTCCGTCGTGGCTGTGGTAGCGGTGTTCGGGCCGGGCTGCTCCCAGGTGCCTGCCAAAGTAGTTATCACCGTGCAGCGGGGCCAGGTTCCGGTAACCGAAGGACAGGACATCGAACTTCCAGTTCCCGGCGACCCCCTCACATACCAGGTGAAGGTGGATCGCGGCTTCCTCGCGCCGGGCGACGTGGTCTGGACGAAGGACAAGCGCCCCTGCCCGTCGACGCCCCTGGCCCCAGCGGGCGCTAATCCCTTCGAGAATGTCCCTTGCGAGCCAAGTCCGGGCAAGTTTGAAGTCCGCGTGAGCGTCTCGGAACGACAGCTTGCATCGTTGGGATTCACCGTTTTGAAGCCCCAGGCAGCGGTGGTGACGGGCGGACCAGTTGGCTCCCAGACGCCTGCCAAAGCTGTCATTGCTGTGCGCCGGGGCCAAGTTCCGGTAACCCAAGGACAAAGCATCGAACTTCCGGCCCCCGGCACCCTCATATATCAGGTGAGGTTGGTGGGTGGCCACCTTGCGTCGGCGGAAGCGTCCTGGGCAAAGGGTGGCCATCTCTGCACGCCGACGCCTGTGCGGTTGCCCCCAGGCATCAGCCCCTTCGAAGATCTCCCTTGCCCGCTAGGACCGGGCAAGTTTGAAGTTCTCGTGACCGTCTCCGGACAGCAGCTTGCGTCGTTGAGTTTCACTATTCTGGAGCCCCCGTATTTCGATTGCGCTCACAGGGAAGGATTGGTCGAGTGCTGGATCACCAAGCTTGGCCCGATTCCCCGCGCCACAGTGGTGGCCTTTGAGTTTACGATCACTCGGACTGCGACCGGGACCTTCGTCGACAATCCCGTGGTCAAGGTTTCGGCGGAACGGATGAATGCACGCTGCGCCCTCGCACAGCGGTACGCGCTGCCCGGCTATAGCTACAAAGTCGTTTTGATGGCGGATGGAAGGCAGTGCGGGAGGAAGCAGGAGTTTTCTATTAAGTAACAGCCGCGGAAGCGGCGCGTTGTCGTTCGACGGAGGCACATAGTATGGTTGGTCCTGCGCCGGTTGGGACGCCGCCTTGGGCGTTTTCACTTCGGAACGTGCGGAAGAGGTACTCGGAAAGGGATCCCTTTGCCTTGCAGGTGGATAGCCTGGAAATACCGGCCGGGCAGGTCATTGCGATTATCGGGTATAACGGCTCGGGCAAGACCACCCTACTGAACCTGCTCGGCCTTCTGGATCAGCCAGATAGCTCCTGGGAGGGCCGGTCTATCCGGTTTGCCTCCACCGAAGGGATCGTCGAACTGACCGCCCTGGAAGAGGAGGATTCGCGCGAAGCGCGGGCCAGGTTCGGGTTTGTCTTCCAGCAGGGCTATTTGCTGGAAAACCTGCCATGCCGCGAGAACATCCGTATCCCCCCGCTCCTTCGCAAGCTTCGACTGGCTAAGGACGACATCGACGAAATGATTAAGGGCGTGGGAGTGGAAACTGAATACGCTGAGCGCCAACCCTCCAACGTGTCGGCGGGCCAGCGGCAGCGTATTGCCGTGCTTCGGGCACTGAGCCATGGGCCACGCGTGGTTTTCGCGGATGAGCCGACGAGTAACCTCGACAAAGACAGCGCTACGCGCATCCTCCGAATGCTCAAGGGATGGGTGCGCAACGGATCTCCCGCCAGGACCGTTCTCCTGGTAACCCACAACACTGTAAATGCGGCGGAGTTTGCGGACTCCGCGATTCTCATGGCCGGCGGCCAGGTGCGGAAATTTCAGGGCAAAGAACTGTCTGAGGAAGGCCTGAATTCCGAACTCGCCAAGTTCCAGAAGGAAGTCCAACAGGGGGCGGATGACGATCCCCTGTCGGGCGCTCACATTCTTCCGGTGCCCCGGGTCTCCCCGAGCCCCGTAGTCGACATCCTTCGGTTCGCCTGCAAGTTTGCGTGGAACGACGTGTTCTCGTTCGGCGGCCGGATCCGCGCCGGGGGCTCTCCCTGGCGCTGGTTCAAATTCCGCAAGACGCAATTCCCCAGGATACTGGCTCTCAGCTTGGCGGTGCTGCTGGCGCTCTTCTTCGCGCGTCTGTTTCTGGCGTTGTCGGGCTACCTCGCGTATACGGTTTCCGATTCCGCGATCGACAGCGTCAAGGTGCTCAGCCGCCAAACCGGCGGGCAACGGCTTGGGCCGGGCGACTTGACGGTCCTCGGCAGTCTGGCCTGGGTGGGCGGAAGCATCCAGCCGCCACCGCCCGGGCAGGAGGGCCACGCCAAGAAAGTGGTGAAAATGGCAATTCCGGAACGCAACGTCCGCTTGGGCACCGAAGCGCTGACCTGCGACTACCTCCCCTGCGGGACTTCCCTGGACGCCGCAAGCGTTCCGGTGGTCGATCCTATCTTGGCGAAAATTCACGTCCTAAAGGGCCCGGACCTCAAACATTTAAAGGAGTCCGGTCAAACGGTGCAGTCCCTCTTTCTGAAAGAGGGGAGAACTCCCCCGGCAGCGGGCTCTGAGGTAATCCCCGACGGCGACCTGGACGCCGCCAAGTTCGGGATCGTATGCACGCCGGAGGCGCTCCAGGGATTGAAGTATGAACGCGATCCCGGCCAGATACCCATCAAGGGTATGAAAAGGGGGGCGGAGATCCCTGTTCTCGGCCTCGTCGCGGATTTGCCCGGCGGCCAGGGCTGTCTGATCACCGAGGGCTTGTATCTGGAAGGGTTCTTCCAGGACGGCGGCACGGGGAACCCGGAGCCCGACTACGGCCAAATCACTTTGTACCTTAGCGACTTGCTGGGGGACGGCTTGCCGCTGTGCCGTGCCCTCAGACGAATGGGCTACCAGGCTGAGCCAGGGAAGGAGATACTGCTGACATGGGTGGTGAACCTCATCGGCTATATCAAGATTTTCGCGGCGGTCGCCGTCGCCGGGCTGATGCTGGTGATCTTCGGGCAGTTGCTCCAATCCTACTGGCAAACGGTGCGGGCGAAAGAGAAGGAGATCGGGGTGCTGCTCGCTTACGGAATCCGTTCGTGGCACCTCTATTTGGCCTTTTTGTTGGAGGTTGGTATCGTTTGGGCGGTGGCTACGCTAATCGCTGTGTCAGTTGACGGCCTAGCCGTCTCGCGCCTGGTGCAGTTGGCGTACGCGAGCGTGCCGCACGGGGGCGCGGCGCCGCTGATGTCGGCTCCGCTATGGGCCACCATTGTGGGAGCGTCGGCATTGATCGCCATGCTTTCCGTTGTTCCGGCATTGCTGACCGTCGAAACGAAGCGCGTGGCGAACATGTTGAAAGCTGGAAATTAGGAGGAGGCATGAACTATCGTTGGGGTTTGCGGTTGGGCCTGTGCTTACTACTGTGGACGGCGCTCCCATACCTGGCTCGGGAGCCTGGGGCGACTGGCTCCGCGCGCGCGCAGGAACCTCAGAATACGAGTCGCGCTTGCGTGGAGCCGCCTCCAGGCGGCATTGCCGGGCAATGGGAGTACTCCAATGAGAAAGCGGTTGGACGGAGAGTGAACCATGCCCTGGACCTTGATTCAATTAATTATGCGAACCTCGACATTGAGGCTCGCCAGCTTACTGTGACTTTGGCTGATCCCAGTCAGATGTTGGTCTCGTACGTTTTGAAACTAGTCGGGGACTTTCAACAAAAGGTCAATGGCGAATACGAGGCCGATTATCGAGGCGACGGTCCGTCCGGGAAGGTGGCGATCTCCGTGTCGGGAGACGGCCTAAGGCTTGTCCTGCCCGAAGGCCCTTGGGGCGGTAGCATTAGACTGCCAGTGATCGCTCGTCATGAACTGCCAAGGATCTTAGAGAACGAAGGACGCTTCCCTGGGGTGACGCTGAAGCGACTGGGCTGCACGACGCCTCAGCCTCAGCCTCCACCCACCCTGACGCTGGACCTGACTGTTGCGGTTCCGGGCGGGCGCCCCTTCACGCAAGTTCAGCCGTTGCGCCTCTCGGCGGTGTACGCCGATGGCAGGGTACAAGAGATCCCCCTTGATCCCCGCGGGTCCCACAAGTTCGAGCAGGTAGCCCTGCCGACTGAAATCCGTCTGCGTGGCGACCCGGATTTCAAGGACGATCAACTGCCCGTCGGCGGCCCCGGTAGCCTGACCCTGCGGCTCCAGGCAATCGACAAGACGGTGGGAGCAACGGTACGGGACGGCATCGGGCCCGCCGTCCGCGGAGCGAAGGTGCAGGCCGCGCTGGCTGGAGTGCGCTATGACCTGACGGAAGGCGCCTCGGGCGCCTACACCGGCAAGATGCCTCTGGTTCGTGGGGACAAGGTTACGCTGACCGCATCCGCACCCTGCCACCAGGACTACAACGCCGAAATGGAGTATCGCAGTGGAGATCCGCAGTGGTCAATCGACCTTTCCGCTGTGCCTGTCTCCGTCAAGCCGACGCTTCTCTCGCAGGGTGAGAGTCGGCTTGCCCGTGCGAACGTGACCTTTCAATACCGGGACCTGGCCGGGGAGCATAGTACCGCCGCCGAGTGGTCGGCGCAGGGTTACGGCGCGTATTTGGGATGCCCGGCCCCGGATCGGATAACCGTACAGATCAAGGATCCGGGGACCGGCTACCTGTTGCCGGTGGAACCGCCGCCGGTTCTCGGACCGCCGGCACCCCGGGGAACACCCATCCAGCTTCAATTCGCGAAGCCGGCCTTGGCCGTTCTATTCAACCCGAACGACCGCTTCACTCTGGGCAGCACCATTCAGAAGAACCCTCAACTTCTGGAGGACATCAACGTCCAGGTTTGGCGGTTGTTCCAGGAACTGTGCACCGGTGAGACCTGGGGCGCGAAATTCGCGTACCGCTATCTCATGACTATTCACGAGAAAGGGCCACGAGAGGTTCTGCTTTCTCAGGAAGACATCGTCGCCGATTTTGGCGAGAAAGCTCGGAACGACGCGTTGGAGAAGACCAAAACCCAGGGATCCGCCGTGGCCCCGGAGTCCGCCATCCGGGACACCGGACACTTCCTCGATGGCTTCAGCTACCCGCCCACCGGAACGCGGGGCGTTCTAGTATATCTTCTGCGCGCCGAAGCCAACCCGATAAGACGCGACGACCCTAGACTCCGGGACCTGGACGCCATGCTCGGCGAGACGAGAATGGTGGCTGTGGTGGCGCAGTTCTTGCCTGGCGGCTCCGCCGCGCAGCGGAATGTCCTGACCACGCAGCGCCACAAGAACCTGCGGTACCTGGAGTTCAGCGATCCGGAGGAAGAGCACGACTACTACAAAGGGGCATTCGACAAGATCAAACAAACCGTCGCGGAGATCGCGCGGTGAAGGGGCACTATCATGACACGCCGATTTGAGTATTTGCGTCTGTTAGCGGCGGGGACCGCAGCCGTCTGCGCGGCGCCCCTTCTGTTCTCCCAGACCGTGGATTTTGGGTCAGGCAAGCCGAGGGATGCGGATAAACACACTACAGCGCTAGTCGTCGCGGAGGGTGTCCGCTTGCTGACAAGTTGGGCCGGTGGCGCGCCGCTTCCGGGCCCGTTGGCTTTTCGCGCGGTCGTCGATAACTATCGCCAGACCCCAAACGGGTACCTGTTGGCGAAGACGAAGGATGGCCGCTGGGGCTGGCTGAGCGAAACCGACGTCTTATGGAAGGACCAGAACTGCATGCGCGTCGATCCCGTCAAGAACCCGGCACTCCGGAAAGTGGCCCTCCGCAACAACTGGCAACAACAGGACCTCAAACACGAGGTGGAGTTCTTCGACTCTCCGACTAGAAATAGGGTTGTCGGGACGGATAAGATCGCCGGCTTTTACTATGTTTTTGCCGAGCGGGCCACACGAGCGGACGGCAAGGATCTCAAGGTACTCCTGTTGGGCCTAGATCCGCAGTGGGATTCGGTCAGGCCGGAGATCCACGTCACAGGTTGGGTGCCGGAATCGCAAGTCACACAGTGGTATAGCCGGATGGCGGTATGGTACAACCAGGCCAATATTGCGACGCGCGACAAAGTCAGGATTTTCGAGACGGAAGACGCTCTCAAGCTGTACCTGAAGGATGGGACCCGCGGGCGGCTGATCGCGCAGGAAGGTGTCCCGCGGCCCTTGAAGTTCGACGACGACCGATTTCCCGTCCTCTTGGAACGCCGGTACGATGAGAGGACGCTCGGCATGAAGGTGTTCTCTATTATCGACGCAAGGCCGCGCGCTGCCAGGCCTGCGGCCGACGATCCGTCGGTTGCCTCGAGAGTTGAAGAACTGAACAGGGCAATTGAGCGTGCCCGAAACATACAGGTGCTCTTCGTGCTCGATGCAACCAAGAGCATGCAGCCCTACTTCAAGGCCGTGAGCTCAGCCATTGAAGAGTACCTCGGCTCTATCCCGGTCAAGAACGAGGTTGCCCGCTACCACTTCGCGGCCGCGATCTATCGCGACTACGTCGATGACCTGACGCCGGCGGACGCGAGCGAGGGTTGCATGAAGAAAGCTGCCTGTGTGATAGCGGATTTCGGCGCGGATGTTCCGGGGCAGCTCACCAAAGTGGTCGCCGACAGCAGCCCCGATGACCACGACTACCCGGAGGCGGTCTATCACGGAATAGGTGAAGCCATAAAGGGGGTTAAGTGGGAAGCTGGCCAAGTCAGAGCCGTCGTGGTAATCGGAGATCACGGGAACCACGATCCCGACCGCGATGAGAGGGCGCTCACGCCCGCGGGCGTCGTCCAGATCCTAAACGATCCTCCGTTGGGTGTTCCCACGAACGCCGGCATCTTGTTCCACGCCATCAACGTCAACGTGAGGCAGAAGTGGCTCCCCTACAACGACATGTTTAAGAGCCAGATGCAGACCATCTCAGCCGGAAGCAAGGCGAAGTTGGATTCGGGAGTCTTTGCGGCGGGTGTTCGTCGGCTTCCGATAGTGCCGGACAATGCCGAAGCTTTCCCCGAGGAGTTGGCCAAAGCAGCACGGGAAGCCAAGGACGAGGTCAAGAGGTCCTTGGAAGCGGTGTTCAACGCGACACGGGAGTTCGACGAGAGGATACTGCAACGCCTGCGTTCTGGAGCCGACTGCGGAGCTCAGGAGGCTGAAGGAACGTTGACCTGTGACTATTTCCGGGATTTGCTGAAGGAGGGCGGAGTCTCGCCGAATTCGGATCTGTCCCAGATCTCCCAGGAAGGTTGGCTGGTGAAGGAGCGGGACGGGAAGCAATTCGTGGCGCCCTGGGTTTGGATTTCGAAGACGGACATGGCTTCGCTCGCTGGATTTCTTTCCAACATGGAGTACGACGCGGCGCTTCCTGCATCAAAGTTGAGCGGTGCGTTGGCGCGCCTCGGGGGGATAACCCTCTGACAGGACCAGTTGAAGGGCGAAACGGTCGCGGACTTTCTGAAGCGAGTCCTCGACTTGCCGTTCCGGGACGACACGCTCCTGAAATATACTATGGACGACTTGGGGAAGCGGCTCGCCGATCCCCCCTTCCGAGAGGAGTTTCGCAAGGAAATCGGTCGTAGCGTGGAGCGATTATTGCTGGCTCAGGCCGAGCGAGATGCGGATGTAGCCTTCCGCTGGGATCAAAGCTTGGGCAAGTGGACACATACTTCCCAGGACCAGATCGAGAACGTAAAGAGGTGGACAACATCCGGAAGCGGCGCTGAATACGGTTGGGTACCTCTTCGGTACCTGCCCGGCGGTTGTGGCCCGGACGAGTGCCCCGAACTACATGTCAAGAAGTAGACGTATGCGCCGAAGACGACGCGGCTGAGTCGCACGAACCGCCGCCGGGATTGTGTGGTCGGGAGACATTTATCATGGCTCGTCAGTATCGTCTCTTTCGTCTGTTAGCCGCTGGGGCGGCGGCCGTTTGGGCAGCGGCCTCTGCTTTATTGCCAGACGGCGGAATTTGGGGCGCAAGGCAAGCCGGGGGACATGGACAGACATACCCCGGCGCTGGTCGCCGCGGAGGGCGTGAGCCTGCTGCGCGGCCCCTCGGCCGGCGCGCCCCTGCCGGCCCCGCTGGCTTTTCGCGCGGTCGTTGATATCTATCGCAAGACCGCAAACGGCGCCTACCTGTTGGCGAAGACGAAAGACGGCCGCTGGGGCTGGCTGAGCCAAACCGATGTCCTAACCAGCCAGGACTGTATGCGCGTCGATCCCGTCAACAACCCCGCGCTGCGAAAGGTCATCCTCCACAACGGTTGGCAACTCAAGAACGTGGCCCAGGAAGTGGATTTCTTCGACTTCCCGGCAAGAAGTCAAGTCATCGTGAAGGAGAAGATCGCCAACTTTTACTATGTTTTCGCCGAGCGGGCGACTCCGGCTGGCGGCAAGGTACTCTTACTTGGCTCCGATCCGCAGTGGGACGCCGTCAGACCGGATATCTGCATCGCGGGATGGGTGCCGGAAGGGCAGGTCGCGCGGTGGTATAGCCGGCTGGCGCTCTGGTACAACCAGGCGAACGCCGGGCAGCGCGAGGCTGTCAAGATTTTCCAGAGCGTTGAGGATCTGGATTTGTACCTGAGGGATGGAACGGCCCGGAACGTAATTGCACAGGAAGGCCCCCACGGCGTCTGCAGTTCGACGACGCCCGGTATCCCGTCCTCGAAGCACGCAAGTACGACGAGAAGACCAGAAGTTCCGCCCTGAAGGTGGCTTTCGTCCCGGACCCGTCACATGCGCCCCAGGAAGGTTGGCTGCCGAAGGAGCGGGACGGGAAGCAATTCGTGGTGCCCTGGGTTTGGATTCCGAAAACGGACATGGCTTCGCTCGCTGGATTTCTTTCCGGCATGGATGCCGCCGCAAGCCTTCTTCCGGCAAGGGTGCAGAACGCGATCCTGAACGTCGCGGGGGTGAGCCCATGTTGAAGGGCGAAACAGTCGCCGCCTATCTAGCCCGGATATCTCATCGAGCCGGCCCCGTGAGCAAGGGCGGTGAGAGCAAGTGACTGATAGCAGGCGGGATAGG
>ODAK010004877.1_pt1 | contig 13685 bp, 8 predicted proteins | sample 1539591 | NCBI WGS metagenome assembly ODAK01 (sample SAMEA3539303, study PRJEB22396) | soil metagenome | biome: tundra; feature: field; material: soil | place: USA | collected 2010-05 | depth 0.15 m | reverse complement strand
GCGGAATGCATTCGCCGGAAACCGGCGGGCCGGAAATGCTGATCGAGCTGGCGTATCGGTTGATGATTGAGGAGACGCCATTCATTCAGAATATTCGGAACAATGTGATCACATTAATTACTCCGGTGATTGAAGTCGATGGCCGCGAAGCGGAAGTGGACACATATTATTTCAACAAGAAGCGGCGCGCGGCGGGCGAGACGGGAACTTTGCCGCTGATGTACTGGGGCAAGTATGTGCAGCACGATAACAATCGCGACGGAATGGGTCAGCTTCTGGAGTTGACGAAGGCTGTGACGCGGACGGATCTGGAATGGCATCCGACATTTCTTCACGATTTGCATGAGGCGCAGACTTATTTGTATGCGTCCACGGGAACCGGGCCATATAACGATTCGCTGGATCCCATCACGATTGACGAGTGGTGGATGATGGCCGAAAACGATGTGATGGAAATGGCCAAGCGTGGAGTGCCCGGCGTCTGGACATATGGTTTCTATGACGGATGGGTTCCGAACTATATGTTTTTTATTGCGCACGAACACAATGCGACCGGGCGTTTTTACGAAGTGGAAGGTTACGGGCCGGACAATCGTACGGCAAATGCCGGGCCGACCGTGACGAGCAAGGAATGGTTTCGTCCGAATCCTCCGCTGCCGACGATTCAATGGGGGCCACGGAACAATACGAACATTCAGGAGTCGGCGATTCTATTTGCGCTGAACCGCGTGGCTACGGATAAACATCTTTTCCTGGAAAATTATTGGCTGAAGAACAAACGCTCGGTGGAAAAGGGAAAGAACGGGCCGACATACGGTTGGGTGATTCCCGCGGGACAAACGCGCAAGGCGGATGCGGCGGATGCTGTGAACGATTTGCGCACTCAGGGACTGGAAATTAACCGTGCGACCTCGTCGTTCAAGGCGGGGAACGTGAATGTTCAGGCTGGAGATTACGTGGTGCGCGGCGATCAACCGTTCCGAACGCTGGCGGACATGTATTTCTCGATTCAGAATTACCCGCCGCAGAATCCGCGTCCTTACGACGACACGGGCTGGACGTTCCAATTTATGCGGGACATTAAACTGCTGACCGTTACGGATAAGAGCCTTCTGGATCAGCCGATGACGCTGATTGCTTCTGAAGTGAAGGCGGCGGGCGGAATTGAAGGCAACGGGCCGGTGGTGGTTGTGGCGGCGACGGCGGACAACAACATCGTGACGTTCCGTTTCAAGAATGCGGACGTGAAAATGTCCGCGGCTGAAGATGAATTTGAGGCCGGCGGCCACAAATTTCACGCCGGTTCGATCATCATTGAAAAGGCGGATGCGGCGAAGCTTGGACCGATACTGAAGAATCTGGGGCTTTCGGCGTGGGCGATGTCGGCAACACCTTCGGTGAAAATGCACGATCTGCCGGTTCCGCGCATCGGATACGTGCATAGCTGGTCGCGTACGCAGGACGAGGGTTGGTGGCGCGCAGCGTTTGACGCTTATGGAATTCCGTACACATATTTCGCGGATCAGAAATTGAAGGAAGGGAATCTGCGCGCGAAGTATGACGTGATTGTTTTTCCTCACGTCGGCGGGAACGCGATTTCACAGGTGAACGGCACGCCGGTGACGGGAAGTCCATTGCCGTATAAGAAGACGGCGGAGTTTCCGAACTTGGGATATGTGGATCAGAGTGACGACATTCGCGGCGGCATGGGGATGGATGGACTTGTGGCGCTGGCGAAATTTGTCGAAGAAGGCGGCACGCTTATCACCGAAGGATCTACGGCAACGATTTTTCCGGATTACGGACTGACGCCGGGCGTAACCGTCGAACATCCTGCTGACTTATTTGTGCGCGGCTCGATTCTTCGCGGAAGATTTACTGACAAGAAGAGTCCGATTGCGTACGGGTTTGAGGGAACGGATTTGCCCGTGTATTTCAATCAGGACCCTGTTTTGAATACGGGCGGCGGTGGCGGATTTGGCGGCGGCAGAGGCGGAGCTGGCGGTGCAATCAATGGCGGCGAAGGGCAGAACGTTACCCCGAATGCGGTGCCGGTGCATATTTCTCCGTGGAGTGAGGACGAAGCGGGTGCGGCGGCTGGCACGGAGCGGCCGTCGGCGGCGGATATTGCGGCTGTCGGCGCACAGACTGGGCGTGGCGGACGCGGAGGAGGTGGCCGAGGTGCCGCTGGCGCTGCGGGTGCAGGGGGCGGTGGTCAAGCGGGTGCTGGTGGCGGACGTGGCGGAGGACCTGCGGGTCCGGCCGCTCGTGTTGTGATGCGATTCCCGGCGAATGCGAGTGACATGTTGCTTTCGGGCACGCTGGCAAACGGTGATGGGCTTGCGAATCGCGCGGCGATTATTGACGCGCCGCTCGGCAAGGGGCACGTCGTAATGTTCGCGCTACGACCGTTCTGGCGGTGGCAGACGCAGGGAACCTATACGCTGGGATTCAATGCGATTATGAACTGGAACGCGTTGGATGCGGGCCGGGAAGCTGCGCCGCAAGGCGGACGGGGCGGACGGGGCGCGGGCGACCAGTAAACGCGGTTCTTGTTTTGGCTGAGTTCAAGTGCGCGGCCGGAAATTCCTTCGGGAGTTTCCGGCCGTTTGTTTTTGCAGATACAATTCGCGGTCGCCGTTGAACTTTCGCAGCGGCAGACCTGTACCCATTTACATTTAACGTTAAACGTTATACGATTGGGTGGTGATCCGGTCCTTTCGCTGCTCTGAAACTGAGCGTCTGTTTCACCGACAGCGGGTCCGCCGATTTAAGTCATTTGAGCGACAGGCTCTTCGGAAACTAGATATCTTGGACGCCGCGCCCGATATCAGAGCGCTGTCGACTTTACCGGGAAACCGCCTAGAGCGTCTGAAGGGGAATCGGATCGGACAGTACAGCATCCGCGTGAACGATCAGTGGCGGATTTGTTTTGAGTGGCGCGATGGACACGCTTACGAAGTCGAGATTGTGGACTACCATTAGGAGGAGGCTGCGATGGCGAAGAAACTGAAACCAGTGCATCCCGGAGAGATTCTGCGCGAGGAGTTTATGATTCCGCTGGGCCTGAGTATGAACAGGATGGCGATGGATCTGCGCGTGCCGGTGACGCGCATCGCGGAGATTTATCACGAGCGCCGAGGCATTACTGCTGACACGGCGTTGCGATTCGCGCGCTACTTTAAGAACAGTCCCGTTTTTTGGATGAACCTGCAAACGCGTTACGATTTGGAAGTTGCCGAGGATGAAATTGCGGCGAGGGTGAATCGTGATGTGCGGCCATTTGAGGCCGTGGATGAACGAGTGGCGTGACCATTCCATTTGCATCGATGCGGAACACCCGCGCTCAAGATCAGAATGCGGGCCGCGAGCGAGAAAATTGAGTCCTCACAGAATTCACCTCCGTTCTCCGTTCGTCTAGAGCTATTCTTCCTGGCTTCTAATTCAATAGATACGATGCCAGGTTCTTAGCAATTGGCTTTGCCTGGCGAATGCGTCGGTGAGAAGATGCGGTTGCTTGTGAGAGTGCGGACGTGATGGAGCGAAAAATGACCAAGATTCCCAGCTGGACGAAATCTTACGCGCGAGCCGGCGCGATTGTTGGCGTGATGGGGGTTTGCATGTCGCTGGCGGGGATATCGCAACGCGTAGGCGGACAGCAGATGGGCGGTGGCCCTGGCGCGGGTAGGGGCGGCGCGGAATCGCTTGGCGATTTGCGGTTTCGGAATTTAGGGCCGGCGGTTGCGGGTGGACGCGTTGCCGCAGTGGCGGGAGTGCCGGGGAGTCCAAATATTATTTATGTGGGCGCGGCGGGCGGAGGACTGTGGAAGACGACCGACGGCGGAATCACGTGGCGCGCGATTTGGGACAACATGCCGACCGCTTCGATCGGCGCGATTGCAGTGGCGCCGCAGAATCCGAATTGGATTTGGGTTGGCACCGGAGAAGGGAATCCGCGCAACGATGTGATTACCGGACGTGGCGTGTTTTTTTCATCGGACGGCGGCGCGAGCTGGAAGCGGATGGGTCTGGAGGCGACCGGACAAATTCCTGTAGTACTCGTTTCGCCGGCGGATGCGAACACGATTTACGTGGCGTCGATCGGACATGCGTGGGGCGCGAACGCCAATCGGGGAGTTTTTCGCACAACGGATGGCGGAAAGATTTGGCAACAAGTTTTGAATATCAACGATACTACCGGTGCGAGCGATCTGGTGATGGATCCGCAAAATCCGAAAGTGCTTTATGCCGGAATGTGGCAGGAGACGCGGCATCCGTGGATTTTGGAAAGTGGCGGGCCTTCCAGCGGAATTTATCGCAGCACCGATGGCGGCGACACCTGGCAGAAACTGACGGCCGGATTGCCCGCGGGGCCGATGGGTCGAATCGGAATTGCGATTGCGCCGAGCAATCCTTCGCACATTTACGCGCTGGTGGAATCCAAGAGCGGAGTGCTGTGGGAATCGCGCGACGGCGGAAATCATTGGGCCAAAGTCTCGGATGATCGCTCCATTCAGGCGCGTCCATTTTATTTTTCGCATTTGTACGTGCCGCAGGACAACGAAGACCGGATTTATTTTTTGTCGTACGACATTTTACTTTCAACGGATGGCGGGAAGTCGGCGCACATTGTCGCGCGCGGCGTGCATCCGGATCACCACTCGCTGTGGATTGACCCGAAGGATCCCGCGCATTTGCTGGAAGGAAATGATGGCGGAATTTATGTTTCGTTCGATGCAGGCGAGCACTGGCGGTATCTGGACAACCTTCCGATCGAACAATTTTACAGTGTGGCGATTGACGATCGGGTTCCGTACACCGTGTGCGGAGGACTGCAGGACAACAATGGCTGGTGCGGGACCTCGAATAGTTTGAAGCCCGGCGGCATCGGGCCGAACGACTGGCAAGTGTTCGTCGGCGGCGACGGGCAATATGTTGTGCCGGGGCGCGGCGGCTCGCCTTACGTTTACGCGGATTCGCAGGGCGGCGCGATCGTGCGCACGAATCGAGAGAATGAAGCGAGCGCGGCGGTGCGGCCGTATAACCTTGGGCCGGGCGACCTGGAGATGTCGAAACTGAAATATCGCTTTAACTGGACATCGCCGATTGCGATTTCGCCGAAGGACTCGAACGAAGTGTATATCGGCGGCAATGTGCTGTTTCGCTCGAAGGACGCGGGCGCGCACTGGACGGCGATTTCGGGCGATTTGACGCGAGACGACAAGTCAAAGCAGGCGTTGACCGGCGGACCAATCATTTTGGATCTGAGCAGCGCGGAGAATTACGACACGATACTTTCGATTTCAATTTCGCCGGTGGATGCGAATGTAATTTGGGTTGGCACGGACGACGGATGCGTGCAGGTGACGCGCGATGGCGGTGCACACTGGACGAACGTGGCAGGCGCCATGCCGAATTTACCGGAGTGGGGGCGCATTTCGCAAATTGACGCTTCGCCATTTGCGGCAGGCTCGGCTCATGCGGCGGTGGATCTACACCAGATGGACAACGACAAACCTTACGTTTTTAAGACGGAAGATTTCGGCAAGACCTGGACGGCGATTACGCGAAATCTGCCGGAATTTGTTCCTGCTCATGTGGTGCGGGAGGATCCGAACAAGCGCGGGTTACTTGTAGTGGGCACCGACACGGGGCTTTTTTATTCGGAAGGTGATTCAGATTGGAAACCGCTGCGCGCTGGATTGCCAACCGTGCCCGTTTTCGATTTGCAATTCGCCGCGAAAACGCACGATTTGATCGTGGCGACGCATGGCCGCGGGATGTTTATTCTGGATGATATTTCTCCGCTGGAGACAATGCCGGCTGCGAATACGGCGTTTCATCTTTTTCCGATAGCGGATGCGACGCGCTGGCATGCATCGCGCGGCGGAGGATTTTCTATGGGTGCGTTTACGGCGCCGAATCCGCCGAATGGCGTGGTCATCAGCTTCTTCGTTGCTCGAACTCCGGAACAATTGGAGCGCCGCGAGCCTGTCAACATCAACATTTACGACACGCAGGGAGATTTGATTCGGTCGATGGATTCGCGGCCGCACGCGGGAATCAATCGCGTTGTCTGGCCGCTTAACTACCAGCCAGCAACGGCGCTTAACTTAACGACGCCTGTCGAGAGTGGCGGCGAGGAGGGCGGTGGCGGCGGGCGCGGCAACGCGGTGGTGTCCGTAGCGCCCGGCACATATCGAGTGGACGTCACGGACTACGCCACGCAACAAACGCAGTCAGAAAAGGTGCGCGTGGACCCTGATCCGCGTATGAAGGCCGATCCTGCGGCGTTTGCGGCACAGACCAGGCCGGCGCTGGAAGCTCGCACCGCGCTTTCTGAATTGGCGGCGCTGCTGAATCACATGGAAATGATTCGAGCGCAACTGCACGCGCTCGGTACCGGGCGCAGGGACTCCGTGGCTATTCGAGCGGCGGACTTAGAAGGCAAGGTGGCCGAGATGGAAGACCCGCTCTACAATCCGGCGTCGTTGCACGACAGCAAAGTCTATCTGCACTATCTCTCGCGAGTACAGGACCGGTTGTCGCGCGTGGCCAGCCAAATTTCCGCGCCATACGGGGAAGCTCCGACTCAGATGATGGTTGATGAACTGGCCGAGTTGGCTGCGGAGGTGAAGCGGCACGCGGCAGAGTTCGATCGTTTCCTTGCGACGGATGCAGTGGCGTTCAACAAATTCGCAGCGGAGCAAGGCGTGCAAGCGTTGGCGCTGGGCAAACCGGCGGCGAAATAGCGGCACAATCCGGTAATTCATTTCATTTTCAAACTGCGATTAAACCTGCGGCCGGAGATTCCCGATGGGAGTCTCCGGCCGTCTGTTTTTGCGATGGCAATTCGTTACATACCGAGTAGCGGCGAGTCCGGGAATTGGCGTTTCCGGAAGGTAAAGTGCGGCCCGGCAAGATGCAGCTACTCGATTTCCTCATTTGGTTTACAGGAATCACCCCATTTCGTTTTCCAACGGCTACGGTAGGCTCGGAGCGTGATGACTCAGACGCTGACGGGCCTTGCGGCTGGCGCCGCTGCGTCGACGTGCATGGGGAGCGGGCGAAATGGGATTTCGAAAACGAGTTGTGCCGAGGCAGCCTGATTATTTTCCAATTTTCGTGATAGCGATTCTGGTGATCGGTTTTGCGCTATTCCTTGCAAATGCGCTCGGCGCGGCTCAAATGCCCGTGCGTTAAAAGAAAATGGTTCGTTCGCGGTTTTCGGGAATGGGATGAGAAGGTCCGCGGTGAATTCACCGAACAACTGAACCTCATTCGACTACTCGCGAGAAAGGGCGCTGTGCGCCCGTCCGCGCCTGCTATGGTCCGTGCTGGAAGGGAAATGGTGCCGAGGGCCCGGACGCTATGACGCGTAGGGTTCCATTTTGCGTCTCCTTGGCTGCTTAGCAGGGAGGAACGCCCTGCCGATACCAGTCACCGGAAACCCGAAACCGCGTCTAATTTCAACTTCACACATTGAGCGGCAGAACCTAACAATTCGGATGCAGCTTCGACGTTTCACAAGATTGACGAATGCCTTTTCAAAGAAACTTGAGAATTTGAAAGCGGCATTGGCTCTACATTTCGCTTGGTACAACTTCTGCCGGATTCACCAGACCTTACGAATTACTCCGGCAATGGCAGTGGGGATTGTTGGTGAAGTTTGGGGATTAAGCCAACTCGTCGCACTTTGACCAACCACAAGTTTTGGCGGCATGCTCAGTATCGCATAATCTGTGACTTGATTACCCCTACGGTCATTCACGATCTCGAACGTGCAGTTTGCAAACTTTACGTTTTCGAGAACAACTTCTGCACCTTCGTATCGGATATGGACATTCACAAAAACGACATTCTTCCATTGGATTCCGTCCAAGGTCTGTGTCACACCATCCACACCGCCAACGAAAGTTATATCTTCAACCCCGAACGCGTTGCTAAGTTTTCTTGATAGAGGATTGCTGATGATGAAATCTCCGGGAGCGGTCAGGACAATGGTAGTACCTTGACTCAAGTTAGAAGGCGTCGTTGGTGTCCGAAGCTTGTTCTCATTTCCAGTGTGTCTCGGTGTTGGTTGCAAGACCGACCTATAGGTGGCTAGTTGAACGCGGGCGGTCTGATAGCCTTTTGCCAATTGAGATACGTCTCTTAGCTGACTAAGCTTTACATAAGTATCTCCAAAAAAAGCAGTATCGACCGGCGTTTTAGATTTCCTGGCATCATCCAAAAATGAAATTGCAAGTTGCAAATACTCGGAGGCATCTTGAATGTTCCCTGAATCAACGGATTTTTTAGAACTATCAATCAATTTTTGCGTGATCGCATTTGGAATCCTACTAATCTGTCCCTCCAGATTGGAAAGACGCCAATAAAGCCCTGCAATCGAACCGAAGATAGCCAAGAAGAGAACCAATAGAATCCTAATGAGCACACTACCCCAGAGGGGGACACCCATCCTTGATGCAAACTTGCCCCATATACCTGGATTGGTCTTATCAGGCAATTCTTGGAACCTCGCGGGAGGGAAATCATATTCCCCTCGTGATTCTACTTCAAGCTCCAATAACTCTTCCACTATAAGCATGCCTATATTCTCATCTTTCGTACGTCATGGGAGCACTAGTACTCCGTTGCAGTCTTGGAATAGAGCCTTCGTTGATTACGGTTTCAAATGACACCACTACCAAAACAAAGGCGAAAATTTGGAGGCGCGGGTGGGATTCAAACCCGCCCCCCATATTGATAACGCGTAACTTATTCATTTTACGTAACGCTAAAAACGCTAAAAACGCCTAAACCGCTCAACGGGGTTACGCAGCGGTTACGCAGGAACGCCCGGCTAGTCGCGTCGGTACCCGTAAGATTTTTCAGAAAAATTCAGCATATACACAAACGGCCTAAGTAAAAAGGGGAGCCCTCATTGCACAAGAAAAAACGGCAACGCGGCGTAGGGAGCAGTGATTGCATTCTCCTCGAACTCAGCCTTAGCGCGGTCCCCGCTCTGAAACTGCAATCATAACTTGGTACTCACTGACGCCCGAATCGCAAGGTTCGGGGCCTTTTGCTTGTCCGTACGAGTATGGCGAAGAAAAAGCGAATATGCTAATCTCTCGAAATGGTTCGCGGATGCCGGGTAACTATAAATGATATGGAAGGCGTTGCTCACACCGTTGACGTAACGGCGGAAACTCTGTACGAGGCAGTCGCCCTCGGATTGGCCGCCATACGTAAGAAGGATTGGGCGGAAGGAATCGCGCAAGGAATGAACGTCGTGCAGGTTTCCGTAACCGATATTCCAGTCAAACATTCTGTGCGGATGAAAGAATTCAATAATTGGTTGGAGCGTGAAGGCGGAGCGCCGAAGGACAGATCTGGCCGCAACCGCGTCAGAAAGATTCTTGGATTGCCTGAAACTAAGTAAGACGTTAATCAGTTTGTGTCTGCTTCTCCCACAGCTTCTTAAATAATTCTACCGTCGCTGGGCCGCGGTGTTCTGGATAAGACCGGCCTCACGGGCAAATATGATTTCACGCTGCAGTGGGCGCACGATGGCCTCTGCACCTGCTATGATTTCGCCATGCCGGTCCGGTTCCCTTGTCGGGATACGGGAAGCCGAATGATGCCGAAGATTGGAGATCGCACATGAAATACATGCGGAGCAAGACGCTGTGGATCATCGTGGCCGCGCTCGCTGTGCTCTCGGCAAGCTTCCTCCACATGCGGGAAGCGAAAACTGGTCCTTGGTCGGGCGCAAATGGATGTATAGTTTCAACCGTTGGAAGGCCAAAAAGTTAATTCCGGTTAGTATGCACAGGTGAGTCGGGCCGTGTGACCCGGGCAACGCAACTTCAGGGCAATACTCGGGTTAAAAGACTCAAGGCGCTTTCGAACGCCCCGCGCGCCCTGCGATGAGCCGAAGGGAGGACAGCGCCGTGAAAACATTCCTGCGACTCGTTCGGGGCGTCGCCCTAGCAGCGACGGTGGCCGTGGCTGTGGGCCTGGTGATGAAAGTGGAGTGGCATACACTTAGCATCACGGACTTATTCTGGAAGGGAATCATACCGCTGGTGCCGTTGCTTTTGCTCCTCGCACCTCATGTGTGGAGAATTATCTGTCCGGTGGCCGCTCTGAACCTTGCAGGTGCGAAGCTGGGCCAGGGCAAACAGGGAAACGGGAGAGTAAGGCTCCCGAATGGCTCCTTTCGCTGGATTAAGCAGTACGGGGTGGCTGTGGCTGCGGTCCTGCTGTGGATTCTAGTACCTCTCCGGTTGGTATTGTTCAATGGCAGTGCTGCAGCCACGCTGATTCTCGTGCTCGCCGTCGTTACGGCCGCTACGGTAATGGGGTTCCTCGCGCCGTGGAAAGCAGGTTGGTGCGCGAGCATTTGCCCGGTCTACCCCGTGGAAAAGTTCTATGGCTCCGCGCCTCGGTGGGTGCTGCACGATTCTCGATGCACGCCGGCCAACTCGTCCGAGAGCTGCTTCCGCTGCGCAGTTCATTGTCTGGACGTTTCGCCGGATGATCCCAAATACTGGATCGCAATGAAAAACATTCCGGCGGCGCGCGGGGTTCCACAACTGCAAGATTTCTTCCTGGGTAGTTTCCCCGGGTTCGTCCTCGCGTACCTGCTGCTGAACAATTTTGGGGGCGCGTCGCGTCCGGCATCCATCGTGACGGCCGCGCGCGACTATGGAGCGTTCCTCTTGCTGATGTTCGCGAGCTACGGTTGTTATCGTGTCGCCCAACTCGTCGTATTCCAACAATCTTCGGCAGAAACGCGCCAGCTCTGGCTGAGACGACTTGATCTCATCATGATCGTCCTCGCCGTCAACATTTATTATCTGAATAGCGGAGTGGGCCTGGCCAGCGTGGTGAGCAAGTTAGGCGGATGGGCAACCCAGCAATTCGCCATAACGCTAGCCATCGTGGTAACCGCGTTTGTCACCTCGGTATACTGGTTGCATCGCGCGTGGGATACCACAACTCCGCCCTCGGCGCGTTGGTAAACAAGACAAAAAAATTAGACCCGGTTTCTTCCTATTCGTTTTCAGTTTCCCAGCCAGGATCAATCTCGACTTAATGCTTCACGGTCGTCTAAGGCAGAGTATCTATCACCGGACGCTCGGCGCCATGGTAGCCGCGCCTTCAATCTGCACACTGCTTCGACGCTGTAGTAGGATACGTGCATGAGACGCCGATTCGGAAATTACGTTGTTGCAGCCCTGCCACGAGTGCTCGCGGGCGGAAGCGGTTGGCTCGCGGACTTTTCTCTCGAAGAGCACTGCCGTTCACACGTGGAAGACAGGATGTACTTCGGCACGAAGGTCTACGGAAGCAAAGAGATTGCCACGAAAGTCTGCTTCATTTCAGGCCGGCGCGTAATCGCTCAATTCGCCTGAATGTCCGCGCACGGTTTCCTATCCCTTGGGTCGATATTCCCAGTGAATTGAGAAATGGTATTCTCTTTATTCCTGTCAGCAGTCGCTGGAAAGAGAATTGGGAGCGACTGCGTCGACGAATGAGGCGGCACTCTTGAGAGATACCAACATTGAGGTAAAAGAAATCCTTGTGCTCGTAGACCGGCCCTTTCCGATTGATAACGGGAAAGAGGGACCGGCCCGAGTGTCTTTCTGGAGCGAGGTCCTCGAAACCGATGCATTTGTGGAGATCAGCATCGCCAAGGAAAAAGAGTCCAAGAACGAAGTGCGAATTGATAGATATAAGCGTGTCCTCGTTAATTGGGATGCCGCAAATGGTGACTATATCTGCGGGTCGGACGACGTGTTTCTCTATTTTATTACTCGCGAAGACAGACGCGATGCTCTCATGCGTGAAGGCGGTCGTCTGCTCTGCGAGTTTCAGTCCGGTAGAGGGGCACTACATCAAGGTGCTTACGACGTGATTTTTGGGCGCGACCAAGTTCACGTTGGGGCAAGCTATTTACCTACCCTGAGTATTGGAGAACAGCTTCAAAAGGAGGAATGGAACAAGTTGAACAATACAAAAGCATCTGTTTTCGAGTTCAGATGCCTAGAGAGACACCCGATAACTAAGGGTCTGCCCAAGTTATTCGAAACACATCACACGGGAAACCTAAAGCCCATCTATAATTTCCGCACTCTCGACCAACAAAAAGAATCATACTGGTATCTCAACCAGCGGTCCCTTTTTAATGGGTGGTTTCGTAATTGGCGGAAGGGGTGGGTCCCCCTCTTAGTCGCCGTCCCGAGGGTGAGGTGCGCAAAAACCTCGCCATCCAGTGTATCTCTCTCACAATTCAGCCTTTAAGTGAATTCAGTGTTATCGAGTTACTGTGCGGTTCGAGAATCTTTCCGACGTCTTGTTGAAGCCGGGATCTCACGCCTATGGCAGGATTATCTTACGACGACAACAATTAGAGTTCGTCTGGCACCTTTCGATGGTTCTTTCGCTGATCAGTGTCATCCGCCCAAATTATTGGAAACACAGGCGGACAGAGTTTTGGCGAGGAACAACAACAGGTCTCAACGGCAGATTTCCGTTATAGGCTGTCATGTTCATCCCTCGTCTATCCCAGACGATTCAGAGGAATACCATGCTTCCAGGATCGCGGCTTCGGCAAGCACGCACCCGATTGGGTCTGACGTTTCGCGATGTTGAGCATGCAAGCTACCAGCTTGCCTCCCTTCGCGGGCAGAAGGATTTTATTATCCACATCAGCCGTCTGGCAGCGATCGAAAACCAGGGCGCCATCCCGGGCCTGCATAAGCTGTATGCGCTCGCCGCGATATATCACCTGAACCCTCTTGATATACTGAATTGGTATGAGGTCTCTAAGGAGTGCGATTTCTCCGACGGTGCCGAATTTTCCGCTTCCTACACGCACTTACCCAGCCCTCCCAATTCGATGCGTTTGCCAATGCGATTCGATCCGGCATTTGATTCGCGCAGGACCGAACTCTTGAGCCGGATGCTGCAATCATGGAGAGAGCTGGAGGGAGTTTTCTTCAAGAAGAATAACCGCTATTTGTATGGCTATGTTGGATTGGAAGACCACATGATGGAACCGCTGCTTCGACCTGGCAGTCTTGTCCTGGTTGACCCCATGAGACGGCTGGTACAAAACTCGGGATGGGAAAACGAGTTCGAGCGCCCCATCTACTTCGTGGACATACGAGTCGGGTACCGCTGTACCTGGTGCGTGCAGGAGCCGAAGACGCTTATCCTACAGCCGCACTCGCTTTCACCCTGCGCGCCCAAATTCCTTCGTTTCCCGGATGAGGTGGAGATTATCGGTCAGGTAATCGGATCCGTCACGAGGTTTGCTGCCTTGTAATACGATCTTTTTCAAAAATGCTTAAGAGCATTTCGACAGCGGAACAGGGTATGGGGGAATTGCATTTCAGCTTATAGGAAGGTGACAGGGTAAACAGATGTGTGGACGGACCGGTTCGCAGTCCGAGTAACAAACCCGGTGGAATCGAGCCGACGCCGAATCCAGCTTGAGTCAAATCTGTGTTTATGGGATAGTTTTCATCATGATCATAGGTGATCGCCTCCGTGCCATCCGCGAAGAGAAAGACCTGTCTCAGGGAGACATTGAGAGTCGCACTGGTCTACTGCGATGCTATGTATCGAGGGTGGAAAATGGCCACACGATTCCGAGTGTGGAGACCTTGGAAAAATTTGCAAGGGCTCTC
>ODAK010004876.1_pt1 | contig 13685 bp, 9 predicted proteins | sample 1539591 | NCBI WGS metagenome assembly ODAK01 (sample SAMEA3539303, study PRJEB22396) | soil metagenome | biome: tundra; feature: field; material: soil | place: USA | collected 2010-05 | depth 0.15 m | reverse complement strand
AACAAGCCTTGCTTTTCTTTTCTTGTTAATTCCTGGGAAGTAGCCCATGCGGCGCCTATGAATGATAATGCCACCAGGAAACCGAATGTCTTAAACAGGCTTAGCCATTGAGGCATTTCCGTATTGAAAAGCGCTTGAAGTAAATACTGAAAATCGGGATACATGTGTGCAAATGTAGGGTGATTGGGTGAATGGTTTATAGGTTAATTGGTTAAAAAGGTAAAAGGGTAATTGATTGACCAGATAAACACTTTTTAACCTTTTAACGCAATTGCCCTTTTGACATTTTTTACTACCTTTGCAGCTATGGTCGGATGGCCGAGTGGCTAGGCTCAGCTCTGCAAAAGCTGCTACAGCGGTTCGAATCCGCTCGGGACCTCAACAACAACCCCAATAGTTTAACGCTATTGGGGTTTTGCTTTAAAATATAGCCTTTAAAATCTTATTTCCGCTTACCTCTGCTTACCCCCGCTCAAAAATGTTCCAGTGATGCTTACAACATATAAAAATTATAACCCGGAAGCTGAATGGAATGTTCCTTTTTTTTAATTACTGTATCATTAACTTAATGGCTTTTATTGTTGTGCCTGTGTTTAATTTCAGGTAATACATACCTTTAGACAAGTATTCCAGATTAATTGATATCGTATAATCAGTTGAATTGTTTTTATCTATTGCGGAGAATACTTCCTGGCCTAACGTAGTAGATACAACAATATATAACTCTTTAAAATTCGCATTTTTGATCGATATATTAAATTGTCCATTGGTTGGATTAGGATATATAGATATGCTTTGACTTGTTGAACTTACCATGCCCACTCCTGTACCCGGATCTATTATTGAACATTCTTTAACTGTTACCGTTCGTGTTGCAACATTATCACATGATGATGCATTACGCCCTGTTACGGTATATGTATGTGTTTGTGCAATAGTAAATGGAATGCCATTTTGTACATTATCCGACCAAATATACGTTGCCGCTCCTGTTCCTTCCAAGGTTACAGATTCTCCCACACATACTGTTTCTGAAGGAGTCACTGTAGATCCTATTGTTGGTAATGAAGATACTGTTACCACACGTAATGAGGTGTTTTTACAATTGTTCGCATCAGTACCTGTAACTGTATAAGTGCCAATAGATGCAGTTGGTATAAATGCTACACCATTTGAGATATTGCTTGACCAGGAATATGATACCGCAGTACCTGTACCACTTAATATTACACTACCTCCTGCACATACTGCTGCTGAAGATGGTGTAGATGTAGAGGATACCGTTGGTAATGTATTCACTTTTACACTTTGTGTTGCTATGTTCGAACAACCGTTCCCATCCGTTCCTATTACTGTGTATGTGTTGTCGGAAGTTACTATGGTAGTTTGACCGTCATTCACTCCTTCTGACCATGCATATGTTAATGCTCCTGTTCCGCTTAATATTATTGTAGAACCTGAACATACCGTTGCCGATGGCAACACTGTCGATCCTACGGTTGGTAATGCATTTACTGTTACTGTTGCACTGCCACTACCTGTTCCACTGCATGAGCCCGATGATACCGATGCTATCGTATAGGTACCGCCTGTTGATACTGGTATTAACTTGTTTACTGCTGTTGAGGTTTCTGACTTGCTGGCGCTTCCATCGCTATAGGTAAAACTCCATGGGGGACTGCCCGCTGTTAAATCAAAACTCAAGTTTACTATACTGCCATCGGCGCATATTTTACCTCCTCCGCTTATTGTTGCTGTTGGTGTTGTTTGGGAGACAGAGGCTGTGCCTTTGATGCCTCCTGCACAAATACTATCTGTTACCGACACCAGTGTATATGCACCTGTTGTGGTTGTTGTAAATGAATACGACGATGTTGTGTAGCTTGGAATCTCCGGTTGACTTACTCCGTCTATTGCATAAGTAAATCTATAAGGGGGTGTTCCTGTAAGGTCTATCTTTATTGTTGCTGAATTACCATTGCAAATGGTTCCGCCTCCACTGATGGTTGCTCCTGCTAAACAACCGCCATTTAATATCACTGTATCCTTAGATCCGCAAGAGGTTTCAACTATCGCATTATCATCCGGTGAAATACCATATCTTTTGGCATAAGCTATATTTTTGATAGCGGAATTGTCGCAAGTAATAATTCCCCCTTTCCATTTAAAAAATATGGAATCCTCAGCGGTAATGGGACCATGAATAATTGCCCATTCAACATTTGAATTGTTTTTTGTTCCGGAATAATTAAGGTTATTGTAAATAGTATTTGCAGCGGAAATAAAATTTAGCTGACTCGGAATCGGATCATAAATTTTTAAATCAAATGCTGAATCAAAATGTGAATTCCAGTTTGTAATTATGTGAGCAGAAGAATTATCAGCGCCTGTGGGATCTCCATTTATGATACCAACCCAACCGGCAGAGCTAACAGGTAGATTAGTAAAATTGCAAACCGGAGAAGTCATATCGTTAACATATACATTCAGTGAATTGCCTGATAATATTAGTTTATGATTAAATGTCGCGTTGGCTTGCATTGGAGCTGTCCATGGACCGGGAACAGTAAATGTTTGTAACAGAGAATTCCCATTCCATAATTTTATAGTTATTGTACTTGTTTCATATTTAAACGTAACAATTAATCCTCCCGAAATATTTATTTTATTATTTCTAAGAGCAATTCCAAAGGTAGCGAATTGAGATGGATCGACCGTAAATATTAATGTGCCATTTTTACCATGTGTGTAATTATTTGTAAGTAATGAAGTGTTGTTTGGTATCGTAGTAATTGAAGATGCTGTAGTAGTTGTACTTGACACTACATTCGTCCAATCCGATGGTGACATCGAACTTGTTTTATTATAAACAGCTCCATCATTATTAATATATCTGATGGTATAATTAGCGCTATCGCCGATATTATAATTTTTGGAGTCGGCATATTTTGTAAGTGATACTGAAGGTAGAAAAATGGGACTGCAACTCACACTAACAGTTGCCGAACCCTTCACCAATGGCTCTCCGGAAGCCGAACCATAAACTATGTTAGTAAAAACGGAAGGGCTGGGATTGGGATTTGCGTTACAGCCAAAGTACGATGAATCTTTTACAACTACCCAATATTTACAAATGATAGAATCGTCCACATGAAGTAAAGGAATATTCCAGCTAATAATATTATTGCTGACATTTCCTGCCGGATAAGCATTTTCAAATCCACCCCAAACTATTGTATTAGGCAATGTATCTGTAATAACAATAGAATTAAGATCACGTCCGGAAAGCGGGGCGGAACCAAAAACACGTCTCCATGTATACCCGTCCCATTCTTCAGCCAGTTGTTTGAAACTTGTACTGCTAACATTATTAGAACAGTTTGATGGATGAAGTTTTGTAATAACCTGATTAGGTAAATCAGGATTAGTCCAATCATTTCCGATAGGAAAATAAATTGAACCATCGGCTGATGAAATAGTTGTTTCCGCTGACCAATCATTCGTCCAGTCATAATTGGTATAACTTGCATCATGCACATGAAATATTAATCTTTGTGGGGTTAAAGCTCCTTGATGAATGTATGATCCTTGCCCACTATAAAAAGATAAAAATGGTGTAGTTGCTGCTTGTTGGTTTGGAAACTGCATAATAAACCTGTGATTCCAACTTGCTCCTGCACTTAACATTTCCTGAGAAACGGTTGGAGAAGTGGAACAACCTTCATTCACCAAAAAATTTGCTTGCCAAACAGGTGGAGAGGGTTTTTTGAGATAATAGGAAATTCTATAATTATTATAATTAATAAGTGGCTCATGCGCACCATGATAGATTCTATATTTTAATGCCAGCTCGGAAGCCGAGCTGCTTACCCCGTCATTTGCTGTTGATATAACTACTCCTGACCTTCCTCCATTCAAAAATGGAACACTACTATTTTTTACAACTATTGTATAAATTAATGTATCACCGGGATTAATAATTGATTTTGATGTTGTTTTGTATAAGCTCAGAGGATGGCTTTTTACAACATCCACATAATTACGTTCCATAACGTCCGACACTTTATTGGGATATTCATTACTCAACCAACCCGTTCCATTTGAACAAGAAATTGCCGCACGGTTTTTTATTAAAAGCGAAGAAGCATTTACAATTAATACTTTAAATTTTAAAGAGTCCATTGTTTGATTCAGGTTACCGGAAGTAAAACCATTTACATTTCCAATATTCCAATTTATAATATTGCTACTTGTAGTATATGGTTTGGTTGATGATATTATTTTAAGTCCCGCAGGGAGTGTGTCTATAATAGCGGTGCCACTTGCATTTGCTTTAGCATAATTTCTCCAGGATAAGGTATATTCAAGTGTATCATTTGTATAGGCATACGTTTTATTTACTTTTTCGTAAATTTTTAAATTGGATTTTGTGTTATCAAAATTCATCGGGTCATGAAAGTTTCCTGATAATACCAGCATTCCTAACAATCTAAACCATTCATGAAAGTACCTGGGTTCAGAAGTAAGATATTCCTGTGAGGCTCCTGCATATTGATCCCATTTCAACACACATTCTCTAAATTCTTGCGCCATTAAATCAACATCACCGGAAATAACAACAGCGGGAGATCCTGTTCCATGAAGCCAATTAAGTGGAAACCCTGAACCTCCGGTTCCATCCATTCCATATTTGTTAAGAGTTGCTGCTGATCCACAAAAGCTAAGACCATTTAATGGTTGTGATGCATTATTGTAAGGAGCCCCTTGAGTATTTTTTAAGAAATTTGAAAATCGCAATGCCATATCATATCCATACGTATTGCTATAATTGTTATAGTTGTGTGCAACAGGATCCCAGGTGCGTGAAGGACTGCCATGCCATAAATAATTTAATAGTGTACGCCATCCAAAACGAAAATCTTCACCATCAGAAAAAGAAGTAAATGTTGCACTTGCTCCATTAACAGAATAATTCCCCGCGATTGGTAAAAGTCCTTGAGAATAAGCCTGACCAATCAACCAATCATCTGATGCCTCTGCTCTTTTATATTGTTCAATGCACCATGTCGATTGATTTTCTTTTGTTAACATATCGGCAAACGACTTGTAATATGCAGGTGCCGCATAATCAACATAGTTAGAAGTACTGCCTTGTGTTTCCGGTGTCAGCCCTTTCCAAGCGCCATTACTTGCCCAGTTAGTTGTTTCTGCCCAAGAGTCTCCGCCTTTATGATAACCATCTAATCCAATTACACCGGATAAATATTTTGCAACAGGAAGTGAAGGGGCATACTTTAATGTATCTACCATTGTTTTAATATATCTGATGGCTTCGTCTTTGTATTTAACAGGCTGAGAAGTGCAAGGATTAATACATATTGTTCCATTATCACCCCACTGTTTCCAAGCTACCAGCAATGCAAGCGCAACATCATTGTCGCCATCTAATGCGGAGTTGCCTGAAAAGCAGCCACCACCTTTCACATCAGTAGAAGTACCGGAGGGACCTGCACCTGAAATTCCCGGACTATAATTGTAAGTAGGAGAATTGACAACACAATCTGAAAACCGCTGAGTCTTTTGTAATTGACGATCGTGCATCCACATATAATATCCATCAAATGTATTTTTATCTCCCATATATGCTGCTGCAAGCAAGTAGTATCCATCCTCTTCAACACATGTGCAACTACCAAAACTATTCCCATTTCCTTCATTTGGCATAATATATTTCACCCCGGCAACAGTCAATGGAGAATAAGTTCCTCCACTATTTATATTATAGGTCATGTTGTTGCAGAGTATTTTATATCCATCGCTGATCCATTTTTCCATCTCAGCGTGTGTTACACCAACTCCGTTATAATTGGCAAGAGTGGTTGTACCACCGGTATAAGATAAAAATTGAGGAAAAGGAAAATTGGGGTTTCCGGAATTGATATTCGGGTTGATTTGACAATAACTATTTAACCCATTGAAAAGAAGTGAAATGAATAACCATTTAACCGCAGGAAATTTTTTCATTTTTATTTTTTCTCAATTATTTATAATCACTAAAAGTACAAAAAATTTAAAACCAAAAGTATGGGAATTGGAAATATTTTAGAGAATAATTTTTCGATAAATGATTCAGAGTTAAATTTTGTTTCACTATAACTCATTGAAAATCTAATAAATATAAAGTCGCTTTCATATCCGCTCGGGACCTCTTATTAAAAATGCAAAAAGCCTTAGTAACCATGAGTTATTAAGGCTTTTTTAGCTTTTATTGTAAAATCAAAAACAAATTAGAAGAACATTAGTAAAGCCTCTGACTCTTCTTAAGGCTAAGCTATTAGATATATTGTAACTATTGAATTTATATAAAAACCTTTTCGTTTTTTTGAACATTAATAATTATAACTAGTATCATGTCAACTTGATAATGTCGTATAATATTTTGTATCTTTGTCATAAAAAATCCTATGATAAAATACAAAATTACATTAAGCAAAACAGAACATGTAAATTTACATCCGACAAAATAACAGAATACAAAGAGTTTTTGACTGTCGAGCTTTTAAATGACGAAGAGAATTTTAGAATAACACGAACAGACGACTTAACTGCCCGTTTTCCAACCAAAGACAAAGAAGATAGTTTTACACTTGGTGCATATATAGACAATCAATTAGCAGGCATTGTAAGTTTTCGGGGTGACGAACAACGACAGAGAAAAAAGAGCAATAAAAATATAATTTAAAAAAACAGAAATGGACGCAAAAAAATTCGCTGAAAACTGGATAGCATCTTGGAATTCTCATAATTTAGAGGATATACTTTCACACTATTCGGATGATATTGAAATTACTACGCCAATGATAAAATTAGCGGCTGGTATTGATAGCGGTTCTCTAAAAGGAAAGGGAAATGTGAAAGATTATTGGGAAAAATCTTTACAAAAAATACCCGATCTGCATTTTGAACTTTATGAAGTAACTTCAGGTGTAAATTCAATTGCATTGTTCTACAAATCAGTAATGGACAAAAAAGCAATTGAAGTAATGTTCTTTGACCAACATGGAAAAGTCAACAAAATGTATGCACTTTATACTTAATACAAAACAACGAACCGCTAACAGTACCTACAAGAAATTGGCGGTTCAGTGGTTAAATGAAGCTTTGTGCTTCGTATCAAGTTCAGTGGTGGCAGACAGTTTTGTGCTTCGAAATCGCCAACTTCTTGTAGCTGCAAACCGTTACAACTACAATATTTTGACCGTAATATTGACCGTAAATAAATAAAAAGTCTTGGAAAGTATTGCAAATAAGGCATTATACAAATCTGTGAATAATCCCGTAGGGACGAAATAGTTGAAGATATTTATTTCATTGCATATACCGTCCCTACGGGACTTTTTATGGTTCTTTTTCTTTTCTGTTCTACCGATATATAGTCCCTTTGGGACTGCATTGTATTCATATTTTAACTAGCAAATGAATTAATTACACAGAGGGGCACAGAGCATTCACAGAGTAAAAGGAAAATAAAAAATTATGGAATTGAATCAAATCATTGAAAAAATTAAAATAAAACTCTGTGGTACTCTACGCCTTCTCCATGTATCTCTGTGAAATAAAAAAAACAATAACTCAACCCTTGATTCGCATTTATAATTGGTGAAAGATTTTTTTAAAGATTTTTATTCAACAACTTTCCGCTTTCCAACAAGGTATGCAAAGTTTTTTCGTAAACAACTTTTTTCATTAAATCAATGTGTCCTACGTGATGACAATCAGTTCCAAGAAATGAAATCATATTTCTATTAATCATTTGCTCGGCAATTTTTCTTGTAGAAACAGAATAGTATCCTGTTAACGAATTAATATTCAGTTGAAGTAACACACCTTTTTCAATAAAAGATTCATATTTACCAAAATCAGAATGGAAAAAATTATAACGCTCGGGATGTGCTAATACAGGCTTATATCCGAGTGTTTGCATTTTAGAAATAATATGATTTAAATTAGCGGGAGGATTTAAAAAAGAGATTTCAAACAATAAATAATTGTCGCCAAACGTAAGCAATTTGCCTTCATCCAACTTACGTTCAAAATCAAAATCAATATAATATTCAGCAGCAGCTTCCACTTCAATTGGGATATTCGCTGCTTTAAGCGCGGTTCTCACTTTTTCTAATCCTCCCAAAATAATTTCCGGAGTGTTTTTAAAATAATCACCCATAATATGCGGCGTAGTAATTACTTTTTTGTATCCTAAATTATACATTTCAGTAAGCATATGCACGCTGTCTTCAATGGTTTTAGCGCCATCGTCTATGCCCGGAATAAAATGCGAGTGAATATCACAATTTAATGTTGAAATATCTATCGGTGTTCGTAAACGGGTGTCTTTTTTGAATATGTCGAATATGCTCAAATGGATATAGGGTTTTAATGAAATTGACCTCAGCCCTTAATCCCCTCTCAGCCTCATCCGCCTTCGGCACCTTCTCCAAATGGAGAAGGGAGGCGGAATCAATTCCTTAGAGAGGGGGTGGGACTTAAGTGTTATGTTAATTTATTTTTTTTCTTGTTTTGCACTTTCGGTATATGATGGATAAAGTAATCTGCAATTTGTAATCTTCCAATTTGCAATCGTTTACATAGCGCCATTAAAAAACTTAGCTACTCCAAACGCAGCAGCAGCAGCGCAAATGCCAATTAATGTTACTTTTAATGCGCCTTTTACAGGATCTTGTCCGGTTACTTTACTTTTAAAATATCCGAAAATGAAAAGACAAATAACGGTTAATATGGTGGAAGCAATTAATCCATGATGAGGTGTTGAAGTAAAAAAATAGGCTGATAAAGGAAGAAGACCTCCTATAATGTAGGATACGCCAATGGTTGCAGCACTGTTGCGTGCCCTGTTCGGATCAGGTTTTTCTATACCCAACTCAAACTTCATCATAAAGTCCACCCACTTGGTTTTGTCTTTTACCAATTCATCCACAATTAAATCTTGTGTTTTATCACTAAAGCCGTAATTCGCAAACACTTCTTTCACCTCTGCACGTTCAACATCAGGCTTGTTTTCCACCTCCTCGTATTCTCTTTTTAATTCCGATTGATAATGCTCTTGCTCTGTTTTTCCTGACAGATAACCCCCCAATCCCATGGCTATACTACCTGCAACAATTTCAGCAATTCCGGCTGTAATTACAATAGCGTTACTATTCACAGCTCCGCTCAAACCAGCTGCTAAAGCAAATGGTACAGTGAGTCCATCAGCCATACCAATTACAATGTCAGATATGAAAGCAGAGCTTTTTAAGTGTTCTTCTTTGTGATGATCCATAAAAGGAAGTTATGAGTTATAAATTATGAGTTGTGAGATATAAATTATGAGTGAAAGCATTAACAGGATTATTTTTTTTATTTTACTTCAAGAACTTATAACTCATAATTTATAACTCATCACTTTTTTCTATCTCAAATCCGCATTAATCTCTTCCAGCATTTTTGAGCCCGGACAAAGTTCCGCTTTGGTAAGCGTATTCAAAGCTCTATCAGAAGTTTGAATCATGTGATGCAAATCGTGTGCATCAGGGTTCACATATAATAGTCCGGTTAAAATTTCGTTTTTTGCTTTTGCATTCAACACCGCGTTCATTGCAGATTGTCTATCCAACGGATCCCATTCTTCCGCCAATTTATGCAACTGGATTACAGAACCATCGTGCATCGTAACATTCTTGTGCATTCCTTTTCCATATTCTACGCTTATCTCTTGCATCTCAGGAACAAAATCTATAGTTGCTGTTGCCTCTACGTGTTCGCGCACATAATCATAAGATTTTGTAGAACCCATATTATTATTAAATGTTACACAAGGGGAAATCACATTGATGAATGCAAATCCCGGATGATTCATCGCTGCCTTAATTAATGGAACCAATTGCGCTTTGTCGCCGGAAAAACTTTGCGCTACAAATGTTGCTCCCAACTCAATGGATAAGCTCGCTAAATCTATTCCTTCAAATAAATTTACATGCCCGCTTTTATTTTTTGAACCTTGATCGGCTGTTGCCGAATCTTGTCCTTTGGTCAAACCGTAACAACCATTATTCATCACGATATACGTCATGTTTAAATTTCTGCGAATCACATGCACAAATTGTCCCATACCAATACTTGCAGTATCGCCATCGCCGGACACGCCGAAATAAATTAAATCGCGGTTTGCTAAATTTGCACCTGTAGCAACGGAAGGCATTCTGCCATGCACAGAATTAAATCCATGCGAGTTACTTAAAAAATATGCAGGAGTTTTTGAAGAGCAACCGATGCCGGAAAGTTTTGCCAATTTATGCGGCTCAATATTCATTTCATAAGCGGCTTGTATAATTCCTGCAGAAATGGAATCGTGTCCGCAACCTGCACAGAGTGTGGAAAGCGCGCCTTCATAATAATCAACAGTATATCCTAATTTATTTTTTTGTAATTCAGGATGACGGAATTTTGGACGAACGTAAGTCATGATTTTTAGTTATAAGTTATGAGTTATAAGTTATTAGTTTTGGCAGCTATTTTATTTTTTTATTTGAAAAGTTTGTCTTCAATTAATTTTAAATTTTTATTTACAAAAAATGTGTCGGGGTCATGCCGTGTTGCTCTCACTCTAATTTCAAAATCAGGTGTGTCTTTGTTTGTATGGTCAAAAAGTATTAGTCCAATTCCCAATTGTCTGCAAAGTGTGTCAAGGCGTGTTATGTCTTCAACTTGTGATTCTTTCGGAACAACAATATATGATTTGTGAGAAAATATTTTGTAAGCACAAGATTGTCCGAATGCAGTAATTAAACCATTGGAGTCCGTTTTAATTTCTGCTGAAATTATTTCTGTAGGGAAAGCAATAATGTCGCTACGCTTTGATTCTCGCTTTCCAATTACATCGGGTGTTCCCCATTTGTCTTTGAAAATATTACCACCAAGCGCAATTGTACTGGTGCATTCTTCAAGTTCATTGACTAAGTAGTCTGCGAAGGGTTGATAAAAATCTTCTTCGCTGATGGTCGCAGTCTTTGTTGTTTTTGCAATGACTGTCTGGTCAGGTTGTGTTAAAACATTTTCTCTAAATTTTATTAGTCGGAAAACTCCTCTGTCTGGTTTATAAATTTCTTTGGGGTAAGTTGCATCCAAGTCCCAAGTAGCTCCATTAATTGTGTTGGGTTTAAATGAAGGATTAGTTGTCTGAATGGCTCTACCCAATTCAGAATATCTTATTCCGTCTGGTCGGCTCGATAAAATGTCAAGAGCGACTTTCTGTATTTGTCCTGTTATGCTCATACTTAGTTAGTTTTTTTCTATTTAATTCTTTGCAATCATTTGCACTGTCTTCAAAGCTGACAACTTCACTATAACTTATAAATCATAACTTATAACTTGATTATTATAAACATTCTCCTCTTCTCCAACTTTATTATTTTTAGAAGTTATGATAGCACTTCTTAACATTTTTAATAATTCGTTTGCATCTTTATAAGTTGAGTTAAATTCAATTTCTGATATATATTCTGATTGATGTAAAAGTTCTAACCAATACATTGTTTCATCACATTCTTTTTGAGAAATAGAAAGTTTATGAATAAAATCTGCTTTGCTTTGGGCATTTTGAGCTTCTCTGATATTAGCGCCAACAGAAGTCCCCGAACGTAAAATTTGTTTGCTTAAAACATATTCTTTTTTTTCTTCCACTAAATATTTACTCAGTTTAATAACTCTCAAAGCAAAACTAAAACTCTTATCTTTTAAAATACCCATATCTATTGACTTTTAAAACTTATAACTTTACACTTATAACTTATAAATTATAACTCATAACTCATAACTTCCCTTTCACCTGCTTAAGTATATTATCAGCTGTAATTGGCATACCATCATAATTTAAAACAGAAATTAATTTTTTAGGATCTGCTCCTAATTCTATCATCAGTAAACTTCGCATTTGTGCATCACGGTTCTGCTCTATCACAAATATTTTATCATGTGAATTAATAAAATTTTCTACCTCTTTATTAAATGGAAATGCTTTTAAGCGAATAGCGTCAACGATAATTTTTTCTTCTTTTAAAATATCCATTGCTTCTTCTGCTGCATATTGCGATGTTCCGAAAAATAAAAGTCCGTTTTTTGAATTGTTTTTTTTCTGATAAAGTTGTGGCGCAGGTACCATCCCTTTTGCTGTATCCCATTTACGAAGCAATCTATCCATATTACGTTGATAAGCCCCGCTATCTTCCGTGTACGTTGCATATTCATCACGCGAAGTTCCTCGTGTAAAGTAAGATCCTTTAGATGGGTGTGTGCCGGGGATTGTACGATACGTAATTCCATCTTTATCTACATCTAAGTAACGTCCGAATTTTTCAATTTTTTCTAATGCTGCCGCATCCAATACTTTTCCTCTTTTATATTCGCGCTTGTCATCAAATGTTAAAGGAGGAGAAATATGGTCGTTCATTCCCAAATCCAAATCTGTCATTACCATAACGGGAGTTTGCAATCCTTCCGCCAAATCAAAGGCATCCAACATAGAATCAAAACATTCTTTCGGAGTACTCGGAAAAAGCAACACATGTTTTGTATCACCATGCGACGCATATGCTGCTTCCATAATGTCCGATTGTTGTGTACGTGTAGGCATTCCGGTAGAAGGACCTGTTCGTTGTACATCCACTAATACTGTTGGTATCTCCGCGAAATAAGCAAGACCTAAAAACTCATTCATCAACGAAACTCCCGGTCCACTGGTTGCTGTGAATGAACGTGCACCATTCCAATTCGCGCCAATCACTATTCCAATCGCCGCTAATTCATCTTCCGCTTGCAGGATGGCAACATTTCTTTTTCCTGTAATTTTATCTGTGCGAAATTCATCGGAATAATCCATAAATGCTTCTACTACTGATGTTGATGGTGTAATAGGATACCACGCTGCAACGGTTGCTCCCGCATACACAGCGCCTAATCCGCAAGCCGCATTTCCTTCCATCAAAATTTTATCTTTTATCAAATCACGTCTTTCTAAACGGAACTCTAATGGATATTTAAAATTAGCTTGAATATAATCTTCCCCTAATTTTAATGCTTTTACGTTTGCAGGAATTAATTTTTCTTTGCCTTTGAATTGTTCGGCTAACAAATCTTCAAATACATTAAACTCAATATCACACAAAGCGGCAAGCGCTCCTACATAAATAATATTTTTAAATAATTGTCGCTGACGCGCATCGGTATATGCTTCGTTACACATATTCATCAATGGAATGCCAATATAATTAATGTCTTCACGAATATATTCGGAATGTAAAACTTTAGAACTATCATATAAAAAGTAACCACCCGGACTAACACTTTTTATATCGTTCAACATACTTTGCGGGTTCACTCCCACCAATATATCAATTCCTTCTCTGCGACCTAAATATCCTTTTTCACTCACCCGCACTTCGTACCAAGTCGGCAATCCTTGTATGTTGGAAGGGAAAATATTTTTTGGTGTAACAGGAATTCCCATCCTGAAAATTGCTTTCGTAAAAAGAAAATTTGCGCTCGCAGACCCTGTTCCGTTTACGTTTGCAAATCGTACTACAAAATCATTTACTTTATTTTTTTTAGCTGACATAATTTTTATTTATTTT
>ODAK010004870.1_pt1 | contig 13696 bp, 20 predicted proteins | sample 1539591 | NCBI WGS metagenome assembly ODAK01 (sample SAMEA3539303, study PRJEB22396) | soil metagenome | biome: tundra; feature: field; material: soil | place: USA | collected 2010-05 | depth 0.15 m | reverse complement strand
CCACCGAGATCTACACTCTTTCCCTACACGACGCTCTTCCGATCTATCGCTCAGCGTCACTTGACCATATCTGGCTCGCGCCGCGACGGCCTCCCAGGGCGAACCCGGTCTGAAACGGGCATCGTACACGGACCCCCTCCTGTTGCAACTGTGGTCGCGCAGACCATTAGCCGCTAAATCGGTTGATGGAAATGCACAAACCAATCCAGCACGCCGCGACACGCAGAGCGTGAGGACGTGGCCAGCGTGCACGACACGAGATAGCTCACGGTCTTGGGATTAAAGAACACCACGCCGAGAGCCTGATACGGCCCTCCGGACGGATACGCGTGACCCACCACACCCGCGCTATCAATGAAGAAGCGAAGATATCTCGTCGAATCCGTAACGGATTCACCCCGTGGTCGGGTGCACGACGCGAGCGCACCGGGAAAATCCTTTTGCATGAGTTGTCGAGCCGTGGCGAAGAACGCGCAGGCCAGCCCCAGGCGACAGGCGTAGCACGCGGGCTCGCGCTGCACGGTTACCTCGGTCGCCGTGGAGCGACCCGTTAAGGGTTTAAAGAATCCAGGCAAGGTGGTTCCACGGGGATAGATAGAGAGCGACGCGCCGCCGTCCGCGGCGATGCTCGTCACGCACGACCAGCCCCTGGGTCCCACCATTCGCACCGCGTCGTACTGATCGACGTACAGCGCCGTAGTCGATGCGAGGTCGCGAGGAACAGATTCGTGAAGGACTGAGGGCATCTTTACGCGCGGTCCGATATTCGCGCCCACGGATGTCGGGCAACGCACCACCGGTAGCGCGACAAAAACGATGGCGCCCCCGGAAGGATGGCCAACCGGCGGATGACTCCTAGCGTGCACCACCGCGATGGTCGAGGCCACCACAATCAACACGATCAGGATGGGCAGGAGAACTTGCCCCCTCAACCATGACGGTCTACTCGCGGACAGGCCCTTCACGTTTGCACCTGGAGTTCAGTCGACATCGCTCAACACTGCCACTCAATCCAGAATCGAAAAGCTACGAAAGCTGGAGCACACGTGGTCGGCCGTTTCGCGGACGGTGAGCGTGGAACTGTCCAGCACGTGGCCCTCGTAGGTGCCCAGATCTTGGAACCGCGAGTACATGTGCCGTATGGGCTCCTCCGCGATGAGCGCCCCGGCGTGCTGCGGATCGTGACGCCGGTCGAGGGCGCGAGCGAGGCAGTCCTCGACCGAAGGCCGCAAGACCAAGTAGAAAATGGGCGCCTTCACGCTGGCGAGTTCCTCGCGCAGCAGGTCGAAGTGCCAGGGGCCAAAGATCCCTTCCAGCACTGTCGCGTAGCCCGCGTTGGCCATGCGTGCGGCGCAGGCCAGCGAAGCACGAATCATCGCTTGGTTCTGTTGCTCCGCCTCCACGTTCCACGGTGGAATAAGACCGTTGACGATGCAGGCCCAGAACCAATCCGATTGCATTGCCACCGAAGGATCAAATCGTGACGCTACCTGGGCGCCGACCGTGGTCTTGCCCGATCCCGGTGGTCCGGAAAGCACCAGAAGGAAGTCATCACTCACGGGCCAAACATACAGTCCCGCGAAAAACTCGGCGGCCAAATTCGGAGATCGAAACATTCATCGAGTGTGATAGACCCCGGCCTCACGGCCGCAACAATCACGAACGTTAGCCTTCTTCGATGCGAGTCCTCTTCTCCTCCACCTCGGGACAAGGTCACTTTCAGCCGCTCATTCCTCTCATTCGCGCGTTCGAAGCCAGCGGCCACGAGACCTTGACGGTCGCTCCATCGGCCCTGGCCGGCACCCTCGAGGCCGAAGCAATCGCGCACCGGCTGGGCGAGGCGCCGTCCGCGGAGGATTCAGATCGAGTGTGGGCGCTCTTTCCCACGCTGGCTCGACAAGATGCTTCGTTATTAGTGGAACGCGAGTGGTTCGCCCGACTGTGCCTTGCCGCACTGATGCCCGCGGTCAAGAGCGCGATTGACGAGTGGTCACCGGACCTCGTGATTCGTGAGACCTGCGAGTACGCCTCTGCGGTCATTGCACATCGGTCGGGTATTCGTCACGCGCAAGTGGCCATCTCGACGGCCGAAGCCGAGTCATCAGTCTTAAGGGAGCTCGTGCGTTCCGAACTCGACAGCTTCACCGATGGTCTCACGCAACGAATCTTTGAGTCGCCCTATTTGACACCATTGCCCGCGTCACTCGACCCTTCGCCCTACCCCACCACGCTTCGGTTCCGAAATCACGAGATTGGTACCGCCAAACCGCTCGGTGACTGGTGGCCGGGCAACACCGCGCCCCTGGTGTATCTGACCTTCGGCACTACGGCGACCGGTCTCGAGAGCGGCCGAGAGCTTCTTCGACTGGTACTGGCGACCATCCAGGAACTCGATATCCGGATACTCGTGACCACGGGATCGACGATGAGCCCCGCTGATCTCGGCGAGGCGTCGGGGAACGTGCACGTCGAATCGTGGATTCATCAGGACGACGTGTTGGCCGAGGCGGCGGTCGTGATTTGCCACGGCGGATCGGGCACCACCTTCGGGGCACTCGGGGCGGGGGTTCCGCTGATCTTCCTGCCCCTGTTCGCCAACCAGCCGACCAACGCAAGAATGATTCACGACGCCGGCGCCGGCATCGCAATAACAGAGGGCGGCGAATCGGCGGCGATGAATTTCGAGGGCATCGAAGAACGAATGAATTTGGTCCGCGGCGCGGTTGACGAGTTGCTGACCAACTCTTCGTATCGCGATTCGGCGAGGGCCCTGGCCGAGGAGATCGCTCGAGCCGATTCTCCGACCCAGCTGGTCAATCGCCTGGCCGTGAACCCGTAATCGACATGCGCGGCGCCTGGTCCCGCGACGTCGTTAGTGCTGCACTACTACCCGACCTCTAACGGGCCGAGGTAATCCGGGAACGCTAAGGAACACCCAGGCGCGACAGCACCTCCCCGGTGGTGCTCGTGGACTTAAGCAAGAGACACGACGAAGCAGACCCGCACGTCAAGATTGGGTAATAGGGCTCTCCCGCGATATACGCGGGTGGCGGGGACAGGGCGACCAAGCGCTGCCAGGTCCACCGCGCGCCCCCATCTTTGCTCATGCCTGCGAAATGAGCACTCCGACCTAACTGCGCGCCCCAACACGTCGTCGGCGAGACGCAGGCAATCACGTTGGGCCGCTGGTTTTCAACGAGGCCGAGGGGGCGCCACGAGAGTCCACCATTGGTTGACACCAGTGTCGGACCTGTTCCCAAGGCCGGTTGGTCGAGATTGGGCTCGAGCGCGGCCCAACACGTTGCGCCACCCGAGCACGAGATATCGCCCGGGTTGTAGTTGCCCGATTGATAGCGCACGGTCCACGTGAGACCACCATTCGACGACGCGATAATTTGAAACCCATTCGTGCCCGCCCCCATGGGAACATGAGCGGGAACGATCCCGGCGAGGGCCACGCAGTTCGACTCGCTGAGGCAGTGAATACTCCAGATTTGTGCCGTCTTCTTTGGCAAGACCGATCGAACCCACGTCGCGCCGGCGTTGCGCGTGCGATACACGACTCCCGGGTCATTGTCTTGACCACTGCCGCCGCCCACCACACAGGCGGAGGTCGAGGCGCACGCAATCGCCCAGGGATACCAAGAAGAGGTCCCGACGTCGCCGAGGCGGCGGCGAACCCAATGTTGTCCGTCGAGCGTGGTGAGCACCACCGCGTCGGGATACGCGCCGCCCTCGGCGTAACAGATCCCTTGGGCGGGACAGTCAAAACTTTCGATTCCGGTCCCACCGGTCGGACCGATGGACGCCATCACCACTCGCCAATGAAGTCCGTCGTCGTTGGATGCTTCGATGTTGTTCCCCGTCGATCCCAAGCAACCCTGCGCCGAATAGCAATACAGTGCCGTCAAATCACTGGCCCGCTGAGAGATAACAATCATCGTGGAAGAACCAGCCCCGCGGGCACTGGCCAGCGTGAACGACGCGACCACCACGAGTCCGGCGCCGAGAGTTCGCGCGCACGTTCGTACGAACGCGCGGAGGTGTGGACCTTTCAAGTGAGCGTGCATCGAGTAATTATGGCCCGACGGACCAAGCGCTGGAAGAGCGATCCACTGGCGCTAGGTCGTCGGATCGCCGGCGCGCTCCACGCGATGGATCAACGCCTTCAGCGACGCGACTTCATCGTGCAGCGCTTGTCGACCTGCCTTCGTGACCGACACCCACGTCCGGGGCCTACGCCCCTTGGTCCCCTTGATCACACGAATGAGTCCGGCCTCTTCTAAGACCCGAATGTGTTGGGAGAGATTGCCGGCGGTCAGATCCATGGAGTCCTGAAGAAATCGGAACTCCACTCGACGGGCCTCGTTGGCAATGGTCAGCAGACCCAGACGGACCCGTTGGTGAACGACTTCGTCGATGTCCTTCGTGGGACTGTCCTCCGGGGAGATCGCAGATTCTGAACTCATGGCTTACGTGATTCGTGAGTGCCGGTTGGTGCGCCGACCAATCGCCCAGAACGCGACGCCCCCCAGCACGAGATAGATACCGGGCAAGATGAGATTGGGCAGGCCCTGATCGTTGCCGTTCCACGTGCCGCCGATACCAAGGCGCTGGAAGAGATTGCTCACGTTGTAAAGAGCGCCCAGCAACGCGAGCCCGACGAATCCACCGACAAAGATCGAAAAAGACCACCGCCGTTCGATGGCGGCCAAGACCACCAATCCGAGGGCGATCACGAAGAGCGCCTGCGTCCCGCGAAGCCAGAAGTCGGCCGGCAAGTGGATGGTTACCGAACCACGACTCGCCACGGCGAGCGCCAGGGCCACCGTAGCGACGGAGGCGAAGGGCCAGATCCGCCCCGTGACGCCCAACGAACGCGAGCGAAACCAGTAGAAGGCCACGACCAAACAAATGCCGACAAAAATACTTATCACCCAGTAGGTGGTCGCCCACGGACTCACGTTCTCGACCGAGGGAAACAGCGATCCCAGTCCCGAACCAAAAATACCCCGAGCGCTCGTCGTCGTATCACAGTAGAAGCCGTTGGTGCTGGGGTGGCAACCCGGCGACGACGCCGTCAATGATGGACTGCGATAGAACAAGGTTGCCCCTAGCACGACGAGACCGAAGACGAGAAGGGCGAACCAACTGCCGTCTCGAGCAACGCGCGTGCGACGGCGCAACTGCCTCACGTAGGCAAGATTTTCGGAGGATTGGGCTATATCGTTTGTGATGCAAATTAGTTTGCCATACAAACCTCACGATGTCAAGTCATCGCGCGGGCCAATGTGGGTGACGCTCAATGACCCACATTTTCGCCAGACATAGCTCATTCGGCAGTTCATCCATCGAACACGTTGACCGCACGGCGAGCTACTTCGAGATTGGAGCGCAGATGGTCACGATGGAAGACTCCAGGTGAGAATTGAACCTCTCGTCGTATATTTCCAAATGCGGGCCCGTGGCGATTTGATACTCCGCCGTGGGAAGGCACTGGCCGTAAAACCACGACGTGGTTTCACCAATCGAGTCCAGAAGTCCAACGTGTTCACACCCGACGTACGTGCCGCCCGCGAAGGCGACTTCAACCATGCCGTCGGGAGTGGCACCCGATGCGTCGCCGGGCACGCAGGCGGTGTAGCTCATCTTGCCCGGCGTCGCAGAAATCGTCATCACACCCAGCGCCCAGTCGGTGTCAAGATTGTTGGCGTGCGTCAACGCCAAGAGCGTTTCCCAGGTCGGAGGGATCATTTGCTTGGCGTCTGAATTGGGATCCATCGAACCAACGAAGTCGCACGACACCCCCACCAGACGACTGGGCGGAAGAACCACCTCAAGAATTTTTGGCGTCATTGGGAGGGCACGTTAGCATCGGCGGACTCGACGCGCTTAGGCGCTCTTTTCACCGTGCTCGCGGTTATTCACTTCTCGGTGAATAGCGCCCGCTCAGGTTTCACCGGCCATCGAGCCGGCGGGAAAGCACCCTGACGTCACTCTCCTCATAACCAATTTTGTCGTAGAAGCCGAGGGCTTCGTCGTTCCCGGTTCTCACCATTAATTGGATCTTGAGGGCGCCGCGGCTGCGAAGCCACGTTTCGGCCGCCGCCATCAACGCGGAACCGATGCCTTCGCCCTGGTATTGGGCGTCAACCGCGAGGTAGTACACCCAACCGCGATGACCGTCATGGCCGACCATGACGGTGCCAATCAAGGCTCCATCGCGCCGGGCTCCCAATACGGTTGAGGTGGGCCCGTCAAGCGCACGATGAAAATCAGCAGTCGGATCATTCCACGCACGCGTCAGACCGACCCGTGTCCACAATTGGGCGACTAGTAAATCTTCATCTCGACGCAGCTCTTCGACGATCATGGCGCAACAATAGTTGGCACGCTCTTGTTACCCAGCCGACGAACCGTGCCCTTAGTTGGTCGGCGATTCTCATTCGACACCGGCGCGCCAAGCTTTCAGCGATAACTTTCGACTAATGAAACCTGTCTCGGGCCTTGGCGTACCGGCGTTGGTCTTGCTCTGTGGGATCGCGCTCTCGTCGTGCGCCAACTCCTTGGTCATGGTCACAATGCCGCGAGCGACTGTGCACGGCGCACCCGCGCATCGATTTGCCGCCTCGTTCCCTCACGTGCCCGTTATCAGGGTCTATGACGACTCGGGTGCCAAGCAGCCCCAATACGGAGTCGGCGTCAAAACGGTCAAGATCTACACGAGCGGCGGAAGTGGGCCACCAACGCTCGACGTCTCCGTCGAATCGCTCACTAACGGCGTTCCCAATCGGCGCGAACAGCCATTTCTCAGGAGCTACCTACCGACCTCTCACGGCGGTCGCATCATCAAGTGGGACGGTCTTACGGCGGCAACCGCTTACGTTCCCGGGTGCGATCCCTCCGGGAAGTGCGTTGGCGAAGTCGGCAGTTTGGTCGTGCTCGATGGAACAACGGTTTACGACGTTTTCACTCAGCAAAGCAACCTCTTTACAGCGAAAGCCGAAATCAAAACGTTCCGTCTTATTCACAAGTAATCACTCACCCTCGCGTTCGATTTTCAGGACGTAATTCAGCCTTGGAAAATAAGACGACTGCGGTCAAGAACACTCGGAATGAAAAGAGCGGGAGTGTTAGACGGGCGGTTCCTCGCGGCATCAAATATATAGCTGCAAAATTACTCGGGACGTAGCCGCCAACGGGCAATCAATACACATTCGTCTACCACACTTTGGTAGAAGTGATTCCAATGCTCGGCGAGGAAAACTAACTCGGAGTACCGAAGTAGTAACTGAGAGGCATCGGAGGATCGGATCCCGACTCTCCCGGGAGGATCGGATGTGCCGCGAAGCCCCCGCACCAGTAGAAGCCGTTGGCGCGAAGTGGCTGGACGGCGATCGATGTCGACGAACCTGGGAGCCAGACGAACATCTTGTACGAGACGATGCACCGACCCGGCGGATTTCCAACTGGTTCATCGGTGCCGGCAAGCCAGAACGATGCCACACCCCCGTCTGGTTGAATCGTCACTCTTGGAATCGGAAGCCCCTTCTTGAGGCCCCCGATGTCATTGCCGTTGCGCCCGTACGAGTGCACCTCACGAACCGTCAGCCTGTGGGGATTTTTGTGAGGAGTCCCAATGCTGTACACACCCACATAAGCAACTCGGACGTACCCACGTAGGGTGCACGCATGACGACTCACGTTCTTGATCCAGAAGAGGTCATTGACGCTCCCAGCGCCGACGATGGTGTTGTAGTCAGTAGTTCGTACCGAAGCCGTCGTGCACGTTGGCGCGGCTGCCGCAGTAGCAGGAGAGCTGCCTATCGAAACTGAACACCACGCGACGAGGACAACAGTCATCACCAGGAAGTGTGAAGGACGTCGCACAACGTCAGTATGTCATCACACTCAGCCAGCTATTCCAGCTGAAACCTGTACACGTTCGTATAGAGACTTTTGGTAGAAGTTGAATCGCTACAAACGCCGCTACGAGTTACTACGGGCGCCGTGCTCGTATGAACGCGTTCGCTACTGCCCCGTCATATTCATCAAGAGCGCGCTCTTGGTCAAAACCATCCGGTAGTGGGATTGAGGTGGCGAGACGTTTCACCGCTTCGCGGTCATGCACGAGGGTCGGCACAATTTCGACGTCCGTGAAGCCGGCGGCTGCGAGCTTGTCTTGGTAATCGTCAACAACGAGAGCTCCGGCAATGCAGCCTGTCCACAGTGCCATGAGGCCCTGAAGGTCATCGGGGATTTCCTTTTGAAGGACGACGTCGGAGATCGCAAAAAGTCCGCCGTGCTTGAGGACGCGGAACGCTTCTCGCAGGACGACGTCCTTATCGGCAGCGAGATTGATGACGCAGTTGGAGATGATGACATCGACCGACTGGTCTGGGAGCGGGATATTTTCGATAGTGCCGAGGAGGAACTCAGCGTTCTCCACACCGGCTTCCACCTGGTTCTTTCGAGCAAGCTCAATCATTTCCGGTGTCATATCAAGTCCGTAGACCTTGCCTGTTGGCCCGACGCGACGCGCGGAGAGGAACACGTCAATACCACCGCCAGAACCGAGGTCGAGGACGACCTGACCGGGCAGCAACGTCGCGAGTGCGGTTGGATTGCCGCAGCCCAATGACGCGAGGACAGCAGCGGGGGGTAATTCGCCAGTCTGCTCGATTGCGTACAAATCGGCCCCGAATCCTTCGCCGACGCCAATGTCTGGGCCGCAGCAGGATGAGGTGGACGCCGAAACGGCAAGGGCCGCTGAAGCGTAACGCTCCTTCACGGCATCCCGGATGGTGTCTGCATGGTTCTTCATAGGTCTTCCTTTAGTTGCTTGGTGATGCACTGGCGAGACTGGACAAGAGCTGAATAGGTTCATTGACCGCGTCGCAACAGATCGAATAACGGTTCGAACGACCCTCGGGTGTCACCACAATAAGACCAACGTCACGAAGTGCTTTGAGGTGATGGCTGACGAGGGGTTGGGCGATGCCCAATTGATCGGTGAGTTCGACCACCGTCTTGGATTCCTCTGAAAGGGTCAGGAGGATGGCGAGCCGGTACTCATCGCTGATGGCCTTCAGCACCGGCAGGAGTGAATATGCCAGTTCGAGGGACCGCAACCGCGTAGTTGTTTTCGTTACCATAGGAGCAGCGTATCATCAATATTGATTGATATCAACAAATTTGACTATTTAGTCAAAAGCCTAACTTTCTAAGGCAAGTCGGTACACGTTCGTATCCGGTTTTCGGGCAGAAGCACTAGCGGGATTGGTGATCATATTCAACGAAACCAAGACTTCGATAGAGATTAATCGCGGGGTTTGAGCGAGTGACGACCAACCTCAGCTCGTAAAACCCTTCGTCTCGCAGTAACCCAGCACTTTGGGAAATTATGTGACTTCCGATTCCGTTGTTTTGGTATTGCGGCAAAGTGACCGTGAATGCGAGCAGCGGAATTCCTCGCAAGAGCGTAACGAGACTTGATGAAACCAATGATTTGTCAATCTCGGACACCAGGCTCGTAGTCCAACTGAAGTCCCCATACTTGCCACCAAAGGTTCCCGCCACTTCATGTAGCGCATCGAGTTCTGTCTCGCCTTCGTCGTCCACCGTCCCCCCATACGCTTTATGAAACAACTCTCCAAGGTTTTGAGAGTCTTCGCGCGTCACAGGCCGGAACGTGGTGATCATGAATGTTGGGGTCACCGGGAAGAGTTTCTCCAGATTCAGCCGCATATGAACAGCGTCACGCCCCATCTGCACCTTTCACAAGCTCTGACCGCGTCCGGAAGACATTGTTCTGCGGAATACCAATAGAGATTCGTCTATAGATGTCTGGCGAAGTGAATTCGTCCTATGACGCAACTTGAACGACGGTCACCTGCGCTACGGGAGGCGGGACTAGTTCTCCGTGCTCACGCAATGACTCAATGTGCATTTCGATCGCCTCAGCAATGTTCGTCTTCACCTCTTCAAGAGTCTTACCCGTAGAAACACACCCATCGAGGTCGGGAACCCACGCTCCAAAGTTATTTGGAGAGCGTTCAATGACCACGGCGTATTCAATCATCGCTTCCTCCGTTCCAATCCAGCCTGTCTCACAATGCTACCGATCAGTTCGATATGCAGATCCTCGCCCAGCGCGCCTGGAACCGTTACAGTGCCATGTTTCGTTGGATGGCGAAATTGACGATGGCTCCCGCGTTGACGAACCTGGACCCAACCATCTGCATGGAGTTCTCGGATCATCTCACGAACCTTCACGACTCACAGTGGTGGTGGGATTCATGAATTTGCGAGCAAGATGGCTCTACTTCTGCGATTCTTGACTTTCTAGGAAAAAACGATAGACATTGGTATCGCGCATTGCGAACCCGAGATTCACATACAGCTGGTGAGCCGATTCGCGCGAGGGCCGACTCGTCAAGTCGATGGAGCGAACACCCCGCCGTTGAGCCTCGTGCAAGGCGGCCCTGCTCAACGCCGCGCCGACACCCCGTCGCCTCGCCTTCTCGTCCACCACGACGTCTTCAATCCAGGCCCTCAGTCCGGTGGGAATGGGAAATATCACCAGCGTGAGCGATCCCACCACGGCGGTCCCATCGAACGCCACGAACAGCGTTACCGCCGGGGACCCAATAATCGCCTCTAGGTCGACGATCTCGAGCTGGGGCGCCGAGGAAGAGAGCTGCGGCAGCAAGTTGTTCAGACTCTGTCGCAGTTCCTCGGTGGCCTGGTGCGCCACCTCCACCGTGATGCCCATCACTCACCCCTCCACACGGGACGACGAAGATCGTCGTAGAAGACGTCACGATGCTCTCCTTCGATCGCCGCGAAGATGGGGTCGACCCAACGCTCCGCCCCGAGCGTCGGCGAAGGAAGGTTGTCGCGTCGGAACCATCCGGCGTCGATGCACTCCAAGGGATGAATCTTCATCGACCCGCCGACGACTCGGCAGAAAAAGAGCAGCGAGTAGAGCGGCACGCGCGACGCGCCCAGGCGCATGCCATCGAGCACGCCGATGAGCCGTACCGGTTCAACGTCGTAGCCAGTCTCTTCGAGGACCTCTTTGACCACGACCTCGGGCGCTGAGTATCCCACGTCGCACCACCCCGTGGGATAAAGCCAGATGCCGGAGTCCGCGCGCTGAATCAGGAGCAGTTCGCCGTCGCCGTTCGTGACGGCCGCGCCGACTGCCACCTTGGGCGTGACGTATCCGGGCACACCGCGGCCAATATCCTTCATCCATTCGCTGACGTGCCCGTCGCCGTCCGCGGCCCCTTCGCCCAGCTCGGCGGCGGCCTTGATGTCACCCGCGATCTTGAGCACTTCTTCGTAGCGTTCGCGTTCAAATTGACTGTCGGTGAAGCCAATGCCGGTGCGCGCGACGCCGGCCAACGATTCGGCCCAGCGCAGCAACGTCCTCTCCGAGATGGATTCACTCACGCTTCGACGCTACCAACGATGACTACGCCAGGGCGGCGCCGAGGACTTCGTCAACGCTGCCTACGAGGCCGGTGTAAAAAGTGCCAAACTCGCCGTAGAGCGTGGACGCTTCGTCGAAGCGCATCGTGTAGACGCAGTCCTTGAGGTCATCGACGTGCACGCCAAAGAGCGTGACGCCCCACTCCCAGTCGTCCAGTCCCGTCGAACCGGTGACGACCTGGAGGATGCGGCCCTTGAAGTTGCGCCCTGACGATCCGTGCTGGCGCATGAGCGCCAGGCGCTGGTCGTAGTCAAGCGCGTACCAATTGTTCTTTTCTCCGCGCCGTTTGGACATCGGGTAAAAGCAGAAGGCCCGCATGCCCTCGGGCGGCAGCACCGGCCAGAGGCGATCGTGGAGAATCTTTTCCGGCGTGCCGGCGGCGTATTCGCTCACTTCGGTCACCGAGACGTAACTCTCCGACACCAGCAAACCGGCCGCTTGCATTTTCGACTGGAAAGTGCGCAGGTCCCACAGGTTGATGCCCAACACCATGAAACAAATATCGGCCTTGGCCCCCATGATGGCGGCGGTCACCACCTGTAGATCGGCCGCCCGCGACTCTTCGACGGCCTTGCGAACGACGCCCTCATCGACCTCGCCGTCGGCGTGACAGAACAGGTGCAGGACGTTCAGTCCGCGAGATGGTCCCAGGGGTTCCGGTGTGCTCATGGCACCAGACTAAGGGCTGTCGCACGCCGACGTCGACGGACCACGCCAGCGCGCCCGGCGGTCATGAATCGAGAAGTGCGGCGTGAGCCGACACACTTTGCAACACGCCCCTCTACATTCCCAGCATGGAGACGGCGCTCATAGTTCCGAAGTAGATCTTCTTGGCCGGTTTCACCACCAACGCCGAAAACGTCACCAGCGTGGTGAGGGGATGGGCTTTGGAATGCCAGCCCAGCGTGAGCGGAACGGTTGAGCCCGCTTTGAAATTCTGAGAAATTGATCCCAACATGGCTCCCTGACCGCGAAAGCTCAACGTCAAGGAGTGACCGGCGAGGACCTTGATGGAGGATTCGGCGATCATCTTCGACGACTTCACGGTCATGTTCTTGTCGTAGTCAATCATGTCCGAAGGCGAGAGCGGGCTCGATACGAAGGTGAGCCAAATCTTCGCTGACGTATTATTGGACAACTCAAAGAAAATCGCCGACGGGTAGCCCTTCTTCGCGGTGGTCACGGTCGCGTGTGTCACCACCACCTTCGACGCGTTCGACGCGCCGCTCACGCCAGTCGCGCCGAGAACGATCATCAACGTGAACGTCAGCGACAGACTGAGTTTGTTTCGCACTATGGGATTTTACACGTGGGTCTTCTACCAACTCTGGCGCCAACGCAAAGAGGGCGGGGACCAAGTCCCCGCCCTCTTTGTCGATGTGAGGTGAATCTTTAGTAGTCGTCCATGCCACCGCCGGGCATTGCCGGGGCCTTCTCTTCGGGCTTGTCAACAATGACGCACTCGGTGGTGAGGAAGAGCGCCGCGATCGAGGCAGCGTTCTGCAGCGCCGAGCGCGTCACCTTGGCGGCGTCAATGACACCGGCCTTGATGAGGTCTTCGTATTCGCCGGTCGCGGCGTTCAGTCCCTCGGTGGGCTTGGCCAGGTTGCGGACCTTGTCGACAATGACGCCACCCTCGAGTCCGGCGTTCACCGCGATCTGGTTGAGTGGAGCCTCGCAGGCCTTGGCGACCATGCGCGCACCGGTCGCCTCGTCACCGCTCAACTTGTCGGCGGCTTCAAGGATGCGGGTCTGGCTGCGTAGCAACGCCACGCCGCCACCGGGCACGACACCTTCTTCAATCGCGGCCTTGGTCGTCGACACGGCATCTTCGATGCGGTGCTTCTTTTCCTTCAACTCGACCTCGGTCGCGGCACCGACCTTGATGACCGCAACGCCACCAGACAACTTGGCGAGACGCTCCTGGAGCTTCTCACGGTCGTAGTCGGAGTCGGTGTTTTCTATCTCGGCCTTGATCTGGCTGATGCGTCCCTTGATGTCCTCTTCGGTACCGGCGCCTTCGACGATGGTCGTCTCGTCCTTGGTCACGACCACCTTGCGCGCTGAACCGAGTAGTTCAACGGTGGCGTTCTCCAGCTTGAGGCCAACCTCTTCGGCAATCACGGTGCCACCGGTGAGGATGGCGATGTCCTGGAGCATGGCCTTGCGGCGCTCGCCGAATCCCGGGGCCTTGACGGC
>ODAK010004869.1_pt1 | contig 13697 bp, 13 predicted proteins | sample 1539591 | NCBI WGS metagenome assembly ODAK01 (sample SAMEA3539303, study PRJEB22396) | soil metagenome | biome: tundra; feature: field; material: soil | place: USA | collected 2010-05 | depth 0.15 m | reverse complement strand
AGAGGTTGCGCGGACCGGCACGCGTGTAAGATTCATTCATGCGGGCAGTCTTTTGTTGTATTGCGTTTGTCACAATTCTGAGCGCGCGGAATTTGACTCCCGCATGGGTGGAGCTTGGGCCGGATGGGCAAAACCTCGCGCGCATCGTGGTGGAGATGGGCGATGCGTGTCCCTCGCTTACCGCCGATGGCCGCGCGCTGCCGATGCAGCGGCGCGAACCGGTGCCCGATGGATTTCAACCCGCGTGCGAAGCAGCCATTCCCGTTAATACGAAGTCACTGAAACTCGGCGAGCAGAACCTGAAGTTGCCTGCCACGCCCGAATCGGTGGTGGTGTTTGGCGATACCGGCTGCCGGGTGAAAGCGAAAGAACTCCAGGCCTGCAACGATCCGATGGCGTGGCCATTCCCGCATAACGCGCAGCGCATCGCCAAAGAGAAGCCGGATCTGATTGTGCACGTGGGCGACTATCTTTATCGGGAGGACGCCTGTCCGGACGCGGCGCAGGGTTGTGCGGGGCCGCATGGCGACAACTGGCCGACGTGGAATGCGGACTTCTTTGCGCCCGCTGCCGCTGCGCTCGAAGCTGCGCCCTGGGCATTTACACGCGGCAATCATGAAACCTGCACGCGCAGCTGGCGCGGATGGTTTTACTATCTCTACCCGGCGCCATTTACCGGGACCTGCACGGAGCAATCGGAGGCATGGATTGCCCAGAGCGGCACGCTGCGGATCGGCGTGCTGGATTCATCCCGGGTGGGTAACACCGACACGGAATCGGCCAGCTACATCCCGCAGATGGCGTCACAGTTGACCGGTCTTTCGAGGCATGTGGACTGGGTGTCTGTACATCATCCTTTCTGGGCATACCTGCCGGGGAGTACGCCGACGATACCGCTGGCCGCCGCGTGGAATCAGGCGAAGCCGGAGGGCGTGCGGCTCATTGTTTCCGGCCATATGCACGTCTTCGAGTTTTTGGCGTTCAGCGCCGGGCACCCGAGTCAGCTGGTGGCGGGCAACGGCGGCACCAATCTGGAAACGGTGCCGATCGAGCAACGTCTTGCGGGGGAAACGCTGTTTGGGGCGCCCGTGAACAGCGGCGAGAGCCGGCATGACTTCGGTCACACCGAGCTGCATCGCGTCAAGAAGGGCGAGTCCAAAGGCTGGAGGCTCGATCTGATGGAGCTCAACGGTTCCCGGGCGTTCTCCTGTACGCTGCCCGACAATGGCGATGCGCACTGCGGAAAATAGCGGCTACCAGTCCACAGTTTGGCCAGGTTTGAGTTCCCAAATCTTCGTATTTGGCACCAGATTCTGCAGCTCGGCGGGCCGGCCGATGAGCGGCGGGAAGGTGCCGAAGTGCATCGGGATGACCGTTTTTGCACCGAGCAACCGGCACGCGACGGCGGCTTCCTGCGGTCCCATGGTAAACAGATCGCCAATAGGGAGCAGCGCGAGATCGGGCTTGTAGAGTTCGGCGATCAGGGCCATGTCGGAGAAAACGTTGGTGTCTCCGGCGAAGTAAACCACGCGGCCGTCTTCGAATTTGAGCACGTAGCCCGCAGCCTCGCCACCGTAGATGATGGAGCCATCGTCATCCTGAATACCGCAGCTGTGGATGGCGTGCGTCATGGTGACCTCCACCGAGCCCACCTGCTGCGTGCCGCCCTTGTTCATGGGCCGCGTGTTTTCAAGGCCTTTTTTGCCCAGCCAGACACAGGTTTCGAAGATGGCGACAACGGCCGACCCGAACTTCTTCGCCAGCGGCACCACGTCGTGGATGTGATCGAAATGGCCGTGCGATACGAGGATTGTGTCGCAGCGCTGAATTTCGAAGCCTTTTGGATAAACGGGATTGCCCTCCGTCCACGGATCGAGGATGAGCGTTTCGCCGCCGGGGAGAACGAACTGAAAAGTGCCGTGACCGAGCCAGGTAATGTCCATCGGTCCATGATTATGGCGCGTGGCTTATGGCAAGTGGACTCCTCACGTGCCGAGGACGTTCTCAGTGCACGCCCCTGGAGTGCAGGAATGGCACAAAGTGCGCATCACTCCCTCGGATATGGTTCTGCAGCCACGCCCGGAGGAATTCCACTACCTCAATCGTCACGATGTGGCCGCCATCGTCGAAGCCGCGTTTGAAATCGACCACCTTTTCGGTCAGGTGCTTGTGCTCCAGCTTGTGCGCAACCAGGTCCGTGTAACCGTGCTGCTGCATGAGCCGTTCTTCCGCCGTGAAGTGCTCCACTGTGTAGCGGATGAGGCTGTCCAGAATGGGACCCGTCACATCCTTACCATGGCCGCGGCACATCCCTGATGCAGTTCATTCAGAAGCCTGACCAGGTTTTGGTGTTGAGAGTCAACCTCCCGAACACCGATCATCCAGAAATTATCCCAAGTGACTAATAAGGGGGGCGCTGTCGTTGCCATGACAGCTATTCGGCGAAACCGCCCCGTTTCTTTAGTCCGTTTGATTCAGCCCGGCGGTCAGGGATTTGCCTCAGAATTACCGGTCAGGCACGCGGCGGCAGAATCTGCACGTGAATGCCGTTGACGTCGAGGAAATCGATGCCCGCTTCCACGTCGCCTTTCGTCATGGTGGCGCCGGTGCCCTCAAGGGCCTTGGTCAGCTGCGCGCGGTCGAAGGGAGCGATGAGGCAATAGTGGTCGATGCCGGGTTTCTGACCGGGCCCCACCAGCGCGAGGCCAACGCGGTTGCCGCCACCGCCGCTGAACCAGGTGCGCCGGGGACGGCTGGCCGGGTTAATGATGGGGCCCATGATCTTCTCATAGAACGCCGTCGATTTTTCCATATTGGAGACGTTGACCAGGATGTGGTCGATGCCGGTTGGGCGCAGCAGCGGCTCGCCCATGGAGGGTATGTTGGCGGGCGCAGCGGTTTCGCCGAGGTGGCTCCAGGAGTTTTCGGTCCAGAGCTGGACGAGCGTGCCGTCGGGGTCGGGAACGAAGAGGCCGACGCCGGTGGCTTCGCGGTACTGGATGCCCATCTGATCCAGCGCGCGCTTAGTGGCGGCGAGGTCGAAATTTACGATGCCCGGGCAGAAGTGGTTGACCACCTGCGAGGGCTGGTCCTTGCCCGCAGGCGCCATGGCGACATAGTTGGGGCCGAGTTTGACGTAGTGGCGCGGGTTGGCCTTCTCTTTGAGAACGGTGTTGCCGAAGATGCGGGTGTAGAAGTGAACAGACTTTTCCGTATCGTCGACGGCGAGGGCGAGATGATCGAGCGCGCTGAAGCGGAAGGGTGCTGCGCTGCTTGACTCGGGGGCGGAAAAGGCGGTGCGGGCGGCGAGAGCGCCGGCGGCGAGGGTGCCGAGGGCCTGGCGACGAGTGAAGAGAGCGTTAGTACGCATGTTCGTGACTCCTTGGGGAAAGTGTATCCTTAAAACGTCATGGAAGTATCATTGCCCCGGAATCAGGAAGCACGGCTGAACGAGCTTGCGCGTCAGACCGGCCGCGGCACTGACGAATTGGTGCAGGAGGCTGTGGCCCGAATGCTGGCCTATGACGAGTGGTTCAGACAGCAGGTGCAGGTCGGAATCGACCAGATCGCTCGTGGTGAATTCATCGAAGAAGAAGAGATGGATGCCCGCGTGGAGCGGATGCTGAAGTCTTGAACCGCGTCCGGTGGGCACCGGCCGCAGCGGATGATTTGCAGGCGATAACGGCGCTGCCCGTTCGCTCAAGAGGTTTCCGCATCGGGGTCGCATTGGGAGAGCGGAAAACACGCGCGAACTTGTCGCGCTGCCGCTGCCTTACGTCATCGTGTACGGGGTCGAGCCCGATTTCGTGACTATATTCCGAGTGCTTCACGGAGCGCGGGATATACAGGAAAGCAGATAGGTACCTGTAGGGCCAGAACTGTTCTTCAGCCCAGTCTGCCGGGTTTTTTGAGATATCGCGAGACCACTGCATCGGCCGTCCGCAGCGTCTGTGCCAACAGCGTGAGCGTCGGATTGCCCGAAGCATTCTGCGGGAATGTCGATGCGCCGAGCACGAAGAGATTTTCCACCTGCCAGTGCTGCAGCCACGGGTTTACGACGGAGGTCTCGGGACTCGCGCCCATGATGGTCCCGCCCTGCACGTGGGTGCTCTTATACACGTTGACCTCGTAGCGCCCGAGCGGCCGCGCCGGCACTACTTCGCGCGCCCCCATGGCTCGGCCGATCTCGGCGGTCTTCGTCCCGATGAAGCGCGCCATGTTGCGCTCGTTATCGGTCCAGTCGATAGTCATGCGCAGCAGCGGATCGCCGTGGTTGTCTTTGTAAGTGGGATCAAGATCGAAGTAATTCGTCTTATAAGCCACATGCTCGGCGGACACGGTCACTGTGGCGGTGTGGTCGAACCACTCGACGGCCGCCTTCTTCCATTCTGAGCCCCAGTTGTCCTTTACCGACGCCGAGGGCGGCACGGCGCCGAAATTAGCGATGGGGCGGCGGCCGTAACTCGGCGAGGAAAGCTGCGCGCCGCGGAGGAAGTCGAGATTGCCGTGATCGAAGTTGTCCCCGTCGAAATCGTGCATCACGATGGTGGTGGAACCCGACCCCATGAACGAGTTCAGCGGCTTATCGAAGAACAGCGTCGCGGTACCGCCCGTTGTCATCTGGTGGGTAAGGTTGCGGCCCAACACGCCTTTGCCGGTGGAGGCGTCATAAGGCTCGCCAGCTTTGGAGAGCAGCAGCAGGCGCGTGTTGTTGAGGGTCCACGAAGAGAGGATGACTAAGTCAGCAGGCTGGAAGTACTCTTCGCCTTTCGCGTCGATGAAAGTCACGCCGGTGGCTTTGCCGTCTTTGTGGACGATCCGGCGGACATTGGCGCCGGTGCGCAGAGAAACGGTTTTCTGCTTCGAGATTACCGGCAGCAGAACATTCGTCGGCTGGGCCTTCGCGCCCACCATGCAGCCGAAGCGCTCGCAGAAGCCGCAGTAAGCGCAGGCCGCACGCACGATGCCGTCGGGATTGCGGTAAGGCTGGCTCAGGATGGCCGAGGGCAGGGGATAGGGCGAATAGCCCAGCTTCTTCACTGCTTCGGCGAACAGGGAGGAGAAGTACGGGGTTTTGAGCGGGGGCGAGGGGAATTCGGTGGAGCGCTTGCCTTCGAAGCGATCGGCGCCCGCTTTGCCGGAGCAGCCGAGCAACTGTTCGGCCTTGGCGTACCACGGCTCGATCTCAGGAAACGTGATGCCCCAGTCCTGAATCGAGTGATTCTCGGGCATCTTTTTCGCGCCGTAGCGGTTCACAGTGCTGGTGTGGATATCGAAAACATCGGGCAGAAAGCGCGGCGTGGAACCGTTCCAGTGTTCGCCCGCACCGCCCACTCCATCGCCCGGCAGAAATGAAGCGAACTGGCGCATGGGTAGCGCCTTGTCCTTGCTGGTATGGCGAAAAGTGACGGTTTCTTTGGACGCGTCCTGCATCATGCGCAGGCGGATGGCGTAGTCGAGCTCATCCATCCCTTCCACATATTCCTGGGGACGGCGGGGCGCACCCCGCTCCAGCACCGCGACGGTAAGCCCGGTGCGCGCGCCAAGTTCTTTGGCCATCAGCAGGCCGCTCCAGCCACCGCCGGCAATCGCAACATCCACGCGAGGCAGGGTCTTCATGATGCGGTCTCCTCCCAGGGCGTGATCTTGCGGCCCAGCACTTCACTGATGCCTTTCGGCTTGGGACGAAACGCCTCGCCGTAGTGCGCTGTCATGTCGTCGGCCCAGGTCATGTATGGTCCGGGAAAGCCGATGAGCTGCCAGCCGATCGTGCCCGCGTTGCCGCCGTGCATGGGGTCGCAGAACATACCTTCGATGGTGTTCTGCCGCAGCAGACGGAAGAAATACGTGGTCTCGATGGACTTCAGCCTGGCATCCTGTTCGGCGGGACTGAGCTGGTCGAAACCTGCGCCGAGCAGTTTGAGGCCCTCGCGGTAAACTTCGCGCGGTGTCTCTTTGCCCTGATAGCCCTGCTCGGGAATACCGGCTTCGAAGGGCGGCTCAGTGTAGCGGAAGCGGTCGCGGCCGAAGGCAGAGGCTAGCTGGCGGTCGATGAAGACCACTACGCCCGCTTCCTTTGCACCCGGGCCTGTTTCGTCGCTGGGGAAGATGCGCCCGACGGCCGCTCCGGCGATGTGGGCTTCGACTTCGGTGAAAAACTTCAGGGGGATTCGAACGGTCTTCGCGTCGCCCTTGCCGTCGGGATGGAGGACTTTCGGTTTCTTATCGAACCCGTAGACCAGCACGCCGCCGAGGGTGGACCCGGTGAGTGTGAGGAAATGCCTGCGCCGCATACAGAGAAGAGTTTATCCCGTATGCTTTGACACCGCACCGGAGTCGCGCCCGGTCGGCTATCATGAGGGGCAGGATGTCTATCGCTCCGCTGCCATCGGCTCTGCAGCATCTGGGAGGCCGGCGGTTCGCGTTTTATCCGGCGATCCGGAATATCGGGCCGAACGAGTGGCTGTACCGGCGGGCCACATGGTCGGAATGCGTGGTAATGAACACGCAATCGGGCGAAGAGATCTGCGTCCCGCGCATGTTCATTGGCGAGGTTACCGGTCAGGATGAGCCGGTGATGCTGGTTCACCTGTCGCGTGAACTCGCGTGGAAAGATGGCTCTGTCACTCCTCGCGAGCGGCATGTGATCGAGTTCCCTCGCCCGCTCACCGGGCTGGAAGCCGAGCCTGACGTACATCCCGCGCCGAGCCAGCGACGCCCCGCCACGGTGGTCAACATCCGGCTCGAGCCCCGGACCGAAGTCAAGATGTGGCGTTGGGTGGGAGTAGCCGCCATTCTCGGCGTGGTCGGCTTCGGGATTGTGGCCGACGTCACCAGTCGCGCGCAATCGCGGCAGCGTCCCGATTATTTCCGCAGTTACCGCGGCTATCTGCAACTGACCGCCTCGGACGATTACGCGGCCACGGTGCGCAAGCTCGGCCGGCCCACCACCGACCGAGGCATTCTGGATGGCAGCGGACGTGTTTATCGCGCCCTTACGTACACGCAGCGGCGCTATGCCGTGGTGCTGATGGGGACGTCGGCGGACACCGTTCACTACATTGGCGCGATGGATTCGCGGGGGCTGGTACTGGACGCAATCCGCCTCCCGGACGGCAAGTCGAGCGAAACGCTGTTGCACTCAATGTCTGCGTTCTGACACTCTTTATAGCTATGGGGATTTTGAAACGCCTGCTCTGGATCGTGATGGCGTGCGGCGCCGCGATCTCGCTCGGAGCCATTGCCACCAGTCGCGGTGAGCACATCAACAGTATGTGGCTGATCATCGCCGCAGCGCTCTCTTACATCCTCGGGTACCGCTTCTACGCCAGGTTCATTGCCGCGAAGGTGATGCTGCTCGATGACAACCGCGCCACTCCGGCCGAACGTCTGGAGAACGGCCACGATTACGTGGTCACCAATAAGTGGATTGTCTTCGGGCAACACTTCGCCGCCATCGCCGGACCGGGTCCGCTGGTGGGTCCGGTGCTGGCCGCGCAATTCGGTTATCTGCCGGGTACGCTTTGGATCATCATCGGTGCGGTGTTCGGCGGGGCCGTGCAGGATTTCGTGATCCTCTTCGCTTCCATGCGGCGCGACGGGAAATCGCTGGGGCAGATCGCGCGGGAAGAGGTCGGCAAAGTGGGCGGCATCATCGCGCTGATCACGGTGCTGCTGATTATGATCATCCTGCTCGCGGTGGTTTCGCTGGTGGTGGTGAACGCGTTGGCAGGCAGTCCCTGGGGCACCTTCACTATCGCTGCGACGATGCCGATCGCCATTTTTATGGGGCTTTATCTGCGCTACTGGCGGCCTGGCAAGGTGCTGGAGATTTCCGTCATCGGCTTCCTGCTGACCCTGGCGTCGGTGTTCGGCGGGCAGTGGATCGCCGGGTCCACGTGGGCCGGCGTCTTTACGTTATCGGCCATGGCGCTCGCCATCTGGATCATCGTGTACGGCTTCTTCGCGGCGGCGCTGCCGGTGTGGCTGCTGCTCGCGCCCCGCGGCTATCTCAGCACCTTTGTGAAGCTCGGCGTGATCGTGCTGCTGGCCCTCGGCATCTTCGTGGTGCGGCCTGACCTGCAGATGCCGTCCATGACGCGATTCATCGATGGTACCGGTCCGGTGTTCGCCGGCAAGGTCTTCCCGTTCTGCTTTATCACGATCGCGTGCGGCGCGGTTTCGGGCTTCCATGCGCTTATTTCTTCCGGTACCACGCCGAAGATGATCGCCCGCGAAACGCATGCCTGGCCGGTAGGTTATGGATGTATGGTGCTGGAAAGTTTCGTCGCAGTCATGGCCATGATCGCGGCCTGCGTGATGGATCCCGGCGTCTACTTCGCCATCAACGCGCCCGCGGGCGTGGTGGGCAGGACGGCGGATGCGGCAGTTGCCACCATTTCCGGCTGGGGCTTCCCGGTCACTGCCGACCAGATGTCGGCACTGGCGAAAAGTGTGGGTGAGGCGACGCTCTTCAGCCGCACCGGCGGCGCTCCCTCTTTCGCCGTGGGCATGGCGCACATCTTTTCCAAAGGCGGCGGCGGAGACGTGGTGCTGGGCTTCTGGTACCACTTCGCCATCATGTTCGAGGCCCTGTTCATTCTCACGATTCTGGATGCCGGCACGCGCGTGGGCCGCTTCATGCTGCAGGACCTTCTCGGCCAGATTTGGCCGTCGCTCGGCCGCACCGGCCCGCACGCAGGGCGGCGCAGCGAGATGCCCGGCGTGATCGGGTTCAGCGCCGCCATCGTGGGCGCCTGGGGCTACTTCCTGATTCAGGGTGTGCGCGATCCGCTGGGCGGCGTGAATTCGTTGTGGCCGCTGTTCGGCATCGCCAACCAGCTCCTGGCCGGCATTGCCCTCTCCGTAGCCACCACCATCGTTCTCAAAATGCACGGGCCGAAGTTCATGTGGATTACCTGCGTTCCGCTCACGTGGCTCGTTGTCGTGACGTTCAGCGCGGGCTGGCAGAAAATGTTTTCGCCGCTGCCGGCGCTGGGGTTCCTCGCGCAGGCGAGTCAGCTGGAAGCCGCGCTGAATGCGGGGAAGGTTACCGGCGCGGCGGTGGCGCAGACGGATGCGCTGATCTTCAACGCGCGTCTCGATGCGGGAATCACCGGCGTCTTCATGATCCTCGTCGCAATCGTGCTGATCGATTCGCTGCGGGTCTGGTATCGAATCCTGCAGGGATCCAACCAGCGCGTTGTGACTGAGTCGCCCTTCGTACCCTCGCGGCTGAGCGCAGAGGAAGCTTAAGGAGCCGCGTGATGGTACAACTACGAGCGATACTGGCCGGCATCATGGAACTGCTGCGCGAGCTTGCAGATCAAAACGCTTAGTCGCGGCACCTGGCTGCGCACGGCGTAGCGCATTCCGGCGTCGAGTGGCGCAAGTTCAGTGACGAACGCTTCCGACAAAAATATCAGCAGGTGAAGTGCTGCTGAGCGGCTGTGCGATCCCGGAGACGGCCTTCGTCCTTGACGGCGAACCCGCGCTAAGATGACTTTCGCTGTGTCGCTTCCCCGGCAGGGCTGCCCGCGGTGTTCTCGAACTCCTCGATCATTTCCCGATTAAAAGCCGGAATGTCGGCCGGTTTGCGGCTGGTGACAAGGCGATTCTCCCGCACCACTTCTTTGTCCTCCCAGCGCCCGCCTGCGTTCCGAATGTCAGTGCGCAGTGACGGCCACGAAGTCACGCGTTTATTGCGAACCAGGTCCGCCTCCACCAGCATCCACGGGCCGTGGCAAATTGCTGCAATGGGTTTGCCGGCTTCAGCGAACGCTTTTACAAATTCCACAGCCTTCGGGATCGCGCGGAGTTTATCCGGGTTCGCCACTCCACCCGGCAGCAGCAGCGCATCGTAATCAGCCGGATTCGCGTCATCCAGCGCCACCTCGACCGGGAACTTGTCCCCCTTCTCGTCATGATTCATACCCTGAACCTGACCCTTCGCCGGTGAAATGAGATCGGCTTTGGCCCCGGCATCCTGCAGTGCTTTACGCGGCTCCGTCATTTCCACCTGCTCAAAACCGTCTGTGACTAAAACGGCCACACGACGGCCATCGAGTTGTTTTTTTGCCATGATTTCAGCGTGCCGCGAAGCGCAGCTTTCTGCAACGCGGCACTGTGTGGATCAGCACTGCAACAGTCAAAGAGCGGGTTGAGACAAAGCCGGCTGCGTGCCGTGAACTAGGCTACGTGCAGTTCCACCCAGCCAGGCAGAGTGGCGGGCTTGTTCTTCAGAAACACTACGCGGCGTGTCTTGGGAAACGGCATGCCGGTCTTGATTGCACGCTCGTAAAAAGGCAGCGCAGCGAGTACCTTGCGCTGATCTTCTTCCGCAGCGCCGATGGCGGCGGATTTGCTCAGGAACCCGGCGCCCCAGCCAAGGCAGAGCAGACAACTGCCGTTCGTCCGGGCTGCTGTCAGACGTTGCTGCAGCGCGGCGACCGAGGCACCGAGCGCTCCAAGCCCCGTCCATTTCGCATACTGTGCGTGCAATTCCAGTTGCTTCTCTGCATACCGATTAGCCGCTTCAAACAAATGCTGTCGCGTGACCGGCTGGCCCCAGTGCAGCGAGCGGCGCACTTCTTCGCCGTTCAGAAAAGCGTTCTCGCGCCAAATGCCCTCGAACGCGGTGCCGGGGTCGGCCATCTCAGCGAATGTCGGCGTACCGCTCTCGGGACGATTGGCTTCGGCATTGCCGCGTCCAGCCTGCTTCCATCCCAGCGCGTATTGCTGCGGGGCACGCGAGATCATGGTGGAGACCCGCAGCAGGTAGACGCGGAAAGCGTCGCGCGCCGCCGGACTCGAATCCGTGACCGAGAAAACGCGCAGACGGTCGGATCCGCCCGAACCCGCGGCCTGATGTTCCAACTGTTCCGCCGGACGCCGCGACGGGCGTTCGCCAGTCAGTTTCTTCGCCACGTCCTCCATTGCCGACGGCTTCATGTGCGCGAACACGTAGGCGGTGCGCAGTGCGCCTTTGATCGCCGCGCCTGGCAGGAATGCACCGTCGCCGGTCTCGGCAAAGGTGGGGATGAAGCAATTCTCCACCGGTGCGCTGTTCAGGTGTGGTGTGCTGGAGGCATCTTCAAACGGAATGCGGCGGCCGGCATAGTTTTGCGCAAAGCCGCCCCATGATGCGAAGTCGAGCCGCGTGGCTTTCTGCAACTGCGCGAGATAGCTGTCGAGCCGCGGACCTTTGGACAGCAGGCGGAAAATGCGCGGCTGATTCAGCACGTTAATCTGATCGCGCCACACCATATAGTCGATAGGCGAGAGGCGGCTGCCGTCGCCGACCAGTGTGGGGGTGAGAACGGTGACCCGGTACTTCACGCTTCCCCCTTGATGACCACGGCTTCCGCCGGGGGCAGCGGGACGGCGAGGGCGAATCCGGAGCGGTAAGCCGGGTGCGGAAAGCCGTCGGGCGCAACATCGACAGCGCGGCCTCGCAGCGCGGTGGCGGCTAATACAGAGCCTTCTTCGATCATGCGAACGTGTTTCTTGCGGGCGGCGCCGGCGCGGCTGTCGGTCCAGCCGCCGCGCGCGATGGCGGAGTAGTTGCCGCCGGCCCAGTCCACTGCATCGTCCGCGTGCGGCGAGTAGAGCGAAAGCAGCCAGGACGCGTTGGCGTTATTAGCGGGAAACAACGAGGAGGCGTCGGAGAATTCGGGTTCCGCGGCACGGCCCCAGCCCAGCGAACGCTCGCCGCCGAAGCCGGAATCGGCCAGAAGTCGCAGCGCCGATTTCACTCGTGCTTCCCAGTCGTCACTCACTTCGATTAAGCCCCACCAGCCCGCGCCAGCAGCGAATTCGAGGCAGGCCGTGCGGTGCGGTTCCACATTCCCGGTGAGGCGATCTACGGCAGCCGCCGAGCGCATCGATACCGTGAATGGTGCGGCCGCGCCTGCAGGCAGAAGGCATTCGGTCGCGCCGTCGACACTCCACCGCGACTCATCCTTAATCCCGTTGAGCGCCACTTCGAGCGGCACCAGCCGCGCGCCCTTTGCGTACAGCTTGCCGGATGCCGCAGGCGGCCACGCGGTGCGCGGCGGCGGAATCAGTCTGACTCCGTTGACCACGGGAAACAGCGAGCTGAAACGAACAAACGAACCCATTTCAGCGCGCGCCGTCGCATCCAGCCACTCTTCCAGCCAGCCCAGCGAGGACATGGCGTGTGTGACAGCCGAGTAGAGCGCGTCGCTGTGATAGACAGCGTCCACACGCTCGCGGTCGCCCGTGCGGTGTCCGGCGCGCCACGGACTAGTGGGCTGCAGTTTGATTTCGAGGAAAGCCATCAACCAACCAGTGAGTCTCCGAGTTCCTGCACTTTGGCCTGCAGCGCGGCCAGATCCACGCCCGCCGCCAGTTCCTTTTCCGGTGCGCCCGCGGCGTAGTAATCCTTGCCGCGCCACGTGAGTTTCAGTTTGTCGAAACGAACCCGCCCGCTGCCGCGCGAACCGCCGCCGCCCAGCGCGTCGTCTTCCAGCAGCCTGAGACCCTGCACCACCAGCGGTGCCAATGCCGAATCTTCGGCGCAGAGTAAATCGAGCACCAGGCGGACACGGAACCTCGCCCCGGCCGGGACGCGTTCCAGCGTGCGCGGATTGGCCTGCGACGTGATGCGGTCGATGGCGTTCTCACTCTTCACTTCAGTGAGTTCGTCGTCCAGTGTTTCGCGCATTTGCGGCGTGATGCTTTCCGTTATCAGCGGCGCGTCGAACACGCTGAGTCGCGCGGGCGTAGCGTGATTGCTCTCGAAATCGCCGCCCCCCACCTTCTCCATGCGGCCCGGGCTGCGGCCGAAGAGGATACAGATCTCGTCGTCCGGCCGGTCGCTCTGGTGGATGCGAACCTCCTGGCCTTTACGCTTCGAAATGAAGACCAGTTCCGAGGGCACGGCCGCGCCGGTGGCCTGCTCGAGCAGCGCGCGAACCCGTCCGCGCAACGTGCTGCCGGGGACGTAGGGACGCCCGTGCGCGTCCTTCACGACGGGGTTATCCGCGCCGCCGATTTCGAGCGAGCCTTTGCCCGCGCCGACGTGCAGGCCGGTCTCGCAGTGCATCTCGCCTTCGAGGATCAGCTTTCCGATCAGCTTCAGTTCCGTTTGTGCAGTATGAGCGCTCATGCAAATCCTTCAGACGTTATTCGTTGTAAGCCACAATGGCTTCGAACAGATCGCGGAAACGTTCGTAGCCGCGGGCTTCGTTCTTGCGCGTAACCTGCAGCAGCAGGCGTTCCAGCTGGTCGAGACTGCGCAGGCCATGGCGCGCGATGGTATACGCAAGGCGCGCGCGGAGCATCACGAACTCGTGCTGGCGTTCGCGCTCCGGCGCACGGGTGGCCCGCCGTACCGCGTTGTAGAGACGGCGCAACTGGCTGCGTGTACCCGAATCCAGATCGTGCATGCGGCTGACCACGATGTGGGCCTGGTTATCCAGATAAAGGCTGTCACCCACCAGCTTGTCGAGATCGATTTCGGGCGGCCCGTCGAACCTGCGTTCGCCACCATGTCCGCCGCCAAAGCCAGGACGGTCGCCACCAGGACGTCCGCCGCGTTCTCCGCCGCCTGGGCCGCGATGTTCGCCCGGGCGCCCGCCTCGATCACCACCGCTTCGATCACTACCGCCTCGATCACCCCCAGGGCGGTCACCAGCGGGACGCTCTCCGCCTCCGGGTCCCCGTCCGCCGCCTTC
>ODAK010004868.1_pt1 | contig 13698 bp, 9 predicted proteins | sample 1539591 | NCBI WGS metagenome assembly ODAK01 (sample SAMEA3539303, study PRJEB22396) | soil metagenome | biome: tundra; feature: field; material: soil | place: USA | collected 2010-05 | depth 0.15 m | reverse complement strand
TCTTCGTGTCGGCCATCGCGATGCCGCGGAAAACGAAGGTCCCCAACCCTCCGCCCCCGATCGCGGCCGCGATGGTGGCCGTTCCAATCGTCGTCACGGTCGCAATGCGAATCCCGGCGAGGATGGCCGGAAATGCCAGCGGCAGTTCCACGCCCCACAGAATCTGACCGCCCGTCATCCCCATCGCGACAGCCGATTCCCGTACGCCTCGGTCGACGCCCAGAATCCCGACTACCGTGTTTCGGAGAATCGGGAGAAGGGCGTACAAGATGAGCGCGAGAATCGCCACCGGCTTTCCTACGCCGCCGAGGAACGGGAGTGGTAGAAGAAAGCCAAACATCGCCAGGCTCGGCACCGTCTGGACAACGTTCACCACGCCAAGGGTCCAGCGGCGCAGTCGCGCGTGCCGCGTGAGGATCACCGCCGAGGGCGCAGCGATCGCCACCGCCGCGAACACCGCTATGGCGACGAGCCACAGGTGTTCAGCCGACAACGTGAAGATCTCAGCGGGTCGCATGCGATTCGTGGAGTGTCCCGTCGCCCAGGGTCGCGAGGAACGCTCTCGCCTCCGGGGAACGCGCCTGAACAAACTCATTCGCCCGCGCGATCACTTCGAGCCTCCCTTCCTTCAACAGCGCGATCCGGGTTCCGAGCATCACCGCTTCGCGAATGTCGTGGGTGACGAAGAGCGCAGTCTTACCGAAGGTTTGCCGCAATCGCGCGAACTGCTGCTGCATCTCGAACCGCGTCACCGGGTCGAGCGCCGCAAATGGTTCATCGAGTAACAGCAGCGGCGGATCTGCCGCCAGCGCCCGTGCGATGCCAACCCTCTGCTTTTCGCCCCCGGAGAGTTGTCTTGGATAACGCGACGCATATACCGGCGCTGGCAGGCCCATGGCGTCGAGCAGTTCAGTCGTGCGGGCTCGTATTCGTTCCTCCGGCCAGCCCTCCAGCTTCGGAACGAGCCCGACATTCTGCGCAACGGTCGCGTGCGGGAACAGCCCGCCTTCCTGGATCACATAACCCGTACGGCGCCGCAGTCGAATCGGGTCCCAGTCCGTGACGCGCCTGCCTTCGAACCGCACTTCGCCACCGCTGGGCTCGACCAGCCGGTTTACCATCTTGAGCAAAGTCGTCTTCCCCGAGCCGCTCCGCCCCAGCAGCACCACCGTTTCGTACTCTTCGACACACAGGTCGATTCCGCGTAGAATCTCACGCCCGCCAACTTGGTAGGTCACACCGCGGAACTCGACCAGAGCCGCCATCAGTACATGTTACTAACAAAGATACTCCCACCGGCGTCGCCCTTCTATGTCTCCGCGCCTTCGGACGATTATTCCCCGGATGGGCGCGCGCCCGCCACCCCGGACTTGCCGCGGACACGCTTGCCGAGAGCGGCGATTTCGGAGAGCATCGCCTGCCGCGCTTTCCGGAAGGCGATCGCATCGGGCTTGCCGGATTTCAGGCAATCCAAAACGATGGACTCCGCGGCGACGAATTCGGCGGCGGCTTGCGTCACCTCGGATGCGATCTCAAGCGGGATGGTGGTGACGCCGTTGGCATCCGCGTGAATCAGGTCGCCGGGGTGAATGGTGAGGCCGCCGACGCGGACGGCGCGGTGCAGGTCCACAATGTGGCTGTAGCCGTGCGAGCAGACCGCACCGTTGCTGAACGCCGGAAAACCCAAACGCTGCACCTGGTCCAGATCGCGCGCCGCGCCGCTGGTGACGATCCCGGCCGCGCCGAAGGCCCGGTACGTACTGCACATTACCTCGCCGAAGGTGGCGGCGACGGCCGGGTCGTCGAGGTCCTGAAACACCACGATCGGCGGCCCGGGCAACGTGGAAAACAGGGCGGCCTGCTCGTCGAGAGAGCCGTAAATGTCGCCTTCCTGGCGCGGAAAGGCGCAGCGCATCGTCGCCGTGGAAGCATAGCCGACCGCGGGCGGCATCTCCGGGAAGCAGGCGCGGATGCGTGCGTCCATGTAGCCCTGATTCCTGGGGCGGACCTCGAAGAGTTCAATCGTGTTGCAGATGGTCGGGGTGTCGTATTGCGCGAGCCGGGTAAGATCAATCGCCATGTACCGTCATTTTAGTTCACCGCGCGGCGGGCCGGCCTGGAGGTCCGCCCCACAGGCCGGATCGCTGCAACAGCGCGCTGGGGTCGGGCTCCCGGCCCATGAACTTGCGGTACAACTCGGCGGGGTCTTCGCTGTCGCCTTTGGCGAGGATTGTGGCTCGGAACTCGCCGCCGATTTCGCGGCTGAAGATTCCGGCGTCGCTGAAACGGGTGAAGGCGTCGGCGTCCAGTACTTCGGCCCACTTGTAGGAGTAGTAGCCCGCGCCGTAACCCACCGGGTCGGCGAACAGGTGCGTGAAGGCGGCAATCAGGGCGTGCCCCGGGGGCAGCGGCGCGGGTGTGAATTCCGCGAGAATGCGGCGCGCGTACTCGGTCGGGTCGCCATCCCGTTCCGGCGAGTACGTGGTGTGCAGGAGCAGGTCCACGAAGCCGAAGCCAACCTGGCGCATCTGCGCGTTGGCCGCGCGGAACGTGCGCGCCCGTTTCATCTTTTGGAAAAGCTCCTCGCGAATCGCAGCGCCGGTTTCCCAGTGGCGCGCGAAAAGGTCCAGCGCGCCGCGTTCCCAGCACCAGTTCTCCATGATCTGCGAGGGGAGTTCCACGAAATCCCAGGCCACGTTCGTGCCGGCCAGGGAGCGCATCTCCACGCGGCTGAACATGTGGTGCAGCAGATGGCCGAACTCGTGGAAAATGGTCTCCACTTCGCGGTGCGTCAGCAGCGCCGGCTTGCCGCCCACCGGCGGTGTCAGGTTTCCGCAAATGTATCCCAGGTGCGGGCGGAACCGGTCCGGCTCCGGACCGCCGGTGATCAGCACGCCCATCCACGCCCCGCCGCGCTTGTTGTCGCGAGGATACCAATCGGCGTAGAAGCCGCCCAGGAATTCGCCGTCTTCGTCGTGGATGTTGTAGTACCGGACCTCGGGGTCCCACGCGGGCACGCCGGGCTCTTCGGATACGCGCACCCCATACAGCCGGCTCACCAGTTGGAACAGGCCGGCGACGACGCTCTCAACGGGGAAATAGGGCCGTAGCGCCTCTTCGTCGAAGTCGTAGAGCGCGGCGCGCTGCTTCTCGGCGTAGTAGGCCACGTCCCAAGGCTGCAACTCCGGCGCCTGGGGACCTTCGAGCGACCGGCGAAAATCCAGCAGTTCCCGGTTCTCCTGGTGGAACCGCGCCTCGGTCTTGGCCTTGAGATCCTCCAGGAAGGACAGGGCGCGCGCGCCGTTGCGGGCCATGCGGTCCTCGAGCGCGAAATCGGCGAAGTCGCGGAAGCCGAGCAGGCGCGCCTTCTCCGCTCGCAATTCCAGGATGCGGCGGACGAGCGGCCGGTTGTCCCACACGCCCTCCGTCCCGCGGACGCCGTACGCTTCGTATAGCCGCCGGCGGATAGCGGCGTCGTCCAGGTAGGTCAGCACCGCGGTGTAATCCGGCGCTTGCAGGGTGAAGCGCCAGCCCTCCCGTCCTTTCCGCGCGGCGCTCTCCCGCGCGGAAGCCACGGCGGTGGGCGGTAGTCCCGCCAGGACGGCCTCATTTTCGATCGCCAGTTCGAAGGCGTTGGTGGAGTCCAACACGTTTTCCGCGAACTTGGTGGTGATCTGGGTCAGCTCCACATCCAGCTCTTCCAGGCGCTTCTTGCCGGCGGGTTCCAGGTCGGCGCCGTGCCGCCGGAAGTTCTCCACGGTTTTCTCCAGGAAACGCCGCCGCTCCCCCGTAAGCTGGGCGCTCTCCGCCGTGCCGGCGAACGCCTTGATGCCCTGCCACAGGCCCGCGTCGAGCGGAATGCCGGAAAAGAAGGCGCTCACGGAGGGCTGCACGGCGTTGAATGCCGCGCGCAGCTCCGGGGTAGTCGCCACGGTTTCCAGGTGCCGCACCACGCCCATGGCGTAGTCGAGAGGCTCGGTCATTACGTCCAGCGCCAGCATGGTGTTGGCGAAGGTACGCTCGCCCGGTTCGGCGGCGATGGCCGCCAGGAGGGCGCGCGCCTGCGCCAGTAGCTCGCCCATGGCCGGTTCCACTTCGGCTGCGCCGATGCGGTCGAAAGGGACCCGGAACTGGATCGTGAGAAGCGGATTCGTGTCGTTCGGTGCTCGCATGGGTCGGCTCGGCGGTTCGTCAGGCCCTAACCACGGGTGGACCCTGGTTTGGCGCGAGGCTCTTGAGGTAGGCTTCCCGGACGATCGGCTCGGCAATGTCTCTCAACCTGGTCCAATGGAGACTGCTCCCCAGTTCGCTATCCGAACCTGCGGCCATGTTGGACCCGCCCCATAGTTTGACATTCGGAAGATCCTCCGCCGCCTGGAAGGCCTCCAGGAGCTTCGGCACTTCGAACACGTCGTCATCGTAAGGCGAGCCGCGGATCACGCTGTACGTGTATCTGCCGTTGGGACGCGTGGCGACCAGGCTGATGAAGTTTCGGTGGCCCCGCGCGGCCAGCACCAGCCTGGAATTCGGGTCGCCTTTCTCGTCCGCGATGATGTAGTTGTAAGGCGAGACGTAGAGCGCCTCGGGTTGGGCGGTGATGGGAGCGATGTCCGCCTTGCCGTCGAGCAGATCCAGGACGCGATCGCAGACCCCCCGGATCGTGCTCTTGATGAGCAAGTCGTCGCCCTGCGTTTTGCCCAGCGTCCGCTGGCGTAAATACGGCTCGAAAATCCAGGTGAAGTGGTTGTTCACGATCTCTTCGAGATCCACTGGATAAAGGCCTCCGCAGACGTCGATCTTGTTGTTGAACTGGACCACCTGCCGAAGCTTGGGAGAGCCTTTCTGTTCGAGCAGCTCGTGGTATTCCAGGATGAAGGACGCTAGGCAAACGTCCTGATCGGAATTCCATACGTAAACCGGAACCGGGCGCACCCGCTTGAGCCATCGCTCCATGAGGCGTCCCTGGCGTACCGCGATGTATGCCTGCATGGCCGCGCTCATGGTGGCCTCGCGGATCACGCCCATATGGTGGTCGAAGTGTACGTAGTGCCCGCGATGCCCCGGCGTGTCGTCAATCACTTCAAGCCCGATCGAGTATTCCGGGGCTTCGGCAAGGAACTGCGCCCAGTTCGCGAACCGCTGCGGGGGCACCCGCAACTCGATGCTCTTAAAGGAGCGGTCCATCCGGCTCCCGTTCATGGGATCCCTGGCCGGTCCGCGGCAAAAGCCCGAAGCGGCGGCGCACACGGGGCGCGCCGGACCGCGCGGATTGACATCTTGATCCCTTCACTCTCGTGGCGACTCTATCGACGCAATTGTACCATCAGTCCAGCCCTCTTTCTCTTTTCGCGGCGTTGGCACGCGCGCGGTAAACGTTCCGTCGGACTCCAGGCTTCGGCGCAGGAACTCCAGCGCCTTATTGGGGATGGCAGCGAGCGAGGACTGCGCATTACGGTTTCGGCCAGCCGGGCGCAGTACATTTGCAGATAGTAGACCAGAGGTCTAGATAACTGGCGGATTTGGGTTGACATCCCGGGTCGATTCGGATAATCTCTCCACAAGAGAGGGGGCAGTTTCCGATCGGGAGAGCACTTATGTCAGGTAATGGATTATCCAGACGGCATTTCTTCTTGGGCCCCCTGCTGGCCGGCGCGGTTCCGGCAGGTGGGTTCGCCAGTACGCCTTCCTTGAAGCTGGCGGGCTACAAGACGCTGAACGAGAAGCTGAATATCGCCTCGGTCGGCGCCGGCGGCGAGGCCGCGATCGACATCCGGGCCTGCGCGCCCGGGGAAAACATCACGGCGTTGTGCGACGTGGACGATAAGCGCGCCGCGTCGATCTTCAATCAGTTCCCCAATGCGGTGAAGTACAAAGATTTCCGCAAGATGCTCGACAAAGAGGACAAGAACATCGACGCGGTGATCGTCACGATTCCGGATTTCATGCATGCCACCATAGCCACGTGGTGCATGGAGCGCGGCAAGCACGTTTACGTCCAAAAACCCCTCACGCGGACCGTTTGGGAAGCCCGCTGGCTGGCGGAGACTGCCGCGAAATACAAGGTGGCCACGCAGATGGGCAACCAGGGCTACTCTTGCGAAGGCGCGCGGCAGTGTTCCGAAATGATCTGGGCGGGAGAGATTGGGAATGTCACCGAAGTCCACGCCTATACGGACCGGCCCATCTGGCCGCAGGATCTGACCAAGATACCGCCCGAAGACCCGGTTCCGGCCACCCTGGACTGGGACCTGTGGCTGGGTATCGCGAACGCGCGTCCGTACACCGTCGGCGGCCCCGGCTACCCCACTTCGGACGGGAACTTCTACCAACCGTTCAACTGGCGCGGATTCCACGACTTCGGCAGCGGCGCGCTGGGCGATATGGCGTGCCATCTTTTGGGCGCTCCCCACATGGCGCTGAGGCTTGGGGCGCCAACCAGCGTGGAGTGCATCCAGAAGGAAGGCACGAGCGGTTTCATGTTCCCCAAGAAGGCGGTCATCCGCTTCGATTTCCCCGCCCGGGGAGGTATGCCGCCGGTGAAGATCTTCTGGTACGACGGACTGAAAGAGCAGCCGAAGCTCCCCGGGGTCCCGGACGGCGAACTCCTGGGCGACCTGCCCCGGCCCCCTCGCGTTCAGGGCCAGGCGGCCCCGCCGCCGGCCCCAACGGGATTCCAGGGGGAGGTGTTTACCTGGTCGGACTCGTACTTGCCCACGGCGCCGCGTTCGGCCCGCGGAATTGCTCCAAATGGCTGCCTTTTTGTCGGCGACAAGGGCATGATCACCTGCGGGGCCCGCGGCGAAATCGCGCGGCTGGTTCCGGTGGAACGGATGAGGGGCTACAAGTTCCCGACCCCAACCCTGACCCGCTCGCCGGGCCATTACCGGGACTGGATCCGGGCCTGCAAAGGGGGCGATCCGGCGTGCTCGAATTTCAGTGTTTCCGGCCCGTTCGCCGAGTACGTCCAGCTTGGTTCGCTGTCGCTCCGGTTCCCGGGAAAGCTGGAGTGGGACAGCGCGAAGATGCTGGTCACGAACGTTCCGGAAGCCAACAAGTACTTGAAGCCGACATTCCGCAAAGGCTGGACGCTTACCTGAGCGGCGGGAATTAGTTAGGGAATTCTCTGGCAAGAGCCGGGAACGAGGGTCCGTTGGGCGCTTACCCAACGGGGGGTGTCCTCCGGATTTTCGGGGGTGTGTAAGCGCAACGTGGGAGTTTTGCTAACGGGAGATAACTTATGACAGCTAAACGAACGGCACAGGTGCTCTGTGCCCTGGTTCTTCTGTGTGGGGTCGTCTGTGCGCAGACCGTGACCAGCAACGTCATTGGCACTGTGACAGATCCGACAGGCGCCGCCGTTCCAGGGGCCGAAATTCAGGTGAAAGCCCAGGCGACGTTAGGGGTCCGGACGGCCACCTCCAACGCGGAGGGCGTCTTCCGCATCACGAATCTGGCGCCGGGGGCCTATAACCTGACCGTGAAAGCCACGGGATTCAAAACATACGCGCAATCGGCGCTGGACCTGGCGGCCCAGGAAACACGCGATCTTGGGAGCCTGCAGTTAACTCTGGGATCCGCGGTGGAAGAGGTGTCGGTGACCGCCGTCGCGACGCCGGTACAGACGGCATCGAGCGAGAAATCGGCGCTGGTGGACGGCAACCAGCTCAACTCGATCGCTCTGAAGGGCCGCGACATGATGGCCATGCTCGCCCTGCTCCCCGGCATCGTGGATACGCAACCCGGTGAGACTTCCACCGAGTACGGCATCTACTATCTCAACATCAACGGCTCGCAAGGCGTCGGTGGCGCCGGGCGGAACAACGTCACCGTGGACGGGATCGCGGATCTCGACACGGGTGCCGAATGGACCACCCTCTACGAGCCGAACATGGACTCCGTGGCCGAGGTGCGCGTGCTGACGTCTAACTACCAGGCCGAGTACGGCCACATGTCGGGCGCCCAGATCTCCGTGATCACCAAGGGCGGCAGCCAGCAGTTCCACGGCAGCGCCTGGGCCAGCAAGCGGCATGAAATGTTCAACGCCAACACGTGGTTCAACAACTACAACAACGTGCAGAAGCCCATTTACCGCTACTTCATCGGCGGTTACAGCGTGGGCGGCCCGGCTTACATCCCCAAGCTGTTCAACAAGCAGAAGAACAAGTTGTTCTTCTTCTGGTCGCAGGAGTACACCCAGCAGAAGCCGACGAGCACCACCAACTACGCCCAAGTGCCGACGGCGGCGCAGCGCGCGGGGGATTTCTCCGGCGTGATCGATAACGGTACCAAGAAGATGCTGGTGATGTACAATCCCACCACCAGGGCCATCCTCACCGCGGGTCAGCAGGCCAACCTGGGGCAGTTCATCACCAGCCCGGCGTCGGCGGCTTATGGCCAAGCCATGCTGAATTACTTCCCCCTGCCGAACGAGTGCACGGTGAGCGGCAATGCCGCGGGTTGCTGGAAGGAAACCGATCCCACGCAGATCTACGCGCGGAACTACCGGTACACCTTCACCGGCACGCATCCGCGCCGCAACGACGTGGTACGGATGGACGCCAACGTCACCAGCAAACTGACCGGCTGGTACCGCTATGTAAACGATTACGACAAGAACCAGACCAGCCCTGGCATTCCCCTGTTTTCGTCCGACCTTTCCGGATGCGGGAGCATAGCCGCCGCGGCCCGTGCCGCCGCCACCCAATGCTGGCAGCCCTACAGCATCTGGAACCCCAACCCCGGCCACGGCCATGGGGTCGGCGTGACCTACACCATTAGTCCCACTGTGGTGGATGAGGCCAGTTTCGGCAGGAGCTTCAATACATGGGACCAGTACCCGAGCGATCCCGCCCAGTTGGACCGGGGCCTGGTGAATAACCCGCCGCATTGGTTCGACGAGACCAAAGGGGACTTCGCCACCGACAACGGCAGCCTTCCGCGGCCCACCCTGAGCCCGGGAAACGAGAACTTCGCGTTCTGGGCCCCCGGCATCAGCGGCGGCTCGGCCGGGACGACTCCGGGTTACACCATGCCCTACACGAACTGGAACGAAATCTACAGCGCCACCAATAACGTCAGTTGGGTCAAGGGCAAGCACAGCTTCAAGGCCGGCATTTTCTGGGAACGCGCCGAGAAGATCCAGCAGGGCGGGGCGGGATCGTCCTACCTCGGAATTTATAACTTCAGCGGCGGCACCCAGGATAGCGGGTACGGGAACGGTAACATGTACCTGGGGAATATCAGCAGCTACACCGAAGGCGGCAGGATCATGGGCGACTGGTGGTACTCGGGCGTCGAGGCCTTTGTGCAGGACAACTGGCGGGTCAGCAAACGCGTCACCCTCGACTTGGGCGTCCGCTTCTACCACCTGGGAGTTCGGGAAAACACCAATAACAATTCGGCCATGTTCGTGCCGGCGACCTACACCGCGGCGACCGCCGGCCGCTTGTATCGTAACGCGTGCAGCATCGCCGTCCCGGCAACGTCGCAGTGCCCTACCGCCAACCAGATCGCGGTGGACCCTGTGACCGGCAACACCACGTTTTCCGCCCTGGTCGGCACATTCGTCCCCGGTTCGGGGGATTATTTTGACGGCAGCCAGATCCTTGGCGTCAGCTCGAAGTTGCCGCGCTCGGCGTACACGCAACCGGCGTTCAAACCGGCGCTTCGCCTCGGGATGGCTTGGGACGTGTTCGGTAACGGCAGGACGGCCGTTCGCATGGGCTTCGGGCAAACCTACCAACGCAGCGACGGCGACGTGATCATGACCTTCGGAGGAATTGCGCCGGTCACTTACAGCAAAGCAGTGTATTACACCAACGTGGCCACGGTTCCCTCCCTGGCCAGCATCGCCGGCACCGGTCCAGTCAGTACGGGCGGCATCATCGGCCCCCAACCGTATGAGCAGACCATGAGCACCAGCTTCGGCATCCAGCAGAGCGTCGGCTTTGGGACGGTCCTGGAAGTGGGTTACGTGGGATCTTTCCGCCGCCACATCCGGGAAACCCGTGTGTTGAACCCCATCGCGCCGTACTCCAATTACGACCCGGCCAATCAGAATCCGTGGAGTCCCACGAATCCGAAGCGGAACTGGAGCGCCGATTTCTACCGGCCGCTCCCCGGCATAAGCAACGTTGCCACCAGCACCATGTCCGGCAGCTACAATTACAACGCCTTGCAGATCTCCGTGCGGCGCAATATGCGGCACGGACTCTCGTACGGCATGGCCTTCACCCAGTCGAAGGTCATGGCCTGCAACACCAACATCAGCCCGTACTTCACGGAACAATTCCGGGACTGCGGGCCTTCCTATTCGGGAGCTCCCACGGTGGCGACGTTCAACTACGTCTACGAGGCGCCGAACCTCGGAAAACGGCTGAACTTCAAGCCGCTCGGGTGGATCACGGACAACTGGACGATCTCCGGCGTGACCCAGGTTTACGGCCGCGCCATGATCGGCTTGCCGGGAGCCCCGGGCTTCTCGGGCACTACGAATACCAACGCCGCGCCGGACTTTACCGGTGGAGCCGAAGGCGCAAGGGCGGTCGTCCTGCGCAATCCCGCCGTCTACGGCAGCGCCTCGCATTTCGACATGGGCGACTGGACCAAGACCAACACCTTCGATTGGACGGCGCTCGTCGATCCCATGCCGTGCAGTTGGGTTCCGATGGCCACGCCTCAGGCGGGCATTGGGAAATCGATGTCCTGCTACGGGAATGCCGGGCCGGGCAGCATCCTCTCCATGCCGATCAACCTGAGCAACTGGGACATGACCTTCGCGAAGGCCATCCCGCTCAAGAGCGAAAAGCGCGAGTTGACCTTCCGGGCCGAGATGTACAACATTTTCAACCACACCCAGTTCACCGGATTCAACACCGGCATCACGCTAAACTTCCCGAACTGGCAAAACGGCGTGATCACGCAGACCGGCACCACGTTGGGCCGCCCCAGCGGCGTCCGCAATCCTCGCCAGATGGCGATGTCTCTGCGGTTGCAGTTCTAAGTCAAGGGGCTGTCGGGCGGTGGCTATGGCTTCCGCCCCGCCGCCCTCGCGACCCGAGCCGCCTGTGACCCTGCCGCGGGCGGCTCAACACGTTTTTACGGAGGTGTGCGATGCAGCGGATCGGGTTCGGGAAGGCGGCTTTGTTCCTGGCGGCAACCCTCGCGGCGACGAGCATGCCGTCATTCAGCCGAGCCGGCCCCGGCAAGGGGCTCCCTTCGCGTGGCCGGCGCAGGCGGTTGATTTCGCGGTCGCCGAGCATGCCGACGTTCTTCTGACTCCATCGCATCAACAACGCACGTATCTGATTGCATTGGCTTGGCTTGTGGCGGAACCCACCGTCTGAAGCTGTGACCGGGACCGGCACCTCAGGAGATGAAAAGTCATGATTGCGGCTGTGGGCAGGCATCTGATTGAATCCACGATCTTTGCCGGCCTCCTCATCCTCGCTGCATGGTGCGTACGAAGGCGAGGGGGTTGCTCCACGAACTCGCGCACGTGCGTCGCTGGGACAACCTGTCCAGCTCGTTTGTGCACGTCCTGGTGTGCCTGTTCTGGTTCCATCCGCTCCTTTGGTGGATTGAGAGGCGGATGGTTTTTGAACGCGAACGAGCTTGCGATGAGATAGCAGTCCAAAGCGGGGCGGCGCCGGAGACTTATGTTTCGGGGATTCTGAAGGTTTGTAGGTTTCAACTGGCCGAAGCGATTGCCGGCGCGGCTGGCATCAAGGGGCCGGGTTTCAAGAGACGAATGGAGCTGATCATGTCCTATCCCATACGCAATTCCCTTCCACATGCGCCCCGCGCACTACTGGGGGCGCTCGCTGCAGTCATGACAGTGGCGCCGTTTATTGGCGGCTTCCTACAACAGTCGGCGCTGCGCGCGCAGACCGGCGGAGGCGGCCAGAAATCACAGTCGGCCGCGAAGCCGGGCATGTGTTCCTTTGCCGGAGTCGCGTACCCGGAAGGCACAGTCCTAAAAATGGGTACATCGGCATATGCCGCAACCAAGATATGCGCGAACGAGGCCTGGGAGCCAACCGACAAGACTGCGACTGTCGTAGCAAAGGCCCCGCCCCCGTTTGTCTGCGAACCGAAGCCGTCTACTTCCGCGAACGAGTGCGTTTGCAGCGAGCGAGGGCGGTTTTCCTTGGGGGCCATCGTGAACACGGCAAACGGCAAGATGCGGTGCGACAAGTTCGAGTTAGGGCAGTTCACCACGTGGCGGCCCGCGACCCAGGCTGAACTTGGAGCGAAGTAGTCCATCATCCATGAGGAAGTGCGCGTGACCGGCGCAAGGGCCGTTTTACGCCATAAAGGAGGAATCACAACCATGATTCGGCCGATCGGCAGCGCGAGTTTGATCGTCTTGATGACGTCCGGGGTATTCGGTCAATCCGCACCACCGCCTCGGGCTTTTGAGGTTGCGTCGGTCAAACCTCACCAGGGACCCCTGAGTCGAATTTTCGACTTTTCTTCCTCAGGCCCGCGGGTAACGCTGCAGGCGTACCCCCCGATTGGCCTCATTATGGAAGCATACAACCTGAAGAACTATCAGGTAACCTTCGCCGCATCGGTTCCGCAGCCCGACTATACGTATTACGACATCGTGGCGAAGGCCGAGGGTAATGGCGCCCCAACGAGGAGTGAGTTCAGGCAGATGCTGCAAACGCTGCTGGCAGAGCGATTCAATCTCAAAGTCCATCGCGAGATGAAGGAGATGCCGGTGTACGCGCTGGTGGTGGGCAAGAACGGACCGAAGTTTAAGGAAAGCGCCCCCGATGCGGCTTTCGTTTCCAATCACGGCGTAAATGGGCGCAACCAAAATATGACGCTGTCGAAGGCGACTATGGAATCCGTGGCTGATGATATCCGGAACTTCCTGGATCGACCGGTAGTGGACAAGACGGGGCTTACCGGAACCTACGACATCAAAATGGAGGCGACGCCCGGGTTCACGATCAACAATGATCCGGATCTGCGCGATATCAGCGTCTTCACTGCTGTTCAGGAACAGCTCGGCCTCAGGCTGGAGGCGCAAAAGGCCATGGTCGAAGTCCTCGTTGTGGACCACGTGGAAAAGCCGTCCGAGAATTAGCGCCTACGTGAACACGGCAAACGGCAAGGCGCGGTGCGACAAGTTCTAGGGCAGTTCACAAACGTGGCGGTCTGCAACTCCTACCGACCTTGGAATGAAGTAGTCCGCTGGCTTAAAACGTGCGCCACGAGTAGCTCGAACGAGGAATGTCGTCTTCCCCTAATCTGTGCGACACGCTCTTTTATGATGGAACCTGCGGGCTCTGTCATCACTCGGTGAAGTTTGTCCTGAAGCGCGATCGCCATGGAGAGCGCTTCCGGTTTGCCCCTCTACATGGCCGGACCTTCCTGGCCAAGGTTCCTCCCGGCCAGCGCGCTTGCCTCCCCGATAGCCTGGTGCTGCAGACCAGCGACGGCATACTGCTCACCCGGTCGAACGCCTGTATTTACGTTTTGCGGCGGCTCGGCGGACCCTGGAAAACCATCGCCGTACTGCTCGCCGCCGTTCCGCGCCCGCTGCGGGATGGCGCCTACGACCTTGTCGCTCGCGGACGTTTCGCCGTGTTCGGACGGACCGCCGGTCCGTGCCCTCTCTTACCCCCCGAGCTTATGGCGCGATTCGAACCCTGACCCCGCGCACAAATCGCGGTCAGAGCCAGGACC